>Ga0180431_10005971_pt1 | contig 14597 bp, 5 predicted proteins | sample SS_ome_11_FD_132459 | JGI IMG/M metagenome (GOLD analysis project Ga0180431, IMG submission 132459) | Hypersaline lake sediment archaeal communities from the Salton Sea, California, USA - SS_1_MS_1 metaG | ecosystem: Environmental > Aquatic > Non-marine Saline and Alkaline > Hypersaline >... | reverse complement strand
GTTTCCGGTTTCGCTCCTGAGTACGGTTCCGGGAGTGATCAGGATGTCGTATTCGGCGTAGGCACCGGGTGCGACGAGGACGGTGTCTCCGGCCCAGGCCGAGTCCATCCCGGCCTGGATCGTAGGGACCTCGGCAGGCACGAGCCATGCCCGATTGCCCGAGAATCCCCGCCCCAGCGCTCCCACCAGCCCGCAACCGGGAGCATCGAGACAGGGCGAATCCAGATGCAGATGGTAGTCGAAAAGCAACGAGTCGTAGAAGCGAGGATCGGCCGAGAAATTGCCGTCGACGCCGCTCTGGTCGGCAATGCACCCGATCCAGTCGCCCGATGTGTTGCCGTACACATCGCAGCAGCCGAGGACGGGATCCGCATCGGAAATGCAGGACATCGCCTCGCCCGGACCGTTGAAGACGAGAATCGTCTTGTCCAGCGTGGGGGAGGAAGCGTCACAGTGGATGGCCGCTCCCGCAGGTGCGGAGTTTTCAACCAGCGTGCATCGCTCGATCACGGGGGATCCGGCAATCGCACAGATCCCGCCTCCCGACGAGTCCGCGGAGTTATGATGAAGCACGCAGCCGATCATCGTAGGCGACGACGAGGCGCACAGGAGGGCGCCGCCCCGCTCGGCGTGGCCGCCGGTGAGGGTGAGGTTCTGAATGAGCGTGCTCTCGGTTTCGCCCGTGTTGCAGACAAAGGCGCGACCGGTGCCTTCGCAATCGAGGATGCACGAATCAGGGCTTCCGCTCTGGGATCGGACCGTGAGAGCCCTTCCCCGGAGATCGACGTCGCGGTTTCCGGGTCCCGTGTAGGTTCCGTTGACGAGCTCGATGATGTCGTAGTCGGGCACGCCGTCCACGGCGTCTTGAATCGTGAGGAAATCTCCGCTCCCGTCGGGGCGCACCACGAACACGCCGGGCGTGCAACCCACGTCCCGCGCCCCCATGAGGCCGACGGCCGAGTGCCCGTGGGTACACGGAGACGCGTCTTTGAGTCGGTAGTCGCCCTCGCAGGTCGGCGCGGCGGATGCATCGCGCGGGTCGCAGAATCCCGGGGGCTCGCAGATGTTGTACCACAACCAGTCGAAAGCGCCCGAGATCCCGGTGGAGTCTACGTCGGAGAAGTTGATTTCCAACAGGGGCGATCCGCCGAGCACGCAGATCTCGTCCCCTTCGGCGCCTGCGCGGTTTCCCCACACGATGACGTGATCGAAGGCGAGCGTGTCGGGACCATCGACCGAGAGTCCGCCGCCCGAGAGGAGGGCGTAGTTGTCCGACAACGTGGACTGCTCGATCGCGAGCTGCGAACCTGAGACGGACTCAATATGCAGCGCGCCTCCGTGGGCCTCGCTCCGGTTGCCGTGGACTAGACATTCGTCGAGGATTGCCGGGCAGCCCCAGAAACCGCCCCCGTTGCCCTGGGCCTCGTTTCCGGCGACCGTGCACGCGGTGATCGCTGCCGAGACCCCGCCGGTCAGAAGCAGGCCTCCGCCTTCGTCAAGCGACGCGTTGTCCAGAACGGCGCTCTCCGATAGACTTGCCGTCCCGCCGTCGAGAGCCATGCCGCCTCCGGAACCGGAGGCCGTGTTGCCCTCAAAGGTGCCGTTCGAGATCGTGACGGTTGAATGCGCGAAGAAAGCGCCGCCCCCGGAACCAAGGGCCGTGTTGTCGTCGACCACGGAATCGCGGATCTCTACGGACGCGGAATCCGCAGAGAGGCCTCCACCCGGGCCGTCGGCCTGGCTCCCCGTGATCCGGCAGTGGCTGATGAGTAGGGATGAACCCTGGCACAACAACGCTCCGCCCGAGTCGCCGGGCGGTGAGCCGGTGGCCCACCCGTTGGCAAGAGTCATTCCGTTCAGGACCGAAGTATGTTCGGGACACGATTCGAAGTGAAAGGCGCGGCCCTGGTTCTCACAATCGATCGTGCATTGTTCCGGGTTTCCACTGGCGGAGAAGAGGAGGACGGCCTTGCCCGTCACAACGACGTCGCGGTTGCCGGGTCCGGAATATGAGCCATCCGCCAGCTCGATCAGGTCGCCGTTGGATGCCGCGTCCACGGCGGCCTGGAGAGTCGGAACGTCTCCGGTGCCGTACGGATCGACGGTGATCCTCCGACCCGTTCTTGAGACCGGCGGGACAAGGAGGAAGTCCGGATCGCCCGCGAACCGAAAACATTCGTACTCGGCGCACATCGGAAAGTGCGCATTCGCTCGGTTAAACGCGCTTCCTGAAGGATGTCCCGCCCAGAGAGCACCGAACAGGGCTTCCTGCCAGTCCACAGCATGGGTCCAGCAGTCGTCACAATAGTCGGCGTCCATGTGGCAAGCGCCCACGGTCACGGTGCTCTCGGCCGAACCTTTTCTGAATTCGTAGGAGAGTGTGCCGTCGCTGGTGTCGCACATGCCCCCGCAGCTCAGCAGAAACGTGAAAGGCATCTTGGGGTAGTCGGCGATCCACTCGTGGATGAGAGCGGGCGTAACGTCCCATCCCGTCGCCGGGCCCGTGCACCCGGCGGTGAAGCCGAAACTGCCCCCGTGAGCGATCTCATAGAACATCGAGGTGGTGAACGAGCGAACGTGGCTCTGGACCTCCTCATAGGTGGGCAGCAGCAGGGCCTCGGTGAAGTATCCCATACTGTCGAGACAGGCCTGAGCGCTCTGGTAGAGGTTAAGCCATCCGCCTCCGCACATGGGAGTGATGCCGATGGGGCCGGACATGGAAAACGCGGTGTAGGGAGGAGGAATCCCGTAACCCAGGAGCTCGCCGGAAACCGCATCGACCACCGTGAGGATCAAGTTCCCGCAGTGGAGACTCTTGACGACCCAACAGGGATTCTCGGGCGGCGGCTCGATCGGGAAAACATCCGATTCCGGATCGATCAGATACAGCCGGGCCGACCGGACATCTCCTTCGACGCATGCCCGGGCGTCTTCTCGGTCGATCAGATCCTCGGGCAACGTCTCGGGAAGATCCTGACGCCAGTGGGAATACGTGTCCACGAGGGTTCCGGTCCGGCCGTCAAACACGTAGACGATGAAGTCCTTCTCGACCGTGGCATTGCCGATCTGTCTGATATGATAGTAGACGATCCGATCCGCGGAGATCTCCACCTGACGAAAGGACCTGCTTCCGTCCTCATATCCCGCAAGCCACTCCGGATCGGCAGGGCCGGCCTGCGGGATCAGGGCCGCAAGGAAGAGCAGAGTGAAGCCGGTGAAAACTCTGCGGTAGGATCTCCTGGCTCGTGGCATTCCGGCCCTCCAATTCTATCTCGCACTGGGGTCGGTCGGTACAGGGGTCCGCCGCAGTCTTTGACCATGAGAGATTCGCACGGACCCGGAACCGGGTCCTGCGCCTCAACATCTATTCCGCTAACATAATTATGCCACAAATCCGGCGGTTCCGCAAGTCCGTGGCGAAAAACTGGTTGGGACGAAACTGAGCAGACCCTATGTGAGGCTGGAATGCTCGGTCTTCAGAAACCAAAGGAGAAAACGGATGTAATGCGTTGATCAATATGTGAGAAGAGTGATCATCGGTCGGGCACGCCCGCGTCCAATTCAGGCATGCCGTATCTCCCCTCACATGGCGCAAGTTTTGGTTTTGTGCGGCCGCGAGCGAAATCCCTGGTTTATGCCGTTGATTCTGACTTCGGTCTGTGGTAAGGTTTAGCCGATAGTAAGGCAGTATCTTTTGAGGCGAGTCCCGATTCAGGCTCTCACGAAAGGGAGGCAACGATGATTCGCGTTGTGACTATTCTTGCCCTCGTATGTTTGAGCGTTGCACTGATCGGTCCGGAAGCGCAGGCGGCCCGGTGGAAGCTCCATGCAACCCACACGGACCACAATTTCAAGGTCTGGGGCACCGTGGATTGCCAGGCGATCGGGGATCCCATCTGCAGCGGGACGGCCGTGGCCTGCCGCACGTACAGCGGGTGGGCACCTTCGTGGTGCAACGATATCATTGTTCGAGGCTACTCCGGCTGGTGTCTGGCCAACATCGTGTGGAAGAAGGTGGCCGTACCGCAGTACGACGACGACCTTGGCGAGTGGGCCCTGGAGCCTCTGGCGAACTACATCGAGACGAACGCGATCGACGCCATGCTCCCGACCATCAGCGATTCGACGACCGAATTCCCCGAGCTGTACTACATGATGGATCTGGCTCAGTGGCTGGCCGATCCGAGACCCTATCAGGACGAGTATGAGATCGTTGACGGGGAGTGTCCGGATCTTCCCGGATACTTGATCGGAACCACGCCCATCACCTTCAACCCCGATGCTCCGCCTTCAGGATACCCCTTCGATACGACGCCGCTCACCGGAACGCTGTGGTTGGACGGAGAATTCGGGTTCGATCCCACCGAGCAGGTGGGCGCCAATCCGGATGCTCATCTGGCGATGCATGTCATCGTGTCGGATGCGTATCTGGGGTGCGAGGACGTCTGTCCGTACAGCTGCGAGGATATTGACAACGATGTTCTCCCGGCGGAAATCGTCGGAGCCGGATTCTGCACCGTGGCTTTTCTGGCCTACGGCTTCAGCGGAATGACCGCGGTCGAGTACCGCGTCGAAGGGTTCCCGACGGGCGGTGGGGCACCGCCTCTGCCTCTCGTCGAGTACTGCCCGGCATCCTCGATGGTCAGTGGCGATCCTTTCGGAGACGGATGCATGCAGGTACTGGGCGAGACGATTGAGCCAGACATCCCCTGGCAGGGGACTTTCTGTTTCGCGTACGCCCGGCTCAATACGTATGATCTTATGCCCTGGTGGCCGGTGACGCTTTCCTACAGCCCCTCGGCCTACACCTATCCGGCGGATCCACACAACTTCGTCACGGGTCCGCCGCCCGACTTCGAGGAGAGTCCGGTCCTCGGCGAGCACGGGATGACCATCGGCGGTCCGCACTCCGAGGAGACGCCGTATCTGAGCTGCTCGGGTCCGAGCGCGAGCGAACTCGAGACGTGGGGCGGCATCAAGGAGAGGTACCGGTAGACGGATCTCCGTTTTCAGAATCGGGGGCAGGCCGTGAAGCGCGGATGCGTGGCCTGCCCCTTTCGACGTTCGCGGTTTTGTAGTCAGAAGCTGAACTTGAGTCGCGTGAACCCGCTGGTGCCTGCACGTCCGTTCTGACTCTTCTCGCCGCCCACGGGGACGTAGAGGGTGAACCAGAGGTTCAACCCCGGGAGGAGATCGAGCCGGTACCAGGGGTTGATCACGGCGCTGGGATCGTTGAGGGCCACGATGCCGTACAGGGAGATCTCGGCAATATCCGTCAGGGGGTACGAGACGCCGGTGAACAGGTTATCCCGGTTGGCGGACAGGATCTCGCCCGTGAGGGCGCCGAGACGGTCGTTGAGCGTGATGTCGGACGTCTCGCTTCGACCCTGGCCGAAGCGGAGATACTCGGCGATCAGGTATACCTGCGACTCGAATGTGTAGTCCATCCCGACAAGCCAGCGTTCGTGGTCATCCGCAGCCCGGGCGAGGGATCCCGAAGCGCCGAGGCTCTCTGCGAATACGTACCCGCCCTCTGCGTGAAAGCCCACGCCCAGGAATTCTCCGGCCAGCTCGCCGCCGATGAGGTGCCATCGAAACTTCCGAGCCGGCGCTCCGCCGCCGACGGCGCTCGCGATTCCATCGGATGTGTTGAGAGAAACGAAGTCGGTCCGTTCTCGGACGGTGTGCGTGTACTGAACCGCCAGATCCCATCCGAGCGCGTGCGTTTTCAACCGGCCCATGTAGTTCCACCGGCCGGGTCGCTCCCCGAACTCGAGCAGCCCCTGGATTTCGGTCTGACAGGGAAGGAGGAGGGCGGCAAGTGCGGCATCAAAACCGTCGATCTCGTACGTAGGGTCCATTGGATCCTGGAGATTGAAGAGATCGATGGGATTGTACGCGTAGCCGGTCCCCGTGTAGAACTTCTGTCTCCCGACGCGCAGACGAAAGCGGGGCAGGTGAAGTGTTCCGAAAGCTTCCTGGAAATAGACCTCGGTCTCGAACTCGGCCTTGAGAAGATCGGTGGTTCCGGGAAGACCGAGGTTCGGATCGGGAGGGACAAGTTTCGCCTGCTCCTCGAGCGGCAGGTAACCCGCCATCTCCCATTCGGTTCTTCCCGAGTAGAGGAGAGCGACGGCGCCGACTGCAAAGTCGACGTAATCATTCGGGGCGCCGCAGAGATTGACGCGTGCCCGGATCCCGTTCAGGAACCACGCCCGGTCGTCATCTTGATCCCACTCGGCCGTCAACGTGTTTTCGACGTAACCGCGAAACTCGATTGACGAAAACACGACCTCTCCCCAGCCGCGATCGTTGTCCTCGACGGTGTGTTCACCCGGCAGGGGGATCGATTCGTCGCCCGCCGCGGGTCCGGCCAAGAGAAGAGAGAGAATCAGCATTCCTCCGTCGATAGAGCGCATCCGCCCTGCTCCTACCTCTCGAGGTTCCGAGCCTCGAAGACCGATGCCGGGATCTCGACGTCGAATTGAATTCGACTGATCAGATTGACCGTTTCCGTCCCGTCCTCCAGATTCCTCATCGTGAGCCGGTGCGGAACCGCCCTGTTCTGGGCCGGGCGGATGTCTTCGGCGATGAGCCTCTTGAAGGGCCGCCGTTCGTCGTCCCGGTAGTAGTCCATTCTGCGGATCACGAAGTCCGTGATGGCAATCCACGCGGTGATCCTGGCGTAGCTGGGGCCTTCCGGTGTGGGGTGGAGATCGAGAACGTGACAATCCACGCCGTTCAGCTCTTCCCGCCCGAGAATCGTCCCGACGTACTTCTCGCTGATCTTCCCGCCCGACTGGTCCTCGTAGCTGAAATCGGAACCCATCACCCGCTTCCTCTTCATATGGGATCCGAGTTTTCGAGTCCGGCGCGTTTCCGGGTTGTAGGTCCAGATGTTATCGCCGTCCTCGGTCATGAGGATTCTCTGGCCCTTGATGTCGGGGGGAGAGAGGTACTCGGCCAGCTGCCTGTCCCCGTCATCGACGGCCCAGGTGCGCAGGACGAGCGTTCGCTTCTGATCGCCGCTCGTGGTAATGATCTGTGTCATCTCCGCATAGCAGCTTTGGTAGCCTTCGGCGGCCTCGGTGTTCTTGAGAATGGCCCCTGCACTCAGGCTCTTGGGCGCGCTTTTCACTTCGGCCATCGCCGGCGTCATGACCGCCAGAGCCACAAGCGCGGCAAGTTGTGGTGCGTGCCGGTTGAAGCTCGAACGCATCGCCATCACAGCGTCTCCTTATGATGAATCCCGCAGGATCCGGCTCTCGAGCGTCCGGACAAGCGCGGGGAGAAGGGTGAAGGTCACGACGAGACACAGCCCCACACCGGAGAACAGAACGAGCCCCAGTGAAGCCATTCCCCTCATGAGGTACAACATCAGACTCCCGAAGCCGATCATCGTGGTCAGGGAGGTCATGAGCATGGCGCGGCCGACTCCCGTGACCGCGCGCCCGAGTCCGCCCGGTCCCTCGCGAACGAAGCGATGGAGAAAATGTACCCCGTCGTCGACCCCGATGCCGATGATCACGGGAAGCGCAATCACGTTCACGTAGTGGAGTTTCTCCCCCAGAAGCCACATCAGCCCGAGCGTGAAGGCCAGGCCGGACAGAAGAGGCAGAACCGCTATGCCCACGAGAAGGGGCCGCCGGAAATCCGCGAGGAGAAGAAGAACGATCACGGCGAGGGCCGTCCAGAAAGCGATCTTCCCCTCACGTATCGTCTCGAGGTTCATGTGGAGCATCATCTGGGGCAGTCCCGTTACGTTGGGATCAACGGCGGTCGCGGAATTCTGGAATCGCTCGAGGTCCTCCCGTTCAAAGAGGTTTGTTTTCGGGAAGATACGCATGAGGTATCCCGGGGCCGTGGGGCTGGTGTAGCGGGCCCGGATCTTCTCGGGCAGCATACCGAGCGTCACAGGGTCGTTGCCCTCGGCCATCCGCATCGCGCGGGCGCGGAGCTCGGCGGCGAAACGGGAGGCCAGCTCGCCGACGCCCGCCCAGTCGATCGCCCCGCCGAGGGCGAACTCGTCCGCCGCCCGGCGTAGAGGACCGTCCGCGCGGTTCTCGCGTCCGGCCACCAGTTGGCGCGCTTTTTCCACGATCCGGTCCTGCCCGGCGATGAAGCTCAACGCCTGAATCTCGACCAGGTTGGCCCAGAGGCGATCGAGCTCATCGGCCAGGCCGACGCGAAGCTCGGGAGATTCCTCGAAATCGAGGCGTGGTTGTTCCTCCGAGAGTGCGTCGCGAAGGCCGCGGATATGTCCGACGCTCCGGTCGAAGTCGGGTCGGCTGACCCAGAGAGAAACGTCGTCGACGTCGCTCACAAGTCCCTTGGTCTTGAATGTCTCCCGCAGGTTGCGGGAATCCTCAATCGTGTTCGTTGTGAGCAGGCTCAGCGTCATCGACACCTTGTAGCGGTCGATGATTTCATCCTGCAGCTCGATGGAGCGAAGGCCGGCCGGCTCCAGCTCCATGAAGTTCCACTCCCAGAGAAGTGCCGTGCCCGCCCAGATGCCGGCAGCCGTGGCAAGGGCGGCCGCCGGGATGACGAGGCGGCGGCCACGTCCCATCCGGACGGCCAGGCGTCCGAGAAGCGAAAAGTCGCGGGATCGGAGGGGAGGACGCCCCCGAGCGTTCCGGCGAACCGTCCATTCCACGAGCAGCGCGGGGAGAATCCACAGGACGGCGGCGAGTGTGACGAGGACCCCGGTCCCCGCGCAGAGACCGAATTCGCGGATGCCTCGAGTATCGGCTACCATGAGGGCGAAGAAGGCCGCCGAGGTGGTGAGTGCGCCCGTGATCACCCCCAAACCGGTCTCGCCCAGAGCCAGCCCGAGCGATGCATCGAGGGATCTGCCCGCGGCCATCTCTTCCTGAAACCGATTGGCGAGATGGAGCGAGACGTCGATGCCGAGTCCCAGGAGCACGACTCCGATCATCACGGTGAAGATATTCATCGATCCGAGGACGAGTGCCACGATGCCTACCGACCAGACGATCCCGATCACAATGGGGATCAGGGCAATGAGCGGCATCCAGCCGCCACGGAAGTTCCAGATCAAGAGGAGAAAGACCAGAATGAAGGCGATGAGCGTGATCATCTGGCTCTGGGGTCCAATCGAGTCCATCTCGTCGCGGCCTACGGCGATCTCACCCGTTCGCTCAAACGAATAGTCCGGATACTTCTCGGCGAGAGGCGCCAGGACCCGCTCGATTTTGCGATCGATGAGGGGCATGGCCTCGATGTCGTCCGTGGGAATGGCCGAGGCCACCATGACCAGAGATATCCGGCGATCGAGCGAGAGCATGTAGGGACGCCCGATCGTGAGATCCCGCACGATGCGGGCGACCCGGGAGGAGTCGATGCTTCCGCGTCCCGCCGCGTGGATCGCCTCGACCAGACCCTGAATCGCGTCCAGAGAGACAACCACACGACGTTCCTGTGCTCGAACATTCTCGGCGTCCGCATACTCCGCCTCAAGATCGTCGTTTAGCCGCGCGAGGTAGGGAAACAGGCGCGGGTCGGAGACGACATCGACGAAGCGCTCGACATCCCGGGGTTTTTCGATTCGGAGCGCGTGTTCCGTGAGCCACGCTTCGGGAAGTCTCCCATAGACGTGGCGCGCGTAGCGCTCCTCCTGTTTGCATCTCTCCGGAGACCAGGACGCGTCGCATGTCAGCTCACGCTCGAGGAGGTCGGCGGCCTCATCCGTAATGGTTTCGAGCAGGACCGGATCCGGACCGCTGATCGCGATGATGATGTTGGCCGGCTGGAGGAAGTTGTGATCGATCGTGCGGTACTCCCGCACGACGGGGAGGGAGTCCGGGAGCAGGTTGGTCCAGCGAACGTCGAGGGTCAGCCGGCTCGTGGCCGCTCCGAGGATCACGGTCACCGCCAGGGCGATCATGAGAAGCAGGCGCCGGCGGTGGAGGGCCAGGAGGACGAGCCAGTGGAGGAACCGTTGACGCATAGCTAGTCTGCCGCTCCTTCCGCACCTTCCACGAGCAGGTCCTGGAGAAGGCGGTGGAGGAAGAGGTCCACCTGCTCCATGAGATTGAAGTAGCCCTTGTCCATATAGTAGTGGAGGCCGATGCCGTCGAGGTAGGCCAGGAGATTGATGGCGATTCGCTCGGCGTCGTCCGCGACAGCGGGTCGGAACATCTTGCGGGAGACGCCGTCGAGCAGAATGTCGACGATCGCCTTCCGGAAGCCGAGGAACATCTCTCGCGTGATCCCGTACGTGGAGGATGCGGTCTCATCGGCCAGGAGCATCTGGAACATGGCGATTGCCACCCGGACGATCCGATCGTCGGCCAGGAAGGTCTGCATCGAATGTCTGACGTAGGCACGAAGGCGCTCCACGGGATCCTCGATCCCGTGGACCTGCTGCTGGATGGCCGCCTCCATCATTCCCATCCACACGGTGATCGAGTGGAGAATCAGTACTTCCTTGGATTCGAAATATTCGTAGATGGAGCCCTTTCCGATTCCGGCTGCTTCCGCGATCTGCCTGATGGACGTCGACTCGAAGCCTCTTTCGGCGAAGAGCTCAATGGCTGCGAGCGCGATGTCCTTTCTGCGCGCTTCCTTATCTACCTTCCTGGGCGTCATGGTTACCCCTTTGGGCATTCTTGACCGACCGTTCGGTCATCTATTTATATTATGACCGACCGTTCGGTCAATGTCAAGACCCAATCATCGGAATCTTCCCCTTAGGATCTGAAAGCGGGAGAATCATCGCACTCAACGGTTGGATCCTGTGGCAGATTGCATGGACGGAGACCCACGACGGGTGCGTGTCGGGACGACCGCACCCTCAACCGGGTTACTCCTCCTCACGGTGAGCACTGGATGTACGGCGTGTCGAGAAGTGATGGGCCGGCCGAGACAGGAGCATGCCCCATTTCCGGGGAGGGAGGTCCACACACGCAGCCCGGGTCTCACTTGAGCAAGACCGCCTTCCGCACCCGGATCTCTTCTCCCGCCACCATGCGTACAAAGTAGATGCCGGTGGCGGCTGAACGTCCCCGGTCGTTCTGGCCCCGCCAGACGAGCAGGTGCACACCCGGCTTGGCATCTCCCTGGAAGATCCGGCTGACGAGTCGGCCCCGGACGTCGTAGACGGCGACCGATACCCTGCCCCCCGGCTCCGGCACAAAGAGATCCAGATGGACTGTGGGATTGAAGGGATTGGGGTACGGTGCGCTCAGGTCGTAACGCACGATCCGGAGGTCATCACGCCGGTGCACGCATCCGTACAGGACCCGAGCCTGCTGAGCGTTGAGGCGAAGATCCGTGAGCCCGGCCCCCCCGACGATCGCCACAACCAAGCGGGTCCTCTCCCCCGGCGCGAGGGTCACGGCCCCCCGGGCCATCACCATGGACCAGTCGTTGGGTTCGAACGTCGCGCTGTCGATGATCCCGTCGGCCATGAAAGCAAACGCGTCCTCGTCGCGGATTTCGCCGTACGGATACACATACGTGGGATGATGGACCAGGCGGAAGGAGGTCGGACTGTAAGGATCCAGAGCCACGATGCCTACGCAGGCGCTCTCCGGGTGGGCCGGGTCGTGCATGTACCCGAGTCTTTCCGTGGCGCAGTACCCACCCTCGTTCTGGCTCTGCCTACCGGTATCCCAATCCAGGTAAATCCCGGCGTAGAGGCCACCCGCCGGGGTCGCCGTCGTGTTCTCGATCTCCAACTCAATCAGAACGAAGTCGTCATCGGGGGGATGCGGGGCCGCGGTCCCGCTGAAATGCACCGTCAGCCCGAGGGGGCCGGCACCGTTGGCATCGTCCAAGGTCGCCCGAGCGACCTGGGTTCCTCCCTCGTGTGTGACGGCCAGGTCGCCGCCGTCGACGGCCCTCCAGTCGTAGTCGTACGTCGCATCGGCCACATAGGTGGAGTCGATGCCGAGCCAAATGCTCCCCGTGAAGAGATGGTTCTCGGCACCGTCGGCCGGGAAATGGAACCCGTTTCCGTAGTAGCCGCCCCCATAATCGAGGTACTGATCCTTGTCCAGGAACCCGAACGCTCCGCCGTCGGTGACCGTCAGGCGCACATTCCCCGTGTCGAGATCGGCGTAGTGCATCCTGGGGACCCGTAGAATCGTCACGATTTCGGAATCGTCTCCAGGATCATTGGAGGAGAGGAGGAGCCGGCCGTAGTGCACGGCATGGGTGACCGGGGACGCGTCGTAGCCGACCAGAAGGGCGAGTGTGTCGCCGGCCGCGACGGCCCCCGACTCGGGTGCAACGCTCAGCCACGCGATTTCGCCGCCGACGCTGTCGGACTCCGTAACGTGGAAGAGAAGAGTCCCGGTTCCTTCGTTTTGGACCTCGACGGTCTCCTCCGCCGTGCCGCTCTCAAACGCAATTGCAATGAGGCTGTCCGCCGAGACGGTGAGGACCGGGATGACGCCATCGCCGGATACCGTCACCGCCACGGTGTCTTCGTAGGCATCCGGGTCGTTGGAGGCAATCGAGAGAGTCCCTACGTAGAGCCATTCGGCCTCCGGGTGGAAGAGGAGGGCGACCTCCCCCGTGTCTCCAGGCGCAACCGTGAGAGGCGCCCCGGTCAGAAGCGTGAAGCCACTGTCGGGCAGCCACAGACCCGTCACCTCCACATTCTCCATCCCTCGGTTGGTGATGAGGATATCTCCGGAGGTCGTGTCCACTCCCGCCACGGCCTCCCCGAGATGGAACCAGGTCTGAGACACATGGATGTCGGGTACCGGGCCGATGCCCGCGAGGCTCACCCGAACCGTACTCTGGAATGGATCGTTGCTCGACACGACAAGCGTGTCCGCCACGGACTCCGGCGTTACCGGCGCAAAGCGAAGGCCAATCCAGGTACTGTCGCCCTCGGGCACCGTGTCGGGTAGGGCGGGGCCCGACACCGAGAACACGGGGTTCGAGGTGCCCGCACCCTCGATCAGGAGATGTCCCACCCCCAGGTTCCGGACCCAGAGACCCGCAGTCGCCGTGTCACCCACAGCCACCATCCCGAAGTCCATTTCTGACGCCGTGAGAAAGATCTCGGGCAGCGTCGCATCCCCGTGGAGGTTCACCCGAGCTTCCAGCGGTGGGACATGATCTGTCGTGAGGGTGAGGGTGTCGTCGAAGGAACCCTGGAGCATGGCCGAAAAGCCGACCGTCACGGCCAGGGATTCTCCGGGGGCCAGCATCTTCGGCACCCCCGGATCGAGGACCGTGAAGGGAAGCCCCCCGACGCCCACCGCGACGAGAGAGAAAGAGGTCGTATCCCCGTTGAGGGCCCAAAGGCTGTCCGATCCGGACCCGAACAGGGCGACTTCACCGAAGTCGAGGGAGGCGGGTGAGAGAACGAAGCGGCTCATCCCGATCCCCGACAGCGCTACCCCCAAGAGCCCTTCCTCTGGATCGTCGGAGTGGATCCAGAGCGTGTCCACTCGGTCTCCGATCTCGGTTGGGGCGAAGCGCACGGTGCAGGCGGCCGATTCACCGGGAGTCACGGCCCAATTCACCAACGGCGGGTCCACCCCGTAGTCCGGCAGGGAAACGCTGCCCGAATAGAGATGAAGCGTGTCGTCGCCCGAGTTGGCGACCGTCAACACCCAGCCCAGTGTGTCGCCCAGCGAGGCGACGCCGAAGGCGTTCGAGCTGTCGGACAGAGCGACATCGGGAGCTCTCACGGTGAGCTCGATATCGATCACCCGTTCCGGGTCCCAGGGATCGTTGGAGGCCACGAGGACTTCCCCCTCGTACAACCCGGTTGCAAGCCCGGTCGCGTCCAGCGTCAGATGGGCCTCCAGACTGCTGTCGGGTGCGAGCGTTCCGGAAGAAGGCATCTCGGAAACCCACGACGCGTCCGACCCCGTGGAATCACGATCCGAGAACTGGAAGGTCAGGGCGTACGCTCCCGCACTCTCGAGAAGGAGAGGGACCGAGAGTGTGCTGTCCTGTCTCAGGGTGGCGACAACACCCGTGGTGTCCACATCCATGAAGGGGTGGCCGATGGTGAGCGTGCCGGGGCTTGAGCTCGAGTCCGACGCCCAGCCGTCGGAGATCCGTGCGAAGAGATGGAAGGTCCCGGTGTCCGCGGTCGCCGTGTTCCAGACGAAGGAATCCTGAGAATCGTCCTCACTCAGGCTCGACGCGCCCGGGATGGTGACGAGACTGTCCGGATCCCGATAGTAGGAAAGCGAAATCGTGGCATCCTGCTCCGGATCGGCATCGGTCCACGAGACGGTGAAGGCAGTGTCCACCAGGACCGATCCGGGGCCCGGGGAGGTAAGAGTGATGGTGGGCGCCGTGCCGCTGCCGGAGCTCGTGTAGTAGGGAACGTAGTCGACGGTTGCAAGGCTTGGATCATCCCAGTTATCCCAGAGGGTCGAGATGTCGCAAAGGGTAACGCCACACACGAGCATCTCCTGAGTGGTCGCGGTTCCCCACCAGTTCCCCTCGGCCGGCACATTGAGAATGCCCAGCGGGTCGGGATAGTGAATCTCCACGTCGTGGGTCGTGTTGTCGTAGATCCGGTTCCTGCCGTCATTGAGAGGATTTGAATCTCCGATCTTCCCCAGGTCGACCCACCCGGCACAGTAGTCCAGACTGTC
>Ga0180431_10005967_pt1 | contig 14602 bp, 12 predicted proteins | sample SS_ome_11_FD_132459 | JGI IMG/M metagenome (GOLD analysis project Ga0180431, IMG submission 132459) | Hypersaline lake sediment archaeal communities from the Salton Sea, California, USA - SS_1_MS_1 metaG | ecosystem: Environmental > Aquatic > Non-marine Saline and Alkaline > Hypersaline >... | reverse complement strand
TACCGCCTGACCGAGATGACCGGCGACACGCGATACGCCGCCGAGGCCGACAAGAGCATTGCCTGGTTCCTGGACAATGCCCAGGCCGGGTCGGGGCTCTTCCCGTGGGGCAGCCACATGTACTACCACGTCGAACAGGACCATGGTGTCTACTCGGCCGGCCGCTACGGCGGGCACGAGTACAACTACGTCTGGCCCTACTGGGACCAGAACCCCGAGGCCCTGAAGCGATTTGCTTATGGCATCTGGAACCACCACGTCAGGGACCACAAAACGGGACATTTCAACCGTCATTCCAACGACAGAAGCGGGGGCATGGAGTTCCCGCAGACCGGGTCGTGCTTTATGGACATCTGGGCCCGCGAGTACAGCCGAAGCGGCGACCCGCAAATGAAACAGGCCATCCAGATGCTGCTGAAGCTCTTCCGCTCCATGCGCGATCCGAAAACCGGCGCGATGGCGTGGTGCACCGCCGAGGGCGCCGACCGCCGCGAAGTCGCCAGTGTCGGCATGAACCTGTTCATGGCCACGACGCTCCAGGACGCGGCGGCGCTGGTCGAGAAGCGCGATCCCGACTTGGCCGAAGACATGCGCAAGTTCGTGCGGTTCATGGACGACGAGTACCTCTCCAACGACTACGACAAGATTCTGGACGTGGCGGGCAAGGGCATCCTTACGTGGTACAGCCTGGCCGACCGCACCTGCATGGCCAAGGGTCTGACCCCGCCGCCGGACGGCGCGGATGCGTCGGTCGGCTTCCCCTTGAAGACCCCCGACGGCAAGCCGGCCGCGTCGCTCTATTACCTCACTCCGTGGTTCCCGGGCCGATCCTACGCCGAAACCGCGCTGCTGCTGCGGGACCGCCACGAGCGCTGCGAACCGAAGCACAAGCCCACGTGCCGCCGGGCTCTGCTGGATATCGCCGACATCTACATGACGATCGGTCCGGAGGTGCAGTTCGCCCAATACCCGGACAACGTTGCCGGCGTGGTCGAGCTGCTGCGGTATTGCCACAAACTGACCGGAAACGTCGCCTACCTGCACCGGGCCGATCAGATGATGCGGCTGGGCCTGCGCCTGTTCTTCGACGACGCCTCGCCGCTGCCGAAGATGAGCAACTTCGACGACTGGTACGAATCGAGCCTGAAGAACGAATCGTCGGTAGCCATCCTGCGGCAGATGCTCGAGCTTTCGCTCGACCTCGAGGCGCTGCCCGAGGAGCAGCGCACGGCGCCGCGGGTGCTGGCCGAAGAGCGCAACGGCGCCTGGCACGCCAAGCTGGAAGACTCCACGGACGGCACGCTCTTCCGGTATGGCCCGGAGAACCGGCGAGAGCTCTTCCTCTCGCAGAGCAAGACCGCGGATGCCCGGCACATCCGCCTGTCCGACGCGATCACCCGCATCCCCACGGCCGCCGAGGCTGACGAGCTGAACGGCCGGATGACACGCTTCACCGGCAAGGGCCATACGACGGCCAGCATCGCCTACGGCGGACTGAAGGACGTGCCCCGGCAGGTCGAGCTGGTGCTGCGGAACACCGGCCGAAGCGCCACGAAGGTCCGCGTTACGGCCACGCTGCACGATACATATCACGACAACGGGCAAGAGCAGTGCGAAAAGGCGCTCCAGCCGGGCGAGCAGCAGTCGTTTGCTTTGACCGCGCCGGCACGGAAGTGGATTCGGCGACTCTCGATCACCGGCGGGACGGGCCACTCGACCCTGCAACTGGAGAGCCTGGGCCTGGTGATCACGCCTCGCAGCGAACTCGGCCCGGCGCCGCCTGCACCGTTCGGCAGGGCCGAGCCGAAGCAGACATTATGGACAAGAAACCACTCCCCCAACCACAAACCGGAAGACCGATGAAAACGAGAAACCACACGATCCTCTACCTCGCCGCCGCGGCAATGGCCGCGATCACCGCCGCCCCACCCGCGGCCGCAGCGCCGGTTGCTTCGGAGACTTTCCTGCTCTGGCCCGCGACGCCGCCCGGAGCGCAGAAGGGGGATGATCCCCTGGCGTCGGCGGCGGCCGAGGCGATCGAAAAGGGAACCTACGAAATCCCCGGCGGCAATCGAAAGGACATCCGGGTTCCTGCGTGCGACGTCTATCTGCCGGCCAAGGAGAAGGCGACCGGGACCGCCGTGGTCATGTGCTGCGGCGGCGGGTACGGCGGTGTGTGTATAGGGTCCGAAGGGATACCCATGGCCAGGTTTCTCAATGACAACGGCATCGCCGTCTTCATGGTTTCCTACCGGTGCCGGCCGTACAAGCATCCGATCCCGTTCTGGGATGCTCAACGGGCGGTCCGCCTCGTGCGGCACAATGCGGCAAAGTACGGCGTCAAGAAGGACCGGATCGGGATCATGGGCTTTTCGGCGGGCGGCCACGTGGCAGCGACGGCGAGCGTTCATTACGAAGAGGCATTCGGGCGGGAACCGGCGGATGCGATCGACAAGGTCAGCGCCAGGCCCGACTTCAGCCTGCTCGTCTACCCCTTGATCTCGATGCGCGGCAAGTTCACGCACGACTATAGCCGCCGGAATCTTCTCGGCGGCAACCCGTCGGAGGAGCTGGTGGCCAAACTCTCGAACGACGAACAGGTGGACAGGAACACGCCGCCCGCCTTCCTGGTCCACGGCAAGACGGACAGCGCCGTGAAGTACATCAACTCCCATCGATACCACGAAGCGTGCAGGAAGCACGGCGTTCCCACCAGGCTCATCCTGATGGAAAAGGGAGATCATGGCCCCGCCATGCGCAACGGCAAGCCTTCCATCAAAGGAGCGAGCGAGGACTACGCAGACGCCATGCTCGCCTGGGTCCGGGACCTCGGGAGCGCCCCTCCCGCGGCCAAACCCAAGGTCCTGACCCTGACCAACGGCCACTTCGACGCGGAGGGACCCGTTTCACACACAAGCTTTGTCACCGGTTGGAAGCGGACCGGCGGTAATGGGATCTTCCACGGCACTTCCATGGGCCTCAACCCCGACACCGGCCCCAATCAAGCCTTGCTCAATACCCGGGACAAGAAAGGCATAGGGACCGAGTTTACCTCCGATGTGCTGACCGGGCCTTTCGTGCCCGGCACGCGCTACAAGCTCGACTACAAGTTCGCGGTACGCAATGGGAAGATCCCGTTGCCGGCAGCCCACGATCTGAGAGTTGAGATTGTCGGCGGCGAGGACGGGGTGCTGGCCACGTCGGGCAATCTCGCGCCGCGGATCACCAAGAGCGAAGCCTGGTTCGCAGGGTCGCTGATCTGGGACAGCACCGGGACGGCGGCACAAGACCTCACCGTCGTCTTGAGAGCGGCCGGCGCCCAAAACCAGACGTTCTGCTTCGACAGCCTTGATCTGGGCATCGCCAGCGACACCGACCCGCCGGGGCTCACCGTGTCCCCTGGCGGCACCACCTACCATGTCGATGCCTCCGGCGGCAGCGACGATCACAAGGGATCTTCGGCCGAGTCGGCGTGAAAGTCGCTCGCGAAGCTCGACGGCATCGTGCTCAGGCCCGGCGACAAGATCCTGCTCAAGGCTGGCTGCCAGTTTGCTGGCTCGCTGCAACCGAAAGGTTCCGGCGCCAAAGGCAAGCCGATCGTGATCGACCGCTACGGCGAAGGTGACGATCCGGTCGTCGCCGGCGCCGGCAAAACCGAGAACACCCTCCGTCTGCACAACCAGCAACACTGGGAGATCCGCAACCTCACCGTCACCAACACCGACGGCGGCGGCTGGGACGACGAGGGGCGAACGATCCGCCGCGCGGTTTACGTGACGGCCGAGGACATTGGCGACGTGGAGCATATCCATCTGCAGAACCTCGAAATCCGCGACGTCCGCGGGATGTACCGCCTTGCAGGCCGATCGACCAACGGCGGGATCATCTGCCAGGTCACGGGTAGGTCGAAGAAGACGCGCTTCGTCGATCTGCGGATCGAGGGCTGCACGTTCCGCACCAAGTCGATCGATCGCTACCCGGTGGTGGTGACCTCGTCGTGGCGGAAAGACCCGGCCTGCGAGGTCGTCTGGAAGAACAACACGCTCGACCATGCGGGCCGGGCGCACATCGTGATGCCGCCGAGTGAGTGGCCGCGGAAGCTGGTTTACTACTTCGATCCCGAAGTCGGCAAGGTCTTCCCGCTGGACAAGACGGCCCCACCCATCTCGCCACTGACCGGGCGAGTCGGCTGCGAGGACATCTTCAGCGAGATGGCGGCGCGGCTGAAGCGGTCGTGGAGCTTTTTCGAGGCCACCCGCGTGAAGAAGGGCGAGTGGCTGTTCGCCAACCAGCCCGGCGGCAAGGTGCACCATGTCGACGAAGGGGCACACACTACGCCAACCTACCCGCTGGCCTACTACGGCGAATTGCGGGCGTTTGGGTTTGTGCCCCCCTGGCTGGACGCCGACGACCCCGACCTGCGGAAGAAGGAAGACGCCATCCTTGAAAAGTGGATCGGGCAGCTCGAGACCGTCGGCATGAACCGGGAGGCCCACTGGACGATCCGAAACCGCGTCTTCATGAACAAGACCCCTTACCCCGAACCCCGCACCGACAAGGCCTACGTGCGGTCGCTGAATGTCGGGGTCGCCCCCAACCTGACGACACCCGAGTCGACGCTCAAATACTTCAACAGCCTGCCATGGAATTTGAAGTTTCAGCCGCTTTGCGGCTCGTGGTTTGAAAGGATGCGGTCTTTTTCCCAATTTCTGCGTTGCTCCTCAGTCGTTGGTCAGGGACCGCGCGCTGCTGGCACCCCGTCGGGGTGCATCCTGTCGGTGCGCCTGTTTCCCGGGGTATTCGTCGCTGCGCTCCTCGACCCCGCGCTCATGGCTGACTGTCGGCTTTCCTCGCTTTACCCTTGCAAATTCCGCGACGTTATCGTAGTATTTGCAGGATGTGGATTGACAGGAGGATTGAGCCCGTGCTGCGCCAACGGGTGAAGAGCCGGCCGGTGGTGGTGGTGACCGGGGCGAGGCAAACGGGCAAGACCACGCTGGTGAAGCGTCTTTTCCCGCGCTACAGCTACGTCAGCCTCGATTTGCCCAGCGAAGCGGCGCAGGCGGAAACCGAGCCCAGGGCCTTTCTGGCGCGTCACCCGGCTCCGGTGATCGTGGACGAAATCCAGTATGCGCCCAGGCTGTTGCGGTTTTTGAAACTGGACGTGGATGCCCACCGTGAAGAGAACGGGCGTTACATCCTGACTGGTTCGCAGCCCTTCGAACTCATGGCGGGCGTTTCGGAATCTTTGGCGGGAAGGGCTTCGGTGCTGACCCTCGGAGGTCTGACCTACGGGGAGATCCGCGGCGCGCGCCCGGATTTCCGGGTGGAGGACTTTGTGTTGCGGGGAGGTTATCCGGAGTTGTATGAGAAGCCGGATTTGGATGCCCGGGACTATTTCCAATCGTACGTGGCGACCTACCTGGAACGCGACTTGCGCAATCAGCTGCGAGTGGGAAGCCTCCGGGATTTCGAACGCTTCTTGCGGGTGGCGGCCCTGCGCACGGCTCAGTTGGTCAACCGCGCCGACATGGCGCGCGATGTGGGAATCAGCGGTTCCACGGCGGGAGAATGGCTCTCTCTGCTGGAACGCTCGGGAGTGCTCCGCCTGTTGGAGCCCTGGTTTTCCAGGCGCACCAAAGCGCTCATCAAGACCCCCAAGCTGCACCTGATGGATTGCGGACTGGCCGCCCACCTGGTGGGAATGTTCTCCCCGGGCGACCTCTTCGAATCCCCTCTCAGCGGGGCCCTGTGGGAATCGGCGGTGCACCAGGAAATCGCCGGAACCTTGGCGGTGACGGGAAACTGGCAACTGGCATTCTGGAGAGACCGCACCAAGGAGGCGGATTTCCTCTTCCACCGCGCGGGCAGGTTCCTGCTGGCCGACGCCAAGTGGAGCGAAGCGCCCCGCGATCCGGGCAAACTGGCCAGGGTTCTGGAGGAGATGCCGGCAAAAACTCGCGGGGCCCTGATCTGCCGCACGGCCAACGCCTTTGGAATGGGACATCGCATCGAGGCGCTGCCCCTTGGCGATTTGGCCGGATGGATCGAGTAGCCGGATGCGGGAAAATGGGGCCGTCGGTGCGCCTGTTTCCCGGGGTATTCGTCGCTGCGCTCCTCGACCCCGCGCTAATGGCTGACATCCCTCCGGGATGAAGCCGGACCTGTGAGGACAGGGCAAGCCCGTCTCAAGGATCGGTGTCCTGTCGGGCCCGCCGGGGCCTCCTGCTCCTTCATGTCACTTCGTGATGCCCCCCCCGGCGGGCTTGTCCCGTTGGAGGCCATGGTCAATCAGCTGGAATCCTTGAAATCCAGAAGTCGTCACAAATGAGTCAAGTTTTCCCGCAGCAAGGTTTCCCTGCCTGATGCAGGGTGCAAGATTCAGGATGCAGTCCCGTGTTCCCTGCATCCTGCATCCTGCATCCTGAATCATGGTCCGAGGATGGCCGTCCCACTCACCCGGCCCGTGGGGGGCGCGGATGCACTTCCCACGAGCAAGCGGGTTGACCGGCTTGACCGCTCTCCGCGGTCCGGACGATCTCGATCCCGCAACGGGATGATGCGGCCCGTGTTCCGATGGGATTCCGCCGCTCTTCCGGCGCACTGCGCCGTCTTTGCTCTTGCAGGCCACCTGTCCCGGCCACAGGTTTCACGGACCAGCCATGCAAATGAAACTGAAATCGCTCTTCGCCTCCTTCCCGCTCCTCGTCCTGGCTTCCGGCGCCTGCGCCGCCGATCCCGAGGCCGGACTGCCACTCGTGTTCTCGGAAGATTTCGAGCAGGGCCGCGAGCGCTGGGAGACCACCGACGACAAGAGCTGGACCCACCGCGAGGTCGACGGCAACAAGGTGTTCGGGATCAACAGCCGGAAGAACAGCTACAAGCCGAAAGTCACCAGCCCCCACCACATCGCGCTGATCAAGGACATCGAGGTCGCCGACTTCGTCCTGACCTTCCGTGTAAGGAGCACCAAGGACACCGGCGGGCACCGCGACTGCTGTGTCATTTTCAACCACCAGGACCCGACGAACTTCTACTACGTCCACCTCGGCGCGAAGCCCGACCCGCGCAGCGGGCAAATCATGATCGTCAAGGACGCCCCGCGGAAGGCGCTCACCGAAAACAAGAACAAGACGCCTTGGGACGATGACTGGCATCAGGTGAAGATCGTCCGCGATACGAAGTCCGGGAAGATCGAAGTCTACTTCGACGACATGGAGCAGCCCCACATGTCCGCCGTCGACAAGACTTTCGGCAAGGGCAGGATCGGCGTCGGATCGTTCGACGACATGAACGATTTCGACGATATCAAGCTGTGGGGGAAGTAGGCGGGCGGACCGCCACTCACCCGGCCTGCGGGCCCGTTGCGGCGCCCTGCACCCCCTCCAACCCCGGGCCGCAAACAATGTGACCATGAAGAATCCATCGGCAAAGAGGGGGCGTTGTTCCGCGATGGCGGGCGCGCTCGTCCTGGCGGCGTTGTTGCCGGCGGGGTTCGCCAACGGGGAAGAAGCGCCGGCCGGCAAGACCACCCGTGCGGACGGGGAGAGATTCATCGAGGAACTGCCCGCCGATCCCTTGGAGCGGTCGGCGAAGCTGGCGAGTTTCACCATCAGCAAGGTTCAGCGGTGGTTGCACGAGGTCGCCCTCGATAGAATCGAGCCGGACACGGGGCTCTATCGTCCGGAAGGCAGCTTCAATTACCAGGACGCCTGGGCGGACTGTTATCCCTTTCTCGTCTGGGCCGCGTGGCTGACCGATCTCGAAGCCCTCAATGGCCCCGTGCGCGGGGCCTTGCACGCGGAAATCAAGCACTGCGAGAAGGGCTTCTTCGCGGACCCGAAGAACACCTTCGGCGGCAGCGAGTACGTGAAGGACGGGCTGATCGCCATCGTCGAGGCGACCGGCAAGGACGAATGGTTCGACCGCATGAAGGCGATCCAGGACGAAATCTGGTCCAACCCGACGATTGATACGAAGTACGGCAGGATCCCTTCCACCAACATCGAGGTCAACGGCGAACAGATCCAGGCCCTCGCCCGCCTTTTCACCATGACCGGCGAAAGGAAGTACCTGGAATGGGCGGAACGTTTGGCCGATTACTACCTGTTGCGGGGGGACTTCGTGCCCGAGCGGCTGCGCGATCACGGCTGCGAGATCATCGGCGGGCTGGGGCTGCTCCTGGGAGTCGAATCCGTTCACCATCCGGAGAAGGCAAGAGCATACCTCCCGCATATGAAAAGGATGCTGGACACCGTCCTTGAAAAGGGGACCAACGAAGACGGCATCATGCACGATCACATCGGACCCAAGGGGCGTCTGAGCGACGGGTGGGGCTACAATTACGTGGCCTATCTCTGTTATGACATGGTCGCGGGCAAGCCGGTTTACCGCGCGCACATGGAGCAGGTCCTCCGCAATCTCGCGAAGCCGGCCTACCGGAATCATTCCTGGGAGGGGAACTCCATCGATGGGTTTGCCGACTCCGTTGAGGGTGGGCTTTACATCATGAATCGCTTCCCTGTGCCCGAAGGCCTTGCCTGGGCCGACCGGGAAGTCGCCGCCAATATCGTTTATGCCGGAGACAAGGACAAACTCTGGGGCACCATGAAACTGCAATCCAACGGAGTCCGCACCGCGATCATTCACGCCTTGATGCACACCCGCGGAACCATCGCCCGCCCGTGGCGGCAGGACCTGACGCTCGGCGCCCACGAAACGAACGAGGGTCTCGTCGTGCTGCTCGAATCAGAAAAGGCCTATCAGGGCAAGCTGGTCTTCGATATCCCGCGTCACCGTCTCTACATGGGCTTCAGGCACGACTGGCCCCGTATGAACACCCTCCCGGAATGGTTCACCGTCGACCCCGGCAGGACCTGCGTGGTCAAATACACCGGGAGCGGAGCGAAGAAGACCTTGACCGGCAAGCAGCTCCATGAAGGCTTGCCCGTCGCGCTGCGGGCCGGGGAAGTGATGCGTTTGCTGGTCTCTGAACAGGGTACTGGCAAGAGTTCCATGAAAAGTATGAAAGATGAGCGGGAAGGTCCGATCTGTGGGTTGAGCGACGCAGGGATTAGGGATTAGGGATTAGGGATTAGGGATTAACAACCCCGCGATGCACGGCTGCAGAGCCAGGGCAGTGACTACTGCGGGGATGAGATGCGAGAAATGGCAACGGGGTCCATCGATTCTGATCACAGGTTCTTCTTTACTGGACGATGCGGATCAGGCGCGGCTATTTGCCATCGCCTGCATCCGGCCTGTTGGGAGCGACTTCCTTTGTGTTGACCAGAAAGCGTTTCCTGAAGTCATCGATACCGATCTTTCCGAGATCGAGGATATGCATCAGCTCTCCGGTGTCAGAGAAGTCGAGTCGATGCTCGGGGTTGTAGTAAGTGAATGCAGCTTCCCATACAGGACCGAACACAGGATGTTGCCTCGCAGCAGTTTCGAAGGCGTCGTTGCCGCCCTTGACGTTCAGGAATCTGTTGGCGTCCTTTATCCTGATGTAATCGGTGTGCTTCTTGGTGTACGCAAGGGCCGCGTCTGTAGTTTGCTTCTCGTTCCAGTTGCTGTGCTGTACGACGTGGATGCGGTTGTTGGTGTCCAGATCCGGGAGCCGGCGGCGAATCCGCTTCACGACATCTGCGGTGATGTCGGACTGCCCTCCTTCTTTGACCCACACATCGCCGCCGTCCCTCAGGACGGCAGCCCAGCGCTCAAACAGATCGGTTGCAACCTGTTCGCGGTTCGCGTGGCCTGCAAGCCACCCTCCACAGTCATTCCATGCCGCATCCATCACCGCATCCGATTTCGGGTTGAATTGCTTCGCGTTCTTCCCATAGGCGCCTGAAACGGCCACCACATGCTTCTGAATCCACTCCCGTTCATGAAGGGACTCGAGGATCGTGCGGTCAGCGGCAGCGCTCTGCCCGTCGTCTTTGTCGGGTGCGTGGTCGTAGTGTAGCGACAAGAGGTCCTTGTGCGGCCCGAACTCTCTGGTGCGGCCGCTCTCTTCACCAAGGACAAGCCCGGCAGCTACGATAGTGCTTGTGAATATGAGTATCCGTATTTTCATTCTTCTCTCCCCGTTATGGGTGTGCCAGCGTAGGACTGGCGCGGGCCGTGCTCAAGCACGGATCGTGACACGCCGTTAGCGCTTGGCAATACGCGAGGGGGAGCCACATGAGGCCAAGCCCCGTGAGTGGCGAAATGGCATCTGGAAGGGCGCCACCTACAGCAGTGAGGCCTCCGACGACGCTTGGAACTGGGTGGTGATCGAGCAGGGTATCCCGGGTATCGTCCCAACGTTTCAGCGGGCTCTTCTCTTTGGGAAACGGTAAGGCTGATCCACGCCTGACCGGAGGACGAACTCTGACCCGCAGCTACCGTGCCCGCAGGCGGTCGTGCTCTGACAACGACTGCAGGATGGCGTGGGCCTCGGATTTCCTGTCAGCCGGAGCACCTCTTGAAATGGCTCCCGCCGAGCGGACTTTCAGGAAGCCGTCGGGGAGGGTCTGCCAGATGCGGAGTGCCGCATCGAAGTCCTGCATGGCGGCGAACCGGAAAAGGTCCGCCCCGCGTTCGACCCGGCCATGCCTGTCAGCAGGTTCGCCAGCAGATGCGTCGGCTGCGCGCCGGGAGGCAATGACCGGGAGGCAATGACCGCAACAGATCACAGGTGGTTTCACCCGATTCGTATTGATTGAATAACGGAGTTTGCCCGCCGGGCGGGAAGAGATCGAGGTATTGCATCATCAGAACCCGGGCGCGGTCCCGATCGCTCCTGCACAGGATATCGAGAGACGAAACCAGTGCTTGTTGGCGGAGCCTGCGGTCGGGAATGTTGGGGATCGCGGCGAGGGCCGCCGCCATGTCATTTTTCGCCCGTCTAAGCGCACCGACCCCGCTCTGCGGGGTTCGGTGGAGCGTCTGGTTCGGTCTCACTTCTTCTTGAGAATCTGATCCACAGGCTTTTCCACAGACCCATCCACAGACCTCGCCGAGAGGCTGAGAAGGCTGGCAAGGAAGAAGAGGCTGCGATGAGTGAGGTCAAGGGGGCGAGGAACGGCCTCCACAAAGTTGCTGAGACACATGATGAGGCAACGCGGATTGACTCGGGCCGGATTGCCTTGCGGCTCCTGCGCTGGGGTGACAAGCACGGACTTCCTTGCCCGGGTGGAGGCTACGTAGATGAGGCAGCGCTCTCCGAGACCGAGCGCAAGGTGACCGGTGGCCGGCTCCCTGACCATTCGGCTGAGGGGGAGGACCAGGACGTGGCGCTCGATGGCGGCTTCACCGGGATAGAGCCAATAAGGCACGAGGTCGGTTTCATGCGGTGTGCTGGGTACGCGTCAATTCTCTGGTTCGGCTCTTTTGGTCTTCTGCTCTGGCAGTGTTCCGTGCTCCAAACGGTACTCGTAGGACTGCTCCTTCGTGCACCTGTTCACAATGGTCGTCTCTTCGATGGGCGCACCCATCGTCCAGTAGACCCGACCGTCTTCGTCAAAGTAGGTGATCGGTGTGTGGTAGAACTTGCCTTCGTATCCATGTTCACGAATGTGCCGTACGAGCGAGAGGAACAGTTGCTCGTCCACTCGTTCACGCACGATGTACTCGTGCGGCCAAGTCTTCGCGTACGTTTTTGCGAACGTCCAACTGGTCCCATCCACGAATGCCTTCAGTTCAGGTGGAAGTCTCATCGCTTTCCTCCTGAACCTCGTCCTGCGCCGCCACCGGCGGGAGTGCGTCAAGCACTGCCGCCAATGCCTTCAGATGATAAACCACAGAACGGATAACTCCGTCCTTCTCTTCTCCCTCTGGAATCTCCAAAGCGATGGCAATGCCTTGACCGCTGGTTGCGGTCAGTATTCCTCTCTCCGTAGCCCAAGGCTCGATCAGTGGGCGGACCTCTTGCCCGCGCCCGAATTTGCCGTCGCCAAAGATCAACCAGAGGGGGGTGGTGCCGTGCGTCTTCCAGAGGCCGAAGTGAATTCCAAACCACGCACCGGCGCCCCGAGGCGGTTCGCCGGAAACGCGTGCGTAGCGTCCGATTCTCTCCCACGAAGCCTGTGGACGGAGTCCGCCAACGAAAAGGGCCTTCTCTGTGACGGCAAGATCCCACGGCACATCCGCCAGCCAGTTCCTCGTCAGTGGCTGGCTCACTTGTCGGGAGTGGTGGTCTTGCCGGTGGCTCCTTTCGCATCGGCCACCTCCGTGACGCCGGTGCTCTTCAGGGAGCCTTTGCCGGTCGGCCCGTAAACCGGGGCAGCCGCAAACCGATCCTGAATGGCCAAGGCCTCGCGCAGAATCCGCTGTGCGAGGGGATTGGAACCGTACTTGGCCTTTAGCTTGGGATCCATTGAGGTGCGCTTCCTGCTGCATGGGGATCATATCCGCGGACGGCGGCCGAATCAAGGCGCACCTCGGGCGCACCTCGGATGGGCGATTCCACGGCGCGGTAAGCGCAGCGGCTACAGTTCCTTGCCCTTGGTTGGAGATGAGTCGCGGCACCCGCCTTGCCGCGGAATCCCAGCCGGATGGAAACCTGCAGCACCGTCCGGATCTCGACGATCGGTAGCGGGATGGAACTCGTCGTCGGCCCGGCGGCAGAGAGCGGCCTTTGATGTGGGCCTGCCGAGCCGGGACCTCAAGACGATCTTCGACCGCCTGGAAGACGACGGCAAGATCGTCCGCAAGGAGAACTGGATCGGGATCGTGAACTTCGTCAAGCACCAGTCGCTGAACCCGAAGGTGCGACGAGGCATCGAGATCGAGCATGAAAAGGCGCCGGGCGATTTGGTCGAGCGGCTCAACCTGCCGCCCGAGTTTTTCTCAATGGCCCTCGATAGCCTATCCCATCCCAACAGAAACAGTAACACAAATCCCAAGAGCCTCTTTTCCACAGAATCATCCACAGGCTTTTCCACAGATCCATCCACAGACCTCTCTGAAAGGCTGAGAAGGCTGGCAAGGAGGAAGAGGGCGCGATAGGAGCGGTCACGAGGGTCGAGGAAGGAGGTCTCACTGGCCGGGGCGCCATCGTTTGCCTGAGCTTCAGGCAGGAACGAGTACAGGCCGGGTGGGAGGGCTTTCCTGCTGGATCATGCGGGGTTGGCGAGTAGTCTTCGGGTGACGCGAGATGATCCCGGAACTTCCCTTGGAGTCAGTCACCGAGCGCGACATCAATCTGCTCTTGCTCGAGGAGCTACTGGCACACGAGGACTTCAAAGGCATGAAAGCGGCCTACAGGCTGTCCTGCGCGGCGCGAGGGATCGTTCGCGAAGGTCAGGAGAGCGGTGAAGGCTGAGTGTTCACGACCGCACGTTGGATTCCGATGAGCGAAGCGCAGTCACCTTTCCTCGAGATACCCGAGAGGGAGTGGCTGTGTTCGAACTCCCTGGCGTTCGCCATCCGTGACAGATTCCCGGTTTCCGCCGGGCACGCGCTGGTCACGACGCGCCGACTGGTTCCGACTTGGTTCGAGGCTACCACAGAGGAACAGGCGGCGATGATGTCCCTTGTCAACGAGACCAAGGCGATTCTCGACCGCGAACTCAACCCTCCGCCTGACGGCTACAACGTGGGGTTCAATTCCGGTCACGCCGCCGGTCAGACTGTGTCGCACGTCCACATCCACATCATACCCCGGCACGAGGGGGATGTTCCGGACCCCACCGGTGGTGTGCGCCACGTCATCCCGGACAAGGCCAACTACCTCACGGGTCGCAGATTCCCGGGACCGGGAGCACGACAGAACATTGCCCTGCACCTTTCGACCGGGCATCCCGGGGACCCGGCGTGGAAGAGCGTCGGCCCACGCCTCTCGGGGGCGAGCGAGGTGGATCTCCTCGCATCGTTCGTCCAGCCTTCCGGGCTTGATACGATCCAACAGGCCCTGTTCTCGGCTCTGAGGTCGGGTGCGAAGGTCCGCATCCTGGTGGGCGACTACCTCCACATCACCGCTCCCGCTGCCCTGATCAGGCTCCTCGGGTGGATGGAGTTGGTGAAGGAGGAACAGGAGGAGTCTTCGCTGCTGGTGAGGTTGGCCGAGATCGAGCACCTCAAGGGCGCACCCTCGTCGTTTCACCCCAAGGCGTGGCGAATCGCCGATTCCTCCGGGGGCTTTCTCGTTGTGGGAAGCAGCAACCTCTCGAGGCCCGCCCTTGTAGGTGGGGTGGAGTGGAATCTCATGGGGCACACGTCGGGTGACCAGCCGATCGACTCCGCCCTTGTGGAGGGGTTCAACAAGATCTGGTCGCAGGCCACTCCCCTTGACCAATCCACAATTGCCCGCTATGCCGCCAAGACAACCGAGGTCCGTTCGGCGTTCATTGAGCCGGAGGCGGTTGACCAGCCGGAGGTGCCCAAGATCCCGCGGCCTTGGCAGCGGCGAGCACTGAAGTCGCTGGAGAAGATTCGCGCGGATTCCCACCGGCGGGCGCTCGTGGCGGTGGCCACCGGACTGGGCAAGACGTGGCTCGGCGCCTTTGACGTTGCTTCCGCCGGGCGGATCCTGGGTCGCTGCCCCCGAGTCCTCGTCGTGGCCCACCGCGCCGAGATTCTGGCGCAGGCGGAGGCGACGGTGCGGATCGCCATGCTC
>Ga0180431_10005966_pt1 | contig 14603 bp, 15 predicted proteins | sample SS_ome_11_FD_132459 | JGI IMG/M metagenome (GOLD analysis project Ga0180431, IMG submission 132459) | Hypersaline lake sediment archaeal communities from the Salton Sea, California, USA - SS_1_MS_1 metaG | ecosystem: Environmental > Aquatic > Non-marine Saline and Alkaline > Hypersaline >... | reverse complement strand
CGCTTCACCTACGGAGTGCCTCTCGGCTCGGAAATACTTTGGACGTCGCAATCCCAAGTTTTCCAAGCACGACAGGCACTTCCGTGCATTACAGGCCCGTGTCACGGGCAAAATCATGAAAGATCGAGGTTAGCGGGGACAGTATGTAAACCTAAGAACTCTGGCTATGGATTGAATCATATTGTGGTGCAGTAGTTCACAGATCGTTGGAACGTCGTGCTTGTCGAGTCGACGCAGGATGCGGTGCGGCGTGTGGTCGCCTCGGAAGCGCCACGATCGGGTTGGCTGGGCAATGTCGACTTCGCGGTCGACTTCGCGGCGCTTTCCAAGCAATTGCTGCGCGACTCCGAAAGACGCCATCCTTCCGAAAGCTATCCCCGAGTTGTCTGGCCTGAACAATGCCACCTCTGATGATGGCAAAATTCCCGCCGGGGCCACGATTGCTGTTGATGAGTTGGAATGATCTACGGTGCGCTGTGGGTGGCAGGTTCGTAAACAAGATTTCCAAGCAAGGCTCCAGTGGCGCTGATTGGAAATGACATCGTCGGTGACACGAACCGGCGATGACACGACGCGAGACGTCTGGAAGATGCTGCCGAATCTGCCGCCACGACCCGGACCGCCGCCAGCAGAGGGGTCCGCGGTAGCTCCAGTTCGCGCATGCCTTCTCCCCAACCTCCCCAACTGGAACCGGGGCATGCTCAGCCCGCCGGGGATGTGCGTAGGTGCCCCGCAACCTGGGCAGGTTCGGGAAGTTCAGGCCACGTTCGGAGTCGACGATCGCCGTTGGCGAACTCGGGACAGTTGCTGCTCGGCGGGGTCTGGCTGAGCAGAAAGTGGGCTCGCCGGCGATCCTGCTCGCCCGCTCTAGTATTGGGTCGTGTTCATTCCGGTCGCAGATCTGCCCGACACGGTCGTCGGTTTCACGGCATCCGGAGAGATCCACGCAGACGACTACAAAGAGACGCTCATTCCAGCCGTGGAGGGACTGATACAACGTGCTGGCGCGGCACGAGTCGTCTTGGTCCTAGGACCGGAATGGGAGGGCTATTCGGCGGCGGCCATGTTCGAGGATCTCAAGTTGGGCATCGAGCACCGCAATGCCTGGCAGCGATTCGCTCTCGTGTCGGACGCCGAGTGGATCCAGCATGTCGCGGCGCTGTTCGGATGGATGGTTCCCGGCACGGTTCGGTGGTTTCCGTATTCCGACTTGGAGGATGCAAAGCTCTGGGTCTGCGCCTGAACTCAGTCGTCAACGTTAGGCGTGCAGGGTGATTGGCCCGCCGTGCCCCACCGCCGGCTGCTGCTCGCGGAGCCTCTTGGATCCCGACATGAACTAACCTCGCAGTGGGCGCCCGCCTTCAGATAACCCTGTCACGGGGTCCGCTGCGCGCGCGGCGATCTGATGTCGCTGACTCTCGGTACGATCCGGCCGTGGACACCGACACCCCGCCGACGGCAGGTCAACCCGGCTTGCCGCGAACGCTTGAGCCGCCACCCGCGGAGTTGGTGTTAGAAGGCCGCTACCGGTTCGGAACCTATGACGGCCCGATCGTGCGGATCAACCCGCTCGACGTCGTCACCGCCACCGGGGCTCGTGGTCGTCTGCAGCGCGCCGCGCGCAACGCCAGGCTCAAGGAGTGGCAGGCGTTTCAGCTCGGCGACGAATCGGTGTTCGTGCTCGGTGCCGTTTACGACACGAAGTCGATTTCGCTGCTGCAGGTCTTGGTCGTCGACAAGCACGCGGCCACGATCCGTCGGTGGGAGCAGAGGGTGCCGACCTCGATGGTGCACGTCGCTCGCGGCCTGGACCGGACCCGGTCGTACGGCCACCTCGGACGCTTCTCGGTTCAGCTCACCAATGAGATGAATGCGGGCCTGGTCGCGGTGGACGCAAGCCACCCGGGGCGCGGTGCCCTCCCGCCGCTTGAGTTGCACGGTGCCGGGTGCTGCGGCCCCGGACAGGCCGGGCACCTGGCGATCTGCCACCCTTTCGCCGACGACCGTGCGCTGTACTCGCACAAGACGATGATGCCGTTCGCCGGCACGTTGCGCGCCGGCGCGGAGTTCACCGTCTTCGACCTCGATCGTTCGTTCATGATCCTCGACGACCACCACGGGGACTACCCCTGGCCTATGCAATACGACTGGTTGACTGCGGTGCGCCGCGGTGACGGGGGCCGGGTGGAGGGTTTCAACCTGACCGACAATCAGGTGCGCGACCCGCAGCGCTACAACGAGAACGCTGTCTGGCTCGGCGATAGGGTGCACCGGCTGCCCGCCGTCCACGTGAAACGACCTGACGGGCCGTGGGGCGCCTGGATGGTGCGCGACGCCGACGGGTCGGGCCAAGTCAACGTGCGGTTCACTCCTACGGTCCGTTCTGAGATGCATGTCGGTCCCCGACGATCGCTCGCCGAGTATTACGCACCGTACGGCTGGTATGACGGCCGGATCCACACCGACGACGTCGACCTGTCGGTCGACGGCATGTTCGGCGTGGGTGAACAGAAGTTCATCCGGGTCTGAACCAGCGAGCCGCGGGCGCCGCACGAGTGACGTCACTTCCGGACGATCACGCTGAACCGGCCAGAGTAACTGTATCTCGTCGAACCGCCACGGCCAGCGCCGCTTTCACTCTTGTTAACCTCTTTTCATGCCACGACAACTCAGTGACGAAGAAGTTGAGGCCTACCTTGATAGCCGGCCGGCCTGGGCGGTACTGAGCACCATCGACAAGGACGGCTTCCCGCACTCCGTACCGCTTGGGTACTTCCGGCTCGGCCGCGACATCGTCATGGGTGTGCGAGATGGGACACGCAAGGTTGCCAACGTCGAACGTAACCCGAACGTGAGTGTCCTGCTGGAGGACGGTTCGAGCATGGCGGATATCCGGGGAGTGATGCTTCAGGGTCATGCCCGAATCGTCCGCGGATCCGAGGAGGCGCTTCAGCTCGCACAGGAGGGCGCTCGGGCGCGGGGCGTACCAGAGTCCGAATGGCCCACCGCACCCAGACCGGGCTCCGCCTACATCCGCACGACACCCGTCCGGACTTTGTCGTGGGATTACGCAGACCCGACGTCGGACCAGGCGTAGTCAACTGCCCAGGTGAGTGTCCAGGAACCGCGCCATCTCGGCGAAGACGTCCTGGGACTCTTCGGCGAAGGGCTGAATGAAGTAGGTGAAGTGCGAGGCGCCCTCGACCAGGTGTAACTCGGCGTCGACGCCTGCCTTGCGTAGTTTGCGGTGCATGAGGACGCTCTGGCTCAGCAGCAGGTCCCGGGTTCCCGAGACCAGCATGGTCGGGGGGAATCCGGTGACGTCGCCGCGCAGCGGGGACAGCAGTGGGTCGGCGATGTCATGGCCGCCCGCGTAGAGCGCCGCTCCCCGGGTGGCGACGGCGTCGTAGGTGATCAGGACGTTGTCGACCCATTCGTGGACCTTCAACGAGTCTCCCACCGGAGCCAGGTCGCACCATGGGGTCTGGACAGCGACCGCGGCCGGCGGCGGCACGCCTTCCTGTTTTGCCCGCAGCACCGTCGACAGGGCCAGTCCGCCTCCAGCCGATCCGCCGCTGATGCCGATGTTGGCCGCCGGCGCCATCTCCAGCGCCGCTTTCCACACCGCCATTGCGTCGTCGGAGGCCGCCGGGAAGGGATGGTCGGGGGGCATCCGGAAGTCGACCTCGATGACTTTGATGCCGCAGGTGGCGGCGATAACTGCCGGTTCGAGCAGCGAGGCCCGGCCGGGGTTGAACACATAGGCGCCGCCATGGGTGTTGACCAGCAGCCGGTTGGCGTTGCGCACCGGAGTCTGTGCCGGCGTGACCACGAACACCGGGACACCGCCGAGCGTCGTCGCCTCGACCTGCACCCCGAGTTGCTCGATGATCTTCTCGATCTGCGGCAGCGCAGTGCGCGCCAAGCCGGCGACCGCGCCTTTCCAGCCCTCGGCGTCGGACGGGTTGAGCAGCCACTCGCTATTGCGGTACGGCATCGCGATCGCGGTCTGCAGTTCGGCGCTGACCGAGGTCGGCACCGGGATGGTGCGCCCGGGGACGAGGCGCGGCCCGGCGCTGCCGTTGATCTGGCCCATCAGATTCTGCAGCATCACACCGTCGGGGAGTTGGATTACGTTGGCCGGGTCAGGGGAGGGATCGGTCATGGTGGTAGTTCTACGCCACATCGAGACCGGGCTTCCAGGACTTAGCTGCCATCGTTTCCACGGCAGTTACAGGGAACATCAGGTTCATGGCCAATCGGGATGTCGGGAAGCGAGTCGCCGAACATCGCGCTCGACTGCGCGATCAGGGACTGCGCCCGCTCCAGATCTGGGTCCCCGATACCCGGGCCCCTGAATTCGCTGACGAGGCGCACCGTCAATCAGCTTTAGCCGCTGCTAGTAGCAACGCACGTGACGACCAGGCCTTCGTGGACGCCATCTCTCAATTCAATGACGAAGATTTTGATAGCTAGTGAGACGGGGCGAACTCTGGACCGCCTCGACCGGCCAAGCGTACGCGGGCAAGCCACGTCCGGTCCTGATTGTTCAAGATGACCGATTCGACGCCACTGACTCGATCACTTTCTGCCCGCTGACCACTGCGGTGGCCGACATCCCACTACTGCGAATACCATTGCAGCCCAACAAAACCAATGGACTAACGGCCCCGAGTAGCATCATGATCGACAAGATCACCACGGTCCACAGATCGAAGTTAGGCCAACGCATCGGCAAGGTGTCGACCACTGAGATGCTGCAGCTGGAACGCGGGCTGTTGGTCTACCTCGGCATGACGGGCTGACCATCACAGGGTTTGGTCGGCCCGCGCTACAGCCTTCGAAACACCGGTCAGCTACCGCCCGGTGCGAGGTCCTGCTGTAGCTCAGCCGAAGCGGCGGCGATGTCCTTGATCAGCAGGTACAGGTTGCCATCCGTCACCTCGAATGACCGTCGAGCGTGCGTAAACCGCGCGCTGTACCGGCGTGGCGATGTACCGACACGCACGCTCGCAGGGGAGCAGGGGAGCAGGGGAGCAGGGGAGCAGGGGAGCGAGGGAGCGGGGGATCAGCCGCGGGCGCGGGAGTGGCATACGCACACGCGGATACCGCTGTGCATCCGCAGCGGTGACGACTTTCGCAGCCTTGTCCCGCTGCGAAGCGTCATCGAGTTGCAACCCCCGAAGCTGTCTCAAGTCGCTTCGGGACAGTGTTTCGGGGGCGACTATGACCGTTCCGGACCTTTGACGGTCATCGCGGCGAACATCGTCAAGAGTGCGGCGGCCGGAAGGGCATTGACAAGCTTGTCGCGCGCCCTCAGATGCGACCCCACCGCGAGTGTGAAATACAGCGTGAGCATCCCGGTGGTCAGCCTCGCCAGCGCGGGAAACCACCTCACCGAAAGCAGTCCGGCTGCGGCGGCTCCCTTCACTATCGGTAGGACTCGGCGCACGGGTTCGGGGCAGTTGACTGCGTCCAGGCTCCTCTTGATAGGTGGTACTTGAGCTGCACACGCGACCGCATCCACGGCTTGGAACACGGCCAGCGCGTCGTAGGTCCGCGGAGACGTCAGAGTGCTCATCACCGAAACCCTAACGGGTCAGCCAAGACCAGCCCCACTAATATTGCGCCTCATGACCGAGGGCGCATCCAGACCAGCGTCGGCACCGGCAGAGGCTCTAGAGGCGCCACCGCTCGATATCGTCGGCTCCGGGGTTCTGCCGCCCGTCGCTTCCCGGGTGCGCCGCCTTTTCTGGGTCCTCGAGCGGGTGGCACCCTCGCTGGGATCACGGTGGGCAGTCGAGTTGTGGTGCACCCCGCCCGTTCTCGAATCGAGTATGCGTATGCCGCCGGGTGTATCACCCGGGAAATCGGTCGAGGCGTTCTGGGATGGGCATCGGGTCGCCGGGGAGCAATGGGGCGAAGGGCCGCCGGTATATCTGGTGCACGGCTGGGGTGGCCAGCGCGCGCATTTGGCAGTGTTCGTCAAGCCGCTCGTTGAGGCCGGGTACCGGGTCGTGGCCTTCGACTTGCCCAGCCATAACGAATCGGATCCGGGTGCGCTCGCGCCGGGACGCACCACCGCCACCGAGTGTGCCAGCGCCATTGCGGCCATGATCGAGACCCACGGGCCTGCGCACGCGGTGGTCGCCCACTCACTCGGAGCGAACTCGACGGTCCTGGCGGCGACGCAGGGCGCACAGGTGGGCCGCTTGGTCTTTTTGGCGCCGATGGGGGAGTTCCCGCTTTATCTCGACCTGTTCGCCGCTCGCCACGGTTTCAGCCGTCGGATTCGCGCTGGCCTGCAGCATCGTCTCGAAAAACGCATCGGCATGCAGCTGCACGAGACGAACATGACGTGGACCGGTCGACAAGCCAACTATCCGCCGCTGCTTCTCATCCACGATCCCGACGACCCGGACAGCCCTCATGCCGCCAGTGAGCGCGTGGCCGCGGCATGGCCGGGTGCACGCCTGCTCACCACGCGGGGCCTGGGCCGACTCGCGCATTACCGGATTCTGCGTCACCGTCCGGCGATTCGCGCCGGACTGGATTTCATCGGCCAGCGCGACACCGATACCAGCGTCGCGGAACAACCCAACCTCACGTAGCGGCCGGAACCCCGCGCGGCGAACGGACAGGACTATCGTCGGGTGGGCAGTCGCTCGACAGGAGGTGCCGTGGCCCGTTCGTCGCCCGCCGTCGCACTGCCTGACCTCTCCGGCCTCCCCGGACTTGGGGCCTATCTGGATTCCCTCGATGCCGACGAACGTGCGGCTGCTACTGAGCGCCTGGCGTCGATGAGCCCGATAGACCTGCGCAGCCTGGGTGCCAGCGAGGCCCAATCGGGTGAGTACGACTATGACGTCGACAATGTGGCGGGGCAGATTCCAGCCGAACTGTCCGGAACTTTGTACCGCAATGGCCCGGGCCGGTGGGAGGACCACACCGGGCGTCCATTGCACCACCTCTTCGACGGCGACGGCATGGTCTCCGCCTTCACCATCGACGGCGGCCGGGTTCACTACCGCAGCCGCTACGTCCGCACCCAACACTTCCGGGGCAATAGCGGCACCCGGCATCTGGGCACCGATGCAGCCGGGGGATGGCTGGCCAACGTTGGCCGCCTGCCGCAGAACCTGGCGAATACCAATGTCGTCGAACACGCCGGCCACCTCTATGCGCTGTGGGAAGGCGGCCCGCCCCACGAGCTGGATCCGCAGACCTTGGAGACCCTCGGAATGCGCCGGTTTGGTGGAGAGTTGCGTTGGGCTGGAACGTATTCTGCGCATCCGTGCTTTTGCCCCAGCAGTGGCGACATGGTCAACTTCGGAGTCGAGTTCATCCCGACCCCGCATCTGCGGATCTACCGAACCGACCGACGGGGCCGGCTCAAACACTACCGGTCGGTTTCGTTGCCGTACGTGGCGATGGTGCATGATTTCGCGATCACCGAACGGTATCTGGTCTTCTTCATCTCGCCGATCATCCCCGACGGAATCCCGATTGCGCTGGGCATCAGATCATTCGGGGACGGTATGCGGTACCGACCCGAACGCGGCAGTTCCCTTGTCCTCATCCCACGTGACGGTGGCGAGATCCGCCGCATCGAGTGCGATGCGGTCTTGCAGTTCCACCTGAGCAATGCCTACGACGACCGCGGCGACGTCGTCCTCGACGCGATCACCTATCAGAACGGTGATCTGCTCGATTGCATCGCGCGGTTTCGAACCAGTCCGATGGATCATGTCCACTCTGAGTTCACCCGGTTCCGAATCACCCCTACCGACAGAGTGATCCGGGAGCAGCTCAGCGACCGCACCGCCGAGTTCCCGCGCCATCATCCGGACCGGGAGGGGCGGCCACATCGTTACTCCTACTTCAACACCAAACACACCCTGGGCACGCTCTACGACGGGATCACCAAGCTCGACTTGGCCGACAACTCAGAAACCGGCTACGAGGCCGAAACGCCTGCGAACAGCTTCTGCGAGCCGGTCTTCACCCCGCGCCCGGGGGCGGCCGAGGAGGACGACGGCTGGCTACTGGCGGTGGAGTACCAGGCTGACCGTCATAGATCGCGGTTGGTGATCCTCGACGCGAAGGACCTAGAGGGCGGGCCGGTTGCGACCGCCGAACTGAACCATCACATCCCGCAGGGATTCCACGGTAACTTCGCGCCGCGATAGTCGCGCGCCTGGTTGTCCCGCGATACGCGGCGAGGCTTGAGTCGCGCACATCCTTCCGGTATGGACCAAAGAGAGGGCTGCAACGTCGCTGTGTCGGCGCCGTCCCTCGAGGCCGTCCATTGGCGACCGGATAGCGTCGGCGCGATGAGCTATCTCAGCGACGACGAGTGCCAGGAGTTCGACGGGCGCCGAGAACTGGCAGATCGCGGCGCGGTGACCCCGCCGCGGCGCGACGAGATCGCTCAGATGAACCATATCGCTCAGATGAACCATGATGTGGAGGCCATTGATTACGCCACCGACGAACCCGTAATCCTGGGACCAGGGCCGCCGCCCGAGGACGGTTCCTGCGGACAGTTCGCCGTGCAGTTTCATGTCACCACTGCAACGGTGGCCGGGCTCAAACGCATCGCCGATGCGCGCGGGCTCAGCGTCCCCGAGTTGTGCCGACAGGTTGTCGGGGTTTTCGTTGCGCAGCAGGAAGGCGATTTGGGCGCGTTGCTCGCCGCCGAGGCTGAAGTCGCCGATTACCGACCCGGCCTGCCGCGGTCGATCCCGTAACCGGGCCCTTGTCGCTGCGCGGCGCTCGCCGGTTCGGACGGCGCTGTCAACACCGGTTCGGAGCGGCACTCATCCTGGTGATGTGTAATCGTGTCAATATGAATGCCGCTGATGGTCGGGCCCGGTTCCACGGGGCCGCGAGCGTGCTGAGCAGCGCGCGTTGAGCAGCCTTCCTGATCCGTCCACCACCCTGACGGGCACTGAACTCGCCACCTATCAACAAATGACCCAGGTGCGTGGCGAAGGCAGGCTGCCCGCGGTCTATGTGCGCATGTTCAACAACCCGGTCGTGGCGGCCAAGGTCGGTGCGCTGGGCGAGACCCTTCGATTCGACGGTCTGCTGCCCGGCGACGTCCGCGAGTTGGTGATCCTTTATCTGGCCGAGCGGATGCGGATCGGCTACGAATGGGTCCACCACCTGGGGCCTGCCGAACAGGCCGGCCTGTCGCCGGTGACCATCGCCGCCCTTGCCGAGGGGACGATGCCGACAGATCTGAGACCCGACCAGGTGGCTGCGTTGGCGGCCGCCGGCGCGACCTACGAATTACGGTCCATCCCCGACCAGGCGCAGGGAGTCCTGACAGACCGGTTCGGGGCGGCGGGTGTGGTCGAACTGGTCAGTCTGGTCGGGCTCTACCGGCTGATAGCGGGGATGATCCGCGCTTGCGACGTCGACATCGAAGACGGGCTCCCGGCCCCGCCGTTCTGAGCTGGTTGCCGGCACCCAGGTCATGCTGCCGACGGCGCGGTCAAAACGCGGCATCAATCGCGTCGATGGTGATTGCGAACGGGCCCTGCTGCTCATCCAGGATGTAGACCGCAACCTGGCTGATAGTCGATGGATCCAGGGTCTGCGGTGCGTCGGGTGCGGGATCGAGTCGCATGCCAACGGGCCGGAAGCCGCCGATGGAGAGTTCGTAGGTTCGTTCGACGGCGGCCTCGCTGTCGAAACGCTGGATGTAGGACCATGATTGCCCGGCAGCCCCCACCTTCAGCACGTAGGTCTTGCCGTCGCCCACAGCACGTACACGCAGGGATTTCGCGCCCGTGGCCCGACGCCCGATATCGGGGTTCTGCGGACTGCGGGCCGAGGCGAAGCCGCCGTTGTTCTCCAGCGAGATGGTGCCCGAGAACAGCAGACCTCCATCGCCGAATGTGACGGTCGAGGTGGACAGGCCGCCCATGACGGGGTCGTTCACCGTCGACCAGGTGGCCACCTCGTTGGCGTCGCCGAGGTCGACCAGCACAACGTCGGATCCACCAGGCCCGACGGGTTGGGCGGACGTGAGCGGCGGGTCCGTCGCGTTCGTCGTCTCGTCTGCGTTGGCGGTTCGCTCAGGGCTCCCGCACGACACAACCAGAACCGCCAAACAGGCGAGGGCGATACCGAATCGGGCAGACCACCATCGATGGCCGGTGAACGTGTCGCGCCGGCAACTCCTCATAACATCAACCTATTGGCGCCCACCGCAGTGTCAACACCGCAGTGTCATGACCGCCGTGTCGACTGGGCCGGCTGCGGTGAGGTGTCGCGGTATTGCCAATATGCCCGAGGTGTCACCCGGGATGCCCGGCGCGCAGATGCGTGACGAGCCCAGCGGCCTGATGTCGTTGGCCGCCTGGCTGCTGAGCGTGCATCTGAAGTGACGGGTTAATCGGGCTGAACTTCTTTTGCAACACGGCCGAATCGATCGTTAGGGGTGCAGGTTCCACTGACCGCAATCCCCGGCCAGGACATCGTTGACGTCGACTTCGAACCCGCCGACGAGCGGTCCTGGATTCGATGCGGTGGCCACGATCCGCTGGTAGAGGACAGCGGCGGGGTCGATCCGGTTACCGGACCAGGCCTTGGTCTGCCAGGCCCACCGGCGCCCCGGTGTGCGTGACTGGCCGATGACACCATCGGCGGCGGCCCACTGGCACACATCAATGCCGCCGTAGACGCCGGTGCGCTGCACGCCGAGTACGGAATTGATTCCGCGAAACCACGGCAGCGCCAGGGTGTTCCAGGTGTCGCGGCTGATGTCGTCATCGACACTGAAGAAGATCGGCGCACTCTGGCCACCCCCGGCGGCGGTGTGCAACTGCCACCCGGTTCGGGCGTCGGCGACACCGCCGGCATACCCGCGGGTGAAGTCCGACGGTGCGGTTCCGCCGGGCTTGCCGTACTGATAGTTGCTGACGATGACCAGCCCTTGGGCGGCGAGGGACTCGGCGTAGGGCCGGGTGATCGGCTTGGCGCCAAAAGACGAGCCGGGACGTGACAGTGAGACGTAGTTGATCACTCCGGAATACCCGGCGGCCCGGATGTACTTCGCGGGAATCTGGCTCATGGCGAAGTCGACCAGCATCGGGGAGGCCGCCGCCGCGGTGGGGGAGCCGACACCCATGGATGCGGCACCGAGACCGGCCAGCGCCGACACGGCGGAGGCGTAGCGGAGTGCATCACGCCGGGACACCGGGCCCGACCGACGAAGGTGCGTGGTCTCCGACGAGTCCGACATTGGGCGATGTTAACAATGTGACTGATGTTAACGGTGTAGCCCGCGCTGGCCGGGTCCGATTCGGGTGATGCCCCCCATCTCCAGGTGCCGGGTGGGATTACCCGGGGACCGACCCCACCCGGACCTGGACATGCCCACCCCGCAGAGAGGCACCCTGGACGCCGGTAAGGGTGGATTCGATCGCCGTCCAGGGATGCGCGTCGATGTCCGATCCGCCGAGGCGGCAGGCCAGCCGCGCCAGCGGACTCCACGCCGCTGCTCGTCCGACCGGTTTCTGCATATCCACCACCGCGACCCGGCCACCCGGGCGGGCGGCATCGATCATCAGCGATACCGCCCGGGGCCAGTTCGGCATCAAGGAAAGTGCATAGGTGCTGAGGACGGCATCGAAGCCGGTATCGACGCCGCCTCCGTCCCGGACGGTGGCGGCTGACAGCGTGGTCGCGTCCGCCGTGATCAGCCGAACGTTTCCCCATCCCGCCGATACCGTCCGCCGGCGTGCCTGTCGAAGCATCTGCGGGCTGGCGTCGATCGCCGTGATCGATCCGGTGGGGCCGATCAGACGCTGCAGAGGGCTGAAGTTCAGCCCGGTGCCGGCGCCGATATCGAGGACGCGATCGCCGGCATACAGCCCAAGCAGGTTGAACGCTGCCACCCGGCCGGCCCGGTAGACGGGCCACTCGGCGGAGAGGAGGTCATAGCACCGGGCGAAGTACCGGGCGTCGTAGTGGCTGTTGTGCCGATAGCGGCCCCGCTGTTGCATCGGCACTCCTACCGTCAGGGTTTCTGCGATCGTCAGGATTTCTGGCAGGTTATTGCTATGGGAACACCGGCTCACGAGGAATCAAAGTGACCCGCACACCGAACGTCGGCCTGTTGGTGGTGGGGGGCGGAACCGCCGGACTGGTCGCGGCGCAGACCGCCGCCGCCTTCGGCGCGAAGGTAGTACTCGTCGAACGCGATCGCACCGGCGGGGACTGCCTGTGGACCGGATGCGTCCCGTCCAAGGCACTGATCGCTACGGCGTCCGCGGCCGCGGCGATGCGGCACGGAACTGCCTTCGGGATCACCGCCGCCGAGATCACCATCGACTTTCCGGCCGTGATGCGCCATGTCCGGGACGCGATCGCCACTATCGAACCCGTTGACTCGCCGGCAGCGCTCAGCGCCGCCGGGGTCACCGTGCTCAGCGGGTCGGCCCACTTCACCGGCCCGGGAACGGCCGCCATCGATCAACGGCCCGTTGCCTTCACCCAGGCCATCTTGGCCACCGGGGCGGCGCCGGCGGTGCCCGACCTGCCGGGCCTTGAGGATGTCGATTTCCTGACCAGCGACACGGTATGGGACCTGACCGAACTGCCTGAGCGGCTGCTGGTCCTGGGCGGCGGCAGCATCGGTTGCGAACTGGCTCAGGCCTTCGCCCGGCTCGGCGCGCAGGTGACGATCGTCGAGGCCGCGGACCGGCTGCTTCCCCGGGAAGACCCAGCCGCATCCGCGGCGCTGACAGCCTCAATGGTCGCCGACGGCGTCACCGTGTTGACCGCGGCAACCACGCAGTCGATCAGCGACGACGCACTCGACTTGGCTGACGGGGGCAGCGTCGAGTTCGACCGGGTGCTCGTTACCGTCGGCCGGACGCCGAGAACCGCTGCGATCGGCCTCGAGAGCGCCGACATCGATGTCGACGCCCGCGGCCACGTCGTCGTCGACGATCATCTGCGCACCACGAATCCGAGGATTTGGGCGGCTGGTGATCTCACCGGCCACCCGCAATTCACCCACACGGCCGGGGTGCACGGCGGCATCGCGGCGGCCAACGCGGTCCTGGGGTTGCGCCGAACAGTGGACAAGACCGGCGAACCCCGCGTGACCTTCACCGACCCCGAGGTCGCCGTCGTCGGAATCGATACCCAGACCGCCCGGCGGACACCGGCGCTGCGCATCCAGACCCTCACCCATGGCCACCTCGATCGCGCGGTCACCGAGGCCGACACCGGCGGCCTGACCCAACTTGTCTTGGACCGCAAACACCGAATCGTCGGGGCCAGCGTCGTGGGACCGCGCGCCGGCGAGACCATCGGGGAGATGGTGTTGGCAGTCAAACACGGGCTGCGGACCCGCGACCTCGCCGCCGCGACTCACCCGTACCCGACCTACAACGACGGCCCATGGAACGCCTCCATCGACGACGTCCGGTCACAGCTCGGCGGCCCGGTCATATCCAGGCTCACCGCGACCGCGGCCGGTGTTCGACGTGGATGGCTGCGGCTGCGGTCCCGCTGACTGTCCGCTGGGATCCGCTGGTGCTGCTTGACCGGTCCGATCACGGCCCCGGTCGGAACCTCCACGAGAGGTCGTCACTGTGGTCACGACCACCGCCGGACGGGCGAGCGCTCCGCCGCGCCCGCGCTCAGGTGCTCCCAGTGCTGCCAGCACCGCCATGTCGCATCAATCACGCATGTGGCATCAATCACGTCGACGTGACAGAGAACCCGTTCGTGTGCCATAAATGACGGTCGGGTGGAAACCACCACGCACCGCGGCCCTGGATCTCCCCTTAAACCGGGTAGACAAAATCGATGCCGTTTCGTAACCTTCTTGAGACTTAAGGTACACGGACGGGCAGCTCGGCGAAGAAGCCGTCGACGGCAGTCAAAGGATGCAAAACTTTGAAGTGTTCTCCTGTAGGTGTACCGAGATCGGCTATCACCAGATATTTGGTCGGAGTGTTGTCCGGGCTGATGGCCCTCGGCACCGTCTGGGTCGGCGGGGCCCACGCCGACCCCGCCCGGGACGGCGCAGCTGACCTCAAGGAACTGTCCCGGCAGGCCCGGGAGTTGGCCGACACGATCAACATCACCCAGGCGGACTTCGACAGGAAACTGCAACTCGTTGATGAAGCGGACCGCAAGAACGCCGCCGACCGGGCTGCGCTCGACACCGCCAGGGCGCAACTGGTCGAGCACCAGGGCGCTGTCGACAGGTTCGCCGCAGCGGTCTACATGGGCGGGCGCACCGACGGGCTGAACACCATCCTGACCGCCGCCTCGCCCACGAATCTGATCGATAAGCTGACCATTCAGCGGGTGATGGGCACCGCGATGGCGGACCAGATGCGGGGCTACCGCCAGAGCAACCAGCAGGCCCGGACCGTCGAGGCGGCATCGGCCTTATCCGCTGCCGAGGCCAAACTGGCTCTCGATGAGGCCGTCGTGCTGCGCGCCGACCTGCAACGCCAGCAGGCTGACCTGCAGGAGCAGATCACCGCCGCGGCGGTGAAGTACGTCATGCTGCCGCCCGCTGAGCAGGCAGTTCTCGCCGGGCCGGCCGGCATGCCACCGGAAGTCAT
>Ga0180431_10005965_pt1 | contig 14603 bp, 8 predicted proteins | sample SS_ome_11_FD_132459 | JGI IMG/M metagenome (GOLD analysis project Ga0180431, IMG submission 132459) | Hypersaline lake sediment archaeal communities from the Salton Sea, California, USA - SS_1_MS_1 metaG | ecosystem: Environmental > Aquatic > Non-marine Saline and Alkaline > Hypersaline >... | reverse complement strand
TTTGCTCCGGGCATCAATTCCGGGGGCTACCCTTATCTTGTCAAGGTCGCTCTCGGTCAGCACGTCAAGAAGCGCCCTCCGCCCCTGTTGGCGATCCTTCTCACGCTCAGCGGTCCCGACCCGGTTGCCGGGGCTCCGATCACCATCGGCGGGACGATCCGGACGGTCGATGGTAGCGCGATCGCTGAAGCCCTCGTAGAGCTCCGGCCGCTGGTCAGCAACTATGAACGGAGCCGGATGATCCTCGCTGGGCGGGCCACCGTCGAGCCGGTTGCCACCACGCAAACCGATGCCGCAGGCCGTTTCGCGATCGCGGCACCCGGCGCTGGCGTGTGGAGGGTCGTCGTACGCCCAACGGGGTACGTGACGATGCGCTATGGAATCCTACCTGTGGTGCAGACGACCGAGCTACCGGCGGTGACCGTGCTGCCAGATGTAGGGACGCGGATCGAGATTCGGCGCCCGTCGGGTGAACCCGCTTCCGGCGTCTGGGTGCTCGCCGAGACCGCATCGGAGAACCTGTGGAAAAACGCGGCGGTCGAGGGCTGGCGGGTCGGCGCACGCATCGCTCGCAGCGGCATCGACGGGATCGTTACCTTGCCGCGGGCGCCTGAGGAGCAGCTCACCATCCACGCCTTTCTCCCGGAGAGCACCACCACCGACCGGGGCCAAGCGCAAGGACGGGGCAGCGTTGTGCTCGAAGCGAGCGACAGTTGCGTCAGAGTGATCGAGATCGTTGACGGCGAGCAGCGGCCGATGAGGGATGTCGTCGTCACCACCGGAGAGCTCTCCTGGCCCGCCGGCACCACCGACGAGAACGGCCGGCTGCACCTGCGGTGTGCCGGGTCGGATCCGGTCCGGATCGGTTTTTTCGCCGCCGACGACCGGCGCCAGCGCGAGCAGCTGAGCGCTCCACCCGCCGGTGAGACCGGACCGATACGATTCCTGCTCGGGCCGTTGCAGCGTCTGAGCGGACGGATCATCACCGCAGACGATCGTCAGCCGCTCGCCGGTACGCTGGTATGGCCCGTCCATGATCCCGGGAGCTTTGTGCTCACCGACTCTCAGGGCCTGTATGACGTCGTCGCACCTCCCGGCGACCGCTTTCTGGTGCACGCGGAGGCGGCGGGTTTCCTGCCCGGTCGCGTCTCCATCCGCCGTGGCGACGAGAGGGCACGGGACGCCGGCGCGCGCCGGGCCCCGACGCTGGCGCTCAAGCCGGCTGCCACCGTCAGCGGACGGGTGATGACGAAGAACGGGCAACCGCTCGCGGCGGTGCGCATCGAAGCGATACCCCTGACAACGCCGAAGCGGCAGATCTCAAACCAAGTGGTCAGCCGATCGGACGGCCGCTTCACCCTTCCGGGCCTCGATCCGGCCGCCGCGTATGAGCTGACGGCTGTGAGCGAGGGCTTCGCACCCGCGACGCTGCGGATCGACGGCCCGCAGTCGATCCCTGCGCACAAACCGCTGCGGATCGTCCTGGAGAAGGCCCGGCCGGCCTTCGGCCGCGTCGTCGACGGCCAGGAGCGGGCGCTTCCCGGAACCGAGGTTCGCGTGGCCGTCGCCGGCCATCGGTCCCTGAAACCGGCGACCGAGGCCACGGTGATCGTCGCACTCAGCGACCAGCGGGGCGAGTACAAGCTCGACGCACTTCCCGGCGACAAGGTGGACCTGCATGCCCGGAAGAAGGGCTACTCACCGTTGACGGTACGCGGCATCGAGGTGCCGCCAGGCACGGGTCCCGTCGATCTGGGCACCCTGGTCCTGGCGCCGGGGATGTCGATCACAGGCCGGATTACCGACGCCGGGCAACGGCCGATCGCCGGGGCGGAGCTGCGGACCACGAACGCGGAGGGCCGTCCGCCGCGGGGGCGGATGAGCCGGATCCGCCAGCAACCGCCGGCCACGGTGACGGGGGCCGACGGCCGTTTCGCCGTCGAAGACCTGGAGTCCGGCCGCAGGATCCATCTCCTCGTCACCGCTGGGGGCTATCTGCCGGCCTGGGTGGTGGGGGTCGAGGTACCCAATCGAAAAGCGTTGGCGGTCGTCCTGGAGCCCGCGGCCGCGGTCGGCGGCCAAGTGGTCGATGAACAGGGGCGGCCGGTGGCCGGGGCGCGGGTCCGAGTGCGCGGAAAAGCTCCTGCGCCCGGCACGGTGGGGGTGGAGAGCCGGGTCGCGGACCTCTCCAAGACCACGATCACCGATCTCCGAGGAAACTTCACCATCGCCGAGCTCCCGCCCGCGGAGGTGGAAATCAAGGTCACCGCGGCGGGTTACCTGCCGGCCCCACCGCTTGTAGTCGACGTCCCGGCCGGACGCTCTATCGACGGCCTCCGTTTCGTTCTCGAGCGCGGCGCCGTGGTCGAAGGCCGGATCACAGGTGATGCCCAGGGCGAGCCGGTCGCCGGCGCACAGGTCAGGTTGACGCATGCGGTCGCATTCTCCGACGCCGAGGGGATTTATCGGCTGGAAGGAGTCCCGCGGGGAGAGCAAACCCTGGCCGTCAAGCACCTTGAGTTCAGGCAATGGTACAGGACGATCGAAATCGAGGACGGCGTCAACCGCGTCGACGTCACCCTCCACGCCGGCTGGCCGGTGACCGGCTCGGTGGCGGACGAAGACGAATCGCCGGTCACCGCCGCGAGCATCGAACTGGTCCCCGACTTTCTCGGCGACAGACGCCGCTACCGAACGACGACCGAGGTCGACGGCGGATTCGCCTTTCCCAGGGTGGTCGACGGGATCTACCACCTCCGGGCGGACAAGGAGGGATACGGCGCCGTGGAGCTGCACCGCGGCGTGGAGGTGAAGCGGGGTCCGGTCAACGAACTCCAAGTGGTGCTGGTGCGCGGGGCGGCCGTGGTGGGCCGGCTCGTCGGACTGGAGCTCAGTGAGCTTGCGGGGGCCGAGGTGGAGGCCGAACAGGACGAACAAACGCGGCGGTCCGGGACCGTCGATTACGCCGGTCGCTACCGCATCGACGATCTGAGCCCCGGGGCGTGGCTGGTCACGGCCCGCGTGCCGGGGACCGGGCGTCAGGCCGAGGCACAACTGGTGATCGACGCCGGCGTCCGCGAGGTGAGCCAGGATCTCGAGTTCGGCTCCGGCATCAACCTCAGCGGTATCGTCTCCTACCTCGGTGTGCCCTTACCCGAAACCAGGGTCACCGTGGACGGCCATGACTTTGCGGTCAGGCGCACGGTGATGACGGATCATGAGGGGACGTTCCGCATCGAAAACCTGAAACCGGGCCGCTACCGCCTGGGGCTGACCAACGTCCGGGAAGTGCTGTACCAGAACGAAGAGATCCTGATCCCCGGCGATCGCCACGTGCATCTGGAGTTCCTCACCGCGCGGATCAGCGGCACGGTGATCTCAGCGACCACCTCGCAGCCGTTGGCCGACGCCCTGGTCTTCATCGACCGGCTTCTCGGGACTGCGACCGAGGCGGCCTCTCGGATCACCGTGGCGACTGACGGCGAGGGACGCTTCACCCTCGGCAAGCTCAGCGCCGGCCGCTACCGAATCTGGGCGCGGATGGCCGGCTACGGCCCGGGCGAACGGATGATTCAGTTCGAGCCCGGCGTCGACGTCGACGAGGTCGAGCTGGTGCTGGAACCTACCCAGGGTCTCGACATGATGCTTCGCCTCGCTTCCGGACGATCCGCAAAGCTGGCCACGGTGGCGGTGCTCGATCCCTCAGGCCGCTTGCTGGTGAAGGAAACCCAGAACGTCCGCGGCGACGGTTACGTCCGTTTCGCCACCGTTCCTCCGGGCACCTGGGCTTTGCTCGTCAGCGCTCCGGGAGCGGCGGTGACCAGGGTGAGGACCACGGTGCCCGGTCCGGCCCCCGAGCTCGTCCTGGCTCCCGGATCGCGTCTCACGGTGCGGGTGCCGGCGGTGGTGGAGGCGAACGCCTACGCGACGCTGACCGTCACAGCTCAGAACGGCCAGCGCTTTGAAGCCCTGGATCAGACCGGCGTACTGCGCAGAGAATGGCGTCTCAGCGGTGGGCATGGAATCGTAGAAGGGATACCACCCGGTGTCTGGACTCTGACGGCGGTCACGCCCGGCGGCCTGCGGTTCCAGCAGACCATTGCCGTTGCGGGAGGGGAGGCTTATGAGGTGATTCTGCAATAACAGCCCACGGTGATCGGAAGCGCACCCGAGCGCCCCGCACGGACGTCGAGGCCCGTACGGGGGCTCGAACAGCAGCCGGCTCGCGGACCGAGAACCGGCGCCCGAGATCGAATCAGATCATGGATCCCGACCTTCAATCGTCGCAGCTGTCCTCGCGCTCTCCGACGCAAATATCGTGCCCGGATCCGCCGTACAACCAGTCGTACCCGCCCTGGCCGTAGAGCTCGTCGTCTCCACTTCCTCCGTAGATCTCATCACCAACGTCCCCACCATAAATCTCATCAGAACCGCTATAGCCGTAAATGCAGTCCCACTGGCTGGTGCCGTATATCAGATCATCGCCTGCCGTGCCATAGATCTTGTTGCAGCACTGCGGTGGTCCTGTGGTCTCGCAAAGGCCGTAGGAGCCGCAAGAAGACCACGCCGGGTATTCGCAGCAGCTCTGGTTGCAGGGGCTGTCGCAGGTGCAGACCTCCATGCACTCATCGCCATAGCAGGCGGCGGATGCCGGCGCTGCGTTGATCACGGTCAGGAGGACCGCGACGGCGGTCAAGGTGAGAAGTCGTCTTACGTTTACTGACATTGAGTTCTCCTCCATTTCGTTTGAGGTTCAGACACCGATCCTCAATCGTTGCAACTGGTCAAGTTCTCTCCGGTGTAACAGGTGTCGTGGCCGTCTCCGCCGTCCAACCAATCGTACCCACCCTCGCCGTAAAGCGTATCGTCTCCGTCTCCTCCGTCGATTTCGTCATTACCAGACCCACCGTGAAGGGTGTCATCGCCGCCCCAGCCGAAAATGCAGTCCCACTGGGCGGTGCCGTATTTCAGATCATCGCCTGCCGTTCCGTTGATCCTGTTGCAGCACGTCGGTGGTCCTGTGGTCTCGCAGAGGCCGTAGGAGCCACAAGAAGACCACGAAAGTTCCTCGCAGCAATTCTGGCTGCAGGAGCTGGTGCAGGTGCAGATCTCCATGCACTGACCGCCGTAGCAGGCGGCGGATGCCGGCGCTGCGTTGATCACGGTCAGGAGAACCGCGACGGCGGTCAAGATGAGAAGCGGTCTTGGGTTCACTAACATTGACTGATTCCTCCGTTTGGTTGAGGTTGAGATGGTTGCGTCGTCGAGCTGCCGGGCAGCCCACCGCGAAAACCCGGCCAGTTCGCACGGCAGGGCAGGGTGAGAAGCGATCTTGTCTTCACGGGCATTGAGGGATCCTTCCGTATCATTGGGTTCAGGTTGTCTCGTGGCCGGCCGAGCGTGGCCGCAAAAGGACGTTGTGCCAGCCCACAGGACAGGACACGGAGCCGCGACCGATGCCCGTTGGTCGGTGATCCGCCCCTGCCGCCAATATCCCTATCTTTTAACGCGAAAAACGGCGCCAAAAACCCTCACGCCGAGTGAAATTTTCCACCAGTACTGCTCCGCAGCCAAGGTGGAACGTGGTTTCCTGCGCCACGGCCCCCTCTCCACGCCCAGGGTGGCTGTGGTCAGACCCTGACCTCCGGGTCTGGAGACAATACTGTCCGGATCCGGGACACGGGCCACCGGCCACTGCCTGGCAATCCCGTCCGGAATCGGGAAAGGATGGACTGCGGAGCCCGCCTACGGCCAATAGCCGGAGAGCGTCCGCGGCTGCAAGCCTTTGACGGCCACGGCGACGTCGACGTCGCGCCAGGCGCTGCCGCCTTCGACGTTTTGCGGATAGTAGGTCAACAGATACTGGCTGCGTAACTCCAGCTCGATCTCCTCATAAACCTCACTCAGATCCCGGTACTCCTTGGCGTAGAAGACCCTGCCCCCGGTCGTCTCCACCAGACGATCGACCCGCGAGGTGAAGGAACGGACGAGCAGGCTGAGCCCGGCCGACTCCTTGGGCTGCTTTTTCATCAGGATGAGATAGATCGGCACGCCCATCTTCCGGGCGAAGTTCAGGCAGGAGCGGAAAGGAAACTCATCGTCTTCGTCGGCGCCGTCGGAGAACACGATCAGGGCCTTGCGGCCGCTGACTCCCTGGAGCTGCACCAGCGAGTAGACGATCGACTCCCACAACGCGGTCCGGCCGTTGGCTTCGAGGCCCCGGATCGAACGAACGACGTGTTCGAGCCGGTCCGTGGTGCTCCGTGCCAGGCGCGGCTGGGAGTCGAAGTCGACGACGAAGGCGCGGTCCTGCTCCGAGAAGGTGGACTCCAGGAAACGGATGGCCGCTTCCTGGACGTTGGGCAGCTTGACGAACATGCTGGCGGAGGAGTCGATCGCCATGCCCAGGGTGAGCGGCAAGTCGCTGGCGTCGCTGAAGGTTGCGATCTCCTGCACGGTCCGGTTCTCACGGATCCGGAAGTCCTCGCGGGTGAGACCGCGCACCGGCCGGCCGTTCTTGTCGGTCACCACGACGTAGAGCTCGACCAGGTTGACGTCGACCCGTTCACCCGCTTGCGGCCCGTTCATGAAGACGACGTCCTCGGCGACCGAGCCGTCGTCGAGCATCGCCACGGCGCGGATATAGCCCATGGGCTTGTCGGCGGGGATGTAGATCCGTTGCCTGAAGGGCGGCGCGTAGAGGGTGGCCACCGCCTCGTTGTTCCAGAAGAAAAACACCCGATCAACCCGCCGCTCGATCGGCACGGCGACCGCCGCCTCCGCCTCGACGAAGCCGGTGCCGCGCAGCGGGGCCGGCCGGATGATCTCGACCCGGAAACCGCCGCTGCCGGCGTTGAGCACGACGGAGTCGCGTCCCAGCTCCTCATCCGCGGCGCCGTAGGCCACCGCGGTGAGGGTCTGGCGGCGCGGGGTGCGTCCGAGGTCGATGCGCGCCGTAAAAGGTCGCTGGCCCTTGACCGCCACTTCGGTTTCGTCGAGCAGGAAGGAGACACGGTTCACTCGGGGGTCGTAGACCCGGGTTGCGAACTTGATCCGGCCGCGCAGGAGCTCCTCGTCCGGCCGTTCGATCTCGATGACTCTCGGAGCGGGCAGCAGATCGTCCCCGGCGCCGGCCCAGCGACCGCTGACGACCGCGGCCCGGCTGCCGCCCCAGCGACCGCCGGATAGCTCCTCCACCAGAATCGCCACTTCATTGGCCTCGGGCGGCAGCTCGACCGAGGTCTTGTATCGCCACTCCTCCTGCTGGCGCAGATCCTGCGGGGGGAGAAGCTCTCGTTCGATCTGTTGCTCTCCGGCCGCCGTGGCGACGGCGACGGTGACCCGGAAGGTCGCGGCTTCAAGCTCCGCGGGCTCTTCTGCTAGCTCTTTGAGATCGATGCGGGCCTCGAGCTCGGCGGTGCCGGGCCTCGGTTCCCCCTCTTGCTCGCCCTCGTAGACGTCGTCGCCCTCCTCGGGTACCGTATCGAGCCGCAGGACCGCGATGACTTCGAGTCCGCCGTCGAGCTCGGCGCCTGCCGCGAGGCTCCGCAGCTTCAGGGCGGCCACGGCCTCGGGCATGCCGCGGGCAAGCCAGCGCCGGGTTCGTACGACCAGGCCCGGTCGCCGCGTCCGCACTTCGATCTGCCGCAATTCGGCATCGACGGGGAGAGCCGAGTAATAGCTGAGCTCGAGGCGATGGCGAAACCGCTCCAGCGCGTCGCGCAGTCCCTGATCGCTCGAGATCACCTCGCCGCCGGTGGCCGCGGCCACGAGCGTCAGCGGCGCGTGCGGATCGACGAACTCCGGCCGGGGAATCGTCGCCTGCCCGGTGGTCTCGGAGCGCCGGCGAAACAGCGCCCCCGGACGGAGGGTGACGCCGGCGCCGGTCGAGGCCGGTTCGTCTGCGCCCACCGGGGCGTCGATCGTCGTCGTCTCGTAGGCCTCCGCTTCGTCCGGGCCGCCGATGGCGACCGGCAATACGGTCCAGCCGGTGGCGGCGAGGGTCCGCGCCGTCTCCCGGACCGCTCCTTCGAAGGCCAGCGTTACCAGCGGCTCCTTGAGCACGGCGCGCAGGGTTTCTTCGTCGAGGTGCTGGGAGTAGAAGGCGAGGGGATCGAGGTCGAAACCGTCTTCGACCAGGAGCAGGACCCGGGGTCCGTCTCTCTGGTCGCTGCTCACCCAGGCGAGCAGCTGCTCGTGGCGTTCGCGAACGATCTCGAGCTCTTCCTCGATCGCCGCGGCCACGATCTCCGCCGCGGCGGCGGAGTCGATCGTCGCCGTGGCGGGCCGGAAGACCTCGCGCAAGGTGTTCTCGCGCAGTTCCAGGAGCCGGCGGCGTCCCTCGTCATGGGCGATCGTCCAGGAGAGGCGCTCGGTGAGCACCAGGGGCTCCCGCGTCTCCAGGACGAGCTCGGGCTCGAAGTCGGCGATGACGATTTCGACGTCGCCGAGCTCGGTCAGCTGCCGTGCCAGATCCGAAAGGCTCTCCGCGGCCCGGCGAACGGTGCCCGGACCCGACAGCACCTGATCGAAGTAGAGCACGAAACGCGTCGGCTCCTCGCCCGCGGCTCGGCGTTGCAGCGCACCCGCTTCGAGCCCGGCCGCCTCCCGAGGAGCTCCTCCTTCGGAGATCTCGAAATCGGCAGCGGTCAGATCTCCGGGCGTCTTGCCTCGGGCGTCCTGAACCTCGACCCAGAGGTGGACGAGCTCGCCCTCCTCCGCCCGGGCGCTCGACGCGCCGAGGCAGCCCAGGAGTGCCAAAACGACCCCCAGGGCATGCCGTAGCCGGAGGATCCGTCGTTCAGTGGCTGTTCGCAAAGCCATACGTCGATGTGTCCTCATGATCGTCCGACTCCCTCTTGTCGCGCAACTACCTGGGTACGGCAGGGAGTAGCCAACGGTTTACCGACCGCCGGCAGCGGGAAGATCCGCCGCCGCAACCAGGGAAAGAGTAGCAAGGTCCTTGCCAGGTTTGCCCGTGTCTGCGCAGAGAGAAGAGAGATGAAGATGAGGAGAGCCGAAGACGAAGAGGGGCACCGGTCCTTCCGTCAGGCATAGAGGGGGGTCTGCGGGCGGGCGGGGGGTTTCCGGCCACGCCTCTAGCTGTCCGAATTCTCGGACACCGGCACTGCCTTATACCGGTTACCCTTCTCCTCGACCAACCGTCCCAGAGGCAGCTCCGGATCGTGCTCGAAAACGCACAGCCAGTCGCCCTTCGCAGCCTGCGGCAACCACTTGAGCTTGTTCTCGAGGGTGGTCATCGGATACAGGTCGAAGCCCATGATCCAGGGATAGGGCACATGCGCTGCCGTGGGGATGAGGTCGGCCCAGAAGACCGCCCTGCGGCGGGGACCGCCGTCGATCAGGACAATGCACATGTTGTCGTTGTGGCCGGGGGTCCTGAGCGCCCGGACGCCGGGGATGGGCTCGGCGGCTTCGTCGAAGAGCTCGACCACCCCCGCTTCGAAAAGCGGCTCCCAGTTGCGCGGATCGTAGCTCGCCCGGTCGCGTTGATTGGGCTGGCGAGCGTGGCTGAGCTCGCCGCGCTCGAGCCAGTAGCGGGCGCGCGGGAAGGTGGGCACCAGCTTCTCACCCTGGCGGCACGTGTTCCAGCCGCAGTGGTCGAAGTGGAGGTGGCTCAGGACGACGTGGGTCACGTCGCCGAGATCGTAGCCGGCCAGGCGAATCGACTCCGGCAGGCGGGTGGCCCCCTCCTCCATGCCGAACATCGTGCGGAAGCGGGCATTGCCCTTGTCGCCGATGCCGGTGTCGATCAGGAGCAGCTCGTCATCGCGCTCGACGAGCAGGCAGTTGGTGGCCATGGCGATGCGATTTTGCTCGTCGGGCGGCTTGGCCTTCTCCCACAGAACCCGCGGGACCACACCGAACATGGCTCCGCCGTCGAGGCGAAAGCCGCCGTCGCTCACCAGGGTGAGTTGCAACGAATCTACACGCATCGCTTCCGACGATCAGGCCACCGTGATCGACTTGTCGAGGTAGACGTCCTGGATGGCATTGACCAGCTTGACGCCCTCGGCCATGGGCCGCTGGAACGATTTGCGGCCGACGATCAGCCCCATGCCGCCGGCACGCTTGTTGATGACGGCGGTGCGGATCGCGGCCTGGAGGTCGTTCTTGCCGGAGCTGCCGCCGGAGTTGATGAGCCCGACCCGGCCCATGTAGCAACCGACGACCTGATACCGGGTCAGATCGATCGGGTGATCCGAGGTGAGCTTCTCGTAGACGAGCGGGTTGGTCTTGCCGAAGCCGATCGCGGTGAAGCCGCCGTTGGTCTCGGGCTGCTTCTGCTTGACGATGTCGGCTTCGATGGTGACGCCGAGGTGGTTCGCCTGGTTGGTCAGGTCGGCGGCCGTGTGGTAGTCGGTGCCGTCCTTCTTGAAGGCGCTGTTGCGCAGGTAACACCAGAGCACCGTCACCATGCCGAGCTCATGGGCGAAATGGAAGGCTTCGCTGATCTCCCGGATCTGCCGGCTCGACTCCGCGGAGCCGTAGTAGATCGTCGCCCCGACCGCGGCGCAGCCCAGATTTGCGGCCTGCTGCACGCTGGAGAACAGCACCTGGTCGTATTTGTTCGGGTAGGTGAGGAGCTCGTTGTGATTCAGCTTGAGCAGGAACGGGATCTTGTGGGCATACTTGCGACCGACGGCACCGAGGACCCCGAGCGTCGAGGCCACGGCGTTGCAGCCGGCTTCGATGGCCAGCTTGACGATGTTCTCCGGATCGAAGTAGATGGGGTTGGGAGCGAACGACGCTCCCGCGCTATGTTCGATCCCCTGATCCACGGGAAGAATCGAGAGGTAGCCGGTGCCGGCGAGCCGTCCGTGGTTGAAGATCGACTGGAGATTGCGCAGGACGGGAATAGGCCGATCGGAGCCGGCAACGACACGATCTACGAAGTCCGGGCCGGGCAGGTGCAGCGCGCTCTTGTCGATGGTCGAGCATCGGTGGTCCAACAAATCTGCCTCTGGGCCTAGCAGCTCGCCTACTTCGGTCATGGTCTGTTCTCCTTAGCCAGTCGGTTGCCTGCGGGTGGAGACGGTAACCCACGGCCGTAGCGGTGTCAAGGGCCGGCCCCCCTGTTCCGGGTTCAGCGCCGGCATGCTACCGTTGCCGCATGAGCACAAGGCAACCCCTGAGGAGCCATCCCCCCGAGCAGCTTCGGGAGATGGGAGGCGGAGTTCGTAGCTGCTGCCCGGAACAACTCCGGGGGGCGTTGGTCAAGTTCCTCGAAGACGCCGACAGACAGACGACCGAGGATCGGTGGCAGGCGTCGATTCCCGGGTTCGTAAAGATTCGATGCCGTTTTATCGCATGAGGTGCTATTTTAGAGCATGGACCGGAGGAGAAATCGTCGGGAGACCCGTGCCCGTGAAATTCAGAGCCCCGGACATCGCCTAAGAATTTCTGGCTTACGCGCCGCAGCACGAGAGGCACGGGGATTTCTTCTGCTCGCAGGGTGGCGTGACCTATCACTCGGTGCCGGGATCACGCCGTGCGGGCGGAGCCGAACGTCCCGGCGACCGATCAGGAGGAGCCTGAGCGGCCTTCTGGGCCAGCGTTCCTTCCAGGGAGATCCGCTCCATGGGCCAGTCGGCGAACCCGTCGCGGAGCCACCAGACGTCAAGGAATCCGCTGCGGGCCGCGAAGTTCGACGCTTCGCGGCTGCGGATGCAGAGACGGCCGTAGCAGTACACCATCAGGGGGACCTGGTCGCGCCGGATGTCCGGCCACCGCTCGGCGATGGTCTGTTCCATCGACGCTGCGAGCAAATACTGGGGCACGTTGACAGAGCCCGGGATACGGAGCGCGTGATGCGAGCGCTCGTCCCGTACGTCGAACATCAGCAACGGCGGCAGGTCTTCGGTCCTCGCCCGTTCGAGGTAGGCGGCGACCTCGGCCGGCTCGACGATGCGCACCACCGGGCAATCCGACTCCTGCGACCAGGCCGCCCAACCGCCGGGGAAGACCCGCACCGTGGCCCCCATACGCCGCAGCAGCAGGTAGGCCAGTCCCAGCTGCTCGTCGTCGGGTCCCCGGCCGTAGACCACGAACTCGGAGTTCAGCCGGATGTGCGTCTCGACCCGCGGTCCGAGCTCGAACAGCATCGCCCACGACGCTTCCGGTTCCGGCCCCTCACCCTCGGTCACCCAACCGCGGAAATCGTAGGGCAGGCTGTAGGGGATATGACCGGCGGTGAAGTGGGGTGGCGCCTGGTATCGCGTCTCCATCCAGGGGCCCTCATCGCGCAGGTCGAGCACCTCGATGCCCGCGAGCCCGAAATGGTCGCGCATCCACTCGAGATCGGCGACCGCGTCGGCGTTGGCGACCGCGGTGAAAGATCGGGGCGGGAGCGCCGGGATCTCGGTCTGCATCTCGCCCCCGCGCCTCTGCCACGCTGCGACGCCTCCTTCCAGGACCCGGAGCCGGCGAAATCCGGCCCACTCCAGCAGCCAGTACAAGCGTCCGAGCGCAGGGAAGTCCTCCGCGCCCCCGTAAAGCACCAGCTGCTCCTGACCGCTGAGTCCGAGCTCGCCCAGCCGCGGGTGGAGGCACGCGATCCCGGAAGCCGCGCAGGATGGATCCACCGCCACGCGGATCGCGCCGGGAAGGTGGGCGGCGGCGTAGGAAGCCTCGGCGCGCACGTCCACGAGCCGGATGCCCCCCGGCACCAGGTTCTCGGCCACCCACGCCGGGGAGACCATCACTTCCGGATAGACGGTGACCGGGATCAGATCCGGGCTGAACTGCCTGGGAGCCTCCCAGGCACGATTGTCGATGGTGACGCGGGAGCGGACGTTGCGGACCACCACCCCGGCGAGGAAAGTCGCGGCTGCCACCACCAGCACCACGACCCACGGAACCATTCGCTTCATCGTCTTCGAGCTCCACAGCGACGAAAAGCCCCCTGCGCTGACGGGGTGGGGAAAACCCTCATGGCGCCAGCCCAGGGGACGGATGCCGGCTTCGTCACCCCGCAACCCGTCACGCCGATCGGGATCTGGTCCGGGAATGACGCCGGCTCAAGCCGCAGTCCGTTCCTGTTACTGCACCCAGATGACGTTATCGATGCGGTCGTAATGCACGACGTGATAATACCTGCCGCCGACGATCATATCCGAGCAGAATGACCTCGGGCCCCAGAGCTCGTAGGGCTCGACCATGCACGACCGCCAGGTGTTGATCCAATGCCCATGGCCGACCTCGGTGGCATCGGCTACGGGGGGTTCCGGCGGTTCGGGTTCGTCGCCGGGCTCAGCGCCGTCCACGTCGTAGAGCTCGACAGGTGGGTCGTCGGCCTTCTCGCCGACCCCGGGGAATGCGACCAGCAATGCGACTCCGAACGCCAGGCCGAGGATGACTGCGGTTCTGAGCTTGATCATGCTTTCTCCTTTCCGAAGACCATACTTGCTTGATGGGATGTCGCCATCCCGCTTCAACTCAGCGGAAGCACCAGCCCGGGAGCGGCCCGCTCCGGTATGCGGCCACTTCCGCGGCGGCAAGATACCGATACGACCCCAACCCGCACCCTCCGGCCCCAGTCATCCCTGCCCGGCGGGCGCCGACGGCGGCCGCCTCTGCCGAGGGGAAGACTGGACTTGCAGGAGTTAGCTCGGTTATCGGATCACCGGTACTTACCCCTCTCCGGGGGCAAGTATACCAACAGAAGACGGCGATGGACATCCATGATGGCGGCTCAAAGCCTGCGATTGGTAGACTGGCATCGGGAACAAGTCTCGCCTGCACCAGGAGCGCAAGGGAGTCCCCGGAGATGCCGCGGGAATGGCCCAGGCACCGGCGGGAAGGCCCTATGATGCGCAAACACGGATGTCGCTCTGTTGGTCAGGAATGAAGTTCCAGGGCCCGGCGCACGACCTCCACCGCTTCCTCCACCTTGATACGTTCCTGCCGCCGATCATCGCGATAGCGAATCGTCACCGTGTCATCCTGAAGCGTTTGCCCGTCGACGGTCAGGCAGTAGGGAGTCCCGATCTCGTCATGCCGGGAATAGCGCCGGCCGATCGAGTGCTGCTCGTCGTACTTGGCGTTGACCCCGGCGTCCAGGAACTGATCGACGATGCGGCGTCCGACCTCGGGCATGCCGTCCTTCTTGACCAGGGGGAGGATCCCGGCCTTGATCGGCGCCAGCCGCGGGTGCAGCCGGAGCACCGTACGCTCGCCCTTGCCCTCGCTGTTGGCCTCTTCCTCGTCGTAGGCGTCGCAGAGCAGTGCCAGGACGCCGCGGGTGGCCCCGCCTGACGGCTCGATCACGTGCGGAAGATAGCGCCACCCCTTCTTGCCGGTCTCGGGATCGGTCGCCTCGGGATCGAAGTAGCGGAGGTTCTTGCCCGAGCTCTGCGAATGGGCCTTGAGGTCGAAGTCGGTGCGCGAGGCGATGCCCTCGAGCTCGTCCCAGCCCCAGGGGAACCGGTACTCCACGTCGCTGCATCCGGCGGCGTAGTGCGCCAGCTCGTCGTCGTCGTGGGCCCGCAGCCGGACGTTGTCCTCACGCATCCCCAGCGACAAGTACCAGCAGCGCCGCTCCTCCAGCCAGTACCGGTACCAGTCCTCCGCCTCGTCGGGCG
>Ga0180431_10005964_pt1 | contig 14604 bp, 13 predicted proteins | sample SS_ome_11_FD_132459 | JGI IMG/M metagenome (GOLD analysis project Ga0180431, IMG submission 132459) | Hypersaline lake sediment archaeal communities from the Salton Sea, California, USA - SS_1_MS_1 metaG | ecosystem: Environmental > Aquatic > Non-marine Saline and Alkaline > Hypersaline >... | reverse complement strand
TGTCAAACAAATGTTCCCCCCGCTCAGGAGTGTGATTCATCTTTGTAGGCAGATTCTGCAGCACGGGACTTCTGATTGTCATTCCGACCAGAGGCCTGCGGAAAGCAGGCCGAATTGGACGAATCTTGCTGCGGACGCGGGGTGCGAATTCTCTTTCGCCGGGCCGGTGTGGATGGTAGGATGGCGCGTCAGCGAGGGCACAGGCGCCGGTAGGGATCATCGGTGCTGGACGGGGAGGCGGCCGGGAGGTATCGCCAGGCTCGAAATCGGCCGGTATCGCTGTTCTCGCGGACGCTGCTGTAATGACAGTGGTTATTCCGGCAAGGAAAAGGAGCAACCAATGAATACAATCTGGTTGAAGATCGCCGCAGCGGTGGTGGCCGTGTTCATCGTGATCGTCGTGGTGGGAAAATTCAAGTCGGGCGAGCCGGCTTCCTCAAAACCGTCCGCCGACGAGGACCGGACGAAGACCTTCTACGACCAGGTGGAGGAAGACAAGGCCCGTTTCCAGACCACCCCCGAGCCGGCCGAGGAGGAGACACCGGCGCCGAGCCAGGAAGCGGCGCCGACCCAGGAAACAACCAGCCAGACACAGCCTGAGACCCAACCGGCGCCGGCGGCGCCTCCACCAACCGCGAGCCAAGCCGGCACGATCTACGTCAAACGGCTTTCGGAAATCGACAGGATCGAGGCCGAGCGGCTGTTCAACGTAGCCGTGCCGGGACGCAGCATCGGCCGCTTGCCCATGACCGGGTACAAGCTCATGGTCGACAACTGCCGGCGGATCATCGAGAAGTGGCCCGACAGCTTCTACGCCTTCCAGTCCAGGCGCCTGCTGGCCGACCTGCCGGAACGCTATCAGATGCGCTACAAGGTTACGAAAGCGGAAACGGACATCAGCAGCTTCTTCAAATCGCGGCCGGGGACAGAGCCGGTCAAAATCACGGAGGAACGCTAAATGACAACCACTGCCAGGACCGCCGAGCCGGCGGTGATTTCGATTCGCGCCGAATGCCTGCCGCAGGCGTGGGAGAAAGCCGTGTTGGCCGTCTGGGACCGGGGCTACGAGGTCAAGACGCAGTACGACAAGCCCGAGGACCCGCCCAGCCGGGACGCCACCGTCATGATCACCGTGACCGACCCGTTCAACGAGCCGCGGATTCATAAGAACTTCCCCGGCGGCCCCGAAGAGCTGGAGGCCTACCGACAGGAAGTGGTCAACGGCATCCACGACCACTGGATCAACCCGGCTGAGGGCAAGTGGACCTACACGTATCACGAGAGGCTCTTCGCGTACAGTCCGGTGGCGGACCTGCGCGACGCCAACGCCGCCAAGCCCTTCGGCGCGTTTAACCAGATTCAGTACATCATCGACTACCTCGCCCGCGCCGGCCACAGCCGCCGGGCCCAGGCCATCACGTGGATGCCTACGGCCGACCCGAAGACGGACGACCCGCCCTGCCTCCAGCGCATCTGGTGCCGACTCGTGACCGACGAGGCCGGCGAGCTGACGCTGAACATGAACACGCACTGGCGCAGCCGCGACCTTTACAAGGCATGGTTCATGAACGTCTACGCCCTGACCGATCTCCAGCGCACCATCGCGGCGCAAATTGCCGAGAAACGCGGCGAGCCCGTGCGGGTGGGACGCTACGTGGACATCAGCGACTCGCTGCACATCTACGGAAGCTACTTCCGCGACGCGGCCGTCGAGATTGAGAAGATGCGCCGGACCTCGTTCACCGAGCGGGCCTGGGAAAGCACGCATCCGGCCTTTGAGATGATGACGCAGGAAGCACGCAAAAAGCTGGCGCAGGACCCCGACTGGTTTGCCAAGGCCAGAGGGTAGAGCGCAACAACAAAAACGAAACGACAACAGGAGCAACGCATGGCGATTACCGTAAATGGCGAACGCATCGAAGATAAGGAGATTCAGCAGGAGGCCGACCGGCTGCGGCCCAGCTACGAGCAGGCCTTTGCCGACCTGGATGCCGAGCAGCGCGAGGCCCAGTTGCTCGACTGGTCGAAGGAAAACGTCATCGAGCGCGTCCTGCTGCGCCAGGAGGCCAAGGCCAACGGCGCCGAGATCCCGGCCGAAGAAGTCGAGGCCGCCTTCGCCAAGATCAAGGAACAGTACGACAAGCCCGAAGACCTCCATAAGGAGTTCAACGCCGACAGCGACGAGAAGGTCAAGGAGATGATCGAACTCCAGATGAAGGTGGAGCGCAAGATCAACGACGTCCACGCCGGCGCCGCCGAGCCTTCCCAGCAAGAAATGGGGCAATACTACGAGGAGAACAAGGACCGCTTCAAGTCGGACGAGCAGATTCGCATCGCCCATATCGTCAAGTACGTCAACTGGCAGACCGACGAGGCCACGGCGCTGCAAGCCATCACGCAGGCCCACGAGGAGATCACCAACGGCGCCGCCTTCGAGGCAGTGGTGGACAAGTACACCGATTGCGGCGACAGCGGCGGCGACCTCGGCTACGTCATGCGGGGACAGATGGTCGAGGAGTTCGAGGACGTGGTGTTCAACCTCAACGAGGGCCAGGTCAGCGACGTCTTCCGCACGCGCTTCGGCTTTCATGTGGCCAAGGTCTACGATCGCAAACCCCCGGCGATTGCAGAGCTCAAAGACGTCGAGAAAGAAGTGGCCCAACAAGTTGGCGAGCAGAAAAAAGAGCAGGCTTTAGGCGACTACCTCGATCAGTTGCGCGCCAAGGCCACCGTCGAAGAAGCATAAGGTCGCCCGATAATCGCCTGCTCTCCACTATTGCCGGCGCGAGGAGCGTATGGAGATGCAGAAAACGACAAAACTCGCGTGCTCGGATTTGCCCGGCGGGATTTCTATCGTAGACTTTACGTACCGGACAAGAAAGCCGGGCCGCTCAACAGCGAGCGAGTCCGGCCTGATACGAGAATCCAAGCTCGGAATTTGCTGTGGATCACAAGCAGTGACCTTATGGGGGGGCTATGTGAGTTTCTTTCCGAGTAGGCCTCCGCGTGCCCGCGCGGAGGCCTTTTTGCGCGCGCAGGCTCACCGGTTCTTCGCACGCACCGATTCCTATCGCGGCGCGTCCAGCGCCGGGAACGAGTCAAATCACTACGCCGGCAAGACAGACATCTATGCTCTGCTCTGCGTCGGTGGCGAAAGGTGAAAGAACAAACAGGAACTCATATTTTCTTTGACGCCCCACATCTTGTCTTTACAATATGCTGGCCAACCATATATAGTTGGCGGGTATAGCGTACGGGCGGCCCGGCCGGTGGGTGCGTTTGGCAGGCCTTTGGCAAGGGAGGTTCGGCAGCCTGGTGAGATGTCCTTTTTGCAAGGAGAATAGAGACAGGGTCGTCGATTCGCGGTCGAGTGACGCCGGGCGCGTCATTCGTCGGCGACGACAGTGCCTGGTTTGCAAGAGGCGTTTCACCACGTATGAAAAGACCGGCGAGAGCTTCAAGCTGCACGTGGTGAAGAAGGACAAGTCCCGCGTGCCGTACGACCGGGACAAGATTCTCGGCGGCCTGCAGAAGGCGTGCTATAAGCGGCCCGTCTCGGCCGAGCAAATTCAGCAGATCGCCGATAGGACCGAAGAAGAGATGTTCCGGCGCTTCGATAAGGAGGTGACGTCCGCCTTCATCGGAGAGTGCGTCATGAAACACTTGCGCGACGTCGATAAGGTCGCGTACATTCGGTTCGCCAGCGTGTACCGCGAATTCAAAGACGCCGGCGAGTTGATCGAAGAGGTCAGCCGGGCGATCCAGGAGACCGAGCCGACCGAGCAACTCAAGCTGTTCGATCAATAAACGCCCCGTCGAACGACGTCCGCACGGCAGGGACGCTTGCAGGGAGGCAAGAGAACGAATGAAAAGGCAGCTTCGGGTCACCAAGGCCGACGGCACGAGTGAAGCGTATCTGCACACGAAAGTCATCGGCACCATCAACAACGCCCTCTCGGCGGTGGGGCAGGCGGACATGGCCGTGGCCGAAGATCTGGCCGAGGTCGTGACGTTCTACCTCTACAAAAGGAGCGGCAAACGCAAAGTCACTTCCAGCGAGATCTTCTCCATGGTCAAGGCGGTCTTAGCGGCGACCGACCGCGAGGACGCGGCCGTGGCGCTGAGCGAGCACGCATACGAAAGGCGACTCAAACGCACCCGCACCGAGGTGCTGGCGATCGATGTGCAGGACTACACGGACGTCGAGATACTCTTCCAGACCACTCCTCTGCCGCGGGCCCGCTGGGACAAAGCGCGAATCGTCCAGGACCTGACCGAGAAATCGGGCCTGTCCCGGCTGACCGCTCGGGCCGTGGCGGCCATGGTCGAAGAGCAAATCTTCAAGATGGGGGTCAGCACGATCCCGTCGAGCCTGATCAAGCAGTTGGTCCTGGGCGAGACGGCCACGACGCTCCGCGCCGAGCGGGAGCTCCAGACTGTATAAGCCTCAGCGGCTCTGCCCGGCTTGTTCGTCTATGACTTTTTCTATGCGACCCCACAAGTTCTTATCGGTCCCTTCCGCGTCAATATCGATCCATTGCACCCCTCGGAACGTCTTGAACCACGTTCGCTGGCCCTTGGCCAGGCGGCGGGTGTTGATCTTGATGCGTTCGATCGCGTCGTCCAACTCCAGCCGACCCTCCAGATGCTCGATGATCTCCGCATAGCCGATAGCGCACCGGGCTTGGGGACTGAGCGGCTTTTCTTCTGCCAGCAGCGAGGCGACCTCATCGACCAGGCCCAGCTCGATCATCTTCTTGACTCGGGCATTGATGCGCCTGCTTTCGACGGCTTTTTCACGCCTCAGTCCTATAATAGCCCAATCGTGCGTCGGCCGCTCGGCCTCGAACTGGCGCTGAAAGCTGGAAATCGGCCTGCCGGTGAGATGATAGACCTCCAGGGCCCGGATGATGCGCTTGGCATCGTTGGCGTTGATGCGGCCGGCCGCCTCCGGATCGAGCCGGGCTAACTCGGCATGGAGCGGGTCGAGACCTTCGGCTTCGGCTCTGGCGCGCAATGCAGCGCGAATCCCCTCATCGCTGCCTGGGCCCTCAAAAAGCCCGTAAAGCAGGGCCTTGATGTACAGGGCGGTACCACCGACGGCAATCACAGCCTTGCCCCGCCGACGAATGTCCTCAATGGCCGGCCAGGCCCGCTCCAGGAAAAGGCCCACGCTGAACGATTCGCTGGGCTCAACGACGTCGACCAGATGATATCGGACCTGCCGGCGAGCCTCGGCGGGCGGCTTGGCCGTACCGATATCCATCCGGCGGTACACCTTCATCGAGTCGACACTGACGATCTCCCCATCCAAAGCCCGGGCCAGCTCGAACGCTGCCTGCCCCTTGCCGGAAGCGGTAACACCCAGAATCAGGATCATTGACGGTTTCCGATTTACCATTTACGATTCATTATTCGGCTTCGCCCGACGAACGGCTCATTCGTGAGCCTTCGGTCGTGCATGGCCTGCGCTGCTCCCGATGACCAGCGACGATGAAAGCTCCATTCGGGCGAAATGAGCCTACGTCGCAATAATAATGGGTATTCGCCAATAGTAAATATATCTCCAATGCCGCCAGCCGACTCCGACTTCAACTCGCTGCTGAATGCCAAGGTCCGGATCGTGAACCTCCAACTGGACTCCCTGCTCGCTGAGCAGAGCGAAATCCAGGAGGACCTGCGCGCGGCCCTGGCCTACGCGCTGTCGGCACCGGGCAAGCGGGTCCGCTCGGCCCTGGTCCTGTGGAGCTGCGAGGTGGTGGCCGGACGCGACAACCACGAGGCGAGAATAGCAGCGGCGGCCATTGAGATGGTCCATACTTACTCGTTGATCCACGACGACCTGCCGGCAATGGACGACGACGATTTGCGCCGCGGCTGGCCGACCTGTCACAAGGCGTTCAATGAGGCCACGGCCATCCTCGCGGGCGACGCCCTTCTGACGCTGGCGTTCGAGGTCGTCGCCAGCAAGATCGCGGATGCCTGCCTGGCGGCCGAGTTGATCACCCAATTGGCCAGGGCCTCCGGCGCTGCCGGCATGATCGCCGGGCAGATGGCCGACCTGCAGGCCGAAAACACCGCCGGCACCGTGGAAGCCCTGGAGTACATTCACACCAACAAGACGGCCAAGATGTTCCGCTGTGCGGCGGTGATGGGCGGTTTGTGCGGCCAGGCCGAGTTGGGGCGGCTCAAGGCCGAGCCGGGGCAGTTGGACGCTCTGGCGCGCTACGGCCTGAAAATCGGCCTGGGCTTCCAGATCGCCGACGACATCCTCGACGTCAGCGCCTCCAGCGAGCAGTTGGGCAAGACAGCCGGAAAGGACGTGCAAGCCGCCAAGTGCACCTACCCCGCCGTCGTCGGAATCGACAAGTCCAGAGAGATCGAGCGCCAACTCGCCCACGACGCCATCGACGCCCTGGAGATCTTCGAGAAGAAAGCCGACGTCCTGCGACAACTCGCCCAGGCCCTGCTCGAAAGAGAAAAGTAGGCGCAGGCCCCCCGCATGGCAAACTCGAAGCACAAAATGCCGCAGGGGCGGGAAGCTCGAAGCACCAGGCACGAATAACCCAAACCGCCCGGCGGCATCGCCTCCACCCTGCCGCCCTTCGTCATGTCGAGCGGAGCGGCAGCGGAGCCGAGACATCTGGCGACGGACGCGGTGTGCCTTTGCTCCTCGGCCAGATCCCCCGACTGCGCTCAGGGTGACAAGGCAGCGTCCTCTTCCTCGGCCTTCCGGCACCCCGGCGCGCCGGGGCCCCTCCACCGCGCCGGCGCACGACCCGGACAGAAAATCGCGGTCGCGAAAAATTTTTTCGCGTGCTTTGCCCCGCGTAGCGATACTGATAACGGCCCCGGCCGACCGACGCCTCGGCGCAGCCCAGAAAATATCCGTTCTTCATACTGATATCGTCGGCGCCGCAACGCACCCTTCCGTCCCGCCGCACCGGGGCGTTCTGAGACGCGCCAAAATCCCTAAGGAAAAACTCCCACCCGCGCCGATACCATCCATGAATCATTAAGGACGATGTATGAAAACAAGGATGTTTGTCGCCGAAATACTGTGCCTGTTCCTCGGTCTGCGCCCCTTACCGCAATCCCAGGAGCAAGCCGTCGAATCCAGCCAACAGCTTCACGACCGAATCTTAGGCGAGCAGGAGAATCTCTTCAAGAGATGGCACTCATCGAGTCTCATCCGCCCGCCGCCTCGGGGCGACCGGACACACGTCAAGACCACTTGACGAAACACAACACACTTCGGTCACAAACATACGGGCCATAAGACTTACCCCCTTATGGCCTTCTTTCTGCGCCGACCACAGCCCTGATCTGGCAGAGAATCCCCCCGCCTGCTACACTACCGTACGATGCACGCCGGAGAATTGCACAACGAGGTGACCCTGTCATTCGACCAGGGAACGCTGCTGCTGAAGGGCCCGGCGCGTGAGCGCCCCCCCCAGATCGCTACCGAGCCCGCGTGGCGATGGGACGGTCGGGTCGGCGCCTGGCGGTGTGCCGCGATTCATTACCCCTGCGTCTCGCGGTCTCTGGCCGGCCGATGGGCGGCGCGCTTCCAGGACAAGGTCAGAAAACCGGAAGCGGTCTTCTGGCCCGACGTCCGTCTGCCGAGATTGCGGTCGTACCAGGCCGAGGCGGTTGCCGCCTGGGAACAGGGCGGCGGTCGCGGCCAGATCATCATGCCCACGGGAACGGGCAAAACGGAGGTGGCCCTTGCCATCATGGCGCGGACGAAGATCGCCACGCTGGTGGTCGCCCCCGTCCGCGACCTCATGTACCAATGGCATCGGCGCATCGCCGCGAGCCTGGGTTACGACGCCGGCATCGTCGGCGACGGCCTGGCGAATCTCAAGCCGGTGACGGTAACGACGTACGACAGCGCCTACATTCACATGGCGCGGATCGGCGCCGGCTTCGGCCTGCTGGTGTTCGACGAAGAGCATCACCTGCCGGGCCGGTGTCGTCGCGAGGCAGCCATTCTCAGCACGGCCGCCAAGCGGCTCGGGCTCACGGCCACGCCGCAACGCGCCGACGACCGGCATCAGGACCTCGACTGGCTGATTGGCCCGGTTCTCTACGAGCTGCCGTTCAAGCAGGTCAAGGGCGCGACGCTGGCCGATTTCGACGTCGTGCGCGTCCCCGTCGCCCTCAACGCCGCCGAGCAAGCCACCTACGATCAGTGCAGCCGGCTGATCCGGCACTTCCTCAGCGCCCGCCGCAAGGAGCAGCCCGGCTATACCTGGCAGGATCTGTGCCAGGAGTCCGGCAGCGACCCCCGCGCCCGCCGGGCACAGAAGGCCTACTACCTCAAGCAGTCCATTGAAAACCGCGCCGCCGAGAAGCTGCGGGTGCTTGAGGACATCTTCCGCCTGCACAAAGGCGAGCGAATCCTGGTCTTCGCCGGCTCGAATGCGATGGCCATCGAAGTCTCGCGCCGCTTCCTGGCACCGACGATCCTGTCGCACACGCGCAAACGCGAGCGGCTGGCCGTGCTGGAGGGGTTGGCCAAAGGCGACTTCGAGGTCCTCGTCGCCAATCGCGTTCTCGACGAAGGCGTGGACGTCCCGGAGGCCAAGGTGGCCGTGGTCATCGGCGGGCAGGGCTCGACGCGCCAGGCCAAGCAGAGGCTGGGCCGTGTCCTGCGGCGCCTCGGCAACGCGCGGGCCACCTTGTACGAAGTGGTCTGCGAAAACACCAAAGAGGTTCATCGGTCGCGCCGGAGGCGACGAAGCGATGCTTACGAGGGACCAATCCATCGTAGAGTATAGGTCGGGACAAGCCGTGCCCGACCGTCTGACACAGAGCCGCCATCGGCACTACACCCAGTACGCGCAGGAGATGCTCTCGATCTACCGTAACGGGATTGGGCAACAGCGGCGACATCTGCATCGTCAGGTCGAGGCACTCTTTGTCGACGAGCCCGACTGTCCCGTGCGCCGGATTCAGGCGTTCTGCAAGCTGCTGGACGAGTGCAGCACGTACCGGGCCGACTCCGAGGGACAAGCCGCCAGGCTGCGGCTGGAGGTCTTCGCGGAAGCGGCGCGGTTTCATCCGCTCGTCGCCCGGGCCGACCGGCTCTTCGAAGATCAGGAACAACGCGTCAAGGCCCGGCTCGCCGAAAAGCTCGGCCTGTCGTGGGACCGGATCGATGAGATGCTCTATGCCGACGTCATGGAATATCAGCGCCTGGACGCGTTCGAGGGATACCCCAGCGCCTCGGCGCTACTGTCGCGCTACAACGTCGCTCAACTTCAGGCCTGCCTGTACCGGGCCGAATCGATGGTCGTGCAGGCCACGCAGGATTTCAAGACGCTTTTGCGTTATGCGAACCTGGCGCGGCTGCTCCACGAAATCGTCCGCCTGGGTCCGTCTGCGTATCGAATCACGTTCTCCGGGCCGGCTTCGGTGTTGCGGGAGACACGCCGCTACGGCGTCAACTTCGCCAAATTCCTGCCGGCGCTGCTGGCTTGCAAAGGTTGGCAGGCCACCGCCACCCTTAAGACACCCTGGAACCAGCCGGTCTCGCTGCGGCTCTGCGACAAGGATGGCTTTACCGGGCATCTGCCGGCGCCGGAGGAATTCGATTCTGCGCTGGAGGAGTCGCTGGCGCACAAGTTCGGCGCGCGGCGCGACGGCTGGCAACTGTCTCGTGAGGGCACTATTCTGCACGAGCGGCAGAAGACGTTCGTCCCGGATTTCGTCTTTCGCCACGACGATGGAACCGAGGTGCTGCTGGAGATCGTCGGCTTCTGGACGCCGGAGTATCTGGCCCACAAGCGCAGCGTGCTGCGACAGTTCCGCCGACACCGAGTCCTTATCGCCGTGCCCGAAAAATCGCTGCGAGACGAGAAGAACGTCGGAACGAATGTGCTGGTGTACAAAACCGCCTTGAAGCTCGGGCCGTTGATGGAAGCCCTGGAGAGCTTCCGGCCCGCACACGACGACGCCACACAAGCCGACGAGCCGCCGGAAGGATCCCCTTCATGATACGAGCTTGCCTGCCCGCGGCGCGCCGGAATCACCACATGGGGAACTTGCTGCAGAGCTGACACACGCGTGCGGCGGTTTCGTTCTTGACGGCGTCGGGGAGGCGGTAGTCCTTCTCGCCGGCGATCTCGACCTGGGCCAGGACACCGTCGACCAGACGGGAGATGATCTCCATTTCCGCCGATCCCATGCCGTTGCGGGTGACGATGGGGGTGCCGAGCCGCATGCCGCTGGTGACCCGGGCGCTGCGCGGGTCGTAGGGCAGGCGGTTCATGTTGACGATGACGCCGCAGTCCTCCAGGCACTTCTGGGCGATCAGGCCGGTGAGGCCCTCGCGGAAATGCGCGACGTTGATCAGGAACATGTGATTGTCCGTGCCTCCGGTGAGGACATCGTAGCCTAAGTCGAGGAACTGCTGCGCTAGCGTTTGGGCGTTGGCCACGATGCGGAACTGCCTGCGGCGGTATTCGTCGGAGAGCGTCTCCTTGAGGAAGACGGCCTTGGCGGCGACGTTGTTGAGATAGGGCGTGCCCTGGAAGCCGGGGAAGGTGGTCTTCTCGATGCGTTCCCAGAGCGGCAGGGACCGTTTGCCCACCTGGATAGGACGTTCGAAGTCCCGGCCCATGACGATGAGCCCGCCGCGAGGGCCGCCCGGCTTGTACGTGCTCGTGGTGGTGAAATGGGCGTGGTCGACCGGCGAGGGATGTGCCCCGGCGATAACCAGACCCGAGATGTGCGAGATGTCCGCCATGAGATACGCGCCGACCTCGTCGGCGATGGCGCGGAATCGAGCGAAGTCGATGGTGCGGGAATAAGCGCTGGCGCCGCAGACAATCATCTTGGGCCGGAACCGGCGTGCCTGGGCGGCGATGGCATCATAATCCAGCAGCAGGCTCTCGCGATCGACGTAGTAATGCTCGACCGCGAAGAACCGGCCCGCAAAAGAGACCCTGGCGCCGTGGGAGACGTGGCCACCCTGGTCCATGCCCAGGCTCAGGATGCGGTCGCCGCCGTCCAGAACGGCGGTGAGAACGATCTGGTTGGCGCTGGTGCCCGAGTGCGGCTGCACGTTGGCGTATTGGGCCTTGAAGGCCTTTTGGGCCCGCTTGACCGCCAGGGCCTCCAGGGCATCGACCACCTGGCAGCCGCCGTGAAAACGCCCACCGACGAAGCCTTCCGTCGTCTTGTTCTGCACCACCGAGCCCAGAGCGGCCAGGACGGCCCGCGAGCATTGGTTCTCGGCGGCAATGAGCGGCAGCGTGCTGCGCTGGCGGTCGTACTCGGCTTCTACCAGGCGATATACTTCCTCATCGGCCCGTTCGAGCGCATCGAGCGCGCCTTGGTGATACTCGGCGCTGCCGGGTGCGGCCGGATGGGCCGGTTCGATGATCTCGTAGACCTGCTTGTCTGCGCGCTTGAGCGTCTCACGGGCGTGCTTGTCTACCAACATGCGTAAACCTTCAAATCCTTTCTCCGGTCAAGCCAGCTAAGAAAAGCAAAGAGCAAACAGCAAAAATCAAGGACCAAAACTGCGGAATCCCGGCGCGCCGGGACGACTTCCACAATGTTGCATCTTGCTATTTGCATTTTGATTTATCCCCGTCCTTGTTTTATCGGCACATGGCATCGCTCAGCTAAAAAAAGTGCGTACAATATCGTTGAAAGTCACATACACAAGCAACGCCAGCACCAGAACCCAGCCGGCGTAGGCCAGGATTCCCTGGGCCCGCTCGCTCAAGGCCGAGCCTTTGGCCTTCTCGACCAGCATGAGAACCACCAGCCCGCCGTCGAAAGGAGGCACGGGCAGGAAGTTGATCACCGCAATCGTGGCGCTGATGAGCCCGAGGAAGTAGGCGTAGTACACCGGAGGCTGCTGGGAGACGACCTGATAGCTCAGGGCGATGATGCCGACCGGCCCCATGAGGTTCTTGGGACTGATCAGCCCGCCGATGAGCTGCTTGAGCGTGATATAGGTCAGCGCGATGAACCGTATCGTGCGACGGTATCCCATGCTGATGGCGTCCAGCGGGTTCTTGGCCCGGTAGACCCGTTCCATCGCCCTGTAGGGCAAGAACTCGGCCAGCGTGGACCTGACCTGGATCGGCTCCTGTGCGCCGGCGGTTTCCAGGGTGACTGCGCCTTCGTTCTCGCCGTCGAATTTGTATTTGAGAGCGACCGGCTGGCCGTTCCACCGGCGAACCTCGGCGATGACGTCGTAGAAACTCGACACCACTTTGCCGTTGACGCTGACGATGCGGGCCCCGCGGGGGATCTCCAGCGCCGGCGGTCCCGTCGGCGCCGCAACGGTCTTGGCCACCACCGGATGGGCGGCGTCCAGGGCCACTGCGATACCGATCACCACGCGGTCGCCTCCGCCCGGCCTTTGGGGCTTGACGTTCACCGTCAGGGTCCGCTCGACGCCGTTGGGGTCGGTTCGCAGGACTTCCACGGGCAGCGACTTGCCCTCATAGGCCGTAGTGACCTCGCGCATTTCCTTGTACGTGGGATACGCCACGTCGCCCAGGGCGAGAATGATATCGCCTCTCCGGAGCGTCGAGGTCTCGGCGGGCGCCGGGCCGGTCCGCTCGGCGAAGATCGGCTCGTCCCCCACAAGCGTCACACGCAGACGCGGAACCATCGAGTAGACGTGGTTCAGATCGGCTTCGGCCTCGACCTCCGCCCCGTCTGCGGCACGCCAGGCAAGCGCCAGCTCCGTCTGTATCTGCTCGATGCTGCCGTCGGCGGCAACGCGCTCGGCCGTGACGGCAATCGCGGGTGAGAGATCCTTCTCCACAAGCGCCGCGAAATCCCAGTGCTCGGCGACCGCCGTGCCATCCACGGCCGTGATACGGTCCCCGGGAAGCATACCCGTGCGCTCGCGCAGCACGTTGGGCTCGGCGATATTGGCCATCTCCAGGCTCAGCGGCGCGCTGATCCCGAACTCCCGCAGGTCCGAGCCCGGAACGTCCTCGGCCACCAGCGTCATCTCCGCCCGCGACCCGTCGGCGCGACGAACGGTGACCGGGACCGGCTCGTTGACGTCCGACAGCGCCGCCGCAATCTGGATGTCGCTGAAATCCAGGTTCTTATCGTTGCCCGCGATGACGACGAACTCGTCGCCCGGTTCCACGCCGGCCTGCGCCGCCGGCGAGCCGCTGCGCACGCCGCCCACCACCGGTGGCGGCAGCTCGATCCCCACCAAAAACACGGTCATGAAAATGATGATCGCGCTGATGACGTTGAAAGTCACCCCCGCCGAGATGACGGCAATCCGAATGCCCACCGGTTTGTTCGCAAACGAGCGCGGATCGTCGATCTGCCGGACCGGACCGGTGTCCTCCTGGCCCAGCAGCTTGACGTACCCGCCGAACGGAATCAGACCGATGCGATATTCCGTTTCTTCCGGCTTCTCGGTGCCCTCGGCCAAGTCGGTGTCCTTCTCGCCTAAGAAGCTGGGCAGAACACGAAACTTGAACCCGGCTTTGGTCTTGCGTATCCCCAGCAGCGTCGGCGGCATGAAGACCGAAAACGCTTCGACCTTGATCCCCCCAAGCTTGGCCACGATGAAATGCCCGAACTCGTGGACCAGCACCACGGCCCCGAAGCCCACCAGCACCACGACCACGTTGCTCACGACCCCCACGTGCTGAGAGATCAAGTATCCACCGACGACGAGAACGACGACCCAGAACAAACCGTTCCAGATCTTGTTCGACGACCTTCCTGTCTCTGACATCTACAAGCTCCAAGGCAAGGCAGATGGTGTAGAACCAGCTCCTTTGGTTTCATTTTTTCGCTGTGCCGCCCGGCACGCCTGGCTCAGGGTTTGACACTGCGGGCCGTCCGGCGCAGCTTCTCGCCGACCTGCCTTCGCGCCCAGGCATCGGCTTGCAGCAGCTCGTCCAGAGAACCGGTGTGTCGCAACTCGTGCCGGTCCAGGCAGTGCTCCACCAACTCCATGATTTGCGTAAATCGAATTCGTCCGGCGAGGAATTGCTCGACGGCGGCCTCGTTGGCGGCGTTGAAAACCGCCGGCGCCGTGCCGCCCGCTTCGGCGACCTCGTATGCCAGCGTCAGGGCCCGAAACGTTTCGGGCGCGGGCTTCTCGAAGTGCAGCCGCCCAATATCGTCGAGCCGCAACGGCTTGGCGATGCCCGCTACCCGATGCGGGTACGTCAACGCATACTGGATCGGCAGGCACATATCGGGCTCGCCGAGCTGTGCGATCACCGAGCCGTCCACAAACTCCACCAACGAATGCACGATCGATTCGGGATGGATGAGCACCTCGACCTTCTTCACCGGCACGTCAAAAAGCCAGCGGGCCTCAATGACCTCCAATGCCTTGTTCATCATCGTAGCCGAGTCGATCGTGATCTTGGGCCCCATTTGCCAAACGGGATGGGCCAGCGCCTGCTCCAGCGTGACCTCTTCCAGGTCCTCGGGATCGGCACCGCGGAACGGCCCCCCCGAGCCGGTCAAGAGGATACGTCGGACGTCCGAGGCAGATCCGGACTGCATGGCCTGAAAGATAGCCGAATGCTCGCTGTCCACCGGCAACAGGGTGCTGCCGTGGTCGCGCGCGATATCAGTGAGCAGCTC
>Ga0180431_10005961_pt1 | contig 14607 bp, 12 predicted proteins | sample SS_ome_11_FD_132459 | JGI IMG/M metagenome (GOLD analysis project Ga0180431, IMG submission 132459) | Hypersaline lake sediment archaeal communities from the Salton Sea, California, USA - SS_1_MS_1 metaG | ecosystem: Environmental > Aquatic > Non-marine Saline and Alkaline > Hypersaline >... | reverse complement strand
TACGCCCTGCCGTGTGGGGACGGTGCGTATGCTTGATATCTTGGAGCGCATGGAACACGGGCTAGGTCGGGCAGGCGATATCGAGACCCTGCAGGGCCTGGCCGACAACGTCTTCGGCAACACTCTGTGCCCGATGGGAGACGCGGCCGTCAACCCGATCCGAAGTGGAATCGAGCATTTCCGTGAGGAGTACGAGCACCACATCTGGCACAAGAAGTGCATGGTCTAGTCCATGCCTCACCGGCAACCCAGGCGGCCTCGTGGGTCCGCATGCATAGCGATAGTACTCTCAGGAGGAGCTAGATGGCCAAGATTCTGGTTGTGGACGATGATCCCGATTTCGTGGAAGCTACGCGCATAGTCCTGGAGTCAGCAGGTTACGAAGTGGTCGCGGCTGGCGACGGTGAGGACGGCATGCGCCAGGTGCGGTCCGAGAAACCAGACTTGATCGTCCTTGACGTGATCATGTCCACCGTACTGGACGGGCTGCACATGAGCCAGCAGTTGAGAGATGACCCTAACCATCGCCGTACACCGATTCTGATGGTCACCTCCATCGCAAACAGCGACTACGCTGCACTCTTCCCCACCGATGAGTATATCCACATCGCAGGGTTCCTGACCAAACCGGTCAGCCCTGACACTCTTCTGGACTACGTGTCGAGACTTCTGAAGTAGGAGCGGTGGCTCCTGCTACGGGGAGGGAAAGGAGATGGACAGACTCAAGGTAGGTGGAATCATAAGAATGCCCCGGCTCGTTCAGTTGGGCGTCATGTCCGCACCCGACCGGCCGGGGATCGCCAGTGCAGTCTTCCAGGCCATCGGGAGTGCCCAGATCAGCGCGCAGTTCATCGTCCAGTGTGTGGACCTGGATCAGAGAAGTCATGTGATTCTCTGCGTGGCGGAGGAAGATGCGCCCGCAGCCAAGGAGATCCTGGGCAAGGTGAAGGATGAGGTTCAGGCGGAGCGGCTCACCTGTTGCGATAGTGTGGCTATCGTCTCTGTCTTCGGACCCGATTTCCGCGAGCGCCCAGAGATTGCGGGTCCGATCTTCTCCGCTCTGGCATCGCATGGCATCAACATCCGCGCCATAAGCACGTCCATCTCCACGGTGTCGTGTGTGATCGATGGAGACCAACTCGAGGAAGCGGAACAAGCTCTTGCCGAGAGGCTCGAGCTGCCCTGATCCGCTAGGCCGGAGCGTCCTGCGTCGTTCCTGAGTCGTCGTCCTGGTCTTCGGCCACGGGTAGGGTGAAGGAGAACGTGCTCCCTTTGTCCGGAGCCGACTCTACCCACATGCGCCCTCCGTAGTTCTCGACAATTCGTTTGGCGATGGCGAGCCCCAGGCCCGTGCCGTGGGGCTCCATCCTTTTGGCCCGGTCTGTTCGGACGAAGTCATGGAATACCCGGTCCTGATCGCCCGGAGCGATGCCGATGCCTGTGTCTCGCACGGCGCAGACGATCTCCCCCTTCTCGTGCCGTCCGACGCTGATCTCGACGATGCCATTGGTCTTGTTGTACTTGATGGCATTGCTGATCAGGTTCATCCAGAGGCGCTTGAGGTTCTCCTCGTTCATCTCGACGGGAGGCAGGTCGGACTCACTCCGAATGCTGATCGTCACGTCCTTTTCGCTGGCGTGGGCGCGCAGCAGGTCCACGATCTCACGCAGCGGAACGGAGACATCCACGCGGGCCACCGGGATCTCGGCGCTGGCATCGCGCAGGTGTGCCAGATCCAGCAGGTCGCCGATCAACTCCAACTGATCTCCTGCCCTTCTCTCTGCCTTGCGCAGGATCTCCGTCTGGCGCTCCTGGGGAACGTATCCTTCGAGAATGAGCTTCAAGTAGCTCTGAATTGCAGCTACCGGGGCGCGCAGCTCGTGTGCCACCAGGAGGGTGAACTGGGACTTGACGAAATCGATCCTCTCTAGCTCGGACTTCTCTCTCGCCAGGCGGTCGGCGCGCTTTTCGACGATCATGCAGCGTCTCACTTCCAGTGACAGGCGTCGCTTCTCGAGCGCTTGGTTGATAGCGCGGAGGAGAGTATCGCTATCGAAGGGCTTCGCGATGAAATCGTACGCACCCTCCTTGATGGCCTGCGTGGCAAGTTCGATGGTAGCGTAACCGGTGATGATGATGCACGGAAGATCCGGATCGTGTTCCTGGATCGGCTTCAGCAGGTCTATGCCACTCATGTCTGGCATCATCACGTCCAACAGGACCAGATCGAAACGGCCTTCGCGCACCTTCTCGAGGCCTTGGCTGCCCGTGGCGGCCACCTCGACGTGGTGGCCCAAGGACTGAAGCGCCCGTTTGCATCCCTCGCGCATCCCGAAATCGTCGTCTATGACAAGTATCTTGGCGTCTTCGCTCATCAAGATTCTCCCCTAGGGCTCACCGGTGCCAGCTTGGACGGCGGCAACGGCGGAGAGCTCTCGCGGCAGCGTGATCAAGAACGTGGTGCCGCGGTTAGCTTCGCTCTGGACGGCTATGTTGCCTCTGTGCATCTTCACGACTCCGTAGCTGATGGCCAGACCGAGACCGGTTCCCTGGCCTATGGGTTTGGTCGTGAAGAAGGGCGTGAAGAGTCGTCGCATGTTCTCCTTTGGAATGCCGCAGCCGGTATCGGCGACCGAGATCAGGACCGATTCCTTGTCACAAGCGGCGGTGCCCAGAGTTAACGTCCCTCCTTGTGGCATGGCCTCGGCCGCGTTGTGCAGCAGATTCAGGAATAGTTGACCAAGTTGACCCGGATCGGCCTGAATCAGAGGCAAGTGCGGGTCGAACTGCTTGACGATCTCGATTCCGCGGAAGAGGGGGTCCCTCTCGCATTCTCCGACCAAATCGTTCAGCAGCTCGTTGAGCTGGGTGGGCTGCGCTATGATCTCGTTCTGCCGCGCGAAGTTGAGCAGGTTTGTCACGATGGCCTTGCACCGACGGGCCTGTTGGACGATCATCGAAAGGTCCCCGGCCATCGCATCCTCCGGGGCGGTCTCCTTCAAGAGCACGTCTGCGTAGAGCAGTACGGTCCCGAGTGGATTGTTGATCTCGTGTGCCACCCCCGCGGCCAACTGGCCCATGGAGGCCAGCTTCTCCGACTGGATCAACTGATCCTGAGTGGCGTGCAGCTCACGCTGATACTGTTCCAGCGTCGCCAGATTCTCCTCGAGCTGATCGATTAGGTATGGCAGGCACATCTCGGCTTCTGCCAGTCCCTGGAACACAGCGACCGCCTTCTCCCGACAGGTAGCATAGCCGCAGGCCCCGCAGTTGAGCTCGTCTTCCGGTTTGGTCTTGTCAATCTGAGCCAGGATGGCGCGGATTTCCTCCTCGCTCGGTACCGGAAGGGCAGAGGAGCGGTCCGTGAAACGCCGGCTGAGGTCCACGTCGTGATAGTGGGCCAGCACTCGTTCCCGTTCTTCCCAAGAGTGCTCTGCGCGCTCCTCATTCACGTAGTCCGTCACGATCTCCTTCCGTGCGAAGACGCTGAGATCTGTGCCCATCACCGGCCCGTTGATGCAGCCCTCGCAGAAGAGGATGTCCAGGAACCGGACCTGCATTGGCTCCCTTCTGAGACTGTCGATGATCTGGAGGACGTTGTCCTTGCCCTCGGTGACCAGGATCTCGTTCTCCAAGATATCGCCGCTAAGCTGTGCGGTTCGCAGCAAGCCGCCGGAAACCGGGAATATGCGTGCAACGTGTGCACATGGGCCGTCGAAATCAGTCTCCGGCAAAGAGAGCAGGTCTATCTCGGCGTCGCTCAACATCTCCCTCAGCTCGTCGTACGTCAGGGCCACCTCGACGACACCGTCCACGTTCTCATCGACTATCTCCGCCTTCTTGGCGATGCAAGGGCCGATGAAGACTATCTTAGCCCCCGGATGGTACTTCTCTTTGACGGCACGCCCGAGGGCGATGATGGGTGAAACGATGGGAGCCAGGTTGGGGATTAGGGACGGAGCGTACTTCTCAACGTAGGTCACCAGGGCAGGACAAGGGGTGGTGATGATCAGTTCGTTGCCCTTCTGGCGCGCCAGCTCGCGATAGGCGCGGCCGACGAGCTCGGCGCCGAAGGCGACTTCCAGAACCTCGTCGAAACCCAGCGCCCTGACCGCACTGATGACCTGCCCCGGCCTGGCGGGGTAGAAGGCGGCTGGGAAGGACGGAGCCAGAGCCGCGAAGACGGGACCTTTGCCCTTCAGGAGGTTCTCTGCCGAGCCAATGGAGCACAAGATCTCCTTTGCTCCTTGAGCGCAGACTTTCACACAACTGCCGCAACCAATGCAGCGGTCCTCGATCACCTTGGCCTGCCCGCCCTCGACTTTGATGGCGTTGACGGGGCAGTTGCGTACGCAATTGTAGCAGCGCTTGCATTTGTGCTCCATGGTCCTGACGACACCGGCCATTGTCACCCCTTGACGGCATTTTATTGCGGTTACGCTGAACGCTCGTGCGACGCTGAGGGTCTGATCCTGCGGCGCCCGTTTCCTCAACCTGACGGACACGGGCCTTCACGGTCTGAACCGCTGCCCTCGCGGCACGAGGTCGAAGCTCTGCCACCACAGCACATTATAGCACACCCGGGCAAACCATGCACGGGCCAGCGCAGGATGGCCCCCGTACATCCGCCATTTGCTGAGTTCCGCGCGGGCACGTATAATGGCCTCGGCTGGATAGGTATTCGAGTCCGGCGCTGGCCATTGATGAATCGCGAACACGCCTTGGAGGCGATCTTGATACAGGAAGCAGAAGTACTCGAAGCACTAAAGAAGGTCATGGATCCGGAGCTCGGGCGCAGTGTCGTGGACCTGGGCATGATCCAGAACGTGCAAATAGACGGCGGACACGTGGAGTTCACCCTGGCGCTCACCACGATGGCCTGTCCACTGAAGGGCAGGATGAGCGACGAGGCTGAGGCTGCGGTGGCTACGTTGAAGGGTGTGGAGTCGGTGACCGTGACGTTGGGTGAGCTGTCGCCGGACCAGAAGCAGAAGGCTCTTGGGATGCAGAAAGATGAGCAGCCTCTGGCCGAGAAGCTGAACGACATCCATCACATCATTGCGGTTATGAGTGGAAAGGGAGGCGTGGGCAAGTCACTGGTGGCCGGCCTCCTGGCGGTGGCTCTCCGCCGCCAGGGACACCGCGTGGGCGTGCTTGACGCCGATATCACCGGCCCGAGCATTCCCAAGATGTTCTTAGACTCTCACCAGCGGCCTCAAGGTAGCCCTCTGGGTATCATCCCGCCCGAGACCTCGACGGGTATCAAGGTGATGTCCATCAACCTGATACTGGAGAACGAGGACGATCCCGTCATTTGGAGAGGTCCACTGGTGAGTGGCGCCATCAGGCAATTCTGGAGTGAGGTGTTCTGGGGCGACCTCGACTACTTGATCGTCGACCTCCCGCCGGGCACTTCCGACGCGTCATTGACGGTCATGCAATCGGTGCCTCTCAGCGGGGTGGTGCTGGTCACCTCTCCCCAGGATCTGGCCGGCATGGTCGTGCGCAAGGCGGCGCAGATGGCCCAGCAGTTGAGTGTTCCCATCCTGGGCCTGGTGGAGAACATGAGCTACTTCGCGGCGCCCGACACGGGGACCCGGTACGAGATCTTTGGCCCGAGTCACGCGGAGTCCGTCGCTCGGAAGCTCGGAATCGAGTTCCTAGGGAGCCTACCCATTGATCCCGCTATCGCCATTCGGTGCGACGCAGGGAGGGTCGAAGAGGAGCCTGCCGAGGCCTTCGCGCCCATCGCTGAGAAACTGATCGGGATTGTGCCCGAAGGGAAGTGCAAGCCTGCTCTTCAGTGAGCGCAGGGCACGGGGAGTCAGCGTCGCGCCCGGGGGCGGGACCGATCGGATCCCCGTCTTCATTGAGCCCTCCACATCCATCCGGTTTCACGATGGGAGTCGGAGAGCTATGCTAGCCCGCGCAATGACTCGGATGAGTCTTGCGCGTGTTCTCCCCGACGTAGTGCCTATGGCCGGTCGTCTCACCGTTCGTGGTTGGGTGCAATGATGGGGCAAAAAAGTGCCGCCAAGGAAGGTGGCTTCGCGCGTCTCCGCCGGGATCTGAAACTCACGCGCAGCCTTGTGCCGAGTCTCTGGTCGGACGTCATGGGGAGAGCGGTCGACCCCTCTCGTTTCCCGTGGCTTCAGCGTCTGGATCACAATGTCCTGCCGGCTATCGATTTCGATCTGCCCGTGCTGCTGGTGGCTATCTGCGGCGGAGGGAGCACGGGTAAGTCGACACTTCTGAACACACTGGCCCACAGGAAACTCTCGGATGTGGGCTTCAAGGCCGGACTGACCCGCCGGGTGTTGCTCTGCGGCCATCCCGAGGTGCTACAAGGGGCCAAGCTGGCCGGGGCTCTCCTCCACCGCCTTCCCGAGGCGCCGGTGGCCTGGCGCTCGCCCGGCGATGCTCTCGCCGGCGGGCCACCTTTGTTTGCCCTATCCGATACGGTTCCTCGGCACCTTCTGCTCATCGATACGCCAGACTTCGACACAGGCGAAGGCGGCCGTCTGATCAATCGTGCCACCGCTGAGCCTATCCTGCGTACCTCCGAGATCATCATCTACGTCTTCACCAACACGGTCTACAACAACCTTTCCAACACTCTCTTCATGGCCGAGACGGTCGGTGGCATCGGTGGGCGGGACGTGATCCTGGTCTATCGTATCTCCCGAGCGGCCTCCGACGAGGAAGTACTTGATCACTGCAGAGCAGTCGCCCGAAGACTGTATGGCCTGCCTCCCGGCAAGGAACTGCCCGTGGGCTTCCCTGCACAGATCTTGGGCATCTACCGAATGCACGAGTCGGATCGAGTGGCCAGAGGACGCGCCAATCCCACACTGATTCCGGTAGGCGACGTGACCGGGGGAAGGGATCTCGAGGATCTCTTGAGTCACCTGGATGTCGCCGAGATCAAGCGGCGGGTCTTCGCTGCTGATCTCAGAGAGATCCGTTCCGAGGCCGCCGCCATGTTACGCCAGGCCTGGCAGGAGGCCCGCTCCGTCGACCTCTACCGCGAGACGCTGCGGTACGCCACTGCGCAGGACGCTGCTGCAGCATTGCGAGCCTTCCCCGTTCAGGAGGCCGTCGGTCTGACCGTCAGGTCGTTCCTCAGCACCAGCCCGGTGCACGTCAAGGCGCTACGCTGGCTTGGCGTCAGCGTAAACCACGTGGTGCGGGGTGCGATCCGTGGCGGTAAGGCAATCTTTCGCTGGATTCGGGGAGACGGTGCGGCACAGGTCTCGGAGCCGGATCTGCAGGAGAAGCTCACCCACGATCTTCTCGCGGCGGCCAACGCACTGCGGAACCGCTTGATGGATGACCAATTGATCGTTCGAGTACCGGTGGACGATGACCTGGCGAAGCGGGTCAGGCAGCAACTGGATCGCGGGGACGGTGCCAGCTCACAGCCCCTGATCGAGACCGTCGAGCCAGGCATCCTCAATCTTCACGTGCCCGTGCCGGGCATCGTGATGCAGGATCAGGACGCGGTCCTGGCTCAGGACTGGGAGAGGATTGCGGGTCAGGTGCGCACCGCGGTACCCTCGCTGGCCGGCCTGCCCCCGGAGATTGAGGCCGAACTGAAGGGTCTGGTGGCACAACTGCGCGAACGAATGAGCTGGCAGGAGAAGGCTCTCGAGACCCTCTTCGCTCTATTGCCGTCGCTTCCACCCCTGCTGGCGGTCGCGTACGTTCTGGTGACCAAGACCCCTCCTCCTCCGGAGACGGGGCTGTGGATCAGAGTGAAGAGCCTCTTCGGCGCGAACGACCTCTGGGCCTTGGTTTCCTTGCCCCCCTCTCTCGATCTGAGCAACGCCGAGCGCAAGCAGTTGGAGGAATTGATCGCGCCGGTCTTCCGGCTCTGGTTCGAGCGCCGGCTACGGGCCGTGATCGGCCTCTTCGATGACACTATTTGCCAACCGGTGATCCGAGCGCTGTCCGGCGTGCCCCCGCCGGACGATCCTCGCTTTGCCCAAGCGGCGAATTCCTTGCGGAGATTGGGAGGCGACCGATGAACACCTCTGTGCGAGGCGGCCACGAGGACGATGCTCACCTCAGAGCGGTGTCGGCGTTCGAGCGGACCGTCGGCCGGTTGGACGCCATCGAGAGATACCTGCACGAGGCAGGATCGTGGCTTCCCGGGCGGCAGTTGCTGGCAGAGATCGCCTGGGCGAGACAGCGGATCGAGCGGCTGGAGGAAGCGTGGGGCAGGAAACTGGTGGTGGCCCTGGTGGGCCCATCGGGTGCAGGGAAGTCCACGCTCCTCAATGCCCTGGCCGAGCGGGAGCTGTCTGCGACCGGCAGGCAGCGGCCCACTACACGAGAGGTGATCATCTACGCCCAGTCTCTCTCCGACTCGGAAGACCTGGCTCGCCACTGTGGCACGGACAACGTGCGAGTGGTGGTGAATCATCACGCTTCTGGTCTTGAGTATCTCACCCTCGTTGACGCTCCTGACACCAACACCTTGCCCGAGAATCAGGCGCTGCTGGCCCGAGTACTGGAGAAGACCGATCTGTTGGTTGCCGTCTTCCCGGCAACGAATCCGAAGATGCATGACAACGTCGCCTTCCTCCGGCCGTACGTCCGAAGTTTTCCTCGGGATGCCGTCGTCCCGGTGCTCAACAAGGTGGATCGTGTGCCCAAGGCTGAATTGGAGGGCGCTGTTCTGCCGGATTTCCGAAGAGCGCTGGCGCGCGAATGGGGCCTGGAAGCCGAGCCGCTGTTCCTGACCTCTGCCAAGAGCAGCGTGCCCGGAGTTCGGCACCCGGCGGACGAGAAGCCTCTACATGGGATCGATGAGACGGACGGGCTGAGGAGCTTCCTGGCGAAGTACGTCGCATCCGCAGGGCAGGTGGTGGACAGGCGTCTCGCCAGAGCGGAGCGGTTGGCCGACTTGGTACGCGCACATTGCCTGGAGGTGCTCGACGCGTCGTCCGAGAAGAGGGCCGAGGCCCGAGCCCAACTGCTGCAGTTCGCCGACCGGACGGTCCAGTGTCTGATTCGAGAGTTCCAGAAGATGGGTGAAGGCCGGATCAAGTCGGCCCCCAGCGTATCGCTCTATGCTGCGCTCGCCGCTCGCTGGTGGGGTCCGGTGGGGTGGCTGGTGGTGATATGGAGCGCGCTACTCGACCTCGGATCGGCCGTGGGACGGATTCTGCGACGAGGGAACCTCGCCGGACGGATTCTGTTCTCCGGGGAGGATTCGGGTCGAGGTGGTGTACCGATTCGAAAGGAGAGCGCCGCGCAAGCATCGAGTGTGGTGGGCCCGCTGTTCTTCGCGCTGCGCCAACTGTACGCCGGCGAGTGGCCGCCCGTGGCCGACTCGCTCGTCTCTTCGGGATTCGACGTCACCGTGCGCGAGAACGCGCACTGGGAGGAGTGGGCCGGGAGCTGGCAGGGCGGCATGGCCTCCCGATGGAGAGAGGCCTCTCAGTGGCGCGTACGTTTCCTGGCCGGGCGATTGTCGTTCTGGCCCTTGCAGGTCCTACTGAATGCACCCACACTGGCCCTGGTCGGATGGGTGTGTGCAGAGACGCTGCGCTCGTTCTTCGCGCGCCAGTATCTGCCGGTGGACTACTTCCGGCAAGCTCTGATCGTCATCGTGCTGGTGTGGGTCATCTCCTTCGTGGCACTACAGATGCTGGTCTCGGCGTCCTCGGGGCGACGGTTCTATCGCGCCGTGACGCGAGAACTGGCTGAGGGGGAACTGGGGCTGGCGACAGAATGGGGCCAGCAGTTGGACACGCTCGAGGAACTCCAGAGACTGTGTCGGCAGAGCGCCGCCACGGCCTCGGTCTATCCCGATCTATGGACACGGTCCCGCACTTCGTAATCGTGGGCCCATGGTGTTGCCAGGCGAGCGTCGCTAGAGGCCCGCGGACCGACCTGTTTGCAGCAGCAGTTGGAACGAGCGCGCGGTGAACATGGGGCGCAGTATGCAATCCTCCCGCAGCTCGCCGTTCAGTTGGAACTCCACACCCGGAATGCGCCTCGCAGCGGACAGCGAGATGGTATCCTGCCCCAGCACATCCGTCAGGGCTGTGGCTTCGATCCTCATCAAGCCGTACAGGTCATCTGCTTGCGGTGGGCCCATGAGTTGAGCTTCGAAGGTGACTATGCACAGGTAGTCGTAGGGGAGTGCCTGTGCCAGGCGGGTCTTCTTGGGGCCGATGGTGCAGAGACAAGGTGCCGGTAACTCGCCGGGAGGGAGAGTTTGCTTTCCCACCCAACGCTCGGAGAAGAGAAGGTGTGTCTCGTCGGAGTGGAGCACCCGCAGGTCGACGCCCAACTCCTCTCGGGCTTCCCGGTGCAGGCAAGCGATCTCGTTCTCGCCCTCCTCGATGTGCCCCCCTATGCCGCCGATTCCCACCGATATGCGGCCGTCATCCTCCTCGGTCCAGAACTTCGCCTTGCTGATCTCGAAGTAGTAGGCCTCTTCGTCCCGCACTATCGCTGAGGCCCCGACGACGCCCCATGGTCTGCCCTGGCACAGTCGGGCGATGCTTCGGCGCAACGGTAGGTACGCGTCCATGATCCTGGTGCTTGCCTCGTGTTCGGTCTTGGGCATGTGCTGCTACCTCCTGGCCGGATTCCGCGATACGCGTCGCCGTGTCCTGGCGTAGCTACCCTCGGAGCTGACCACAGCGTGCCATGGATCCCGCGAGAGGTCTCGGGATCGAGCGCGGGCTCGCGCGAGGGTTGGCAGGATAGGGGGTTCCGGACAAGCGTTAATCGCCCCGCCATTCCAGCGCTTTCTTCTGGAGTTCCAGCGCGGTGTACTGGTCGCGGTAGTTCCTCAAAACGCCCGCCCAGTCCTGGCGCAGGCTCTCCCCCCTCTCGTGCTTGCGCCCGTAGCAGGCGCATCACGAAGTCAACCACCTACTGTTGAAGCTCCGGTGGCAACTTTCTGACCAACTCTTCGATCCCATCCATGTGCTCACCTCCTGCAGCTCATGGCATCCTGCTTGACCGGGCAAAGCCACCCGTCGCGTCATTCCGGCGAGAGAGCGACTACCTTCGCTCCGATCCGGTTGGGCTCCCCGGGAGACGGCGATGGCCAGCCCCTTCCCGCACATCCATTATATCACCACTCGCTATCTTGATACGAATGGTACGAGTACACGAGTCCCGCAGCGTTCGCGCGTCTCGCCGGCTCGCCAGATTGGTGATCAGACACGCCCGGTTGGCCCTCACTCTCCTCGCCGCATTTAGCTCCTGATTCAAACTGTGGTATCATCATGGGCCGATCGATCTAAGAACCTGCCCTCACGTCAGTCGGAGGAGAGGACCCATGCGTCGCCGGAGCACATACGGATCCCCGGTTGTAAGCTGGAGTCTGTACGGGGCTGTGACGATTCTCCTGGGCACACTGGCCGCCTACGTGTGCCTGGGCTGGGATCCGCTCATCTCATACGCGGTGTCGGTGAATCTGGTTAGCCTGATCTTCTTCGGCCTGGACAAATGGCGCGCTCAGCGGAATGGCTTCCGCATACCGGAGATCGTGCTGTTTGGGCTGGTAGCGGCAGGAGGATCGCCGCTGGGATACGTCGCCCGGCATCTGTTCCGGCACAAGACCAGGAAGACGAGCTTCAGGCTCAAGTTCTGGTTGATCGTGGTCCTGCAGTTTGCTGCAGTCGCGGCCTATGTTCACTACTACGGGTCAGGTGTCGCGGGTGAGTAATCGGGGAGCCGCTGAAGGCCGGGAGCGGCAGACGACATCTTCAGACCTCAAGGGAGTCCGTGTTGGCGTCTGGTAAAGTTGTGCGCTCTACTCCCAGACCACGGGAGGTGAACCCCCTCTGGGGACTGTTGGCCATCGGGTTTGGCCATCTCGCGCTGGAGACTCTGGGCAATTTCCTTCCCATCCTGTACCCCTCCCTGGTTGATCGGCTGGGACTGAGCTATACTCAAGTGGGGCTCATTGCCCTGGGCCACAGCGTAGCGGGCTCGTTCCCGCAACCCGTGGTGGGCTGGCTAGCCGACCGCAAAGGCGGGCGCTGGATGGCATGGACCTGCATTGCCTGGGTGGGGATCTGGGCGGCAGGCGTCGGGTACGCCTGGAACTTCGCTACCCTCTTGCTCTGTGCTTCTTTGATGGGCCTGGCATCGGCCGTCTACCATCCCATTGGCGCCTCCGGCGGCAGCGCGGTCATGCCTCGCAAGCCGGGCGCTGCCACGGCGGTCTTCTCGGTGCTCGGCAGCATCGGTGCCGCGCTCAGTCCGGTGCTGGTAACCTGGCTCGTGGGGAGGAATGGCCCACCGGGCACTGTCTGGCTACTGCCGATTGGACTGCTGTCCGGTCTGACCCTGTGGCAGTTCTTGCCGCCCATGCGGCCAAAACCCAGGTCCGAGGCGGCGAGCCGCACTGCTAGCGAGGCCAGGAGAGCCAGCTTGCTGGCTCTCGGACTGGTGATTGTCATCTCGATGGGGCAGGCCTCGTTCATCCGCATTCTGCGATCCTATACCCCGCTGCTCTTCGCCGCAAGAGGACTAGATGAGGCTGTGGCCAGCTACGTACTGTTTATCATGAGCATCTGCGGTGCTGTGGGGACCGTGGTGGGCGGTGTGCTGTCGGATCGCGTCGGTCCGACGCGAGTGCTCATGCTGGCATGGAGCCTCGTCGTGCCCGTGGCGGCACTCTTCTATCGTGCATCCGGAGCGTACACCTTCATACTGGCCAGTGTGGTGGGTTTCCTGAGTTGCATGACCTTCCCCGTGCTGATCGTCCTGGCCAGCCGGGTGTGGGGCCATCGGCCAGCTCTGGGGAACGGCCTGACTCTCGGCATCGGCTGGGGCTCGGCCGGACTGGGAGTCACGCTGGCGGGGATGCTCGCCGATCACTCGGGATTGCTCGTAGCCATGGATGCATCCCTCGTCGCTGCAGGGCTCGTTGCGGTGTCAGGCCTGGCCCTGCATGTGGTTCTGACTCGCGAAGGTGCCGTCGGGGGCGTGGCCTAGTAAGCGTTCGGGGCCGTCAGCGTGCTCGGGTCCATCGAATCCTGGTCGGAACAGAGTGCCGGGGGACCCGCCCTTCCGGCCCCAGGTGCCGGGGCGCGTTCGATGAGCAGATCGGGCCCAACCCCCAGCAGCATTGCCCATCCTGCCGACGGTGGAATCATTCCAGCACGCTCCTCAGTATCAGGTGTTTGGCATGTGACCAAAGCAAGGGCTGAGCAACCGGGCCCCAGCGCTCCACCCATGGCTGGTAGGAATCCGGATCATTGAGGCTTTGGGGCACCTGCTCGGGCAGTTCGCCCCTCTCGTTGGCTTGGGCTTCTGCCCAGGACAGCAGTTCTCTCGCCCGTGCGGGCTGTCCTACCTCCGCGTAGTACCACCCCAGCCAGGCAGTCAACAGTGTCCATTCCCCCCCGCCGTAGAAGGTGTCTTCGGCGTAGCGGTGCACCCCGCCATCCTCTCTGCGCAGTTGGGCCTCAACTCGGGCTGCCGTGGCAAGCATGAGGGGATCTGCAGGAGCAAACATGCGGTACGGAGTAGCAGCAGCGACCAGGGCGCCGTCCACCGCGTCAGTTCCAATGTCCTTCACCAGGTGTCCATCCACGATACCGCTCGCCAGCACGAAATCCCTGATCGTCTTGGCCGTGTCGTCCCACTCAGGACGGCTCAGCAGACGCGCTGCAGCTTGCAGGCCACCGTATAAGGCCACCAGTGTGTACACATGGATCCGATCAGGCCCTTCCTCCCACTGGTCGTAGCTGGGATAGTCCCAGAGCGCGGCCAGGTAGGGGGCCAATAGCTCCATGGCTTCTCGCCACTTGGGAGGTAGAGCATCCAAGCCCGTCAGCACCAGGTGCTGGTTCACGCCCCACAGCCAGGTGCCAAAACCGTCCAGTTGGAAACTGGGCCAGCTCTCGCTTGTCTCCCGCCCGTCCAGGGTATAGCGGGTGTGAAGATAGTCCTGGCAAGCCAATCGTTCCTTCCTCTCTCTTCGCCCTAAAGCGCGGCCGATGAGACCGGCTCGGGCAGCGATGATGCTCGCCCCCCAATCGTGGAATCTTCGTGCGCTCTCGTGCTCTCCCACAATGTCCATGGCGTAGGCGATATACGTACCGTCTCGGAACCAGGAATAGTGATAGGTGGGGAAGTTGGGGGAAGCGATATAAGCCCCGGTGGGAGCCTGATTGGCCAAGATGATCTCGACACTACGCTGGTAGAGAGCGCTCATAGGATATTGGTCCTCCTGGTCTTGGGCAGGGACGTGCCTCAGATTGGGCAGAGAACAGCTATCAGAGGCATTCTGGTTCTATCTCAATCAGATTGGGGCGCGATGCCGGGCCAGGGAGCAGCCAGACGTCGGTAAACCGGGATGATGTCCAGGGGAGCTGGCCGCGTGATCCATTGGCCACCGGTCAGTTCGGTCCCGTCCCAGAAGTCTTCCCACTTTCCCGCCGGCAGGTAGAGGTGTCGCTGGGTAGCCCCGGCTTCAACCACTGGGGCCACGAGCAACGCCCGACCGAAACAGTATTGGTCCGCCATCTTCCATGCGATCGGGTCCTCGGGCCAATCCAGAAACAGCGCTCGCATCAGTGGTTCACCTGTAGCCCCACAATGGGCCGCCTCGGTTTCGATATAGGG
>Ga0180431_10005960_pt1 | contig 14610 bp, 13 predicted proteins | sample SS_ome_11_FD_132459 | JGI IMG/M metagenome (GOLD analysis project Ga0180431, IMG submission 132459) | Hypersaline lake sediment archaeal communities from the Salton Sea, California, USA - SS_1_MS_1 metaG | ecosystem: Environmental > Aquatic > Non-marine Saline and Alkaline > Hypersaline >... | reverse complement strand
GTGAATTCGAAAGTCTTTATTGTTCCCTGCCGCTGGCAGACTCGATTGTGGAGGAGTGGCGTGGTCGACTGGTTATGCTGGGCAGGAATATCCGGGTTGGGCAGGGGGACCGGTTGCTGGAAGGCATTGCCGAGTCAGTAGCCAGTGACGGCAGCCTGTTGCTGCGCCTGCCTGACGGCAACTGCACCAGGATTGTCGCCGGCGATGTGACCCTGATATGGACCTGAAAACTGCGCCTGGCGGAATGATAAAGGGGCAGCCGGTAATGGCTGCCCCTTACTATCTGATTGAAATAATTATTTTCCTTTGTTTTCTGGCGATGGCAAGCTAGGCATAGAGAAAGCTCTGAGGAACTCTATAGGCAGCGGGAAGAGAATGGTGCTGTTTTTCTCGCTGGCTATCTCGGTGAGTGTGGACAGGAAACGGAGTTGTATGGCAGACGGCTCTCTGCCGATAACATGGGCTGCCTGAGCCAGTTTCTCGGAAGCCTGGAGCTCACCCTCGGCATGGATGATTTTAGCCCGGCGCTCTCGTTCCGCCTCAGCCTGGGCAGCCATTGACCGCTTCATTTCCTCGGCAAGCTCAACTTCCTTGATTTCCACGGTGCTGACCTTGACACCCCAGGGGTCGGTATGTTCGTCAATGATTTGCTGTAGCATCTGGTTTAGCTTTTCCCGTTGTGTTAGCAGTTCATCAAGCTCGGACTGACCCAGTACATTTCTCAGGGTTGTCTGGGATATCTGTGAGGTCGCCCTGATGTGGTCCAGCACCTTGACTACCGAGGCTTCCGGGTCAACCACCCGGAAATAGATGACTGCGTTCACCCGGACGGTGACATTATCCTTGGTGATGACTTCCTGTGACGGTACGTCCATGGTAACCACGCGCAGGTCGACCTTGACCATGCGGTCGATAAAGGGAATGATGAGAAATAGCCCAGGTCCTTTGGCACCGACCAACCGGCCCAGACGGAAGATGACCCCGCGCTCGTACTCACTGACAATCTTGACCGCCATAATAATGATAATGAAGGCAACGACGACGATGACGCCAATGACAATTGGATTCATTTTTTACCCCCCTTATTGTTTCTTACTTACCCGTAGTTTCAGACCTTCCACTCTCTGGACAACTACTTCTTCTTCTGCCTCTGCCCGGCCCTTTTCCAGCATTGCTGTCCAGCGTTCACCTTCAATGAGGACAACTCCCTTGGGCTCCAAGGCTATCTCAACTATTGCCGTTTTGCCAACCAGGTCTTCTCTACCTACTGCTACCTGTTTTTGGTGGGCACGGATGCCGCGGTTTATTACCAAGACAATAAAGGCAATAACGATAATTACAACAATGATAATCCATATAGGTGATAACGTCAACGTACTACCTCGACACCATAAAGTTTCATCTCTTGACCTCCTTATTGCTCTTGGTTACATACAATGTTAAACCATCGACCTTGGTGATAATCACCTCCTCTCCCGGTTCTACACGGCCCTCGCCTGAAATTGCTGTCCAGCGTTCTCCTTTGATGAAGACGGTGCCCTCAGGATTCAGGGCTACTTTCACCAGGGCTTTCTTCCCTATCAACTCTTCGCGACCGGTTCTCGCCTGCCTTCGGTGGGCGCGTACCGCCCGTTGTATCACAAAGGCAAATACGGCAGCAATAATAATGGTTACCGCGGCAATAAGCCAGGGATCTACTTGGAACACCGGAGAAGCCCCCTTGAATAGAATTAGGGAGCCAATAACCAGCGCGGTTATGCCCCCTGCGGTAAATAGGCCAAACGTGGTGGTAAATACTTCGGCTACGAACAGGCCAAAGGCAAGTACGATGAGTAAAATCCCGGCCAGGTTTACCGGAAGCTGGCCCAGTGAATAGAAAGCCAGTATTCCGCAGATGCCGCCAACCACGCCGGGGAAGATAAGCCCGGGATTGAAGATTTCCGCCATGATGCCGAGTGTAGCCAGACTGAGCAGCAGGTAAGCGATATTGGGGTCGGCAATGGTGTACAGGAAATTTTCAATCGTCTTCATTTCAATGCGGTTGATGACGGCGCCCTCCGTATCCAGGGTCACCGTCTGGTCGCCGAGCAGGATGACCTCGCGCCCGTCCAGTTGCTTAACCAGCATGGTAACGTCAGGAGCAATCAGGTCAATAACGTTCAGTTCCAGAGCCTCCTGCTCGGTGACGGAGGTCCCTTCTCTCACCGCCCGCTCTGCCAGGTCGGCATTACGCCCGTGCGACTCGGCAAGGCTTCGTGCATAGGCAACGGCATCATTAATGACCTTGTTTTTCATTTCATCGGACATCTGGGCTTCACCCTCAGTGCCAATGGCTACCGGTGTAGCGGCACCGGTGGCGGTATTAGGTGCCATCACGGCAACATGGGACGAGATGAGGATGTAGAAACCGGCGGAAGCAGCCCTGGCGCCGGATGGAGAGACATAGACGACTACCGGGATCCGGGCGTTGACGATTTCCTGTATAATGTCACGCATCGCCGTGTCCAGGCCGCCGGGGGTGTCCAGTTCAATGACTACTGCTTCGGCGCCTTCATCTTCAGCCTGTTCGATACCCCGCTCAATGTAGTCGACCAGCACCGGGTTAATGGTTCCCTTAACGGTAAGGACATCCACCCGGGGAGTCGCTGCTTGCGCCTGCCAGGAGATGACTGCGGCCAGCACCAGACAACCAAATATAAGTGAAAGGCGGATTAATCGCAACATCCGTAATTCCTTTATTGAGTCCGTAACTACCATTCTACTACAGTTTGTCTTCAATTAAAACCGTGAAGTTGAATGAACAGGCAGTTTAGTGTTAGAATTTACGCACCATCAGTAGTGAGATAGGACTATGAAAATCCAGCGATGTAAGGGAACCAGAGATTTGTCTTCGGCGGAAATGCAGGTATTCCGCTTTATTGAAGGGGTATTTCGGGATTGTTGCCTGGGGCGTGGCTTTGAGGAGATTCGGACGCCGACTATTGAGTACCTGAACCTGTTTACCTCGGCAGGCACGCTTACTCCCGGTATGCTGAGCAAGGTATATTCCTTCCTCGACTGGGATGGCTGGAGTGGGGAGAGGGTGGTGCTGCGCCCGGACGGCACCATACCGGTGGCCAGGCTTTATACTGAGCGCCTGGCGGAACGGGGTTTTGCCAGGCTCTTCTACGTCACCAATATTTTTATTTTTGATGAGACAGGGAAGAAAAATCGGGAGCGGTGGCAGGGTGGTGTTGAGCTCATCGGCAAGGGTTCACCGCTGGTGGACACGGAACTCATATCGCTGGCTCTGGAAGTTCTGGGGAAGCTGGGACTCGAAGACCTGGAGCTGCGGCTGTCTCATGCCGGATTGCTAAAGGCACTGCTGGCCGGGCTCGGACTGGGGCCTGATGAACAGACCCGGTTGCTGGACCTGATTCTGGATGGAGATGCCGCGGCACTGGACGGTTTGAAGGCGGAAAGCCGTGAGCTGGGGGGCGCATTGTTACCGTTATTAAACCTTAAAGGACAGTCGCCCGGTTTTCTGAAGAACCTGAAAGCGCTGGCTGCCGATAATTTCCCTGAGATTGGCCCGCACCTGGACGATTTTATGAAGACGGTGAGCTTTCTGGAGGCAGTGGGTTGTAATTATCAGATTGACCTGGCTTCAGGCGCCGGTTTTGAATACTATACGGGCGTGGTTTTTCAATTTTTCAGGGGTGGGGAACAGATAGGTGGTGGCGGCCGGTATGATGACCTTGTCCGCTCAATGGGTGGTGATGATGTTCCGGCGTCCGGTTTTGCTCTTTACCTAGACCGTTTGATGGCTCTGGTGCGGCCGGAGGCAGTGGTTCCGGCTGCCGCGGGCAAGGTGTTTATCCGTGTCCAGTCTGGAGAGGCGGAAATAATCAGGGAAGCGTATAGTGTGGCGGACTGCCTCCGCCAACAAGGCTACACGGCGGAAATCGACCTGGGTGGTCGGGAACCAGCCGACCTGCGGTGGTATCTTGATGTCGGCGGTAAGGACGCGCTGTTCACGGTGCAGGATAAACTCACTCGCCGCTTTTTCCCGGCGGAGAATGCCGGTGAAGTTATCGCCTTACTGGAGGAAAAGGGTGCCGACAAAGATAGCCTTGCCTAAGGGCCGCCTGCTGAGGAAGACCGCTGCCTTGCTCCAGAAAGCCGACTGGGGACTGGACGAATACCATTCCAAGCTTAGTTTTTATCACCCGAAGTCGCAAAAATTTCCCGAACTGGGCATCAAGGTATTGCATGAGCGGGACATCCCCATTCAGGTAGCGGTGGGAAATTACGACCTGGGCATTTGCAGTCTGGACTGGCTGGAAGAGCTTATGGTGAAATACCCGAGCAGCGCCCTGGTGAGGGTAAACACCCTCCCCTACGGACGGTATGGACTCTATGTGGTTGCCAGCCGGTCGCAGGCGGTGTCAACCGTGGAAGAGGTCAAGGCCTTACCGGGCAAGGTGCGAATAGCCAGTGAGTACCCCAATCTGGCGGAGTCTTTCGCCTTGAAAAATCGGTTGGGCTGGTTTAGCATCTTTCCGGTGTGGGGTGCCGCCGAGGGTTATCCGCCGGAAAATGCCGAACTGGCGCTGGTCTCAGCCAGGACAGCGGCGGAAATCGCCGGCTGGGGCATGGTGCCGGTAAGCAAGGTCCTCGATTCAAACGCCTGTTTGATTGCCAATCGAAACAGCTGGGAGTCCAGTGACCTGGGTGAGGTGGTTCGCTCTATCGGCACACTGGCGTCGATAGCCGGGGAACCCGTGCCCGCACAGGAGACGGCGGTACCGATGGCACCCGGACCTCGTTCCATACCGGAGGTGACTGATGAATCGGTACGACTGGCTTTACCTGACGGGCACCAGCAGCAGCCCACTGTCAAACTACTGGACAGGGCCGGTATTCGACTCGACGATTACCCTTCGGAAACGGGGAATCGCCGACCGTCCATAAATGTTGATGGGGTGAGCGTCAAGGTAATCAGGCCCCAGGACATGCCGTTGCAGGTAGCCAACGGCAATTTCGACCTGGCAATTACCGGCCGGGACTGGCTGGCGGAGCACCTTTACCAGTTTCCATCCAGCCCGGTAAACAAGCTGCTGGACCTGGGATTCGGCAAGGTGAGGATGGTGGCGGTGGTGAGCCAGCAGCTTGCGGTGGATGATGCTATCGGCTTGCGGAAGCTCAGTGGTCAATGGGCGGTACAGCTCAGAATTGCTTCGGAGTATATCCACATCGCTGACAAGTATGCCCGGGACAAACACCTCGGGCGATACCGGGTAATTCCCACCTGGGGCGCCACCGAGGCTTTTTTGCCTGAGGATGCTGATGTTCTTATCGAGAATACGGAAACCGGACGCACTATAGCCAGGCACAACCTCAAGATAATCGATACCATTTTTGAATCGACGGCTTGCCTGATAGGCAACACCGGTACTGCCATGAACACCATCAAGAGGCAACGGATAGACACTATCGTGGAGAGGCTGCGTACGGCAACGGAGGAGGCATAAGCTGAGAATCATCAAGGGTTTTACATCAGCCAGACCAGTACTGTCGCGAAAAATTACCACTGATTCCTACCCGGTATCACCGGCGCTGAAAGAACGTTTGCTGGCACTGTTTGGCACTGATGACCCGGAGCAGGCGGTGCGGTTGATTATTGATGAAGTAAGGCGGGGTGGAGATGCTGCCCTGATTGAGCTTACGCGGAAGATTGACGGCGTCAAGCTGGCTTCGCTGGAAGTGAGTAAAAAAGAAGTTGCCGGCGCCTATCAGCAGGTGGATGGTGAACTGGTCGATGCGCTCAAGCTGGCGGCGGAACGGATACGTCGCTTTCATCAGGCTCAAAAGGAATGTCTCTGGCACGAGGTGGCTCAGGAGGGGATGACCCAGCTCATACGGCCGTTGACGCGGGTTGGGGTCTATGCGCCCGGGGGCACCGCGCCATACCCGTCAAGCCTGTTGATGACGGCGGTACCGGCGAGCGTTGCCGGCGTAAACGAGATAGTCATGGTGACGCCGCCAAAGCCGGGCGGAGCCATTCCAGCGGTTATGCTGGTGGCTGCCGATATCGCCGGGATTGACCGCATGTATGCGGTCGGTGGCGCCCAGGCGGTTGCCGCTCTGGCTTACGGCACTGAGACCGTACCGGCGGTGGACAAGATTTGCGGCCCGGGAAATATCTTTGTCACCCTTGCCAAGAAGCTGGTCTGTGGGGTGGTGGGTATTGACGGACTGCGGGGACCCAGCGAGGTACTGATTATTGCCGGGGAAGCGGCCAGCCCCGAGCTTTGTGCGGCTGACCTGCTGGCCCAGGCGGAGCATGACCCCCTGGCCCAGTCTGTTCTGGTGACCACTTCAACACGCTTTGCTGACGAAGTGAATCGGGAACTGGGCCGGCAGATGGAAGAACTGTCGCGCCGGCAGATAGTGGAACAATCGCTCAATAGCGGGATAATCGCCGTGGTGTCCAGCCTGGACGAGGCTATTGAGCTGGCTAACCTCTATGCTCCGGAGCACCTGCTCCTGATGGTGGCTGTAGCTGATGACTATCTTGATAAAGTGGTCAATGCCGGCTGTATTGTGGCGGGCAGCAAAGCCACTGTGGTCCTCGGCGACTACGTGGAGGGGCCGAGCCATGCTTTGCCCACCGGGGGGACAGCGCGGTTCAGCTCGCCGCTCACGGTAGCTGATTTCATCAAGTTCATCAACGTGGTCACCGTAGATGACGATGGTCTGCGCAAACTCGGTCCGGCGGCGGTGACTATCGCCAGGGCTGAGGGGCTGGATGCTCATGCCCGTTCGGTGGAGCGGCGCCTCAGGGACTGATTAGTCCGTTAATTTCACACAGCGGTAAATCCAAATTTATTTTTCTGTACGGCTATGGTTATGGTACCATGGTAATGAGGGGGCTAAACAATGTTGAGTGAGCGAGAGAGCGTTGATATAGCCGATTTGTTGCAGGAAATAGAGGCTGATGTTGTCGGTATAGCCAGGTTATCCGATTTCAAAGGGAGCAAGCTCGAGGAGACTGCCTTGAGGTTGCTCCCCGAGGCGCGCTCGGTCGTTGTTTTCGGTATGGAAGTCTACCCGGAAATTCTTGACCTTGCCTCACCGGAGACAGTGATGGGGGCAGCGTCACTCAACGATTTGCTGGTCAGTAATGCTGACTTTATCAATGGCCGTCTGACCAAGGCAGCTTACGATGTTGCCCGGGCTTCCCGTAATCTTGGGTTGAAAGCGTTACCGTTGCCAGCGACAGGCTGTCCGCTGGATTCCAGATTTCTGGGGTCGGTATTTTCCTACAAGCATGCCGGCGAGGCGGCGGGAGTGGGCAAAATTGGCTGGAATAGCATGCTGATTACCCCCGACTTCGGGCCAAGGGTCCGGCTTGCCTGTTGTCTCACCGAAGCGGAGCTGCAACCGGTTAACGGCCAGATAACCGGCGGGTGCAATGGTTGTGGTCTTTGTATTGATGTCTGTCCGGTAAGGGCTTTGTCAATGCCGCCGGATGGTGAGCCATACATTATCAACAAGTTTGCCTGCAGTACTTACTATAGCGCCGCCGGCGGCTGCTCGGAATGCGTTCGGGTTTGCCCGATAGGCAGGTAACCATAGCGGGCGAATCGGCTCTTCCTGAGACATATTATTGACATAATCTGCAAATTTAGTCTGTCGGGTACATCCCCATCCCCGGTGCTGCGTTGCTCTTTGACATAAATGCGTGTTAAAATGCATCGTTATTCGGGATTGGAGAGGTATTCTTTTGTCAGGCTCACCGGAAAATATTTCAGAAATAGTGGAGTTGATACGGCCGGAGATAAAGGAGCTCAGCGGCTACTCGGCGCATACTTCACCGGATACGCTTAAGGGGAAGATTGCTACCCGGAATATTATCAAGCTTGACGCCAACGAGAACCCCTATGGCTGTTCACCGCGGGTGCTGCAGGCACTGGCTGATTGTGATAAATGGTATACCTATCCGGATGCCGGGCAGACCAGGCTTCGCCGGCAGTTGCAGGAGTATACCGGTGTTGACGCGGAATGCATAGTAGCCGCTACCGGTAGCGGCGAGCTCCTCGATGATATTCTGTGTCTCTTCCTGGAGCCGGGCGACGAGGTGATTAACTGCATACCCACCTTTGACCTGTACCGGATGCGGACGCTGGTAAACGGTGGGAGACCGGTAGCCATACCCCGCAGTGATGGTTTTGCTGTTGATGTCGGGGCGGTAAAGGCAGCCATAACCCCGAAGACCAAAATGATAGTCCTGTCGAACCCGAATAACCCGACGGGTAACATTACCCCTGAGCAGGCTCTCCTGGAGCTGGCGGATACCGGGGTGCCCCTGCTGATTGACGAAGCGTACTGTGAATTCAGCGGGGCTACGGTGGTTCCGCTGGTAGCCCGGTACCGGAATATAATGGTGCTGCGTACTTTCAGCAAGTGGGCGGGACTGGCCGGTCTGAGGATTGGCTACGGTATTTTTTCGCCGCCGATAGCCGGTTACCTGCGCAAAATCAAGCTCCCCTATAATGTCAATATGGCGGCGCTGGTGGCGGTGGAGGAGTCTCTGAAGGATAGAGACTACCTTATGGACCGGGTAAGGGCGATAGTTGACGAGCGGGAAAGAATGTTCGACGCCTTGAGCCGGCTGGAGTGGTTGCAGCCGTTCCCGTCACAGGCAAACTATATTTTTTGCGCGGTTCTTAAGGGCAGTGCCCGCGAACTGCACCGGAAACTGGAGGCAATGGGGATACTGGTTCGCTACTTTGACCAGCCGCTGCTACAGAACAGCATCCGTATCAGTGTGGGCAAAGCGGAGCATACCGATGCCGTGTTAAACGCACTCCAGAGATTGGAGGGAGAGATAAATGGCTAGTCGCACAGGTTCCGTCACACGGAAAACGAAAGAGACCAATATTATACTGGAGCTCAATGTTGATGGGGTCGGGAAATGGGAGATAAGTACCGGCATCAACTTGTTTGACCATCTGCTGTCCCATGTCGCCCAGCACGGTTTATTTGACATAAAGTTAGCAGCCAAGGGAGATGACCAGCACCATCTGGTTGAGGATGTGGCTATTTGCCTGGGGAAAGCCCTCGGAGAAGCCCTCGGCGAAAAGCGGGGTATTGTCCGCATGGCTGATGCCTGGGTACCAATGGATGATGCGCTGGCCATGGTGGTGGTGGATATCAGCGGGCGGGGCTACGCGGTGCTCGACCTGAGCTTCGCCGAAAATGATATGTTTGGCTTTCCCACTGACCTTGTCCGCCATTTCCTGGAATCGCTCGCCGCTGAAGCCAGGCTTAACCTTCATGCCAGGGTCGTCTACGGCACTAATGACCACCACAAGGCTGAGGCGGTATTCAAGGCTCTGGGCCGGGCCCTGGATAGAGCCACCAGGATTGACGAGCGGATTGGCGGCGAGTTGCCCAGCACCAAGAATTTACTGGAGCGCTAGAGGACGAGGCTTTCCAGAGCCAGTTTCCGACCGGTTATCCGCTCGTAGCCCTTCAGGTATCGCTCGGTGGTAGTCGTGATGACGTCGGGCGGAAGATCCGGGGCCGGTGGCTCCTTGTTCCAGCCGGAAGCAACCAGCCAGTCGCGCACCGGCTGCTTATCAAAGCTGGGTTGAGGGTGACCGGCTTCATACTGGTAGGCGTCCCAGAGGCGTGATGAATCAGGGGTGAGCAGCTCATCAATCAGAATAAGCTTTTTTTCGTCTAGTCCGAACTCAAACTTGGTATCGGCAATGATAATACCCCGGTTCCGGGCGTAATTGCGGGCAAACTGGTAAATAGCCAGGCTCTTTTCTTCCATTTCCTCGGCAATTTTTTCACCCACCAATTTCTTAATCTCATCCATGGTGATAGGCAGGTCATGGCCGGTATCTGCCTTGGTAGTGGGGGTAAAAAGTGGTTCGTGTAGTTCCTGACTTTCTATCAAACCTCTCGGTTGACGTATGCCGGAGATAGTGCCATTTTGCTGGTATTCCGCCCAGGCGGAGCCTGCCAGGTAGCCACGCACTATGCATTCGACCGGGATGCGTTTCACCTTTTTAACCACCATAGAGCGTCTGGTGAGATAGGCGGGGCAGGTGAAACTGCTCTCTGGCGGGAGGTAGGAATCAAGGCAGTGGCTGGCATCCACTGCTTCCAGGAAATGGTTGGGGACTATTTCGGTAGTATGCCGGAACCAGAAAATGGAGAGCTGGTTTAACACCCGGCCTTTCTTGGGTATACCGCTGGAGAGGGTCACATCAAAGGCGGAAATACGATCGGTAGCGATGATAAGTAGCTGATTGCCAAGATCATAGGTATCACGCACCTTGCCCCGGTAGAACGGTGGTAGCGATAGGTCTGCCTTCATTAACACCGATGAATTGAAATAGTGCATCACTTCACCTTATTATGCGTAAATTTCACTGGCCCGGTACGGAGCCAGCTTATATATTACTTTTTACATAATTCCCGGGTTTTTCCCGGCATTTCCCTTCCACTGTGCTCTGGTGAGGCCCACTCTTTGAAAAATTTCGTCGACATAGCGCAGGTAATACTGGTAGTCGAAAATCGGTTCCAGCTCGCTGGCGGGAAGGACCGCAGTGACGTCAGGGTCATTGTTGAGCAGCTTGAGGAAGTTTTTATTACCTTTCCATGATTTCATGGCGTTTCTCTGCACCAGTTCGTACGCTTTCTGTCGGCTTAGCCCTTTATCGATAAGCGCCAGCATTACCCGCTGTGAGAATATCAGTCCCCGGGTAATCTGGAGATTCTTCTGCATCTTCCCGGGATTGACCTGCAGTCCCTTGATTACCTTGGTGAATATACTCAGGCTGTAATCGAGCGCCAGGCAGGAGTCAGGGAGAATAATACGCTCGGCAGAGGAGTGGCTGATGTCACGTTCATGCCAAAGAGCGATGTTCTCCATAGCGGTCAACGCGTAGCCTCTTATCAAACGGGCAATACCGCAGATACGCTCACAGAGTTCGGGATTTCTTTTATGCGGCATTGCCGAGGAGCCGGTCTGGTTAACGCCAAATGGCTCTTCAACCTCGCTTACCTCAGTCCTCTGCAACCCCCGGATGTCGGTGGCAAACTTCTCCAGCGAGCTGGCAATGATAGCCAGCGTGGTGACGAACTGGGCATGACGGTCGCGCTGGAGAACCTGACTGGATACCGGTGCCGGAGTGAGCCTGAGCTTACGGCAAGCTATCGTCTCGACCTCAGGTGGCACGGTGGCATGGGTGCCTACGGCTCCCGATATTTTACCCGCCGCAATGATTTTATTGACCTCAACAAGTCGCTGCAGGTTGCGCCTCATCTCTTCCACCCAGAGCGCCAGTTTCAATCCGAAGGAAGTCGGCTCGGCATGGATACCGTGGGTGCGCCCCATGATAACCGTATACTTGTGTTCCATGGCTTTTTGAGCCAGGGCATTGATCAGTTCCTTGATACCATCCGTCAGGATATTGGCAGCTTCAACCATTTGCAGGCTGAGCGCCGTGTCAATTATATCGGAGGAGGTAAGCCCGAGATGGATGAAACGGGACTCTTCTCCCAGGCTTTCCGCCACTGAGCCGAGGAAAGCGGTCATATCATGGCGGGTCTCTTCCAGAATCTCGTTCATGCGCTTGATATTGCATTTAGCCAGTTTAATTTTGGGTATTACCTCACGGGGAATAGCGCCGACCTCCGCCCAGGCATCACAGACGGCAATTTCTACCTCAAGCCATTTATTGAACTTGGACTCATCTGACCATACCCGCTTCATCTGAGGACGGGAATAGCGTTCAATCATTCATAATCTCCTTGCAGGTCACTCCGGTATTTTTCATAGTTCTGCCTGATTTCATCATATTTCAGTCCGAGTATTTCGGCGGCCAGGTAGGCGGCGTTCCTGGCTCCGGCGCTGCCCACTGCCACACAGGCAACCGGTATCCCGGCGGGCATCTGGACGATGGAGTAGAGGGCATCGGTGCCGCCCAGTTCGCTGCCGGGCAGGGGTACGCCGATCACCGGCAGGGTAGTCCAGCTGGCGAGGACACCGGGGAGGTGTGCCGCGCCCCCGGCGGCGGCAATTATCACTTCAATTCCGCGTTCCCGGGCGGTGATGCCATACTGGCGGGCCTTTTCCGGGGTACGGTGGGCGGAGATAACTTTCACCTCATAATCAATGCCAAGCCGGTCCAGTACTTCCAGCGCTGGCTGGAGTGCTTGCTTATCTGATTTGGAGCCCATAATTACCGCTGCTCGTGGCATTTTATCTCCTTTACCCCCGGTATCCCCTCTCCAGGACTCTCCATGTTTCGTTATTGCCTATCTCAGCGATGTCCCGGCGGTAATGGCAACCATTAAAGTGGACCCGGGGCAGATTGGCATAGACCTTCTCTCTGGCTTCAGCGAGGCTCTTGCCGGTAGCTACTACGGTGATGACTCTGCCGCCGCTGGTCACTATCTTGCCATTTTCTAACCTGGTACCGGCGTGAAACACCAGAATATCTTTATTCAGGTCGTCCAGTCCGCTGATGGGAAAGCCGGTTTGATAGCTGCCGGGATACCCGCCGGATGCCATAACCACCCCGACACAGGCATCCTCGCTCCATTCTATTTCCAGCTGATGGAGGGTATTATCGACCACCGCCTGCATAATCGCTACCAGGTCTGTTTTTAGTCGTGGCAGGACAACCTGTGTTTCCGGGTCGCCAAACCGCGCATTAAATTCTAGCACTTTTGGACCATTATTGGTAATCATTAAGCCGCCGTAGAGGACGCTCCTGTAGGGTCTCTTTTCCTCGTTCATGGCGCTTACCGCCGGTTTCATAATGGTCTCGGTTACGGTGTGGGCGAGTGCCTCATTGAGAAAGCAGGGCGGGCTGTAACTCCCCATGCCACCGGTATTGGGCCCCCGGCCGCCGTCGTACACCCGCTTGTAGTCGCAGGCAGAGACCATGGGTACCACCGCGTCGGCATCGGTGAAAGCGAAGGCGCTCATTTCATTGCCGGAAAGGTGCTCTTCAATCAGTACCCGCTGACCGGCTTCACCCAGGGTTTTCGACTCCATGAATGTACTCAGGGCATCCCGAGCCTCGGCAACCGATTCGGCGATGATTACCCCCTTGCCCGCCGCCAGCCCGTCGGCTTTGATGACGATGGGAAATGACTGCTGCTCCACGTAGTCTTTTGCCCCGGCAAAGTCGGTAAAGCTGGCGCCTTTTCCACAGGGAATATGGTACTTCTGCATCAGCTTCTTGGCGAAAACCTTGCTCGATTCTATCTCGGCGGCGGCTCGGCTGGCGCCGAAAACGGGGAGACCTTCTTTCTGAAAGCGGTCAGTAATACCTGCCGCCAGCGGAGCTTCCGGCCCGACCACGGTAAGGTCAATCTGTTTTTGTAGAGCTACTTTCACCAGCGACTCAATATCGGTGGGTCTGATGTCCAGGTTCCGGGCAAGTTGCGCGGTACCGGCATTACCCGGTGCGGCGTAGATTTCTTTGACCTTGGGGCTCTGGGCTATCTTCCAGACCAGGGTGTGCTCCCTGGCACCATTGCCGACGACGAGTATTTTTATCTAACTCACCCCCCTGTGTTCCCCTCTCCTAAACAGGAGAAGGGTAAGATTTAGAAGAAAGGTGCAATCCCTCTTTAACGTTTTATCGTTCCTGTATAGCAATAATAAGCCCGAGAACGGACGTTATAATCGGTTCCGGAATAATATGAAGGGAGTCTTAAGGGAGTGTGCAGGTGTTTTAAAACCTTGTTAGCAGGCATTGGTGCTCTTGTTTCTCACTCCCACTCGATGGTTGACGGGGGTTTGGAGGTAATATCATAGACCACCCGGTTGACGCCCTTTACCTCGTTAACGATACGGCTGGCAATCTGAGATAGCAGGTCGTAAGGGAGGCGTGCCCAGTCGGCAGTCATGGCGTCATCACTGGTCACGGCACGTACCGCCACCAGATATCCATAGGTGCGGTAATCGCCCATCACCCCCACCGACTTCACATCGGTAAGCACGGCAAAGCTCTGCCAGAGCTGGTGGTACAGCTTGGCTTTCTTAATCTCATTCATCACTATCCAGTCGGCATTACGCAGTATATCCAGCTTTTCGCGGGTTACTTCGCCGATGATGCGGATAGCCAGTCCCGGGCCGGGGAAGGGCTGGCGCCAGACCATCTCCTCGGAGAGTCCCAGCTTCAGTCCGACCTGTCGCACTTCATCCTTGAACAGGTAGCGCAGCGGCTCCAGCAGTTTGAGCCTCATTTTGGCAGGCAGACCGCCCACGTTATGATGGGTCTTTATGGTGGCGGATGCCTTGCTTACCGATGATATGCTTTCAATGACATCAGGGTAAAGAGTTCCCTGTGCCAGGAAATCGACTGTACTGATTCTGTTGGCTTCTTCTTCGAATATGCGGATGAATTCTTCGCCGATAATCTTGCGCTTTGTCTCCGGGTCGGTTACGCCCTGTAACCGGTCGAGGAACCGCTGGCTGGCGTCGATATACATGATATTCATGCCCAGATTTTTCTGGAACACGTTGAGGGTTCTCTCGGCTTCTTCACGCCGCAGCAGCCCGTTGTTAACGAAAATACAGGTAAGCTGGTC
>Ga0180431_10005955_pt1 | contig 14614 bp, 8 predicted proteins | sample SS_ome_11_FD_132459 | JGI IMG/M metagenome (GOLD analysis project Ga0180431, IMG submission 132459) | Hypersaline lake sediment archaeal communities from the Salton Sea, California, USA - SS_1_MS_1 metaG | ecosystem: Environmental > Aquatic > Non-marine Saline and Alkaline > Hypersaline >... | reverse complement strand
CGTTGTGGGCCTGCAAGGTAGCATGGGCATCTTGCCCATGGACAAAACGCCGTGAAAACGAGTCGCCGGACTCTCTTTTCACGGGCAAGATGCCCGTGCTACACCCACAACGCAACCGGCTCGCGCCTGGGGGTGAGGTGCTGTTGCGCCTGTCCTGCGTATGGTATACTCCCGATGTCGGACCGGGCGTTTAGCTCAGTTGGCTAGAGCGCATCCCTTACAAGGATGAAGTCACTGGTTCGAGTCCAGTAACGCCCAGCCGAAGCGGCTTCCTGCCTTGGCAGGAGGCCGTTTCCTTGCGCGCAGGCCCACCATGCGCCGCTGTGCGGGCTGGGTCTTGACATCACATGCCCTGGCGACCTACGGCGTTGTGGGAGGGGTGGCCCGGCCCAGAGTCCGGCGAATACGGCGGAGCAACTGCTCGTGGGTGAAAGGCTTGGACAGGAGGTTCTGGCGGACGTTCTCAGCGCCTCGGCGTGACAGCTCGTCCCCGGCGTAGCCCGAGACGAACAGGCAGGCCAGCTCCGGCCTGGACGCCCTGAGGCGTTCGGCCAGTTCCGGGCCGTTCTGGTCCGGCATGATCACGTCGGCGATCAGCATGTGTATGGGCCGGGGGTGCTTCTCGGCCAGGGCGATAGCCTCGCCGGCGGACCGGGCGGGCAGGACCTGGTAGCCCGCCTCTTCCAGCGACTCGACCAGCGCCTCGCGGACGGAGGGGTCGTCCTCAACGACGAGAAGCGTCTGGTGCCCTGGCGGGGCAGGCGGGGACGGCGGGGACGTCCGGGCGGGGACGTCCGCGTCGTCCGTCCAGGGAAACAGCAGCGTCATCCGCGTCCCTTCGCCGGGCGCGCTGCGGCAGTGGACATACCCCCCGCTCTGCTTGACGAACCCGTAGACCATGGACAGGCCCAACCCGGTGCCCCGCCCGGCCTTCTTGGTGGTGAAGAACGGCTCGAAGATGCGTTCCCGGACCGACGCATCCATGCCCTCGCCGGTGTCGATCACCTGAAGCGTGCCGTACCGCCCCGGCTCGGCGCCGTTCATGTCCACGGCCGAGTCCTCGTCCAGGTCCACCACTGCCGTCTCGACAATCAGCGCGCCCCCGTTGGGCATGGCGTCGCGGGCGTTGAGCGCCAGGTTGATGACCGCCTGCTGGAGCAGGTTCGGATCGACGTGTGCGCGGCAGGGGTCAAGGCCGCGCGTTATCGACAGCCTGATGTCCTCGCCGATCATCTGCGGCAGCGTCTTGCCGAGATCCGCGACGAGGTCGGCCAGGTCGGTCACCCGGGGTTCGAGGATTTCCTTTCGGCTGAAAGCCAGCAATTGGCCGGTGAGTTCGTCAGACCTCTCGACGGCGTGGAGAATCCTTTCGGCCCTGTCGCGCCCGTCGTCGTTGACCATGCCCCGCCGGAGCATGGCCTCGGCCAGCCCCCTGATGACGGTGAGCTGGTTGCGGAAGTCGTGAGCGACCCCCCCGGCCAACTGCCCGACGGCCTCCATCTTCTGGGCGTGGTGGAACTGCTCTTCCATGCGGACGCGTTCGCTGATGTCCACGTTGACCTCGGCGGCCAGCCAGTCGCCGTTCTCGTCCTGGAACGGGATGGTGGTGACCTGGATGGGGCGGTTGCCCTCCTTGGGCAGGACCTCCTGGGTGACGGCGGGCTGCCTGGTCTGGAGGGCCTTGACGACCCCGCAGCCCGGGCAGACCGTGTCGCGATCCATGAAGTACTCGTAGCACTTCCGCCCCGCCGGGTCCCCGCAGTGCGCCTGCCACTCGGGGTTGATGTAGCGGATGTTGAAGTCCGCATCGATGATGTCGATCCCCGTGTTGGTCGCGCCGAGGATGAAGTCGATCCGCTCCTGGAGTTTCCCGGCTTCCTGCTCGGCTTCCTTTCGGCGGATGGCCTCGCCGAGAGCGCGGGCGATCGTGTCGATCAGCCGGCGCTCTTCCGTCAGGAACGGTCCCTCGTCCCGTTCGGGACGCTCCTGGAGGTAGTAGACCTCCACGGATCCGCGGACCCGGCCGGAGACGACGATCTCGGCCGAAAGCCGCCACGGGGTCTGGTCGAAGGGTCCGGAGAGATATTCCCGGCCGTCCAGTCGGATCCGGCACCGCGTGATCTGGGGGTACTGCCAGCCTTGCGGAATGAGCCTGACGGCTTCCCGGCAGACCTCGGCTGCCGCGGCTGGGCCGTGCGCCAACCTCGCCACGGCGAACATGCAGCCCATCTCCTTGACGCGCTCTCTCAGGCTGTGCAGCAGCTCCTCCCGTTCGGCTTCCTTTCGCTTGCGTTCGGTGATGTCCCGCACGGTGGACAGGGCGCCGGTGACGTGGCCGCTGGGGTCCTTGAGCACGCGGCACCACCAAGCCAGCAGGCGTTTGGCCCCGTCCTGCCGACGCTGCCAGCTCTCGACGTAGATCGTCTCCTCGCTGCCGCCGAAGAGAGGCTGCACGACGTCGTAGGTATTCTGTTGGCCTTCGAAGTAGTGGTCGGCCGGCTTGCCGATCACGTCGGGCCCGAAGAACTCCAGCCCGGCCCGGTTGGCCCACGTGTAGACCTTGTTGGCGTCGACCTCCATGATGATGTCGGGCACGGCCGCGAGAATGGCCTCCTGGCGCGACGAGACCTGGCGAAGCTCGTCTTCGGCGCGTTGGAGGTCGGTGATGTCGCGGCCGTAGAGGTTGACGTACCCTGCGGCGGGTACCGGAACGCCCGAGAAGGAGAACCTCCGCCCCTTGTGTGCCAGCGTCTCCTGCCAGACCTGGCCCTCGTCCAGGGACCATACCAGGCGGTCGGCCCAGACATCCGGCACGGGACGTCCCACGCCGCTGCCCCACGCGGCCAGGAGGCTCTCGCTGGCCGCGTTGGCGTACATCACCGTGCCGTCGGCCGAAACCCGAAGCACCGGATCGGGATCCTCCGAAGGGAACCTGGCGAGATTCTCGTTCTCCTCCTCCGCCTGCTTGCGCGCGAGCAGATGGGTGAAGAGTTCCCTGACCCGTTGCAGCAGCACCGCAGCGTCTTCGAACCACGTCTTCTTCTGGTGTACGGAGTCAAAACCGAGAAAACCGAAAAGGTCACCGTGGTGAACCATTGGGACAGCAATCAGGGACTGTATGTGCTGTGAATCAAAGTGTGTCTTCTCCAGTGTCGCCTCTGGTCCGAGAGCCGACACGTCAGGGACGTGGAATACCTCGAGGCGCCTTATCTTCTCGGCGAACCAAGGGAGTTCATCATCAACGGGAATGCCTTTGAGGCTCTCTGTCTGCGACTCTATGCCCTCGGCGCACCACTCGTGTGTGTTGTCCGCCAACAAGCCGCCTTCGCGGAGAAGGAAGACGTACGAGCGGTCCACATGGGCAAACTCTCCGATGGTCTGCAGCGCTTGCTGTATTCCAGGGTCCACTTCATCGGGTCCGAGGTGCACCATGTCTGCGGACAAGCCGGTAATGAGTCGTTCAAAGTCAGCCCGGTATCGCAGCGCCTCTTCAGCTTGCTTGCGGTCGGTGATGTCCTCGATGATCCCAACGATGTGGATCACGTCGCCGGCGTCGTTGAAGACAGGCGAGGCGGTGACCTCGACGACAACCTCGCCGCCATCGGCATTGAGGTGTCTGTGTTCGACCGTGACCTCGGCCTTCGTCTGGAAGACCTTCTCCAACGGACAGGGGTACTCTTGCCCGTCACAGGGCGCGTCGAGACGGTGGAATGCCTGGTAACAGGTCAGGTGCCCGGCGACGGGATCCTCCCCGCCGATCACCTCCCGGGCGGTGCGATTGGCCAGGACGATACGGTGGTCCCGGCCAATGACCAGTGTGGCTTCGGGGATCGCATCGATCACGGCCTGCAGGAACCGTGGCGCGTCCTGCGGCCGGGCGCCCGCGCCGCCGAGGCCGCGTGCTTCCCCGTCAGCAACGTAGTGGTCCGACCGAGCGGGTTCGGCCGGCTGGTGTGCCTTTGCCGTCCTGCGTTCACCCTTCGCCTTCATAACACACCCCCACAGGCGATCATCCCGACGTCAGAGTTGCATTCGCCAACATGAACATACGGGGCCACGCTGTGTGGAAAACTTGCACTGAAATTGTACACATCCGCAAGACACGGCGGTCGTGATGACGCGGTGATTGCGGCACACCCACGTCCGGGGCGCCGGTGGACACCTGTACCGGCGGGACACCATCCCCGATCGGGATGTTGTTTCCATGTCACGGACGATTCCATTCTCGGTGGCCTCCGTTGTGGAACCTCCCCGCACGAGCGCAGGCCGACCGGTATCTCAAGGACAGCTCTTGGACACAGCATCGGCCGGCCAATATGCTGATTATGACAACAAACCACTCAAACAATTTTACTATATATATCGCCAATAATAATGAATATACTAAAGCTCATCTTTGTAATGCCGATGATAAGGGCAGAAGTGACCCAGAGGGCCGTAGATGACCTGCCAGGCAGATATATTCATAGCCGATGATTTCAAAGGCACTTACGGCATACCTCACACGACCATCCAGACCAGGCCCAGCCCTTGGCGGGCCAGTCGGGCGAGGCGGTGAGCAATGGATAAGCCTACGGGGAAGGAAAGCGGGAAGATAAGATTGACGACCCTGCAAAGCCTTGTTCCAGAAGCTTTTATGTTGTTGGTGGGCTGTGTGTCATCGGTTGTGGTGTACGACCTGATTCGCGGCAGCGCGCCGGGCGAGGACGTGATTTCCGCCGGGAAAGGCTGGTTGGCCCTGGTCGGCCTGGTCGGCGGTGTGGCTATCACGTGTACGGTTCTGCTGTACCTCCTCCGCGCGTCGGTCAGCGGGACCCGTCTGACGAGAGCCAACCTGGAGTCGGAGATCGAGCACCAGCGGAAGAACCTGGAGGCGATCTTCGAGGCGTCTCCGGTCGGCCTGGTGCTCGTCGACGAGAACACGACCATCACGAAGATCAACAACGTGGCGGCCAAGCTGGTCGGCAAGAGCCCTCAGGCGATGGTCGACGTCCAGCCGGGCCAGGCACTGGGATGCGTTCACGTCGCCGACGATGCGGCCGGGTGCGGCAACGGTCCGTTGTGCGCGTCGTGCCCGATACGGGCGGGGATCGTCGGCGTGTTCACATCCGGGCAGCCGGCCCGGGGACTGGAGGTGCCGGCCAGTCTGGCCATCGACGGACGGGAGGTCAGGCTCTGGCTGGAGTTGAACGCCGAGCGCATCACGCTCAACACCAGGCCGTACGTCCTGGTCTCCATCGCCAACATCACCGCTCGCAAGCGGGTTGAGGAACGGTTCCGTGTCCTGTTCGAGAGTTCCCGCGACGCCCTGATGATCCTGGCCCCGCCGGACTGGCGGTTCACTTCGGGCAACCCGGCGACGGTTGCGATGTTCGCGGCCCGGGACGAGAAGCATTTCGCCTCGCTGGCCCCGTGGGATGTCTCGCCCAACTACCAGCCGGACGGACAGCCCTCCCCGGTCAAGGCCCGAGAGATGATCCAGGCCGCCGTACGGGAAGGCTCGCACTTGTTCGAGTGGACGCACCGGCGCCTGAACGGGGAGGAGTTCCCCGCGACGGTGCTGCTGACGCGCATGGAGATCGCCGGCCAGATGGTCGTCCAGGCCACCGTCCGCGACATCACCGACCGCAAGCGGGCCGAGCACGCCCGCCAGGCGAGCCTCGACCGCCAGGCCAGGCTCAACCGGCTCCAGCAGTCCTTGCTGAGTGCCGGGGACCTGGACGATAAACTCAAGGAGGTCACCGATGCGGCGGTCGAGATCTTCGACGCCGACTTCTGCCGGATCTGGCTGACGCATCCCGGGGACCTGTGCGAGGACGGCTGCATACACGCCGACGTCGCGGAGGGCCCCCACGTCTGCCGACACCGGGACCACTGCCTGCGCCTGGCGACCAGCTCGGGCCAGTGCACGCACGTCGACGGCGAGGTCCACCGGCGTGTTCCCTTCGGGTGCTACAAGATCGGGCGTGTGGCCTCGGACCAGGACCGCAAGTTCGTCACCAACGACGTGACACACGATCCCCGCGTCCACGACCACGAGTGGGCGGCCAAGCTGGGGCTGGTGTCCTTCGCGGGGTACCAGCTTCGCCCTCCGGACGGGGAAACGATCGGCGTCCTGGCGCTGTTCTCGTCGCATCCGATCTCACAGGAGGACGACAGTCTGCTGGAGGCCCTGGGCAGCAGCGTGGCCCAGCTCGTCGAACGATGCCAGGCCGAAGAAAAGCTCCGCACGGCGCACGCCGAATTGACGGCGCTGTTCGAGGCGATTCCCTCCATCCTGATCGCCCTGCGCCCCGACGGGCGCGTCGCCCGATGGAATCCGGCGGTCGAGCGTGTGGTCGGCCTCACCGCCGATCAGGCGGTCGGGCAACTTCTGGGCGAGTGCCCGGCGACCTGGCCGAGCCAGACCATCGTCGCCGCGGCGGTCAAGTGTATCCACTCGGGTGAGCAAATCGAGTTGGACGAACTGCGGTTCACGAACGCCGCCGGAAGTGAGGGCTTCATGGCGATGACGGTGAATCCGCTGTCGGGCGGGGAGATCGCCGCAGTGATTCACGGAGCGGACATCACCGAACGCAGGATCCTGGAAAGCCAGCTCGCCCAGTCTCAGAAGCTCGAGGCCATCGGCCAACTGGCGGCCGGAATCGCCCACGAAATCAACACCCCCACGCAGTTCGTGGGCGACAACACGCAGTTCATTGCCGAGAGCATCGAGGGCCTGCTCACGCTGATCGGCCTGTACGAGGGCCTGCTGGGCTCGGCACGTGACGGAACGATAGCCCCCCAGGTCCTCGCTGAGGCCCGGGCCTACGCCGAGGAGATCGACGTGGCGTACTTGCGGGAAGAGATCCCCCAGGCCCTGCGCCAGTCGCAGGAAGGGATCCAGCGGGTGACGAAGATCGTCCGGGCCATGAAGGACTTCTCCCATCCCAACGTGACGGAGATGACCCCTGTCGACCTGAACAGGGAGATCGAGAGCACCGCGACGGTGGCGAGAAACGAATGGAAGTACGTCGCGGAACTCGCACTCGATCTGGACCGGGACCTGCCGGCGGTCGAGTGCCTGCCCGGGGAGTTCAACCAGGTCATCCTGAACATGCTGACCAACGCGGCGCACGCGATCGGCAAGGCCATCGGCGACGGAATGGAGGCCAAGGGCACGATAACCATCAGCACCCGCGGGGAGGGCCATTGGGTGGAGGTTCGCATCGCCGACACCGGCACGGGGATTCCCGACGAGATTCGCGACAGGATCTTCGACCCCTTCTTCACGACCAAGGAGGTGGGGCGAGGGACCGGTCAGGGGCTGAGCATCAGTCGTTCGGTGATCGTCGACAAGCACGGGGGGACGGTCAGCGTGGAATCGGAAGTGGGCAAGGGCACGACCTTCGTGATCCGCTTGCCCGTGCGGGCCAACCCCGCCCGCTGTGACGTCGATACCCCAAGGGATGAGGACACATGGTCAGAAGAAAACGCATTCTGTTTGTCGACGACGAGCCAAGGATAATCAGCGGCGTGTGCCGAATGATGCGCTCGGTGCGAGCCGAGTGGGAGACGTTCGGCACGTCGGTCAGCCCGGAGGCCTTGGACATCGTCGCCCGAGACGACATCGACGTCATCGTCTCGGACATGCGGATGCCCGGCATGATGGGGTGCGATCTTCTGGAGGCGGTGCGCAAGCGGCACCCCCGGACGATTCGCCTGGCCCTGTCGGGGCAGGCGTCCAAGGTTGACGTGGACACGTGCGTCGGCCTGGCCCACCGTTTTCTGTCCAAGCCGTGTCCGGCCCAGACGCTCAAGGAGGCCCTGGACAGGGCCCGCATTCTGGTGGGCATGCCGCTGGGCGACGGGCTGAAGGGCATTCTCGGCAGCCTCCAGGCCCTGCCCTCTGAGCCCGGGGCGTATGAGAGGCTTCAGCACGTCGTCCAGGCCAAAGGCCCAACGGTGCAGGCCGTGACCGACGCGGTGTCGCACGACGTCGGCATGAGCCTGAGAATCCTCCAACTGCTCAGTTCCTCGTTCTATGCGGCGCGCATCGGGGTGATGAGTCCGGCTCGTCAGGTGGAGTTCCTCGGCGTGAACGTCTTGCGTCGCCTGGCGGGTCTTCCGGCGGCGTTCTGTCGGTGCTCCAGGCCCGAGGGCCGGCACGTCTCACTGGCCCGTCAGTGCCATCACGCCGGAACCGTCGCCGACTTCGCCAGGCGAATTGCCCAGACGGAGAACGCCCCGCAGGGCGCCGCAGACGACGTCTACGCCGCCGGGCTGCTGCACGACGTCGGGAAGGTCGTGTGGATCACACAACTCCCTGAGGCATACGACGCGGCGCTGGCCCTGGTGAAAGAACGCCGAATCGACCCGTTGGAGGCCGAGTACCAGACCCTCGAGGCGATGCACACCCTGGCCGGGGCGTACCTCATCGGGCTCTGGGGGCTGCCCGATGCCGTGATGGAAGCGGCGGCCTTCCACCACACGCCTCTGGACGCAACCGACGCGGGGTTGATTCCCACGGTGATGGTGCACGCCGCGGATGTCCTGGCGCACGAGTTGGCCGGGGCTGCCGAGGGGATGGACCCACCGGAGCTTGATGAAGCGGCCCTGCGCGAAGCGGGGCTGGCACACCGCGTGCCCGCGTGGCGAGCGGCCTGTCTGCAACACGTTGAACGGGAGATGGAACATGAGCAAGAGACTTTTGTTCGTCGATGATGACCAGAGCCTGCTCGCCGCCTACAAGCGCGTCCTGCACCGGACGCCGTTCGAGGTGATCACGGCGCTGGGGGGAGAAGAAGGGCTGAAGGCCCTGGCCGAAAACGGGCCGTTCGCCGTCGTGCTGTCGGACATGCGGATGCCCGGCATGGACGGGGTGGCGTTCCTGGCCAAGGTCAAGGAGCGGGCACCGGACACGGTGCGCGTGATGCTGACCGGCAACGCCGACCTCCGCACGGCGATGGACGCCGTCAACGAGGGCAGCATCTTCCGGTTCCTCACCAAGCCCTGCGCCAAGGACGTCCTGATCGATGCCATGACGGCGGCGGCCAGGCAATACGACCTGGTCACCGCCGAGAGCCTCCTGCTGGAGGAAACCCTCAACGCCAGCATCAAGGTGCTGACCGACGTGTTGGCGCTGGTGAACCCGATAGCCTTCGGGCGGGCCGGACGCATACGGCTCTACGTCCAGCACATCGTGGCCGAACTCGGACTGCCTGATGCCTGGCGGTTTCAGACCGCCGCGATACTCTCCCAGATAGGCTGGGGGACGCTGCCGGCCGAAACCCTCGAAAAACTGTACGCGGGCGTGGAACTGTCTGACGAGGAGCAGGCGACGCTGGCCTCGCACCCGGAGGTGGCCGGCCGGCTGCTGGCCAACATCCCCCGCCTCGAAGACGTCGCGCACATGATCGCCAGGCAGGAGGAGCCCTTTGCCTGCCATCGCGCCCACGACGACGTGAGGCATCGAGAGATCGCCGCGCTGGGAGGCCATGTCCTCAAGGTCGCGCTGGGCTTCGATCGCCTGATCACGGCAGGGCTGTCGGCCGAAGAGGCCGTCGATCGGCTCGGCGGGCAGCACGATCAGTTCGACCCGGAGATCGTGGCTACGCTGAGCACCCTCCACGTGCGTACGGCCAGCACGAGGCTCGCGGCGGTCGACGTCGATGGGCTCGACGTCGGCATGATCCTCGAACAGGACGTGTGGTCGACACGAAGGCAACTGCTGGTCACCAGGGGCCAGGAGGTGACGTTCCCGATCCTGGAGCGGCTGCGGCACTGGGCGCGCGGGACCGGGGTCGAGGAGCCCATTCGCGTCCGGGTCCCGTGCCGATCTCTCGCGCCGCAGGTGGCGTGAGAACCGTGGCGCGGTCCGGGAAGACAGGCCGCCCCAAACACCCACGGCGCTTCGCCGCGCCGGGAGAACAGCCATGACTGAAAGTCACCGCGTCGAGATGATGCTGGGCAAGAACCCTGCCGTCCTGTCCATCAGGGCCGAGGCGGCCGTGCTGATGGCGGCCAAGAAGATGCGGCATCATCACGTGGGGTGCCTGATCGTGATTGACGATGCAGGTGCTCCCGTCGGTGTTATCACGGAGCGCGACCTGGTCGAGAAGGTCCTGGTCGGCGCGAAGGAGCCGGAGAGGGTCCAGGTGAAGGAGGTCATGACGGACAAGCTGATCTCGGTCACCACCAGGACCTCGATCATGAGGGCCCAGGCGATCATGGCCAAACACAAGATACGGCACCTGCCCATCATTGAAGACGGGCTCATGCTCGGCATGATCTCCAGCCGGGACATCGTCGCCCACCAGCTTGGTGCCGTCAGGAGCATACTGGAGCAGCAAGCCAGGCTGTGCAGAGACCTGGTGTTGTGCACCGAAGAAGCCGAGCAGCCGGAGATGCCGCTATGACGGTTCAGCCCCGACCAGGCTATCCTTGCATCTGTTGACCTGCGGTCTCTCCTAGCGGTACGGGGGGGGCGATGCCTCAGCGCATCGAGGCGTCGCCCCCCTCCGGCGGCGGAGGGCGTGCCTGAGGACGTGCGGGGGCAGGAGTCGAGGAATTGCCGTTGTCGCGATGCTCCCCAAGGGGTATATTCCCCAACGCAGCGTTCACACGAACGAGCGGCAGCGCGCAGATGTCGTGGGGGCGCGGCGGCCAAGTAATGAAGAACACCCTTTCGACGGTCACGATCGCCAAGTTGCTGGGCGTGGCCGTCGCGTCGATATCCAAGTGGATTGATTCCGGGCAGCTCAAGGCCGGCAGGACGCCCGGGGGGCACAGGCGCGTGGCGCGGGAAGACCTGATCGCCTTCCTGCGTCGCCAGAAGCTGCCCGTGCCGCCCGAGTTGGACCCTCCCCCTGTCCGGGTGCTCGTTGTGGACGACGAGGAGTCGGTCACGGCGTGGCTTGTCGAGGAGATCGCCGCGGCCCATCCGGACTTCGAGGTGCTGCAGGCCAACGACGGATACTCCGCCGGCCAAATCGTGGCGCTGTCCAGGCCCGACGCGGTCATTCTCGATCTCCGCATGCCGGGGATGGACGGCTTCGAGGTCTGCCGGAAGATCAAGTCGAGCCAGGAGACCAAGGAGATCTCCGTCCTGGCGATAACGGCGCATCATTCCGCTGAAGCGCGACGCCGAATCCTCGAAGCCGGAGCGTCGGCCTACTTCAACAAGCCTCTGGACATCGAGGCGCTGCTGGCGGCGGTGGACGCGGCTCTCGCCGAGGTGCTCTGACCGACAGTCCGGCCTGCATTCACATCCGAGCAGCGTGTGGACGGCGAGGCAGGCCATGCCCCGGCATGGGCGATGCAGCCGGACGCCGACAGACGAGCGAAGACCCGCTCGGGGCCCGTCACGGAGTTCTCAGACAAAGCCGGGTTTGACGTGATCGTCCACGATCCGTATCGTACGAGACGTGGCCCGAGTGGTTCGAGTCCGGTAGCGCCTGGTGGCCGCGGCCGATCCCCGCAGGGACCGCGTGAGAAGAATGTTGCGCTTTTTCGCGTAACTCTCCGGCGAGAACGGGCATAAATAGGTAACCTGCCCCGGGGACCGGCGGCCGCTTGGCCAACGTGTGCCCCCGCAGGATAGGCCGTACCCTTTCGGAAACCTGGATTGACTGAGGTATCTTGCATGGCCAGATCGGTGACGTGCGCGGTCCTGATTGCAGCTGTGGCCCTGTCCGGCACGACGGCCCGCGCCGAGGGACGGTGGGAGGTCACGCGCCAGAGCGAGGAGGCCTCGGCGGCGGGCCTGGAGTGGCTGGCCCGCAACCAGGGCAGGAACGGCAACTGGGAATCCAACGATCTGGGCCTGGTCTCCGTGGGCGCGCTGGCGTTTCTTTCGGCGGGGCATTCCACCGAGACCGGGCGCTACCGCGAGAACGTCCGCAGGGCGCTGGACTACGTGCTGGTCAACGCCAAGTCGTCCGGGCTGCTGAACATCAGCGGGTCCCGGCGGGATATGTACAACCACGGGCTGAGCACGTTCATGCTCACGCAGGCCTACGGGATGACCAACGACAAGCGCATCGGGCGGGTGCTGCGCAAGGCGATCAAGGTCATCATCGACACGCAGTGCAAGGACGGGGGATGGGACTACACGGCCCGCCGGCAGAGCCGCGGGCACGACCTGTCGCTGGCGGTCATGCAGGCCAAGGCCCTGCGGGGGGCGATGGACATCGGCATCCACATCCCGCGCGAGACGGTCACCCAGGCGATCTCCTCGGTGCAGAACTACTACCGCACGCCGAGGAAGGACCCGGACGACCTGGCGCGCCGCTTCGGCTGGCGGCACCAGGACGCGAGGTTCCCGGGACGCTTCACGTACAACGGGGGCTCCAGCACCACGGCGATGGCCGCCGCGGGCGCCGTCTGCCTCCAGGAGTACGGCCGGTACGACGACTTCCGCATCTACCGCAGCATGCAGGGCGTGCTGGGAGACATCAAGGGGCGCATGAAGGTCTCGCAAGGGCGCATGCCCTTCGACGCCTACACCATGTACTACGTCAGCCAGGCGCTGTACCAGGTCGGGGGCAAGATATGGCAGGACGGGTACCCGCGGATTCGCAAGGCGCTGGTGGACTCGCAGTCTCGCCAGGCCACGTCGGGAGGGCGAGGCGCCGCCCGCCAGGGCTGGTGGGCAGACAGCCGCGTCGGCGGCAAGCCCGGGCAACTGTTCGGCACGGCCGTGGCCGTCTTCACACTGAACATCCCCAACCGCTACCTGCCGATCCTCCAGCAGGGTAAGGCCGGTCTGGGACGCAGAGCAGGGAGGCGCTGAGAGCAGCCATGGACTTTGCATCGGGTGTATTCCTGGCGGCGTTGGCGGCGGGGGCCGGTCCGACGATCATCCACCTGCTCAACCGCAGGCGTCGGCGCACGGTCTACTGGGGCCCGATGGAGCTGCTGCGCGAGGTGGCCAGGCGCTCCCGCCGGGCCCTCCAGATCCGCGACGTGCTCCTGCTGGTGCTCCGCACCATCGTGGTGATCCTCTTCGTGCTGGCCATGGCCCGGCCCTACTGGAGTTCGAGCCCCGCCGACAACGGCGAGCCCACCGCCACGCACGCCGTCATCGTCGTCGACAACAGCCTGTCCATGGGCTACAAGCCGTTGGACAAGTCGCTGCTGGACACCGCCAAGGCCAGGACCGCCCAGTTCATCCGCTCGCTGCCGGAAGGCTCGGAAGTCTCGATCATCCCGCTGTGCGGCTACTCGCGCTGGCACGCCCGGGACGTCTACACGATCATGAAAGACGCCGCCGAGGCCGTCAACCAGATCGAACTGGTCGACCGGTCGGGCTCGCTGCGCGAGGGCCTGGCCCAGGCGGTCACGGCGCGCTCGGCCAGCCACTTGCCCACCAAGCGCACGGTCTTCGTCGGCGACGCCCAGGGCCGCACGCGGCTGCTGGACGGGGCCGAAGCGTACCTCGAGGGCGTCGGCGACCTCCAGATCGTGCAGGTCGGCCCGACCGAGCGGACCAACTCGTGGGTCGCCGACTTCCGTCTGGTCCACGGGATAGCCGACACGGACTCCCCGGCCGTCTTCCGCGCCGTCATCAGGCACGAGGGCAAGCCCCGCAGGAACGTCCAGGTCACCCTCACGATCGACGGGGTCGAGGCCCCAGACCAGGAGCGCACGGTGGACCTGGTGTCGGGGCACGAGTTGTGGATGGACTTCACGCACCACTTCCGGGTGCCCGGCACGAGCGCCGAGCCGCTGTTCGTGCCGGCCACGCTCAAACTGTCCACCGACCACCTGGACCACCTGGTCGAGGACGACTCCCGCACGCTGATCGTGCCGGTCGTGGCCAGGACGCCGGTGGTCTTCGTCGACCAGCACGGCCCGAACGAGCTGCCGGACCAGAACATGTTCGGCGAGACCGCGCGGGCCCGCCGGCTGCTGAACTCGCGCGCCTACGCCGGGCCGGGACGCAAGGCGCTGGTCAGGCAGGTGCTCCGGACGATCGACCGCCTGACGCGGGAGGACCTGAAGGACGCCCGCCTGGTGGTCATCGGCGGGGTGACCTCCCCGGCGCCTCAGGCGGTGACGTTGCTGAGGGAATACGTCGAACAGGGGGGCAACCTCTTCATCGGCGCCGGAGAGGGGTTCGACCCGGTGCAGTGGACCGAGGCGGCCTGGAAGGACGGCGCGGGGATCCTCCCGGCGCCGCTGAAGAAGGACCTTCTCGGGCAGGTGCCCCGGCCCGGGCAGCGCGAGGTGTCGAGCTTCGGCCTCGACAAGCAGAGCATCGTCGGGCAGGCCCTGTACCTCGACACCACGCCCGAGGAAGCCGACAAGATCCTCGCCAGGCCGAAATTCTTCCGGGCCGTCGTCGCCGACGTCCAGGCCGCCCGCGAGGGCATCGAGCGACTGATGGCCGCGTCGAGTTGGCCGATCGTTCGTCCTGGTAAAGAGAAAGAAATCGATGTCCGTAAGGCGATCGACACACTTTCACTCGAGGGCGATCAACTTCGCGTCCGCGTTATCAAAATGGATAAGGGACCGGAAATCGGACCTCGCGATATCATGCAAGCACTCGATTTGAAGGAAGACGCGATCGGCGCCGGACGTTGGGTCCGCGATCGTGTCGAACTGACATCGGAAAAGCCATAAAAAACGTCGG
>Ga0180431_10005953_pt1 | contig 14622 bp, 27 predicted proteins | sample SS_ome_11_FD_132459 | JGI IMG/M metagenome (GOLD analysis project Ga0180431, IMG submission 132459) | Hypersaline lake sediment archaeal communities from the Salton Sea, California, USA - SS_1_MS_1 metaG | ecosystem: Environmental > Aquatic > Non-marine Saline and Alkaline > Hypersaline >... | reverse complement strand
AAGGCAAACAAGGAGTGGTCCGAGGCCACCCCCGCCGGGAGCCTCGACATGGTCATCAGCAACCCGGACGCAAAGGGGCAATTTGTGGCGGGCAAAGAGTACTTCCTCGACTTCACCCCGGTGGAGGGCTGACCAATGCTGACTCGTATTCAACTGTTCCTGGCCGTGTGCTGGTTCTTCGTGGTGCGTGAGTTGCGACAGGCGCTCAAGCCCGTCAGGCCGATGGCGCTCGCCGTCATGGGGCTGTTCATGACCTGCGTGCCGGTGCTGCAGCCCGCGTGCACCAACCCGTGCGTCATCACGATGCAGGTGGTCGACCAGGGGGAGGCGCTGGTTCCCGAGGCGCAGAACCAGCTGACCCAAGCGGCCGCCGTCATCAATGCGCTGCCAGATGGCGCTGCGAAGAAGACCGCGGTGGACGCCATCACCAAGGCCGCCAAGGGCCTTCACGCAGCCAAGGAGACGCTGAAGCACGCACGTGCGATCTGCGCCGCGCCGAACCTGGCAGAGGTGTTCCGAGCCTTCGCGGACGGGTGGACCGCCCTCAAGCCGTACATCGGGAACACGGGCGGAGCCGGAGGCTACGTCCCGGATCCGAAGGCCTACGAAGTGGGGATGGGGCAGTGAGTCACGCCCGCCCGGACCGCGATCTGAAGTGCGACGGCTTCATCCCCACCCCCCGGGGCGAGGCCCCCTACGGCGTAGCTCAAGACCTCGGCGCTGACGCCGACGGACCCGATGCGTGCTTCCAGCACGACAAGCACATCCGCCGCGGCGGCAACCAAGCCAGCAGCGAATCGTGCGTGTGGTGGGGCATGGCGGGCGGGCTGTGGATGCTGTGCGGAATCCTCGACTTGCCGCAGCAATGGCTGTCGGTGCTCGCTGGCTACTACTGGACGCGGATGCGCACCCACGGCGGCGACCGGTCGAAGATCTACGACGGCGGATGCAGAACGACAGACGCGACCGAGGTGGTGCACGAAGTTGGCTGGTGCCCGGACAAGGACTGGCCGTTCGTCACCTACATGAAGAACGAAGAGCCGCCGATGCACGCCTTCCTGAAGGCGACCAAGCGGGACTGGCTCCGACCACGGCGTGTCATCGCCTACGGACCCGAGCACGCGCGCATCATCCGGCAGACGCTGTCCGCTCCAGGCAAGGCCGCGCGGCCAATCCTGCGGGCAACCAGGGTCAATCAGACCTACCTGAACTGGCGGCCGGGCGATCCTGCGTGGCGGTTCCGCGACCCCCTCAAGGGCCGGCACCTCGAGCTCGTGGGCAACTACGACACGGCGGGCATCCATCGCGTGTCTTCCTGGCGCGACACCTACGACCGCATCGAGTCGTGGGACAGCGTGGAGAACGATTACACGGCAGAGTCGTGGGTGCTGGACGTGGATGTGAAGGCCTTCGAAGCCTTCGTGCGGAGGATGGCAGGATGAGACCCTACGGCGAAACGAACAAGCAAGTTCGGTGGCTGAACAACTACGGGTGCCGATGCTGCCATCCCAAGCCGCCTTCGAAGAAGCGTGCGCGTCAATGGGCGAAGCGTGCAATTGCGGCGGCGCTGGCCCTGGTGCTCATCGGGTGCGCGAAGCCAGCCCCCGACGTCCCGCCCAGCGTGGGCGCGTGCGAGGGCTCCGACATCGTGCTCGACTTCTACAGCTGCCCGGAAGGCGCCCGCCCTGACTACGTGGCCGAGTGCAAGCGCATCGCTGGTCTCGGCTATCTGTGGACCGATGACCAGTCTGGGCCACTGTGCGTGGTCAAGGCCAAGTCGCTCGACGAAGTGCGAGCGTGCAACGTGGAGTGCGCGAGGTAGGTTAGAAGGGGTTGCTGTTGCAGTTCTCGACCCTGCAGATTTGCTGTTCAGGGTTGTTTGGATCGCAGTAGCCAGTGTCAATTCCAGGGGGAACCTCTCGCAGGCATTCACACATTGTGCCTCCGACCATTGAGACCTTGTCGGCGTAGCAGAATTCTCCACCACACGACGCAGTTCGCGGGCGCGTATCCCCTTCGAGGCTGGAAAGAGATTCCTCTGAGTCCACACAGGTACAGGCAGTCCCGGAGGGACCAGTATTCTCTGCCCCCTCCACGCAGAACCAAGGCTCGTTTGGTGCGTCGCTCTCATCACTTGAGCACGCGGCGCAGAATATCGTCGACACCAGAACCGCCCAACCGAGATTCGCTGTTCGCATGCCGCCACAGCTACCACTCGCGGATGACGACTTCAAGATTCGGTGGGCAAGCCAGAAACCAAGGAAAGTTCAATGCTGACCTGCATCGATGCCAGAACCGGGCGATTCGACGGCTCCGTCCCCAACGAGTACCGGGCCCAGCTCGTCGACACCGACGAAGAGCGGTGCGACTTCTGCGGCACACCCAAATCGCTGTGCAAGCGCCTTGTCGCAGGCATCAAGGGCCGCATCTGCGACGAGTGCATCCGCAAGGGCGTCGCGCTCCGCGACACGTACATGGATGCGGCGTGAGACCTATGCGTCGCATCCCTGAATGAGACCGAACGTTCCCATGCGCGTCATCACCCACAAGGATCTGTGGGAGGCTCCATGGGATGGGCTGTGCCGGCTCGGGCGCTCCCTTGGGCTACGTGTGCGCTCCGGACCCGAGGACGAACGCCGCGGGCCGCTGGTCGAGGCCGTGATGCGCGCGCTCGGCGAGGACATGCTCCGCCACGCAAGTAGGCGACGCAGAACGGATTACCCAAGCGCGAGGCGAAGCGCGTGAAACGTGGTTACGACGGCTCCGACCTCGCGACCGTGGCGCTGGCTGCCCTCGCATTCCTGCTGCTCGCAGGTCTGCTCGCCATCGACGTTCTGCGCGTCACCACCTGCCTATAACAAATCTCGCCACGTCGATTTCGTGCCGCTGCTGGCGCTGTTTCGGCTGGCACGAAAACAACAATCCACGCACCCACGGTGGGAGATTCGGCGATGTTCACCAAGCCGCTCGAGTGGTTCTCGGTTCGCAGCCGCCCGCGCCACAAGTGGCGGTTCTTGCTGTCCACGCCCACGCTTTCGCCGTTTCTCACGTCCCTCGAATGCGAGGGATACACCGAGGCTGTGCGGCAGGAAGTCGTGCTGGACGTGCGCTACCCGTGGCGCCGAATCGCCTCGATGACCATGCCCCACGAGCTCGGCCACGTCTCCGTCAACGAGCGTGAGATCGAGGACCCGGAGCAGGAAGAGACGATGGTGCGGGCCATTGCGGTCCCCATGTTCGATCTGCTCTCTCGTCCGCCGTTCCGAATTCAGACACCCCCGCGCCCTGCTGAGTACGCACGATTCCGGCGGTGGGCGCTGCGCGTCGATCCGTTCGACTGATTCTCACGTTCACGTCGCGTGAACCAACCGCAAGCTTGAACAGGGAGATACCATGCCGCTGATTCCTTGGCGCGACATCTGGCCCGAGGTGCGCGATGTGCTCGTCCACGCCCAGCGTGGCGCGACCGTTGCCGAGTTGCTCCCCGAGCTCCAGCGCCGGACCGGATTCCCGATCACCGCACGCAAGCTCAGCGACGCGTGCCAGGCCACTGAAGGGTGCGGGCCGCGCAGCCTGATCGGCTCCGAATGCAGCTCTCAGCGCTACGCTGTTCCCCCTCCACCTCCCAGCACCGATCCCGCCCCGCCTCCATCCCCGGCCACATCGGCCGTTTCGACCCCACATGTGGCCGGATTTGATTCGGCCAGCTTTCCTGGCAAAGGCGGCCAAAAGTTAGGCGGCGAGCCAGAGTTGGCGACCTTCGCGGAGCTGATGCGGCTGTGCAAACGGGGCATTCCGTTCGGCGACTTGTGTGACCAGCTCGACATGGCGCCATCCCGCGTGCGACGACTCATCGATGACGCGCGCGCGGTCGGCTACCGCGTCGACATTGCTGGCGACGTCGTTGCGCAGCGAGAGCCGGAGCCTTCGGAGGTGGCGCAGGACGTGGGCGTCGCACCAGTCGTTGGCGACCGATTCCAGATCGCCGTCATTTCCGATACGCACTTCGGCAGCAAGTACTGCCTCCGCAAGCAACTCAAGGAATTCGTGCGCCACGCCTACGACCGCGGATGTCGCCACGTGCTCCATGCCGGAGATATGCTCGATGGCTGCTACCGGCACGGGCAGTGGGAACTCACGCACCATGGGGTCGACGACCAGATCCAGGACGCCCTGGACACGCTTCCCCGCATCGATGGACTCAACTACCACTACATCGCGGGGAACCACGACGAGACCTTCACGGCCGCCACGGGCCTCGACACGGGCAGGTTGATCCAAGACCGCGCGCGTGCAAGCGGACGCGCCGACCTGCACTACCACGGATGTCGGGATGCACTCCTGAAGCTGGGGACGGTGAAGATCGAGCTCTGGCATCCGCGCAGTGGCAAGGCCTACAGCCTGAGCTACCACCTGCAGAACTACATCCGCGACATGCCCGCGGCGAGCGGCCGCAAGCCCGACCTGATCTTCGCAGGCCACTGGCACACCGCCGTCTACTTCGAGCAGCGCGGGATCCATGCCTGCGGTTGCCCGACGTTCCAAGGCGGCGGGTCAGCGTTCGGGAAGTCGTTGTCGGGGGCGCCGTCGATCGGTGGCCTCATCGTGTCGTGGGAGCTCACGCAGCACGGCACGTTGCGGCGCGTGGCTGTCGAGCGCAGCTCCTACTACGACGTCGAGCACTATCGCGAGGTCGCGTGAGCTACTTGCTGAAGCATGCCTCGTTGCACGAATCGCTTGCGATCAAGCATTCGGCGGTGTCCGAGCGATACCTGACCGCGGCGTTCAGCACGCATGGACAGTCTCCTTTGGCGCATGCCTTTTGAGAACTCTGCAACCTGGTGTCGGCTCGGTCGAAGCACTTGATTCTGGTTTCGAGGCAACGAGCGAAGCATCCGGCGACATTGTCATCCGCGTCGGCCTTTCGCGCCTCACATCCCGTCAGCCCAACGAACACGGCGGCAAGGACGAGCAGTCGGAAGTGCTTGGTCATGGGACCAGGGTACTCCTTCCACCGTCGTCAATGAACCGCGTTCCCCCTCGCGCGCCGACATCACCACCGCCGAGTGGGAACCGAAAGGAACCGTCTATGAAACGCGTCTACCTGTGGCAACCAGGAACGCCAGAGACCCATTTGCCGACCGTCCGCGCCGCGGCGGTTGCGCTTGCGCGATTCGCCGTCGATGGGAAGCACGGCCGCAAGACCGGCGACGTCATCCATGATTGGATCACCGAGGGGCGCCGCGCCCAGTACGAGCGGGCGCTGGCGCGCGGCGATGCGTGGGCCGTCAAGCTCTCCAAGACTGGCGGCTACTCGAGTTGCGGCGACCTCCTGCACTGGCTCTACACGATGCTCGGCGTTCGCGACGAGCTCGTCATCAACCGCACTGACGACGGCGGCGTGAAGGACTGGGTGCCAGGCCCGAACATCTCGCGACTGGTAGGATCCAAGTTCTACGTGCGCGCCGGAGAAGGGACGCCCGAGGACGGCGACGGGCTGCACGTGGCGAACACTGCGTTTGATCACCACGTGGCCGTCCTGCTCGAGCGAGTGAGCGACGACCAATGGTTGAGCGCCGACTACGGCCAGCCACATGGTCAGCGCCGAGTCTGCCAGCTGCGCGACACGTATGTTGGGCGCATCGTGCGCGGTCGGGTTCTCGAGGGCTGGGTGAGCCTCGCCAAGATGGTCGAGGCAGGAGCGTTCACCGAGAGCGCCATCGTCCCCGATGACTTCGTGGGCGGCGTTCCCGACGACAACCCCTACGACGAGGACTTGAGGATCCCAGCGGCAGCATGATGCTCGACTCGCTTCCCTTTGGGCTCGAACCTGTCGCCCGCATCCTGCACGGCGACAACCTGCCGCTCTTGCGTGAGCTCTGTGCGGAGCTCGGTCCCACCGTCACGCTCGCCTACCTCGATCCGCCGTACCTGACCCAGCGTGACTGGAAGACGTCATCCGGCGAGCTCGCCTACTCCGATCGGTGGGCGACGATGGACGACTACCTCGACCACCTGCGCTTGCGTCTCGAGGCCATCCGCGACCTTCTCGCGCCCGAAGGATGCTGCGTCGTCCACGTCGACTGGCGCACGTCCGGATACGTTCGGGTCCTGGGCGACGAGGTGTTCGGTCGCGACAACTTCGCCAGCGACATCGTTTGGCGGTACCGACGGTGGCCCTCGAAGACGAAGAACTTCCAGCGCGTGCACGACGTGCTCCTGCGATGGGTGCGCACGCCCGGCGGTGGCACATGGAACCAGCTGTACGAGCCGCTGGCGCCGTCCACGGTCAAGCACTGGGGAACGCGCCGCCAACGCGCTGACGTCGATGCAGAGGGCCGAAGGAAGCGCAGCTCATCGACGTCCGAGCCAAGCCCGGGCGTGCCCCTCGGCGACGTCTGGGACCTGCCCATCATTGCGCCGCGAGCTCGGGAGCGGACGGGCTATCCCACGCAGAAGCCGGAGGCGTTGCTCGAGCGACTCATCGCCGCGTGCACCAACGAGGGCGACTTGGTGCTCGACCCGTATCTGGGCAGCGGCACCACCGCGGCCGTGGCGGTCAAGCTCGGGCGCCAGACGATCGGCATCGATGCAAGCCGCATCGCCGTGGAGACGACGACGGCACGACTTGCGGCCTGACCCTGGGCGGAGTTGGGGCGGGTCGAAGTCCCCCTCCGCAGATCGGTGCAACGCACCAGACACCACGACCCACGCGCCCAACTCCAGATCGAAAGCTAGGGCCAGCTGCGCCCATCGTCCACTCGCAGATCTTCTGGTCACCGATTGCAGAAGGAGAGCACATGTCCGAAGGATTCAACCGCGTCACGCTTCTCGGGAATCTTGGCGCCGACCCCGAACTGAAGAGCACGCAGAGCGGGACCTCGATCCTGAAGCTCCGCCTCGCGACGTCCGAGCGCTACGTCGACCGCGACGGGCAGCGGCAGGAGCGAACGGAGTGGCACAGCATCACCATCTGGGGGAAGCGCGGCGAGGCTCTCCACCGGTACCTCTCGAAGGGCTCGCGCATCCTCGTCGAAGGGTCGATCCGCACTTCCAACTATGAGGACAGGGACGGGAACAAGAGGTACCGAACGGAGATCGTTGCGTCGAACGTCGTGTTCGCCGGGGGAGGGGAGCGGCGGGCGCCGGAGCCGGAGCCTGATCCGAATCGTCCACCGCCAGCCGGTCAGACCGACGAGATGCCACCGAACGACGACATTCCATTCTGAGGTGACCCATGACCGAAGCCGAAGCCTGCCGCCAGAAGATCCAGGCCATCGTCGACCAGCTAGGCGACATCGAACTGCAAGTGCTCGCGAAGGTCGCGGAGCGCTTGCTCGGAGGTCAGGAGGAGTACGGGACGTTCAAGGAAGACGACCCGCGCGACATGAGGAAGGAGTTGTTCGAGGAAATTTTGGACTGCCAGGTGTACGCGGCTCGGGAGTTGGTCAGGCGGGGGAGGACGTCACCGGGGATCTGATCGGGTATTTGGCGTTGCTTCGGGCGGAAGAGCGTGTGCGCATTGCTGCGAGTAATCTGCCGTGATAGACCATCGTGTCTATGAGCGGAACGGAGCCAGACCAGTTGGTGGCCCGCTGACAGCCTCGATCCAGCCGCACGAGCCGCTTTGCTCCCAGACACAACGGAGGTGACCTCATGAGTTGGCCGCCTGCCGAAACGATGCGTTGTGTAGAGCCTTCATTGCTGGGCGACTTCGCGATAGAGGAAGTCCTGTACGAATTTGAGGGACCATGCATTTTTACGACCCGCGCTCCGACAGGAGCGCTCCTTCTAGCCTACCTCTCTGAGGACATTGAAGGCGAGGAATTGCTTCGCTACGTCGTCAGCACAACGTCAGAACGCACGATTTGCGACCTCAAGAATGACCAATTCCTGGAGACCGCACGCGAGGCACACTTTCATGAACTCGATGTGAGCATCGCTGGGTATAGCCTAGATGGCCGAGCGTGGACGGTTGTACAGATGGAGTTCGTTCACGATCTCGTTGTGCCCCCCAACGAATAGTACTACGGAACGCTCCCTCATCGACCACTCCGGCGTCCTCGAACTCGACGAGAGCCTGACCGCCCCCTACCCTGTGATCACGGCCCGTGATCAGTCATCGTTGTCCGATCGCTCACCGTTGCCGTCGTCACGTCTCAGGCGGTGCGTGCGCTGCCATCCGCGTCTACGCCCCCCCCTGTTCACAGGGTTGCGACGATTTCCTAAACCGTTGGCCGGAAGTTCGAATCTTCCCGGGGGCGCTGGTGGGGAAAGCATTTCGTGGCCGTCCTTGTGATCAGTGATCACAGCGGTGATCACAGGGTTGATCACAACCCCAATCTGACAGACGGCCTCCCGGAGCTCCTCCATCTCTGCCAGAGCGTAATGCTCTGTCACAGACTTGCCCTCGTGGCCGAGTAGGGCCCCAATCGTCTCGCGCGGCACGCCTGCGGCACGCAGCCACGTGGCAAACGAAGACCGAGTGTGGCGGAAGCACAGCGGGTGCCCCTCCACGGTCGTTGCGGCGCCAACACGCTCAAGATCGGCGCGTAGGCTCTGGGCCCCGCGGGGTCGCGACCAGCGGCCGTGCTCGTTGGGCATCAGGGGCGAGGTCAGCAATTGGTGCTGGCAGGTCCACAGCTGCCACCCACGCTCCAGCCACCATTCGAGCAAGCGCACCAACTGTGGGTGCAGCGGAATCAGCCGCGCGCTCCCCTCCGTCTTGGTCTTCCCCGGTCGCCTGTTGCCGACCAGCGATACCGCCTGCTTCACGTTCAGTACCCCACCAGCTAGGTCAACGTCACCGACCTGCAGACCGGCAATCTCCCCGTCTCGCAGCCCCGTCAGGAACGCCAATGCATAGCGCACACGCCTATGAAACGGTATCAACTCGCACGCAATCAAATCGGCCGCCACAAGCTGTGGGACCACGAGGTCGACCCCCTTCGTCGTTGCCCGATGCTCGGGCAGAATCACGCGTAGAGAGCGCTCTCTCGCCGGATTGACTCTCAGGGTGGTCCACCCCTCCCCTATCGCGTCGTCGAGCATTGCGGCCAGCGTGGACACGATATTGCGTCGGGTGGTCGGTGCTCCAGTCAACGTGCGGACCCATGCGCGCAATCGGGGGACGTCCAGGGCGACCACGGGATCGTCGCCCAAGACGGGCACGATGTTCCTGCGCAGGTAGCCGAGGTTGTCCTTGACGGTGCTCTTGGCGAGTTCGCCCCTATCACGTTGCCCCTCGCGGAGCGTGGTCCACTTCTTCGCTATCTCGGCGACCGTGGGGCCAGTGCCGCGCTTGCGTGGTTTGGCTGGCTTGCTGGTCGCGTCAATCGCTGCCTTCCACTCCTTGGCTTGCGTCTTGGTTTGGACGGTCGCTGGCGCGAGGTGCTGACGGCCACCTCGGGTGTAGATCCAGCGACCTGCTAAGCGGCCCGACTTGCGGCGAAATAGGGAACCCATGAATCACCTACTGTAGCACTCGACCCGCGCGGGTTGCCTCACCGATCGCCCCACCCTGCTGGAGCCAAGCGTCAGCAGCATCCACACGTATCCGATAGCCGCGCCCGCACCTGATCGCTGGCATGCCTTGACGGATGTACCGACGGATGGTGTCGGGGTGGAGGTCGAGGCGGGCGGCATAGTCGCGCACCGTCATCCATTCGCGAGATGGCTGAGGCTCTGGCTTGGGCGCCAGCGCCTCTCGGATTGCTTCGACCAACGCATCAACACTCATCGCTCACCCCGCCTTCCAGTTCGCCCTGCACGAACGCTGCTGACTTCTTGGTCGGCAACTTGTCTTCGCCATTCGCCATCCGGAGCCCACGCAGCATGTGCATGAGCTCACCTCGGTAGCCGCTGGGGTCGAGTGGCCGCGCAACGTCGACGTCCCGAACTACGCGCACCCGTCTTCCGTGTACCTCGAGCAGTCCCCAGCCCTCTGGAAGCTCGTCAGGGCGCAACAGTCCTGGCGGAGCCATGTAGAACCGCATCTGGCCCATGCTGTGGCAGTTGCGCGGGTCTCGAGACCACTTCTTCTGGTCACGAAGAAAGTCGCCCCTCGACGCCTTGCACTCGACGAGGAATGAGAAACCAGTGCCTGCCTGCCACCCGATCGCATCCGGGATCTCCCCCGCGTAGGAGACCACCTCACGAAGCACGAGTCGGCAACGTTTGGTCTTGAGCAACCACCGAACCGCTCGATCGCAAAGCTCGTCGTGGGTCATGACGGTTTCACCCCGCCTGGCACAACGCGGTAGTCGAACTCGATGCAATCGTAGATCTGCTCCGCGAGATCTCCGTAGACCCACCCGTGTGGACAGTACCGCTCCCGAATCGCAACGCATGTCCTACACGTGCGGAACGAACCCCATGCACCGTCCCAAACGCCGGACGAGTACTGGTGTCGTTCGCCCTTTCGAATCGGCTCGCCGCACTCGCAGCACACGTGCTCCTTTCGAGCCGTGCGCCACGTGTCGCTGAAGAACCCCATTCCGTCTTCATGCTCAACAGAGCAATCGCAGGAGATGACCGTCATGACGCCTCCGGGTATTCGCGAACGCGCAGGTCTTCGGGCCATTCGGCGGGGTCTGCGCCGGCATGGTGAGCGATTCCGCCAGCACACCGCGATTCATGCGCAGTACCTCCATCCCCGCCGTACTTGCCCCAGCGGATTCGAGCGCCCAACTGCTTCACGAAGCACGCCACCCCAGCCGTCTTGCACTGGCCCCGAATCGACCGGATCCAGTCGACGTCGCAGGGGCGTGCGCGGGGGCCGGATTCGCCGCCGATGATGGCCCTATCAAGTGAGCCGAACGCCGTATTGCGGCTGCTGTACTCCGACACACGGCACACGCCAGGCGGGTCTTGCGCTTGGAAAAAGTCGATCGCCTCCAATAGCGGCTCCGCACTGACGAACCGAACCGCCGCCGGGCACTGCAGCAGGAGCGGGATCCGTTCGTTGGCGCGCTGCTGGTCCTCGCAGGTGACGCCGAGCCAGACGTTCGGGAGGGGCCAAGCCAACGACGGCACGTCGTAGTAGCCGGCCAGTTCCACGCGCCCCTCGTCGCCAATCTGAGGCGGTTCCCACCGTCCCCCCATGGCCTTCGCGGCGATATCCCCTCGCCATCCGCACTGCTCGTGCAACTCAAATCCCAGGAACGCCGCGAGACACTCGTGAAATTCAGCGGTAGACAAGAGCGCCAACATCCGCTCGGGTCGTTTCGTGAGCACCTGGAACGTGTGTTGTGGGCATGCCGCCATGACCCCAAACAGCGCCGCAATGAACTCGAACGGCACAGTCTCGTGGAACGTGTCGCCGAGGTCGTTGACGAAGATCTTCCGCGGTCGCTTCCAGCGTAGGGGCTGGTCGAGACGGTGGGGCAGGAGTCCGGTCTTGCCCGTCCACTTTCCGCCTTCTGTCACGTCGCCGTAGATCGGCATGTGCTTCATGCGCGTGGAGAGCAGCTTCTCAGCATAGCACTCACGGCAACCGGGGCTCGTCTTGGAACAGCCGACTACGGTGTTCCAGGTGGCGTCACACCATGCGATCTTCGTCTTGTCACCCATGACCACCCCGCAAGATCTTCGCGGCGCCAGTCGCAAGCCTGAGGACCTCGATCCCACACAGCCTGGCTCGATCCTGGGCCACGTCCTTCGCTCGCGGATTCGGCGTCATTGACAGCCTCTCCCCAGTCGAGCACCGCTTCGACCACCTCCCAACAACCCAAACCCAATCTCCGCGCCGAGCTCGTTGCCGACGCACGTCCACCCTGGCCGATGGCGCCGGGCGAAGAGTTCGACCCGGGGCTTCACATCGCCCGTGAGTCGTTCGATGAGTTCATACGTCGCCCCAGGTTTCTCGCTGTGCTCGCCCCGCGGAGCATGGACCACCGACCGGACACCATGGTTCGCAATCAGGCCGACTCCACGTCCGCGCGAACCGATCAGGCACACCTCGTGGTCGAGACGCGTGTACCTTCCCATCCCCATCCGCCCTGGATCGGTGCTCCCGGCCGCCTTCGTCTTGACCCACACGAATTCGCTCTTGGGGATGAAGCCCCAGGCGTGCATGACGCGCATGGCGTCCTGCTGCATGGCCGATACGCGCCACAGGAACAGCAGCGCGTCCTCGGCGATGGGCGGTAGTCGAAGCGCGCAGAGGTCGTGGGTCGGCATCGTGCGGTAGTGCTTCGTAGCGCCACGCTTGGGGCCGGGGAGTCTGTCTCCGAAACGCCATGGGCAATCTGCGAGGATGACACGCGCGGGTTCGGTAGACATCAGTCCTCCCCTTCCCGCAGTTCTCCGAAGAGATGCACGACGAACGCCTCGCGCTCATCGTGCTGCAGATGGCCGAGCAGTTCCTGTACCAATTCCCAAGCGCGCCAGCGGCTCATCACCACGCCGACCGCGTCGGCACGCTGCGACTTCCCTCGAGCATCGACCGTGTGCTTGTTGGTGTCGAGTGTTTGAACTCGCATCTAGAGCACCTCGCAGGGATGAGGATCTTCGACCAAGTCCGGTTGATCCCGCTCCTCCCGCAGGCGGCGGTTCTCGTCCAGTGCGTCGTTCAGGTTTGCGCCCTTCATGTCGCTCATCGGTACGCCTCCTGCAGAGCCTCACCTTCGGCCTGCTCGAGCTCGTGCTGTCGCTCGTGGTAGTCCTTGGCGGCGTCGCATGGTCCGCATCTTCCGCACGGCTCCTCGCACGCGAATTCGGCGCTACGTCTCAGGCTCTCGTTCTCACTTTGCAGCCGGTCGACCTCGGCGAGGAGGTCGTCGATGTCCTGGCGAGCATGCGCGATGAACTCGGCGTCGGGATGCGCGATGCCACAGAAGTCCCGGCGGTGGTCGGCCTCGAACTTTGGACCAAGCTCCTCGGGAAGCTTCGCCAGCTTCACCATGAGACCGTTGCGCTCGCTGTAGACCTGGAAGGTCGGCTGGGCGCTACTCATCCCCCAGCGGTCGAACTGGAGAACGAACCGGCGCCCACCGTGGATGGTCGCGAGGTAGCAATTGAACTGTTTGGTGTTCCCGAACCACTGCCATGGACCAGGTGTCGCAGCCTCGGCCCTCTTCACAATCGCTTCCAGGTCGATCGTCATCGTTCGCACCCTGCCTTCCGGTACGAGACCGCGAAGTCCCGTGCCTTGCACACGATGCCATCGCGCCACATGAGCCAGCGAGCGAAGCGCCTGATCAGCACCTTCCGCCTCGCCTGGAGGATGAGCGCTTCGTCGTCGTCACGATGAATCGGGCACGTCCAGCCAACGTCGTGCTCGCAGTCGCATGGGTACTTGTCGCGCCAGGCGTACCACGCTGCGTCGAGGTACGCGGTTGACCGTCGGAACCTCGCCTTTGTTGGGCCAGCCTTGTTGACGGCCCGGTAGACAGTCCGCGTTTCGGTTGCCACGGCACTCATCGTCGTTCCCTCCTCATCCCATCCGCTACCCGCTTCGAGTACTCCCGCACGCACCGGCAGCCCGGCAGCACCTCCCCGCAGTCGCGGCAGACATGCACCGCCAGCCCGGTGCCGCGGCAGGCCCAGCACGGGTCGAAGGCGAGCTCGCCGCTGCCGTTGCAGAGGCGGCATGTTCGTTCCTTCCTCATCGAATCCTCGCTTCCACATCCGCAGGGACGGTCCACAGGCCAAGCGCCCCTTTGCAGAAAATCACCGGCGTCGGTCGCACGTCCTCAAGCACCAGGCCGAAGGGCCCGGTGAACCAGGGGCTATCCGACTTGGTCACGCAGTCAACGATTCGGGCGGCGCCCACGATGGCGCCGGATTCGTCGATCATGCGCTGGTAGGTCATTCCGATCCCGTCTGGCGGAGGCTGTCCTTGGTGGCGCAGGATCTCTTGAATGGCACGGGCTCCGTCCTCCAACTCCCATCTCTCCGCACATGGGAGAAGACCTGACTTCAGCAGGCGAATCTTGCTGGCGTGGATGGCGACCGGGCCCCGGTAGTGCCACGCGCGACTGCGGTTCTCGATGCGCTTGCCGAGATGCACGATGGCGAAGGCCCATGGCTGCCGCACCGACAGGCCCTTGAGCGCACGCCTCCTCTGCGACCGCCTCCTCTTGGCCCGCTCTTCCGCCTGGTAGCACTCGTCCACCCGTCCCCACGTGTCCCCTTCCCACGGTCGCCGCTCGTTGAACAGTTCGCACCAGCGGTGGAATGCGTGGCAGCACGGCCCGCATGCCCAGTGGGAACCCTCGACCTCGACGACCTTGTCCTTGACGAGGAGCTTCACGACGCACCCTTCAACGGCCTGGAAACGTACTCGTGCAGCTTGTGGGGGCGCGGGTCCTCTCCCGGTCTCAAGTTCTCAGCGTAGGTACGGGCGCGCTCCGCGTAGATGCGGCGTCCCTCTGCCAGTCCGTCCAGGTGGCCCCGGCCGTACGCTTCGCGCTTGGTGATGTCCGCGACGTCGGAGCGGATGTAGGTCAATGCGTCAACGTTGTGCGGGTCGTGGTGGTGAACCCATGCGCCGCCGAGCCAGCGGGCGTCGCCATCAGCGCATGGGGTAGGCTCGCAGAGAACCCGCTCTGGAGGGCAGTCAGCAGGGGTCAGGTGCTGACCGTTGCTGCTGAGATCCTCGACGGCCTCGGACGGCTTGTT
>Ga0180431_10005951_pt1 | contig 14626 bp, 11 predicted proteins | sample SS_ome_11_FD_132459 | JGI IMG/M metagenome (GOLD analysis project Ga0180431, IMG submission 132459) | Hypersaline lake sediment archaeal communities from the Salton Sea, California, USA - SS_1_MS_1 metaG | ecosystem: Environmental > Aquatic > Non-marine Saline and Alkaline > Hypersaline >... | reverse complement strand
TCTGTTGTTAACTCGATTGGATACTTGGGCTTGGGTCCGCGCATCTTTCGCCTCCTGGCCCAAGTATACCTCAGATCACATGCTTAAGCTAGGAACAAATTTACGCATCGATGCACTAAGCGACTGTAAGAGAACAACTTCCCGATCCTTGTCTAGCGAGAAATCACCCTGAGCCTGTCGAAGGGCGATTTCGAGCGGGTCTTGTGGGCCCTAGACCGCAAAAGTCTCCTTCGACGGGCTCAGGATGACTTTTGCTTGCTTTGAAAGCGGGAAGCTATTCCTTAACGAATCCTAAGAGCCGGCTCGTGGTGACCTGGGCCGACCGGCGACTTCATCGCCGGTCTCCGCGCCCCTCTGCCACCGGCCTACATCGCGACCTAGACCCGGGCCTAGTTCCAGGCCCGGCCGTTTTGCGACCCCACCTCCGGGCCACGCCCCATAGACACCGCCCCTCCAATCGAGTATGATATAGCCGCACGTAATCCTGGAAGGAGGTGGGTAACATGTACGCAAGCCCGATGCAAGACCCCATGTTCATGGTATTGCTGGGTTTCATCCTAGCGATGATGTTGGTCGTCGTGGTGCTCCTGCTCACGCGACCCAGCCGATACCCGTCTCCGGGATACACGCAAGCCCCGGTCATATACGCAAGTGAGCAGCCCGCCAGCCGCTCAAACGCCGGATGCGCCATCATCCCGCTGCTCGTCGTCGGCGCCGTCATGCTGATAGCGATCCTCTCCTAGGCAGCGGGCACGGACAGAGGGAAGAGGGCCCACGGGGTCGACCCCGTGGGCCCGTTCCTGTTCGTCAGCTATGACGTACTCGCTCCCTCGTGGTTTGTGCGGCCACCAAGGTAGTGCTATAGTGCCAGCAACAGGCCTTGAACAGGAGAGCATGATGTTGAAAAGCGCAGTTGTTACCTATCCCGAGGGGCTTCCTCAGATACTAAAGATGTCTGACGCCGAGTTTGTTGATGAGCTAGGGTTCCTGGCCGCAGCCAAACTCTACGAGTTGGGTCGTGTCTCCTCAGGAAAGGCAGCCAAGCTGGCTGGCATGCAGCGGGTAGAATTCCTCTACCGCCTGTCCCGGGTCGGCGTGGCCGCGATCAATCTCCGCGACGAGGAAATCGACGCTGAGATTGAGGCTGCCAGGGAGATCGCTGCGTGACCATCTGGGTGGTCGACACCAGCTCGCTGGTCTTTCTGGCTAAGTTGAAGTGCACCCGCCCGACAAACCCCATCGCCTTGCGGTTGTCCTCAGGTCGACCATCTCCGTGCGCGGGCTATAGCGCCCCACCTCACACTGGCTCCCCAACAAAAAGCTAAAACCCTACCCCCCACTCCCACTCACCCCCTGGAGTTTGGGATTTGGAGTTTGGCCTTTGTGGTTTGCTCATTTGTCATTTGTCATTCGCTCATTTGTCATTCCCCATTGGTCATTCCCCCCACCCATGGTACAATGCCCCCCGACACACGGAGTACACCCGAGATGAACCTCGTCATCGTCGAATCCCCCACCAAGGCCAGGGCGCTGCGCGGCTTCCTGGGGCGCGGCTACCGCGTGCTGGCCTCGATGGGCCATATCCGCGACCTGCCGCCAAAAAAGCTGGGCGTCGACGTCGAGCATCGCTTCCGGCCCACCTACCACCTGCGCAAGGGCGGCCGCAAGGTCGTCCAAAAGTTGCGCGAGGCCGCCGAGGGGGCCGAGACCGTCGTCCTGGCGACCGACCCCGACCGGGAGGGGGAGGCCATCGCCTGGCACGTGACCCAGGCGCTGCGCAAGGACCTCAAGGGCAAGCGGGTGGTGCGCGCCACCTTCCACGAGATCACGCCCCAGGCAGTACAGGCCGCGCTCGCGGCGCCGGGCGCGCTCGACATGGACCTGGTGAACGCCCAACAGGCCCGCCGCGTCCTCGACCGGTTGGTTGGCTACCAGGTCAGTCCCGTGCTGTGGAAGGCGGTCCGCGGTCGCCGCGGCCTCTCGGCCGGGCGCGTGCAGACCGTGGCGCTGCGGCTGGTCGTCGAGCGCGACCGCGAGATCGAGGCCTTCGTCCCGATCGAGTACTGGACGCTCGAGGCCGAGCTCTCCAAGATCGACGACGAGCGCCATTTTCGCGCCCGCCTGGTGCGCATCGCCGAGGAGAAACCCGACCTCAAGACCGAGGCGGATGCCGCCGCGGTCGTCGAATCGCTGGAGGGGGCCGACTACCGCGTGCTCCGGGTCACCCGCAAGCGCAAATCCCGCCGCCCCTACCCACCCTACACCACCAGCACGCTCCAGCGGGACGCGGCCAACCGGCTGGGCTGGAGCGCAGCCAGGACGATGCGCGTCGCCCAGCAGCTCTACGAGGGGGTCGCACTCCCCGGCGAGGGCACCGTGGGCTTGATCACCTACATGCGCACCGACTCTACCCACGTCGCCGAGTCCGCCCAGGCCGAGGCGCGCCAGGTCATCGCCCAGTTCTGGGGGGAGGAATATCTGCCCGGGAAACCCCCCGTATACAAGACCCGCGCCCGGGTGGCGCAGGAGGCCCACGAGGCGATCCGGCCCACCTCGTCCCACCGCACCCCCCGCGCGCTGCGGGAACACTTGAAGCCCGACCAGGCCAGGCTGTACACGCTCATCTGGCGGCGCTTTATCGGATCGCAGATGAAGCCCGCCGTCTACAACGTCACCACCGTCGACGTCGCCACCGCCCGCGAGGGGCACGACCTGCCCTACCTCTTCCGGGCCAGCGGCCGCGAGCTGATCTTTGCGGGCTTCCTCAAGGCATACGAGGTGCCCGACGAAAAGCCGGCCGCGGAGGAGGGGGCGACCGGGCAGGTGCTCCCGCCGCTGGTCGATGGCGAGCCACTGGCGCTCCACGGCCTGTTCCCCGAGCAGCACTTTACCAAGCCCCCGCCCCACTTTACCGAGGCGGGCCTGATCAAGGAGCTGGAGCGGCTGGGAATCGGCCGGCCCAGCACCTACGCCGGGATCGTGCGCACCATCGTGGACCGGGCGTACGTCGACCGCGAGAAGAAGTCGCTGCTATCGACCGAGCTGGGCCGCGTCGTCTGCGATTTCCTGGTCGCCCAGTTCCCCGAGCTGTTCGCCGTCGGTTTCACGGCCCAGATGGAGGAGGACTTGGACCGCATCGCCCGCGGCGAGCGCGCCTGGGTCGAGGTCCTGCGCGAGTTCCACGGCCCCTTCGCGGCGGCCGTGGCCCGGGCCGGGGCCGTCGCCGCCGCGGAACCGGTGACCGTATCGAGCGGCAAAAGTGCGTCCCTGGTCGTGGGGCAGTGCCCGCGGTGTGGAGGCGACCTGGTCGAGCGGAAGGGAAAGCACGGCCCGTTCTGGGGCTGCTCGCGCTATCCCAAGTGCCGGTACACGCAGGATCCGGAGCAAGCCCCAAGATCGAAGGAAACCGGGTTTTTTCCATAAGCACAGCGACAAAACCCGGTTTCTTGAGAGCAGGAGATAAGAAGAAACCAGGTTTTGCGGAAAAAACCTGGTTTCGAGAGCACAGGAGACATCCATTGAACATTCTCTTTCTCGGCACCGCAGCCGCCGAAGGCATCCCCACCCCGTTCTGCACCTGCCCGACCTGCACCCACGCCCGAAAGGCGGGCGGGCGGAATGTCCGCGCGCGCACATCCGCGCTGGTGAACGACGACCTGCTGATCGATTGCGGCCCCGATCTGTTCGTGGCGGCGCAGCGCTTTGGCGTGCAGTTGGACCGGCTGGAGACGCTGCTCGTGACCCACGCCCACGACGACCACTGGCAGCCCGAAAACCTGATCTACCGCCACCCTGACTTGTGCCCCACCCCGCTGGCGCTGCTGCGCGTCTTTGGTCCCGGCCCGGTCACCCGCACGCTGCGCAGCCCGCGCCACCGGGACCGGCTCGAACAGGCGGCGCTGGAGGTCACGACGGTGCGGGCCGGGCAGCGTTTCCGCAGCGGCCGCTACCGGATCACCGCCCTGCCCGCCAACCACGCTGGCGACCGGGCGGCGCTCCTGTACATCATCGACGATGGCGCGCGCAAGCTGTTCTATGCCACCGACACCGGGCCGCTCTCCGAGCGCGCCTGGCGGATCGTCGCGCGCGAGACCCCGTTCGACGCCGTGCTGATGGACGAGACGGTGGGCCACAACCGGTATCACCAACACCAGGGGCTGGAGACCTTTCTGCAGGATCGCCAGCGTCTTGTCGACGAGGGCTGGCTGGCGGAGGGCGCTCGCTTCGTGGCCTTTCACTTTTCGCACCAGAGCAACCCGCCCCACGAGGATCTGGTGGACTATTTCGCCCCGCGTGGGGTGGTCGTGGCGTATGATGGGATGGAGATGGAGATATAGGACATGGAGAAAAAGTCGCCGGACCCGGAACCAGAAGAAACCGGGTTTTGCGGAAAAAACCCGGTTTCTGGAACTGGGATTCGCCAAAAGCTTTCGGCCTGGCTGGCGCTGTCGCGCCTGCCCTTTCACTCGGTGGGCGTGCTGCCCTTTGTCCTGGGTGGCGTGCTGGCCTGGCGGCTGGCGGGCGCGTTCCACTGGGATATCTGCGGCTGGGGCACGCTGGGCGTCGTGCTCGTGATGCTGGCCACCTACTATGCCGGCGAATACTGGGATTATGCCGAGGACACCCTCTCCGGCCAGGCCGGCCGCAGCCGCTTTGCCGGGGGCTCGGGCGTGTTGCAGCGCGGCCTCTTGCCCCGCCACGCCGCGCTGTGGGGTTCGATAGCCAGTGCGGGCCTGGCGCTCGTCGTCGGGCTGATCCTCCAGTTGGGGTACCGCACCGGCCCGTGGACCCTTCCCTTTGGCGTCGTCGGGCTGCTGGGCGGGTTCTTTTACTCGACCCGACCCGTGCGCTGGGTGCGCACCGGCGTGGGCGAGCTGTGGATCGCCTTCTGCTACGGCTGGCTGCCGGTGGCCGTGGGCTATTACCTGCAAGTGGGTCGCATCGCGCCCCCCGTCCACTGGATGGCCATCCCCATCGGCCTGACGATCTTGAACGTGATCCTGCTCAACGAGTTCCCCGATTACGCCGCCGACCGGGCCACCGGGAAGCGCAACCTGGCCGTACGCCTGGGGCGGGAGCGGGCCGCGGGGTTGTATGCGCTCGCCAGCCTGGGGAGCTGGATCGCGATGGGGATCTCGCTGAGTCGCGGCGTGCCCGCCCGCGCCCTGTGGGTCTACATGCCGGTCCTGGCCCTATCGCTGGTCCTGGTCGTGCAGGTCCTGCGCGGGCGCTGGCGGGACCGGGACGCGCTGGAGCGGCTGTGCGCCGCCAACCTGCTCGTGAACCTGGGCACGACGGCGGCCTACATCGTCGCCTTCCTGACCTGAGCCCGGCCCAATCCGGTGGAACCAGGTTCGTAGTAGACGCTTTAGCGCCGCCAGAAGGACGCACTGAAGTGCACACTACAAACCCAGCCCAAGAATCCTGGCCACATTCGATGCGCAGTAGAGCCAGGTTCGTAGTAGGCGCTTCAGCGCCGTGATCTGGCAGAGAGTCCCAGGAGCCAACCATATGCAACATTGGCCAACCGAATGGGGCGAACGCCCCCACCGCCGCGTACGACCCTTCTGGCAGTCGCCGGGCCTGATCCTGCACCAGGCCGCCAGCGCGCTGTACGTGGGCGCGCTCACGCGCTGGCGCTACCTGCCGGCCTGGATCCTCAGGTACGGCTTCCGATGCCTGCCCGGGGCCGCCGGATCGCGCGGCATGGGCTGCATCGGCTTCCCCGCCCACCCGGTGTGGGAGATGACCGCCGCCTGTAACCTGCACTGCATCCACTGCCACGCCGCCGGTGGCAAGCCCGCCGCCGACGAACTGAGCACCGCCGAGGGCAAGCGGCTCCTGGACCAACTGGCCGGGGTGAGCGAGTTCCGTATGATGGCCTTTACCGGCGGCGAGCCGCTCATGCGCGCCGACCTGTTCGAGCTGCTGGCCTATTCCCATGCGCTGGGGTTCACCAACACCATGGCCACCAACGCTACGCTCATCGACGACGACGTGGCCCGCCGGTTGCGCCGCTGCGGCGTCGTCATCGCCGCCGTGAGCCTGGATGGCTTGGACGCTGCCACCCACGACTTTGTGCGCGGGCAATCCGGCGCGTTCGAGTCCGCGCTCGAGGGAATGCGCGCGCTCCGCCGGGCCGGCATCCTGCTGCACGTCAACATCACCGCCATGGGATACAACCTGGAGCAGGTCGAGCCGCTGATGGCGCTCGTCGACGAGCTGGGGACCGGCATCCTCCTGATGTACCAGTTGGTCCCGGTTGGGCGCGGGCGCGGCATCGGCGAGGCTGCGCTGAACCAGGGCGACAACGAGCGGCTGATCCGCTTTGTCGCCCGCGCGCAGCGCACCGCGCGCGCGATCATCGAGCCCGTGGCTGCGCCCCAGTACTGGCCGTTCCTGCTCCAACGCGCCGGCATCGACCGCGGCCCGCTCCTGCGCCTGGCAGAGACGGTCTTTCACGGCTGTTCGGCCGGCCGGGGGTTCGTCTACGTCAAGCCGGACGGAGAGGTGTGGCCATGCCCCTTTGTCGAGGTGAGCTGCGGCAACGTGCGCCAGGCCCCCTTCTCAACGATCTGGGCCACGTCCCCGGTCCTGGCCGACCTGCGGGCGCGGGAGACCCGGCTCCACGGCCAGTGCGGCGAGTGCCAGTACCGGCGGCTGTGCGGCGGCTGCCGCGGCCGGGCCTGGGCCACCACCGGCGACTATCTGGCCGAGGATCGCACCTGCTTTGTCCACGCGAACGGTGCAAGCGGAGGACAATGACCCGATGGCCGCATCGCTGCAGCTCATCCCCCTGCTGGAACCGGTCCGCCCGGACCTGGAACGGATCGCCCGGCTGCTGCAGGAGAGGGTGGCCGCGGTAAAAGAGCCGCTTGGATCGAGGCTGCGTTCCGCGCTGGACGGCGGCAAGCTCCTGCGGTCCGCGCTGCTCGTGCTCGGCGGGCGGGCCCTGGGCGCTCCCATCGAGCCATTCTACACGCTGGCGGCCGCGGTCGAGGTGCTGCACGCGGCCACCTTGATCCACGACGACCTGGTGGACGGGGCCACGACGCGCCGTGGCCGCGGGACGATCCACACCACCTGGCCCGTGGGGGCGACGGTGCTGGCCGGCGACTATCTGCTGGCCCGATCCGCCGCTTTGGTGGCAGAACTGGAACGGCCGTGCCTGCTGGGCATATTCGCCGACATGCTGTGCACCGTGTGCGCCGGAGAGATCCACCAGATGTTTGCCACCCCGGAGGAGCGGCGCAACCGGGACACATACTACCGCCACATCGAGGCCAAGACCGCCTCGCTCTGCGCCGCCGGGATGGAGATGGCGGGTATCCTGGCTGGGGCGGGAGAGCGGCAGATCACGGCCATGCGCCGTTTCGGCCTCGAGTTCGGGCTGGCCTTTCAGATCGCGGACGACGTGCTGGACTTGACCATGGACGAGGCACAGTTGGGCAAGCCCGCCGGCAGCGACTTGCGCCAGGGGCTGGTGACACTGCCCACGCTGATCTATCTGGAGCAGGTCGAGGACGACGCCCCCGTGACCGCGGTCCTCTCCGGCCAGCGGGACGAGGATTCCCTGAGGGCCGCCGTCGCGGCGGTGCGGGCCTCAGGTGCGCTCGACGCCGCGCTCGCCCAGGCCCGCGCCCACGCCAGGAGGAGCCAGGAGGCACTGCTCGCCCTGCCCGAAAACGATTCGCGCCACACGTTGCACGCACTGGCCCAATTCGCAGTCGAGCGCCAGCGCTAAACGCCGAGCCGGCGCGTGGCTCCGTCATTCCGAGCCCAACACAACCCCGTCATTCCGAGCGGAGCGCAGCGGAGTCGAGGAATCTCCCACGTCCGCAATCACGAGATTTCTCGACTTCCTTCGACTGCGCTCAGGACAGGCTCCTTCGGTCGCTCGAAATGACGCTAGCAGGCCAAGTTTCTTAGTAGCCCAACACAACCCCGTCATTCCGAGCGGAGCGCAGCGGAGTCGAGGAATCTCCCACGTCCGCAATCACGAGATTTCTCGACTCCCTTCGGTCACTCGAAATGGCGGTGAGCGGCGCTCAATACGCTACGCGTGCACCTGCACCAGCCCGCGGTATCCATCCACCGTGACCTGGACGTCGTCGGCCAGGCGACAGGCACCGGGCACCGAGACCACCGCCGGGATCCCGTACTCGCGGGCCACGATCGAGCTGTGAGATAACATCCCCCCCGCCTCCGCGACCACCGCGCCCGCTTTGGTGAACAGCGGCGCCCACCCCACGTCCGAGTACGGTATGACCAGCACGTCGCCCTGGTCCACCTTGCCGAAATCCTGGATGCCCCGGACGACCGTGACGCGCCCAGAGTAGGTGCCGCGCGACGTGGGCACCCCCTTGAGGACGTCGCCCATCTCGGCCTCCAGAAACGGCGCTTCGTCCCCATAGATCACCGTGGGCAGCGTCACGTCCCGATATGCCTCGATCTCGGCCTTGCGCCGGGCAACTTTCCCGCTCTTGCTCGCCGCTGCCTGGCCCTGCGCTACCATCTCGCGGATCTCGTCCACGTACAGATAAAAGATATCCTGGGGAGCCTGGAGCAGGCCGCGCGCCACGAACCGCCTTCCCAGCGCCAGAAAATGGCCCCGGAACAGGCCATAGCCATAGGTATACAGCGAGCTGACGGCCTCGCGCTGGTACAGGAACTGCCGCGCCCGGCGGTAGAGGAGGTTGAACAGCCAGCGGCGCAATGGGGGAAGAGAAAAGTCCTCCAGCCGGACCCTGCCGTTAGCCGGCCGCTCTGGCTGGCGGTAGCCTGCGATCATCTCCAGCAACACCTCTGGGGTTTCCCGCCACGGGGCGACGGAGAAATCGTTGCCGCTATCGCTCAAGTGGCCGAACCGGACGCTGAAATCGCGAAAGGCAGCCCGAAACGGTTGCACACCCTCTCCCTCGAGGCCCGCCAGGGCCGCGACCCCCGCCGCCCGAAGCAGGTCGCGCGCCGGTCCCGGGAGGCGCTGGTAGAGCCGGTGGAGCCGGGCCAGGTGCACGTTGGGGTCCAGTTCCTCCAATTCGGTGAAGGCGTGGGTCAGGTCAAAGCGCCGGAACTCGACGCCCTGCCGGTGCAGCGACTTTCGCAGAGCCTGGGTGTACAGTTGCATCAACAGCGGGACGACGATGTTGTAATAGGCCGTCTCCTGCGTGACCGCGTACAGCCGATCGATCTCGGCCACGAGCGCGCGTTCCCCCAGCCCGTCGAGCGCAGACGGTTCAAACGTCTGGTACTGCGCCCGGGCCTGAGCCTGGAAGCGCTCGGCCCGGCGGCCAAAGCGGAGCTTTGTCCAGGCAAAGCGCAGCATGCGGGGCAGGAGCATGTACGTCCGGCGGCCGGGCCTGAAGGAAGGCTTTTCCGGCCCTTCCACCTCTATCCCCATCAACAGCTCCAACGCCTCGCGGGGCAGACCCAGCAGCTCGAAAATCCGCCCCACCGTCCCCATGTCAAAGTAGGCGCGGTAGTAGAACGACCGGGCCAGCGTATCCGGATCGATGTCGTTGGGACCGATCGCCTCCGTAAACAGCCACACCCACGCACCGTTGACCAGGGGCACGTTCACGGACCAGACCAGCGGCTTGATGATACCCGGCAGGAACTCTTTAGAGATGCGGTTGGAATAGACGGCGACGCTGTCCAGCGCCGTGATCTCGCGGAGCTGCACCCACCACACCTGCCGGCCGTCGTACACCCACTCCAGGTCCACCGGCTTGCCATAGGCCCTCGCAATCGCCTTGGTCTGCGTCACCACGTCCTCGATGACCGGCAGGGGGATGTCGCTTTCCTCAGGGACGTCGATCCAGGTGCCCCACTTGCTGACCCAGCGGCCCGGCGTGACCCCCTCCTGCACCAGCGCCTCGCCGCTGCCCCGCACCGCCTCCACGATCGTCTCACTCATCCCCGTCATCGGGTTGCGGCTAAAGGCCACGCCAGACACGACCGGTACCACCATCTCCTGGATGATGACCGCCATCTTGACCTGCTGCGGATCCTGGCCCAGCTCCTGCAGGTAGGCCAACACCCGCTCCGAACGGGCCGAGGCCCACACCCGCTCCACCGCCTGGAGCACCGCCCCGGCACCCTGCACGCCCAGCACGGTGGCGAATTGGCCGGCAAAGGAACGATCCGCGTCGTCCTCCACGTTGGCCGACGAGCGCACGGCATACGTCCGGTCGGGGTGCAGGACCTCCGTCAATGCCATCCGCAGCCGCTCGCGGACGGCGTCTGGCTCCTGCTGGAATCGCAGGTAGGCTTCCCAGGTACATACGGTGGTCTCGGGCACCGGGAACCCGTTGTCCGCCAGAAAGCGCAGCTTTCTGGCCTTGGCGCCGGCGCGGGCCAACGTCCGCGCGCTTCTCAGTTCGATGATTGGGCGCTTCAAGATCTGCGTCTCACCTGCGCCGATGTGGCCATAGAACCGATAGTCGTCGTTGCGCTCGTGCGTGCGAAAGAAAAGCATCACGGCTGCCACTGACCCGAACAGCGCATAGCCCCAGTCACGCTCGACCAACAGAATCGCCACCGGGATGAACCACATCCACAGTCGCTTGAGCACCGGCCTGCGGATCGATAGCAGATGCAGTGGGACACCGATCAGGGCCAGGATGGCAACCACCCAGGGCGAAAGGAATAGTTGTCCCCACGTCAAGAGTGTGGCCCCCTTGCCGCCCCGGAAGCCGAGAAAAGGGGAAAAGTTGGTGCCAAAGAACGCAGCCATGAGCAACAGCAGTTTCACGTACAACTGACCAGGAAAAAGGTGCTCTGCCAGCCCCAGAGCCAAGAGGGCCTTGGAGATCTCCCCCAGGATCGTGAGAACGATGACCCAGAATCCACCGACGTAAAAGGCATTGATGACGCCCACGTTACCCGTGCCCTCCTGGGTGAGCTTCTTGCCCGTGGCCAGGGTTGTCCCCAGGTAGGCATAAGGGATCGCCCCGTACAGATAGGATGCGGCTAGGACCGCGATCAATGCCCACATAGTCATTCCCTGATGCTAAGGGCTTGTTCAACAATAACTCCGCACTTTCCGATACAAGCAAAAGTCAGCCTGAGCCCGTCGAAGGGTGACTTTTGCGGCTCTGGCACTGAAAACCCGCTCGAAATCGCCCTTCGACAGGCTCAGGGTGATTTATCGCTAGTCGCCAAAATGCGAAGTTGTTTTTGAACGGCTCCTAAGCCTTCTCCGCTCGCAAGGCCTGACGCACAGCATCCCGAATCTCACCGATCTCTACCGGCTTATCCAGGCAACAATAGACCGCCAGCCGCACGGCTTCTGCCCTGAACGTATAGCAGCCAAAAGCCGTCATCCAGATCACGACCACGCCAGTATCCATCTCCCTGATCGCCTCGGTGAGCGCGATACCATCCACGTCCGGCATCCTCAGATCCGTGATGATCAGGTCAAAGGGCGCATCTCTGGCCTTTTCCAACGCCTCACGGCCATTCCGGGCAGTCACAATCTCGAACTCGCAGCCCAACCTCATCAGAGCGTCGTGAAATACGAACAACACCCGCTCGTCATCGTCGACGACCAATATGCGCTCGGAATTCTTCATACTCATTCACAAGTATGATAACACAGAAAACTGTGCCCAGCCTACGAGTCTGGTTTGGCAACCTGTTGACGTTGGTTGAACAAGAGTTGGAATTGCGTTGGAAAAAACGGGCTCCACTAACCTCCCAATATCGCCCCCCCCCCCCACGATCCCCAGCCGGGTTCAACCAAGCCCCAACGTTTTCCAACCAAGCCCGACCTGAGCACCAACCAGACCCGGCATCAACTCTAACCAGACCCGTAGGTTGCGGGCGGATATTCGTGCTATATTATAGACACGGTTGCGATCGGGAACGGTTCCCGATCATCAGGAAAGATCGGGCCGGGGATGTGCCCCGGCCTGATCGCCTTCAAGCAAGCGGCAGGCCAGGAACCATATCCTGGCCTGCCGCTTGCTTCAGAATGAGAGGGGACTCTACCCCTTGAACCGATACCCCACCCCACACCCCTCAGCCGAATCCAACCAAACACCAACGCTTTCCAACCCATTCCGGCAAAAATCCCAACCATACTCGACATGGATTTCAACCAGACCCGTAGGTTGCAGGCCGATTTCTGTGCTAAGGTATGTATGATGCGAACGAAACCAAAGTGGTTTCAAGTCCAATGTAGGAAAGGAGTCTGATCATGAAACGCGTAGCAATATTGGTCTCGATATTTGCTCTGGTATTGGCCGGAGCCACCACAGCCCTGGCGGCTGGTCACATGGCGCGAGTCCGCGTCGTGCACGCCTCGCCCGATGCGCCCGCCGTCGACGTGTGGGTCAACGATGCCATCATCGCTTTCAGCAATGCCCCCTTCAAGGGCATCACCAAGTATGCCGAGTTGGAACCCGCCACCTACAACGTCAAGGTCGTCCCGACGGGTGCCACGGAGCCAGCCGTGATCGAGGCGGACCTGGCGCTGGAAGGCGGCACCGATTATACGGTCGTCGCGGTAGGCAAGTTGGCCGACATCGAGCCCATCGTGCTCGTGGATGACAACACGCTGCCCGCTGCTGGCAACGCGCACGTCCGCTTCGTGCACGCCTCGCCCGACGCACCCAACGTGGACATTTACGTGAAGGACGGCCCGGCACTCTTTATCAACGTGCCCTTCAAGCAGGCCTTCCCCTACGTCCCCGTTGCGGCCGGCACGTACGATCTGGAGGTACGGATCCACGATAGCGGCGCTGTCGCTCTTGAGGTACCCGGGCTGGCGCTGGCGGACCGGACCGTGTACACGGTGTTCGCAATGGGCCTGGCCGGGGGTGAGCCCTCCCTGATGGCGGTGCCCAGCGTCGACGCCTCGCCGACCCTATTGCCCGCGACTGGCGCCGAGACGCCGGCGTTGATCTACGCGGCCGCGCTGATCGGGCTGGGTCTGGCACTGGCCGCCGGGGGATTGGCCGTGCGCCGTCGCCTGGTGTCACAGTAGTAGCTTTTTCGATCGGGAACGGTTCCCGATCACCGGTATAGATCGGGCCGGGGATGTGCCCCGGCCCGATCGCCTTCAAGCGAGCGGCAGGCCAGGAACCATATCCTGGCCTGCCGCTCGCTTCAGAATGAGAGAGGACTCTAGCCCTCGAACCGATATCCCACCCCACGCACGTTCAGAACATAGCGGGGCTTGCCCGGATCCGGCTCCACCTTGCGACGCAGGCGGTGGATGTACCACTTGACGATCTGCCGCGCCTCGTACAGATCCTCGACGTCGTAATGCCCCACGATGCGCACGATTTCCCGCGGGGGGACCACCCGGTTGGCGTTCTGCATCAAATGCACCAGCAGTTGGAACTCGCGGGACGTCAATTCCAGCGGCTGTCCATCCCGGGTGACCAGGTGTTTCTCCAACTCGACCGTGAAGGGACCGCGCTGCAGGAACTGCTCCCGCCCTTCCTCCTCCTGGCAGCGGATCGCGCCCCGCCGCCGCTCCAACGCCTCCTGCACGGTCTGCCGCACCTGATCGGGCTCAACTGGCTTCAGCAGGTAGCCATCCACCCCCTCTCGGATCGCGGCCATCGCCGACTCTAGCGAGCCGTGGGCGGTCAGGATCACGACTGCGCTGTCCGGCCAGCGCCACCGCGCCGTCTCCAGCACCCGCAGGCCGTCGACCCGGCCGCCCAATTTCAGGTCCACGACGACCAGGTCGAACTGGGTATCGCGCAACCGATCCAGCGCCTCCTCGCCATTCGACGCGGTCGCCACAAGGTGTCCCGCACGCCGCAATGTCTCATCGAGAAAGAAGCGCACTCCCTCCTCGTCGTCAACCACCAAGGTGCGTACTTGTGGTGTCATCGATCACCCTCCCGCTTCTCAACCTTTCCAAAAGGGCCCAGCGACCCAAGCGGTCGCCACGTCCAGAGCGCTCTGTCCAAGATCACGCCGGCAGCCATACCGTGAACGAGGTCCCTTTCCCCACCTGGCTATCCACCTCGATGCGGCCATCGTGTTGCTCCACGATTCCCTGGCTGATGAACAACCCCAGCCCCAGGCCATCCGGCTTGGTGCTGTAAAAGGGGTCGAAAACCTGAGTTAGAACCTGGGGGGGAATGCCCTCGCCATCGTCGGTGAACGAGACGCGCACGCCAGGAGGTCGGCGGGTGGGGGCCGTATCCACCCGCAATTGCCCGCCCTCCGGCATGGCGTCGAGCGCATTGAGCACCAGGTTCAGAAAGACCTGGCGAAGGCGATCCGGCGCCAAGGTGAGCACGGGCAAATCGGCCATCTCGTTCCACGTGACCTCGACGCCGCGCTCCTCGCACTTTTTCCGAGTCAGCGTCAACACCTGCTCCACCATCCCGTTCACGTCAACCGGCTCCCTCTCCTCCAAGCCGGTCGGCCGGTGCAGGTCACGGAGCTGTGCAACGATTTGCGCCACCCGTCGCAGCTCCTTATGCGCCACGTCCAAATACCGGTCCGCGCCCTCGCCGGCGGCCAACGCCTCCTTGGCCAGCCCCAGACAGCCGATCACCGACTGCAAGGGATTGTTGATCTCGTGGGCCAGCGAGGCGGCCAATTTGCCCGCGATCGTCAGCTTTTCCGCCTGGATCAGCGCATCCCGGGTTTCCTTCTG
>Ga0180431_10005948_pt1 | contig 14633 bp, 11 predicted proteins | sample SS_ome_11_FD_132459 | JGI IMG/M metagenome (GOLD analysis project Ga0180431, IMG submission 132459) | Hypersaline lake sediment archaeal communities from the Salton Sea, California, USA - SS_1_MS_1 metaG | ecosystem: Environmental > Aquatic > Non-marine Saline and Alkaline > Hypersaline >... | reverse complement strand
GGACGCACGAATCTGCTTGTGATCGGGCACGACGGCTTTGGGCAAGCCGATGCAATGACGCTGGTGAGCCTGTCAACAGACGATGCGGTGTTCCTGTCAATCCCGACGGACGTTCGTGTGAAGCATCCGGAGGGAGGGCTTGCGCCGATTGCATCGGTCTTCACCGGTCTTGGTCCCCAGACGACTGCAGATACGGTTGTAGATCTACTTGGAATCGACGTCCCGTTCTTCGTGTCGGCGGATCGAGATGTCCTGGCCGAGTGGATCGATTCGATAGGAGAGCTTGCGATCACACTGGATGAGATGGTGATCTACTCGGACATCTCGAGTGATCCGCCGATGCAAACGGAAATCCACCCAGGAACGCAGACGATGACCGGATCGGCTGCCGTGAGTTTCGCAGTCTCTCCTGCTCTGCCCGGGGACATCGGGCGGATTTCACGACAGCAGATTGTCCTTCGTGCGCTGGTTGGCTCAAGTAGTGCGGGGCTATCGACGAGAGCACTACGATCGGCGATCCGTGCGATCTACCCGTTGTTGGAGACCAATTGCGCGGTGGGGGATCTTCTCGAGATTGCAGGTGTCCTTCGCGACGTAGACGTATCGGAAGCGGGTCCGCGCACGGTACTCCTCCCCACCGAACAGAGAGTGACCGATGGAGGAATTGCCGTTGACCCGAAGATTGTGGAGGTGGAGCGGATCATCGCGTCATCGCTCAAGGGACTGGATCTCTTGACGCCGGACGAGATTAACGTGGCGGTCTTCAACGGGAATGGAATTCGAGAGGTGGCAAGTCGCACCGCCGAATACCTGCGAGCGAGAGGGTTCGCGATTACGAGGATCGGGAATGCCGATTCGTTCGAGTATTCGCCAAGCTACATTGTTGTTCTGACTGACGAAGCGAAGGCGTGGGTTCTGCAGGATGCGCTGCCGCCGAACGAGATTCGGATTGTCTTTCCCGAGACGTTCAACGAGAGTTATCAGGCGCTTCGGGACTACGTCCCAGCTGGGACCGATTTGCTCCTGATCGTGGGCGCGGGAATGGTGCTCGGATGACGGCAGAGAAGGAATTCGTCCGCAAGACAGTCGGCCTAATCCGGGATCGCAAGGGTGAGGATGTCGCCGTGATTGATCTGTCGGATGTCTCGATCCCAACCAGCTACTTCGTCATTGCCGGTGCCGACAACCCCGTGCATGCCAAGGCGCTGATCAATGTCCTGCGAGAACGGCTTCCGGTGAAGCCAAGCCGGAGTGAGGGGCTATCGGAGCGCAAATGGGTCGTCCTTGACTATGGCGATGTCATCGTGCACATCATCGAGAAAGACGCTCGCGAATTCTACGGAATCGAATCGCTGTGGGCCGACCATCTGGTCGATGTGGACTCGCTCGTCTCCGAGACCGAGGCGCGCTAGCCGTTCACAGAGTGGAAGAGACCGTTCTGCCTGCGTCAGTCGCTTCGCCTAGCAGGACAGATCGTGGCGTAGGCGCAGTATCGACACGCGCGGTAGGTTGGGTCGGCATCGAAGGAGCCACTGCGGATGCCTGCTGCCGCCTTCGCCATGTCGGCTGCCGAACGCTCGAGTGTCTTCGCCGATGGAACTGCACGGCCGATGGTGATTCGCGAGGAAACGAAGCGAAGCTCGATCGTTGAGGGCAGTGCTTCGAACATCTGTTGGTAGGCGAGCGCGTAGAGCGCCAGCTGAAGGCTGTCCTTTGTCCGCTTCGTGGCCTGTTCCTCCGTTTGGATGTGCGACGTCTTGTAGTCGATGATGGTGCCAGATCCATCGACGATGTCTATGCGATCGAACACTCCGACGAGCCGGTTCTCACCCAGGCTGATCGCGAAGCGCTTCTCCACATATGACGGGACGCTCGGCTCTGCCGTCTCATGCGCATGAAACGCCTCCAGCGCCTTCAATCCTTCCTGGAGGCGGAGGTTCTCGTGTTCGGGTGTAAGAAACCCCTCCGATTTCCAGTGTTTCCGGAAAATCTTGTGCAAATCGCCCACCGCTGTCCGGCGTCCCGCCATCCGATCGTTCTGGAATTGGCGAATCGCCTGATGGATGGCATTCCCGTAGATCACGGTGTGATGCTGGCGGATTGGGACACGAAGGATGTGAACGTAGCGGTACTTCAGCGGACACGTCAGGTAGTCATCGATCTTGCGGTGGCTGAGCGAGAGGATCTTGTTGCCCTGCGAGAACAGCGCCAGCTGGCCGGAATCGCCATCCGACAGCGATTTGGGACTTGCATGCCGAGTGATGCGGGTCAAGGTGGGGCGCTTCTCAGGGACGAGTTGAGACGCGTCCAACGCAAGCGCTTCGGACACGAACAGGCTCGGTTTGCGAGCCCTCTTTCCTCCATAGTCGCGGGCACTGGTCAAGTAGAGATCCTCCTTCGCCCGTGTCATCCCGACGTAGAACAGTCGTCGCTCCTCTTGCCGGTGGAAGTCCGAGCCGGTGACGAGATCGCGGACGAGTTCATCGGGAAGTGGGATCGGATCCTGACGGTGGGGGGACGGGAAGCGACCGGAGACGAGTCCAACGAGGAAGACGACAGGAAACTCAAGCCCCTTCGCTTGATGGATCGTCAGAACGTTCACCGCATCGGTATCCCATTGGGCGTCGCCGACGGGTGGATTGTCACCGGCCTCGATCAACGCATCGAGATAGTCGACGAACCATGTGACACGATCGTAGCGTGTCACTTGTGAGAATCGTTCGATAATAGAGAAGAGCTTCGCAAGGTTCTGGATTCGCTGCGCGTCATGAGGGGAGTCGGAGTTGGACAGCCTCGCGATGGTGCCCGTCAGCGTTGATAGGTAACGATAGAGAATGTCGCCGGTTCGCTCCTGTGTCGATAAGGGGAGCATGGTGTCGAAGTTGGCCAACAACCGGGTGATCGGATCGTGTGCCTGTTCCCCAATGTCGAGGAAGGCAGGCGTCTTGAGTGCCATGCGAAGGACCTGTAGAAGACTCTTGTTCTGACGGCGTGCGTAGGCGGTGGCCGCAGCCAGTGCCTCCGCGGGAACCTCGTATGGAGGCGAGCTGGCGAGGTGATGAAGAGACATCGTGTCTCTTGGGTCGGACAGGACGCGAAGGAACGCGATGGCTGACCGAATCTCATCTTGATCGTATAGACCGCGACTTCCGGAGAATCGCCAGGGGATCCGCAGTAGACTGAGCGCACGCAAGAACGGTTCCGCCTGGGCGTTGCTTCTGGTGAGGACGGCGAACTCGTTCAGTGGGCGCGCCTCGGCATCCCTTCTGCGGGCAATGGTCTCGGCAACGAAGTCGCATTCCTCTTCCAGTGTCTCGAAATGGATCTGATGCGGCGGGCTGCCCGGCTCCCCGTCGGCGAGAAGACGCTTGTTGATTGCGGAACGAACTTCGAGGCGGTCCGGGTTGTTGTGCTGGATCAGACGGTAGGCGGAATCCAGGATCGATTGGGTGGAACGGTAGTTATGCTCAAGGATGACCATCTTGGCATCGGGATACGTTTCCTGGAAACCGAGGATGTTGCTGATAGCGGCGCCGCGGAACTTGTAGATCGATTGATCGTCATCGCCGCAGACGGTCACATTGCGATGGTCCGCGAGGAGCTTCAGCAGCTCGAATTGCGCGTAGTTTGTGTCCTGGAATTCATCAACGAGGATGTAGGCAAACCGACGACGGTAGTGCGCCAACACCGTGGGATGCTCTCGGAAGAGGCGGAGCGTGAGCGTGATAAGATCACCGAAGTCGACGAATCCGTGCTTCACGAGGAGTTGCTGATACGCCGCGTAGGCTTCCGCCAGCTCATTCTGCACATCAGCGTGCTCAATCAGAAGCTGGCCCTCTTCCGTGTCGGCATCGGCTTGCTTCGCTTCCGCTGCGACCCGATCAGCGTACTCTCTGTAGTCGATGGGGGAGACATCCTCATCCTTGGCCCTGGAGTAGAGAGACAAGAGGGCACGGAGGTGACGTGTGGGGTTGCCGAGCGGGCGATAGTGGGCCAGAGGGAAGTCGAAGAGGTGATCCTTGAGGAAGATCGCCTGTTCGGGTTCGGTGAGGATCCGGTAATCGGGAGACAGGCCGAGCAAGACAGCATTCTCACGCAGAACGCGGTCACAAAATGCGTGGAAGGTTCCAATATGTGCTTCGACATACCCGTATGGGACGAGTATGTCGACGCGCTCTTCCATCTCGGCCGCAGCTTTCTCCGTGAACGTTAGCGCGAGAATCTCCGCAGGGAGTGCCCGCTTCTCCGCGATCAACCAAGCAATCCGCCGTGTGATCACCGTCGTCTTGCCTGTGCCGACGCCGGCGACAATGAGCAGGGGGCCATCGCCAAAGGTGACCGCTGTACGCTGCTTTGAGTTGAGATCGCGCAAGAGATCCATGGGACGGAGTATAGGGAAACGAGTAGCGACGGGCACCCCGACAGAGCAACGCGCTTCAACATGCCGCCCGTCAAGCAGGCGGTGACGTGTCCACGTGGGAGAGGAATCTTTCTACGTTCCTGGGGGGAAGGTTTGCCGACATAGGGTGGGGGGTGGCCGGTTTCACCCGCGTGCAAGCGCATTCCGGGATCGGATGAGCAAGATGGACATGGTCAAGCACGAGGCCGTACATCTCTTGCGGTCCGCGCAATAGCGGGCTGCCGTGAGCTGAAATTGGAGATACATCGCACGCAGGGGGCATCATGACACGACGCGCACGGAAGAGAGAAGAAAGAAGGGGAGACCATGGGCCTCCCCTTGCAGTATCCTGTAGGCTACTCGGTCGAGTAGCTCGGCGATTCTCTAGGCCGGTCCCTACCTCGCCTTCTTCGCGACGAGTTCTTTGAGATTCTTCCCGGCCTTGAACGCAGGGACGGTCTTTGCCGGCGTCTTGATCCGCTGCCCGGTTTGCGGGTTCATGCGGGTCGTGGCCTTTCGCTTCCTGGTTTCGAATTTTCCGAACCCAGTAATGATCACCGGCTCATTCTTCGCGAGCGCTGCCGTCACCACGTCGACTACGCCATCCAACGCCGCCCGGGCGTCCTTCTTCGTCAGCCCCGTCTTCTTTGCCAGTTTCTCGACCAGCTCTGCCTTGTTCACGTCTACCCCCTTGGGTTAGAGAATCTGGCGCTCAGTATAGCAGCGCGGTCGCCGCTTGCCAAGTCTGTACTGCAGAAGGCGCCAGGCTTTGCTGCGTTGCGCATACGAAAACCCCGTACTCATGGGCCTTATGGCGATGCATAGCGTGCTGCCATGTACCGACCAATCCTCCACGATCTCCGCCTGAACCCGCGATTCGGCTCGAAGAGCTCACAGACAAACGCTGCGGTCTACCCGACGGCAGCCTCGAATGCTTCCGCAAGGATATCCATGCCTTCGTCGATTTGCTCATCAGTGATCACAAGCGATACCAGGACACGAAGAACATTCCCTGATAGGCCGGCGGTCGGGAAGATGGCGCCGTTTCGAAGGGCCATGCCCGCGATCTTGCTCGTCAGCTCTCGCGCGGGCTGCTTCGTCTGCCGGTCGAGGACCAATTCGACACCGATCATCGTGCCGAGACCGCGGATATCGCCAACGATGTCGAAGCGTTCGGCGAGCTGCTCGAAGCGTGTCCTGATTCTGTCCCCCACGTGTGTAGCGCGTTCGAGGAGCCCTTCCTCATCGATCCCCTTGATCACCTCGATGGCGGCGCGGCAAGCCAGCGGATTGCCGGCGTAGGTTCCACCGATGGCGCTGGGAATCGGAGCATCCATGATGCTTGCCTTCCCGACTACGCCGGAGAGCGGAAGCCCCGAGCCGAGCGACTTAGCGACGCAGACAAGATCTGGCTGTACATTGAAATGCTCAAACGCGAAGAACTTGCCCGTGCGGCCGATTCCCGATTGAACCTCATCGAATGCAAGCACGAATCCATACTTGTTGGCAAGCTCGCGCATGGCCGGCAGGAACCAATCCGGCGGAACAAGGAATCCACCCTCGCCGATCAATGGCTCGACGACCATCACGGCAACCTCGGAGGGATCAACGAGTGCAAGGAGCGCCTGTTCGATCTCGTCCGCGGTGATCGTCTTGCGATACTCATAGGGGTATGGGAGCCGATAGACATCTGGGGCAAACGGACCGAATCCATACTTGTATGGCTTCGCCTTGTGGGTCATCGTCATTGCGAGCAACGTCCGTCCGTGAAACGCATTCTCAAAGACCAGTACGGCCTTCCGTTTCGTGTGGGCGCGGGCGATCTTCACGGCGTTCTCGACCGCCTCGGCTCCGCTGTTGAAGAAGGCAGCCTTCAGGTCGCCGTCGATCGCTGTCCGTTCGCAGAGAAGCTCTGCCAGTTCGATGAACGGCGCGTAGGGGACAGCCGTGAAATCCGTGTGGAGATACGCCTCAATCTGTTCTTGAAGCGCCTGCACGACTCGTTCGTGGCGTTGCCCGAGTGCGAGGCAGCCCCACCCACCAGTGAAGTCGATGAAGCAGTTTCCATCGAGATCTTCGATGATTGCCCCATCGCTTCGCTTGACGATGAATGGAGCATACGTCTCTAGCGGCGCCGCGACGTACCGCGCCTTGGTGTCGAAGACGGCGGCGGAGTTGGGCCCGGGAAGCTCTGTCTGAATGCGTGTAAAGCGACGTTCTACCATCACTCCTCCTCAACCACGTGGATCAGGTCGGCGGATGGTACCGGATCGGAAACCGGGCTTCCAGCAAGGAAGTGTCGCCTAATCCGAAGAGTAGATCCGGCCTGGAGGAACGAGCGTCACCTTGAAATCGAGACCGTCGTATCGCCCGCTTGCTGCCTCCATCTCGCGAACCTTCGTCTTGTACCGACTCGAGATGTGGAAGCAGAGGAGTTCTTTCTTCACTCGGGCTTCGCGTGCACAAACGATCGCTTCCCCCAACGTCGCGTGCTTGTACTCCTTGCGATCCTCTTCGTCGAGGAACGTTGTGTCGTGGCAAAGGATCTCGGTATCGGCGACGTATGCTGGCTTGATCCCGACGGAATCCCCACCGTAGGAGAACAGCTTCTGATCGTAGTACTCGGTGATGGCATCCTTTCCTTCCTCCTTGACGAGGGCGACGATCTCCTCCTGAGCGGATCCGGCGAGACTTGGCTTGAGGCGATGACGGACTTCGACGATGTTGTATCCAAGTGAGACTTCGTTGTGGACGTGAACTGTGGGGAACGCCTCCACATACCGAGGCAGCTGGCCAGCGAGAAGCTCGACTCGGTCACCTGGTTCGAGTGGTATCCACTCCAACGGATAGGAAAGGCGCCGGTTCGTGCGAGCAATGAAGTTCATCATCTCAGTAACGAGGTAGTTCCCTTTGGGGTAGTAGATTGTGAGATCCTTTTCCTTGTCCCCCATTCCGGTGTTGCGGATATTGATCAGCCCAACGAGCCCCGCGATGTGGTCGGCATGCCCGTGGGAGAGGAAGATGCGCCGGATGGCAAACGCCTTGTTCCCGAGGATCGAACTGGCGCCTTCGCCGGCGTCAAACAGGATACGGTCGGCGCTGTAGTAGAGCCACGTCGAGTACAACGCCTTCGAGTACATCAGCAACCGCATGTCATCCCTCCATCGTGAGGTTGCCCGGCGCCGGGATTCGACTGCAGACGGCACCTGGAAGCGGATAGTATACCCGGGCGGGAGTGCTTGAACATGTGATCTGAACCGGGTTGGAAGCGGGGGTATTGCCCAGATCTCGTTCGTCTCCTAGAATTCCCCAGGGAATGGAGGCCGAAAATGCTCGACATCCGTGACATTCGAGAAGATCGCGAGGCGATCGAGAGACGACTTCGCAGTCGTGACCCATCGATCGATCTCGGTGAGATCGTCTCACTCGACGAGGCGCGGCGGAAGCTTATCTCTCAAGTCGAGGAACTGAAGGCGGAGCGGAACCGTGGCTCCCAGGAGGTCGGTCGGCGGAAGCAGTCTGGCGATGCGGTCGATGAATTGCTAGCGCACCTGACGGAGATTGCCGAACGGATCTCGACGTTGGATGCCGAACTCAGCGAGACCGAAGAGCGGATTCATCAACAACTCGCTCTCCTTCCTAACGTCCCACATGAGTCCGTACCGACGGGAGGCAAGGACGCGAACATCGTGCTAAGAACAGCCGGGGAGAAGCCCGATTTGCCATTCCCCGTGGTTCATCATCTGGAGATCGGTGAGCGGAAGGGCATCTTGGATTTCCCTCGAGCGGCAGCCATTGCGGGGGCTCGATTTCCGATGTACGTCGGCAACGCGGCGAAGCTGGAGATGGCGCTGATCCAGTTTATGTTCTTCCATCATGCACATCGCGGCTACACACCCGTTCTGCCGCCGTTCTTGGCCAACGCGGAAAGCTTCTACGTGTCGTCCCAACTGCCCAAATTCGCCGACGATGTCTATCGCATTGAGAGAGATGACCTCTACCTGAACCCAACGGCGGAGAGCCTGTTGGTCAATCTTCACCGCGATGAGATCCTGGCAGTCGACGAACTGCCGAAGAACTATGTTGCGTACACGCCATGCTTCCGCCGCGAAGCCGGAAGCTACGGGGAGGAAGAGCGCGGGCTGATTCGCGTTCATCAGTTCAACAAGGTGGAGATGTTCAAGTTTGTGGAGCCAGCGTCGTCGTACAATGAGTTGGAGAGCCTGATTGGCGATGCGGAGTCCGTACTGCAAGCACTCGATCTCCACTATCGCGTGGTGCTGCTTGCGAGTGGGGACCTCGCACAGCAGACATGCAAGACAATCGACCTCGAGGTGTATTTGCCTGGGCAGCAGCGCTACTACGAGGTGTCTTCATGCTCGAACTGCGAGGCATTCCAGGCACGCCGGGGCGGCATCAGATACCGGCCGGGGAAGAAGGCGAAGCCCGAGTACGTGCACACACTCAACGGGTCGGGTTTGGCCACATCACGTCTGATGGCGGCGATTCTGGAGAACAATCAAATGGAAGACGGGCGGATCGCGGTCCCTAAGGTGCTGCAGACAGCCGTCGGAGCGGAGATGATATGAGCGATATTCTGGTGACTGCATGCGGTCTGACGAAGACGTTCACGTCGCGGCGGAAAGCGGTACATGCCGCAGTGGATATCTCCTTCGAGTGTCCCGGCGGACAGGTCTTCGGGCTCCTTGGACCGAACGGTGCCGGGAAGACGACGACACTGAGGATGCTGTCGACGATTCTTACGCCGAGTGAAGGGACGGCAACGATTGCGGGGTTTGATGTCCGATCGCAGCCAGGCGAGGTTCGAGAGCGGATCGGCTTCCTCGCGACGGAGACCGGTCTGTACGATCGGTTCACTGCTAGGGAAACGCTGCGCTTCTTCGGCCGGATCAACAACCTGACGTCGGAGGAAATCCGAAGTCGTTCTGACGCAATCCTCGAGACGCTCGACATGACGCGGTTCGCTGACCGTCGGGTGGGTACGTTCTCTACCGGGGAGAAGCAGAAGCTGTCGCTAGCGCGCAGCATTCTGCACGATCCGCCGGTGCTGATCCTCGATGAGCCAACGTTTGGGCTCGACGTGATGGCTGCTCGGACGGTGATCGACACCATTGAGATGTTTCGCGAGCAGGGGCGCACGATTCTTCTGTCGACCCACATCATGCGTGTCGCAGAGAAGTTGTGTGACCGGATTGGAATCCTCTATCGCGGGCGACTGCATGCCTTGGGCACGCTGTCTGAACTGAAGGAGCGTTTCGGCGGCAGTGATCTGGAAGAAGTCTTCTTCTCCGCTGTGGGACAGGAATAGCCGGATCGGGGGTTCCAACAGCCGGTTGGACATGGTATTCTGGTGGCCGCATATGATAGCAATGGGAATCAAGGAGGCAATCATGGGCAGGAAGGTCGCACTCACGGCGACGGCCGTTATGGTCGTCGTGTTGTCGGTCGTCCTGGTGGGGGGGCAAGTTGGTGGCGGAGGTTTCTTGTGGTGGGGAAACCGCGAACCGATCTACATCTACGGGGATGATGATTTCACGATTCGCAACGGCGTGATGTCCGGAGCGGGCACGGCTGATGATCCGTATATCATCGAAGGCTGGCGGATTGATTCGCCCAGCGCCGACTACGGTATCTACATCGATCATACAACGGCCCACTTCGTCATTCGCGATTGCGTCATCGAACGAGCGCGTCTTGCGGGGATCTACTTCAACACAGTCCGAAACGGTTGCGTGGAAAGCACGCAGATCGGACTGGCCGATACTGCCGTTTATCTGCTCGATTCGACGGAGAACATGCTCACCGGGAACGTTGTTGCGCAAAGCAAGTGCGGTGTCGTCATGGGAGCCAACTCTCGGGACAACTGGATCGTCGGCAACGCATTCTTCAACAACGGGATGAACGCCTACGACCCGTACCGCTGGAACTGCTGGTTTGAGCCATGTCGAGGCAACTACTGGAGCGACTACGATGGCGGCGATCGAGATGGCGATGGAATCGGCGATGTTGCCTACTACCATGTCTTCGATGCATATCCCTTGGCCAGCCCACCGGTCGAGTGGACCCGCGTGGCTCCAGCGGGGATTGGGTTTGCTGGGAATAGGGTTGCGCCGGACGGATCGTTGATTGTCACATCGGAGACGCCGATCACGCTGACGGCGCTCGATCCTGGCAGCGGGGTTGCAGAGATTCATTACGCCATCGACGGTGGGGAATGGCTGCTGTACAGCGGACCGATCTTCCTTTCCGGCGAAGATGGTCCGCGGAAGTTGACCTACTACGGACTGGACTACCTCGGGAACGTGGAGACGAAACAGACCGTCGGCCTCTTCCTCGACAACAACCCACCGAAAACGGTGCTCGGAGTTGGCGAGCCACAGCACATCGATGAGCGGGGAATGTGGATCAGTTCGTCCACGCCGATCACGCTTCAGCTCGTACACGGTTCGACCTACGGCGAGACAGAGATCTTCTACGATCTCGACGGGCGCGGGTGGCATCGTTATGCGGGGCCGTTCTCGATCAGCGGGCCTGACGGACCGCATCAGATCAGCTTCTATGGGTACAACGCGTCGGGCGTCACCGAGGCGATGAAGTCCACGGTCCTGTACAAGGATGATGCAGCGCCGAGCACGCGCGGCGGGCAGACGTCAGCGGGCATCGACGTGCAGATCGGCGGGACGATCGAGCCGGCCGAACCTGCACCGCCTCCGGAGGTCCCGGCCCCGGTCGTCGAAGAGGCGGAGCCGCAACCAGTACCGCCGTCCGAGGCGGACGAGGATCCGGCCGCTGTGGAGGATAGCGAGGGAGATGCTCTCGGAACGGAGGAGGCCGCTGACTCAATCCCGGAGCCGGAACAGACAGAGTCGGCATCTGGCGATGCAGACATGGAGCCCGAACCGGAGGGCGAGATGTCTGCGGACAACGACGAGGAGACCGGCGAAACGACGACTGAGCCTGAGACCGAGGCCGATCCGAGCACCTAGGGAGTCTGCGCGATGTGGAAGAACGTTCGACTGCTCTTCTCGAAGGAGTTAACCGGGGCGATCCGCGACCGTCGGACGCTCTTCCTGACGGTGTTTTTCCCGCTGATCTTCTATCCGCTCGTGCTTGCGGTCATCGGTCAGTTTAACGAGGCGGAACGGGTTCGATACGAGTCCTTGGTTCCCACGGTCCTTGTGGTCGATCGGTCCGAAGACGAGACGTTTGCCGCCGAACTGGCACAGGATACGGGGTTGTACTGGCGTTCGATCGGATCGGTGGAAACCGGTTTGGAAGGGCTCAAGAGCGATCAGGGACATGTGCTAATGGTTGTTGCGAAGGAGGCCGGCGGTGAAGGCGTCGGTCTCGACGTCACGCTGTTCTATGATCAGGCGGATCCGTTTGCTCCGGTTGCCGCGTCGCAGGTACGCGGTTTCCTTGAGGCATATCTACAGCGGGTTGTTGGCGACAAGCTCAACGAGCTTGGCTACGATATCGACGAACTCACGCCGCCGCTGACGATCCACGCGCAAGATGTCGCGACCAACGAGTCGATGGGACGGATGATTCTCAGCCGTCTGCTGCCCTACTTCATGGTGCTGGCGATTCTCACCGGCGCGATGGGTCTCGGCGCGGAGATCACTGCAGGAGAGAAGGAACGAAGCACCATTGCCACCCTGCTTGTGAGCAAACTGTCGCGAACCGAGATCGTGCTCGGCAAGTTCCTGGCGGTTCTCACGGTGTCTCTGGTCTCATCGCTTCTGTCTGCCGTCGGATTGTTGATCGGCGTGAGGTTCTTCGGTGGGGGGCTCACCCCGGCAACGGTCTCCGGCGCGGCGGTGTTCCAGCTCGATCTGCCTGCGCTCGGGTGGATGCTGGTGGTACTGATCCCGCTGGCTGTCATCCTCGCGGCGTTGGTGATTATCGTGGGAACGTATGCCCGCAGCCAACGGGAGGCGAGCACCTACCTCCTGCCAATCTACATGGTGATCGTCCTCGTCGGGATGATGTCGATGACGGGGGGGATCAGCTTCGAGGGAGCCCGCTATCTGATCCCTGTTGCCAACGCGTTGTACGCACTGCAAGGGATCATCGTCGGGAACCTGGTGACGGTGAACATCGTCTACACACTGGTCGCAAATGTCTTCTGCGGTGCGATCCTGATCGCGGCCGCCGTTCGCCTATTCAAACGCGAAGCCGTGTTGTTCCGTAGCTGAAGCGCATCTCTCGCAGAAGCAAGCGCACAAAGATCCTGTAAGCTGTTACCATGAAGGACATGAACCACATGAAGAGGTCATTTAGTGAGTTATCTCATCGTGTGATCGGTTGTGCGCTAGAAGTTCACCGCGTTCTAGGGCCTGGCCTCCTGGAGTCTACGTACCAGCAGTGCCTCGCGAAGGAACTGGAAATCAAAGGTGTTCCATACCGAAGGGAGTATGCCCTGCCTGTCGAGTACAAAGGGATGCGGATTGACTGCGGGTACAGAGTCGATCTGATGATTGGAGACGAACTCATCGTGGAGCTCAAAGCTGCGGAAGCGACGAAGAAGATCCATGAGGCTCAGCTCCTCACATACATGCGCATCGCAGGCATACGACATGGCCTCCTGATCAACTTCAATGTCCAGCGCCTCAAGGACGGACTGAAGAGCTTCATCCTCTAGGGCTCTGTGCTCGCAGCCTCAGCGTACTGAGCCAAGGCAACGGCCAACCGCGTTGGTTCCAGCGCGACCTGTCGTTGAGCGGGGGCACGACTATGCGTGTTCATCCGATTTCAGCGAATGCCCGATGCAATCTCGACGCCGATGTTTCGAGAAGCATACGAGCATGTGGGAGCCTCCGACCGTGGAGGACACGAGAAGCACGAAGTGAGAAAGGGAGAGTCTTGCGCTCTGCTAGTCATACCCTTCATGTTCTTCATGAGCTTCATGGTCGAGGCTGTGTGTTGCTTGGTGTTCCCTGCGGCTCTGCGAGAGATGAGGTCAGACGTTCTGGCCGCGGGCGTACCGTTTGAGCGCCTCGTCGGTGCGGCGCTTGGCATCATCGTCGCGAAGCTTCCGGCGCTTGTCGTACGTTGCGCGCCCCTTGGCAAGGCCGAGTTCCACCTTGGCGTAGCCGCGGCTGAAGTAGATCCGCAACGGCACGAGCGTGCGTCCTCTCTCCTGGAGCTGAGTGGTCAGCTTGCGGATTTCCTGGCGGTGCAGGAGAAGCTGTCGGTCGCGGAGTGGGTCGACGTTGTGAGTGGAGCCCTGGTCGTACGGCGCGATGTGCACGCCACGAAGCAGCGCCTCGCCGCGACGCAGCACGGCGTAGCCTTCCTGAATCGAGCAGCGGCCGGCACGGAGGCTCTTCACTTCAGTCCCTGTGAGAACGAGTCCCGCTTCAATCCTGTCGAGGATTTCATACTCGTGACGGGCCTTGCGATTGGTCGCGACGACATGGGACATGGTCCGCACAGACTAGCCGAGAGCCAAGCGCGGAGCAAGGAAAACCTCCTGGCCAAGGCGCACGGGGAGAACACCAAGTCAGCAGCTGTCACCATGAAGGACATGAAGAGCACGAAGGAACATGAGACCAGAGGATTTGATTCTACGCTTCATGACGTTGATGCGGTTCATGGTTTGTCCCTCGATGCTCTGTGCGGTCTGGCGACCAACTGGCTGTGGGTTGCTCTTTCATCCGTCTCATGGTTTGAGCTTCGGCCCGTTGGCGTTCTCTGCGCGCTCCGCGTCTCCGCGAGAGGCTATTGGTTTTCCCCTTCATGACCTTCATGGTCTTCATGGTTGAGGCTTTGGTCTGTTGACGTTCTCTGCGCGCTTCGCGTCTCTGCGAGAGGCTATTGGTTTTCCCCTTCATGCCCTTCATGGTTGAGGCTTTGGCCCGTTGGTGTTCTCTGCGGACTCCGCGCCTCAGCGAGAGCTGGTTTGGCCTTTCTCTTCATGGCCTTCATGCCCTTCATGGTTGAGGCTTTGGTCTGTTGACGTTCTCTGCGTACTCCGCGCCTCAGCGAGAGCTGGTTTGGCCTTTCTCTTCATGACCTTCATGGTTGAGGCTTTGGCCCGTTGGTGTTCTCTGCGTACTCCGCGCCTCAGCGAGAGCTGGTTTGGCCTTTCTCTTCATGGCCTTCATGCCCTTCATGGTTGAGGCTTTGGTCGATTGGTGTTCTCTGCGTACTCCGCGCCTCAGCGAGAGCTGGTTTGGCCTTTCTCTTCATGACCTTCATGGTTGAGGCT
>Ga0180431_10005947_pt1 | contig 14633 bp, 22 predicted proteins | sample SS_ome_11_FD_132459 | JGI IMG/M metagenome (GOLD analysis project Ga0180431, IMG submission 132459) | Hypersaline lake sediment archaeal communities from the Salton Sea, California, USA - SS_1_MS_1 metaG | ecosystem: Environmental > Aquatic > Non-marine Saline and Alkaline > Hypersaline >... | reverse complement strand
GAACCAAGCGGGACCGGCTCATAAGCCTTTATCTCACCATAACCAGGGTTCAGTCCAGGCTTGTAGGTCTTCAAGAAACCACCGGTCCATGCAACGGCGATTAACCTGTCCCTCGCGTGGTCGCCATCTACCGTACTGCCCAACCGAGGTAATTGGTAGCCCATGATCGCATGAGTGTGCGCCCACAACACTAGATCTGCGTCGTCAGTGGTACGGGCAAACTGCAACCCACGATTCAACTTTCCACCGGCAGTGATAGCGGAACCCGCACCGTGGTGAGCGACGATGTTAACGATCCTGTCGCAAGGTTCACCAGACTTGCGGCGTTCCCCGTCAGGATCGTTGAACCACACCTCCAGTTTTATCGAACAACTGTACCCCATTGGACGCGTACCCAATTGGGCCGCCATTTTCAGATAAGCAGAACGCATGCCATGCCTGGACAAGAAAGCGTGTTCGTGGTTGCCCATAAGACAACCAATGATTCGCCCCTTCAGCGGAGAAAGCAGGGCAACAACAGCTTTGATCTGTTGTGGGATTAGATCCCCCAGGTCGTCACACTCCGGCTGGTACTTTCTACCAGGGTCCCCCACAAGAAGGGTATCTAGCCTTTTGTCGTTCATGTGGACGCCGTCAAACAGATCCCCCATCAGAATAACAAGCGCCTGCAGCAGCGCTGTCTCTTCCACGACCTCTCTGATCTTAGTTATCGAAGCCCCAGGACTACCAACGTGTAGATCACCAATTGGCCGTAGGACAAGAACGTCACCCGGTACGGAGATTCTACGCTCTGGACGTTTTCCGACGCCTTCGTACTGCATCTATGTACTCCTTGTAATTGGCTCGCCTAACGTCATCTCCAGTATGTCGTCCCCTGTCTCCGGGCCGCCCGTCTCTTCCACTACATCCTCCGGGCTGAAAGCGCTTTCTCCTGCTACTCTGATTCTGACCTCCCCCCTTCTCGGGAGTACCTCGATCTTCTCCACAATGTTCATGCGCGCCAAAACTGCAACCACTTCTGCGATCGGAGAGAGATCTCCAACCTGGCCGTAGGCTTTGGTTCCAGGGAAAGGGGCTGGAAGAGGTTCCTGGCCAGCCTCCTCTTCTACCTCCCCCTCGTCTCTCTCGTAGTCTGCGTCTTCGTCGAACCCAGCAGTTAGCGGGAACGGATTTGGCTCTGGCCTTAACCCGTTAGCAATCCGTCGCCTGTTTCTTTTTCTGCGCGCTTCCCTGCTCCGCAAACACGATGCGCTACCGCAGGTCAACTTGGGGGGCTGTCTCTCTGCACCACACTCCGAACACGTGTACTCCTTCATCTATACCACCTCCTGACACAATGATAGCCGCAAAGAAACGTGCTTGAAAACCAATAGTTACTGATCTTACGCCAAGCAGAACCTGAAACAGTGGGCTTTTGGCGAACTCGGGCTCCCGTAATGTACCTGTTTCAAGGCACCGGAGTATGCTAGTCTGAAGAGTGAAAGGCTTACTATGGTCAAAGTAGATGACAGGCTAGGTGACCGGATAGCCAACCTTCTGGAAGTCCACAACGACCACGGATGGGTAAAGATGATCGTCAAGGATGCGAATAGAATCGTGCGCGATCAGTCCGCTGGGATCATCTTTGCCGGTAGGCTCGCAGTGCGCTTCGTAGATTACGGGGACTACAAGAAGGGCATGGAGATCGCTGTGCTGTCTTCGAGGAATACGGAAAGGGTAATTACCAGAGCGAAGAGGCTGGGATTCTCCGTGCTCTAAGCCAGAATTCTGGAGATCTCTTCTGCGGTAAGGGGAAGAGCGGCTGCCGGACTGACCGGTGGAACGCCGCCACCGAGAAAGTGCTGTGGCACGCCCATCTCCAGCGCTGATATAGGAGCTGCCGCGCGCGAACTTAGGGGTGGCATGTCGATTACTCGACCTTCGGACAACAAAGGCCTCCCCGTCTCTAGAGCAAAAGCAGGATCTCTTACAGGCATACCACGAAGAGCTTCACGTCCTAAAGCAGCTTGTTCCTGCGCGAACTGTATCTTGTCCTCGCCGCTCAGTCTGGCCATGTGTTCTCGGGGAATCTTCTTGCCTAGCGCAAACTCTTGGGCCTTTACAGCCTCGCGAGTGCCCGCTGGACGTGCCCCCCGAAGAACCGAGACGGGCATACCACTCCTCACAACAGACGCCTCAGCAAGTGACCTGCCATACGGCAAATGCGGAATACCGGCAACCATAGAAACCGGAGGAGGAACTAGACCAGCAGCTGTCCCGGCCATAGAAGGAACCGGAGGTGGTTGTGATAGACCTGTGAGTTTATGCTGACCGGAGACGCCTAGAGCCGGTTGTCCTGGTGGCCTGATGGACACGCGCGGAGGGACATGAGTCTTGGCCAATGCCTTCGCAACGTCGTCCCCTCCGCGCCCCACTAACCTAGAAAAGAAGCTCGAGATACCAGCCTCTTTCTGAAGAGCTATCGACATCAAAGAGCCGCCACCGGCGGTCTTCTGGAACTTGCTCAGAAGCCTAACAGCGTACGCTAGATCGTTTGGTAGTTGTTGCATTGGGTACCTACAAGTAGTTCTGCATCCCGCCTGCCATTGGATCCCCGGCCAGAATACGATCTATTTCGTCGACAAGCTCGCTACCCTCACCTGGCTTTGGAGGTGAAGAGTACCTGCGCTTGGTGGTCCACTCTGTTAAATCCCCTGGTCTAATACCTTCCTCGACTACTTCTTTCGCCTTCGTTGGGGGCTTGCCTAGAGCCCTTATCTTAGACGCCACACTCTCTACACTACGATGTCCAAGACTCGGCGGCGGAGGGAGCATTGTTGCATGAATACCTTTTCCGGTCATCTCGCCAAACGTTGTCGGACGGCGCGTTACCGCGCGCCACAGATCAACCAACTTCCCTGCGTCCTTCTCCAGTACCATCACCATCAGCGAAGAAGCACCGGCTGTCTTCTGCATCTCTGCCAGTACTCGTACGGCTTCAGCTATAACAGGGTCCATGACTCCTCCACACACAAGTATACCCCAGTCAGGTCGTGGCGAAAAACTAAGCGGTCCGTCGTCATAAGAGAGTTGAAGCAGGAAAGGAGGATACCATGTATTACCTGCTGGACTGGTGGGTCCCACACTTCAAAACGAGTCGAAATGATACGTCCAAAAGGACGGAAGAGGCGGTGAAAACAAAGCTGGTTGAGCTGGGGTTCAACAAGCAGTGGGTTTTCCGCGGGCCCCATATGGTAATCGTAGAAGATCTGTCCACGGCCGAAGCCATCATCCGCGCGGCTGAGGAGGTGCTGGAAAGGGTAGATGAGGCGTGCGCGTCCGAGGCTCATTTCACCATACTCGCAGCGAGGAACCGTAACAGGCTGACCAACACGGTCTACATGGTTATGGAGGGCGAGAACGACGACCTCGAACTGGCGTGGGCGTATACCACCAAAGCTGAATGGTAACACGTACCCCCGTAGCTCAACTGGACAGAGCGTCGGATTCCTAATCCGAAGGTTCCCGGTTCGAGTCCGGGCGGGGGTACCAAGGTCCTGTGAAGGGCGTAGTCGTTGCACCCTTCGTCTCCAACAGGACCTTCACTTTTACCCGCTGGCCCAGAGACCAGGCAAGGAGAGAAATGGAAGACTTATACGACGAGGTCACAGAAGTGGTATTCATTGATCGCGTTGTCGACAACGAGTTCGAGTACTGCACTTCGTTGTGTACGCTGCCCCGCAGGTCAAAATACATAGACCCCTATACCGGTTGCCCCTACAATCCGTACAAGGAGCCGTAGTGACATGCCAACATACCTATTCAAGTGTGAGGACTGCGATCACGAGCGCGAGCTCGTAACCTCAATCGCCAAGTTCGACGAAGTCCGAGAAGAGATCATGTGCGAGAAGTGCGGGGGGAAGATGAAGGTAGTGATCAACGGAACATCCTTCCTGTTGAAAGGGAAGGGATGGGCAAAGGATGGGTACAGATGAATACACAAGCAGTGAGGAGGGTGAGATGAAAGAGACGATCAAGGAGAAAGCGGAGCGGCTGGAGGTCGCGTTGCGCGGGCACGCGGTGTGGAACATGGATGGATGGCCGCAACGCGTAACTAATGGTCCCATGACGCGATCCGCCATCATTCTAGACGAGTTGTCTGATCCGTCCAGAGAAAATGATCCGCCGCGTTGGATCGCCCTCCGCGCCGCGATCGACGAGGTCGAGGCGCGCGATGCGGCGGGATCCACGGCGGCGCCAGACAAGCCGCGCTATCCGACAGATCGGTGCTGCGTGTGCGGGGCGTATGATGCGGTGCCGATATCTGGTTGCCGCCATGAGCGCCTGTGCACATGGGGTAGCGGTTGCTTTGGCATCGCCGCGGTGACCTCTGTCCCGTCCGAGAGAGACTACCCGGGCACGCTCAACGATCTCAACACCTCCGTCGCCATGCTGCGCGACGCCTACGCCGCCCACCTCGCCGCGACGCACGACGGCACCGTCGAGCGCGACGAATGGGGGATCCCGCGCGTCGTGCCGCAGACGGAACCCGCTGCTGCTCCGCGTGAGTTCAGTATTGGCGACCATGTCAGGGCGCTCGTTGGGGGGAAATGGTTCGCTGGAACGATCACCGATGAGGAAACCACCGTCAGCGGCAGAGTCCGTATGTCCCGCGTCGAGTTCGACTCGGAGGTGAATGGGTGCAAGGGAAGGTGGTATTACCCAGGCGAACTGAATCGAGGTGCTCCGCCACCACCGCAGCACATCGCCCCCGTGCCAACGCCGGAGCCAAGCGGACCGATTCCAACGCCGGAACCGGAGCGGTGCCCGTGGTGCGGCGACGTGTCGACGCAGTATCACAGCGGACGATTCTGCAATCGGTGCAACGCATTACAGCCGAGGGACGAACGGTGGTCCCGCGACATGCCCGGCGAAGCGTGCCTGCGCCCCGGCGAGTTCCCGCCGTCGCGCCTCCCGCCGACACCGCCACCGCCACCACAGCCGGTCGGCGACGCCCGCCACGTCTGCACGATGACGCGCCTGCGCGAGGAGCGCCGCCGTCGTCACGTCGCGCAGAGACGCCCTGTGGCTCCGCGAGAGGCTCGCATGCTCGGCACCGGGCACATGGGATCGTTCATGGACCCCAGGTCGCTGTGCGGCGACGTGGGCGACGACGAGGGGGATCCGTGGGAGGCGGGGATCCGGCGCGGCCGGGAGGTGACGCAATGAACCGCCTCGTAATCGCCCTCCCCGGATTCGTCCCCGTCGCCAAGGGAGCGGCGTGATGGGCCAGCACATCATCAAGCTCGACGGGCAATATCTCATCTGGTCCACAGTCGTTGACGCCCCGATCACGTACGGCATGACGCTCGCTGAGCTGCGCGAGTGGATCCGCATTGAGCACGGACGGGCCGGGTTGCGGCTTTTGCCGCGCCGCCTGGCTCATGTCGCAGAGAGGGGGACATCGTCGATGATCGAGAAGAGCGTGGACGACGTGATAGCCCACAACCGCGCAGGGCCGGATGAACGCACGCTGACGAGGGCTGAGTTGATTCGGACGTACTGCCGACAGAATGGGGAGACGGAGAGGAGGACGAGATGAGCGACTACAAGGTCGAGAGGTACAACATCTGTGGGGGGTCTCTTGGCCAAGAGGAGGAAGTATGAGGCAGATCATCGACATCATGTTCACGGATCCACACATGGCCGACCGCGCCAAGGACTATGTGGAGCAGACCTGGGGGCACAGCCTACGTATCTTTTCTAATGTGTACAGCAACATCTATTCCGGGTTCGAGTACATGCTTGTCCTGGACGACGCCGTCCCTGACGAGCTCCTCAAGGAGATAAACGAGACGACACGTCTCTGGTTCCACGAGGTGTCCGTTAACGCGCTGTCCGATGGGTTGACCAGTGCCTTGGTCGAGTTGTTTGACCAGCTCCCAGACGATGCTCGGGAGATTGTTCGTGGTGCGCTCGCAAAGACCGGCACCCTCAGGCATGTAGAGCAAGCCCGGGCTCGCGAGTTTGACAAGAGGATGACGAGGAAGAGTGAGGAATGAAGGGCATCGTCATTGAGATCGAAACAGAGAACGCCGCGTTCTCGGATGACTTCGAAGAGGAGATCACCATGATTCTTCAGCAGGCCAAGCGGAAGATTATGGCGCAGATGACACGACCCCCGTGTCTCTGTGATGCCCCCGAGGATGTGGATGTTCTACTCGACTCCAACGGGAACACCGTTGGGGTGGTGCGCTTGGAGGAGATGGCATGAAGGAGAAGACCGAAGAGATTCATATGGAGATGGCACACGGGATCGATCTGCGCGAATGGACGGAGACGGAACGGAAGCTGCGCAGACGGATCGGCTCCGTCTGGGTCTTTCTCAAGTTGTGCAACTCTCCGACCGAATGGACGTGGGCGATCGTGCTGTCTCATGCCAACAAGCCGTTGGAGGATTTCGTTCTCAAGCGGGACTACGCTCCGTCGTTGGGGGTTGCGCACGAATCCGCGTTGGAGTGGCTGAGGGTCTTCTCGGCAGAGCTGGCGGCGGGGCTCAAGGAGGTGTGAGGATGACGCGCGCCCCGATGCCGGTTGGGGTACGCAATGGTGGAGCGGACTTAGGGCGGACGGGAGTAGAGGGGTAACCATGAACGGTTACGAAAAGGCGCAAGGGTGGTGGCGGGCAGCAACGGTGCTCGTAACTTTAATGCTGATCCCATGGATCTTAGCTCTGGTGTCTACTGATCCAGAAGAATCAATACTGTACTTGGCTGTGGCAGTAGGTCTGTTTTTCGGCGAAGCTTTCTGCCTAATGATGCACGCACGAAAACGAACAGGAGGACGTTAATGATCTACATCACGGACAGCGGTGAGCGATGCGCGTGCGAGCGCGACGTCGCCTTCCTCGACGTCCCAGCGATCATCCCGCAGGAGGAGGTCGTCTGGCTCATCGAGAACGTGCCGGGTACGCCTTCCAGGCGGAAGGTGGTCGCCGTCGTGAAGGAGGCGGACTGGCTGGACGTCGAGCTGGAGGCCTTTCCCGACCGCTACACACTCTCGGAGGTGGGTGCGATGCTGCACGGGGAGGCTCGCGAGGAAGTCATCGCGTGGCTGAAGCGGTGGCCCTCCACCTACCTCGACCAGATCGTGCTGGAAGCCGAGGCGACCCATCGAGCCTGCAAGGTAGGTGCTACCTCGCCCGGACGCGATCTCTGGGAGAGACGCCGGATGTGGCTGGGCGACGTCAAGGCGTGGAACATGGAGAGACTGCCACGATGATCTACATCTGCGACAACGGGATGGAGTACAGCGCGCACGAGGTTGCGTTCTACGAGCTGCCGGATTCCCTACCGAAGGAGGATGCGATCTGGCTCATCGAGAACCAGCCTGCGTGGCCGTGGTCGGTGATCGGGGTCGTGGAGAAGGTCGAGTGGAGGGAGCACGCGCCCTCCCCGTTCCCGATGGTAGGTGATCTCGCCAGGACGATCCGGGATCGCGGTTACGGATACCGTGCGGCTGCCGACTGGTTCAAGCGCGTGCCGAAGCACCTGCTGACCGAGTGGTTGAAGCGAGCAGACACCCACATCATGGAGCGGGAGCCGCAGTTCGAGAAGGAGGGGGACTACCGGGAGATGTGGAAGCACGAGGTGAAATCGTTGCATGACCTGAAGCGGTGGAACGAACGTAGGGAAGATGCCTGACGAAAACGGGCTGCCGAAGGAATGGAGCGAGTGGGACGACTTCCTGCGGGAGAAGCTGACGAGGTCGCTCAGCGAGACCTACAAGGGCAAGCTGGCTCTGGGGGGTGAGGTCGAACTGTTGCTCGGCTTGATCAGGCGGTACGGGACGGCCCGAGTTGACTCGGCCATAGTACCCTTCCGCAAGAAAGGGAAAGCGGTGGTGGACACCGCGAGCGTGACCGTTGCCCAGGCGCTCCAGTTCCTCAGCGTGCTGGTCCATGAGAGGACGGTCGGCCAGGACGTCAAGGAGCGGGAGGAGAGAGCCATGGATGCCACGGAGGCGATTCTCGGGTACAACCAGGCGGCGTGGCCCCACCACTTCAGCATTGCCGTGGGTACCGGCGGCTTCTACACGGACCACGAGATGGAGACCGCGCTCGAGCGCGTCGACCGGACAGGTGCTTTTCTGGAAAGCGTCGGTGCTCGAATCCGCGAGTACGTGTCAGAGCGCAGGAAGGAACGGAAGGCCAACGGGTAAGATGGTTGAGCCGACCGAGGTGAAGCGTAACGAAAGGAGGTGGCAGAAGCACCAGCTTCTGTCTAGGGAAGGGCTCCGTCCCTTCCTTTTAGCTTTAGTACTGACTTTTAGCTTTCGTATTAGGGTAGACCAGCGCCCTGATGGAGAAGAGCGCTGGTCCGAAGGAGAGAAGCGATGGTGCCGACGACGTCACCATCTAGGAGATGACAAGTACTAGTCTAGCCCGATTCGTTCCCAAGTCCAAGAGAGATTATCAAGAAGAAACAAACGAACGTACTCTCTCTGCGGTCCGGTGTCGCACAGAGCGTCATCTGGTAGTTCAATCTCGCTTAAACAAGAATAGCGCTTTCGCCATGCGTTAGCTGTGAGGATGACTTGCGTGCCACTGTCCAGCTCGTATTCGCAGTGGACGTGTCCGTGACCGCACACAACCAAGTCCCACGGGCGCAGAACGTCCGAGAGACCAGAAGCCCAACCGCCACGAGAGTTGCCGTTCGCGCTGCACTGGAGAGGGGGGTGGTGTACAACCACCACGTACGCCCACGTCGGATTGGAATCTACCAGGCTGCGTACGTATCTGATCTGCGGCTCGACGGAAAGATTGCTGTCCAGTACCACCAGGGCAACGTCATGATCCAGAACATGTACTTGTGGTGTACGCCCAAAATGGCGACGGAAGGCATGCAGATTATCGTGGTTACCCCTAGTAGCAACTACTGGAAAAGGGATCCTATCCATAGCCAGGGACATCTGGTCCATCTGATCGTCAGACCTGTCGTCCGTAATGTCCCCGGTATGGATAACAGCGTCGATGTTCTGCTCGCCTACAATAGCGTCCACAACAGGGAACGCGTGACCGTGCGTGTCCCCGAAGACGATCATAGCAAGCAGAACATCGCGCATCCCTACTCTTCGACCTCGCTCAGGCGAGCCCTCTCCGCCAGGAACAGGATCTCGCTCTGGAGGGGAATGTTCGCACGAGCATCGAACTCCGCCCGGTCGTAGTTGGTAGGACCGGCTAACCATTCGGCAGCCGACTGGACTACCAGCGTAGCCAGGTCCATCCACGGATCCATCGAAGACTTGTCGGTACCGTAAAGGGCCGCCTTGCAAGCATCCGATTGGCGGTTGAACTCCGTAACATCGAAAGAAGGGTCAAGGGTAACTCCAATCGCCACGATAGCCGCGTTAACCTCGTCAGGGATCGGGACGCCGAAGCTCTTCACGACCTGAATACCGTGAAGGGCCACGGGGGCCGATAGACTCAGCCACTCCTGCCAACCACGCTCGCCAGCGTTCTCCTCCTCAACCCAGTACCAGGTAGTGTCCCAACCAACCCGCAGGGTGTTCTGGGTCACCCTGAGTGCACAAGCACCCTTGGCCAACCACTCGAGGCGCTCGGTGTCAGAACCCTCGATGTCAGGGTAGGTAGCCACCACGATCTCGTCGGCTACGTTCACCAGACTGGCAGACTGGAGAATAGCGCGCTGCGCCATGACCTCCGGTTCGGTCTGGACGGGCTGGCACGTGTTGCACCCCGTAGTAATAGTCGCAACCGCCAGTAGGCAGAAAACAATCGCGAGTGCCACTCCAGTTAGAAACTTCTTCATCTCAGTCCTCCTTGCGTGGGTCCTATCCCACGCGCGCCTAGAGGATAAACTCCCTATACGGATAGAGCAACACCTTTGGTGTAGACAAACTCTGATCCGTTGGGTTCCCTAGACTGTACTACGTGTTGTCGGTTTGACTCAAGCCCTTTTCAACACGCTTGCGGATCATGCGCTTGACGAGCTCGTAGAGGTTGGCAGCCATCGATCCCGCAGCCGCACCAGCAAGGAACTGGTAGAAGGGTTCGGGCAGGATGAGATTGACCGGCCATAACATGAAGAACACCCCAGCGGGGATTGCAGGCAGGATGGGGAGCAGCTCATCAAGCGCCTCCCCAACAGACTGCCATGGTTGCGTGGTGGTGAGCTTACCCTTCAGGCCCTTGTCGATCGCTAGGAGAAGGCGCTTGATCAGCAAGACCAATACGTAGGACCCGAGAGCCGCTACGAGAAGGTGGATGGCAAAGTCTACTTCAGGACTCATAGTGGGCTCCTAAGCGGGGAGGAGGTCCAATACCTTGTACTTGACCCTTGCAGAAACGATTTCTACCTCATCGTTGAGATCAGTGGTGCACTCCACAACCAGGCTGTACGCGTAGTCGCTGTTTTTGACAGGCTGTCCTACATTGACAGCAGTTATGATCTGCGGCAAGGATAGGCCCGCAGCTATGTTTATAGGAACACCGCCAAGAGCATCTGTAGCCTCAGCGCCTATCAGCAAGCTGTTCCATGTATGCTGCGCCAAGTACATGGACACGATCTGAGTATTCGCAGCCGCATTCTTTCCAACGAAGTACACGGTCACGTCCTCGATAACAGAGTTCTCGGGGAGATTGATAGGGAAGGCTACGTGCTGATTAGCCTTATTTGCGTCCAACCGCCAAACGGGTCGCGCTAAGTACCCAACGGCCCCAATAGACTGATTCTGCAGAAGCCAGGCTTCAGTCGTGTACGTATCGCCGTCTTGCATTGGTATTTGGTGGTAGAACGAAACTGGTGCTTCCCACCCAATAGACGTGTCAGTCACGAGCTCCAAACGAGCAGGAGAGACTGTAAAGATGTGTGTTGGCGGCGACGTTGCAGGCCACGGAGCCACGGTGTACGGCGTCTCTCGTATAGCATAGCCACGATAGAACCCACCGGCCGTAGTAAACCCCTCAGCAACCTCCATGTCTCCGGCGGCATCGCACCAAGCCATCCAGTACCCTGCGTCTCTGTCTGCCGTCGCATCCATCAAAACGTTTAACGGATTTGGCAAAGGACCGCCATTGATGCCAGGTAGCCCTACCAGAACGCCGCCATGGTCACCGGTTCCCAGGCCGCTCGTGGCGTCAAACGCGCTCCCCAGTCCGGTGCCCAACTGCCAATACGTAGCTGTAGCGGCTCCCACCTGGTCGTCGATCATATGCAAGTACGCGCTTGCCTCTTCCCAAGGAGTAGCGTTGTCGTAGTCAATAGAACCGAATGCGATAGTCTCGGCTAAGCTATTAGAAGCAGCTCCCAGGAACGCCCCATACGGTGCTAGCCCACCAGGAACGCTGCTGTAGGCAGCGGCCATACGCCCAAATGTTCGTCTAGGCCCTGCTGGTGTGCCTAGAGGAAGACCTGGATCTTCTTCACCACCAAAATGCGCACTACCGTTCCACAGGAGACGATAGCGCTGGTACGTAGTTCCTACAGAACCAACGGCTGCGTCCCTGGCCAGATCACCGCTCCAGCCTTGAAACAGATCACAACCGTCGACAGCAGTTGGGTCGTATGCCGCTATCGTAGTCAACGCAGGAGTAAGCTGTGTGCTGTACACGTCTCCAACGAGTAGGTTACCTCTTTGGAGAACTGCGGGTACTATCTGTGAATTCGGGCCTAACTTCCAGCCGCCTGTACGGAACTGAGGTCTGTACAAGGTAACAGTAGCGTTTGTGTCCATAACAAACGCCGGAGCGGCCCCGTCCAGATCTACTACTGTAGCCTCTGTAGCGATAGCTCCCATGGCGTCGATAATGTACAAACCGATGGGCAAGCCAGTCCCGGAGTCTTCGATATACAGTAGATCCACACCGGGAATCACAGCCGTGTTGTTTACAGCAGCACCGTAAAAAGTGCTACCCCCTCCCAGCTGAACTATGTCTCCCCCAGCACCGAGAGGATTTAACGTGGCTGTGTTTCCAATAGCGATAATCGTGTCACCAGACTGGATGTCTAGCGCCTTTCGATGGATCATACCGGCGTAGGGCGCCTTGTCGGCAATGGGGTCCAGCTCTTGGCCTTCGAAGTCGAAACCGATCGTACCACGGGGGGTATTGTCAGTAGCCCTAAACAGAGCGTTGGCATAGTCGAAGCTGTACATGGTCGCCGTCGGCGGTTCGACGGACACTATAGGCAGCCCTAGTGGGGCATCCCTATCAGCAAAGCGCAAGAAGTCCATGAAGCGTTCGGAGCGCGCAACACCCTGAGTGGCAATCGTTCCATGGATCAGCTCAACATCGGTAGCACCCATGACCTCGCTCATACCCAAAGTAGGCGCAAAGGCGAAGTGAGTGGTGTAGACGATGTCTCCCGCAGCCCACGCGGTACCAACAGCCGGAGCAGCACCCGCAGGGTTCACGTTCCTGTTCAGGGTAAACACATCAGGCCCAACAGCAGCCCTGTTGGTGGAGATTGCAAAAGCGTCGGTAAGATCCGGTGGTACACCAGTCAACAGGTTACCGGCATCCCGCAACACGCGCTGGTAGACGCTGTAGTTGAAGAAGGCTACGCCGATAGGACCAGGACCAGCAGGTGTCCCGGTCGGGAGAGTACCGGCACCTGGACCTGTGAAATCGATCTGGTTAGCAGCCGGGAAAGCATTGATCACCCCAGGAGTACCGTACGGGTAGGTCTGCAACAGAGTAGGCAGAGCAGTGTACAGGCTGATACCCCCCGCAGCGGCGTAGACATCATCGACGTACAACTGAAGTCCGGTAGTGGGGCTGTAGAGGGGAGCAAGTGCTCCGGTAGCCCACAGCTTGATGTAGTTAGAGCACCAGAGCTCTGGGTTAGCGCCGCCAGTAACAGCGGTAGTGCCCGCAGGACCAAGATACACTACTGGGTAGCTAGTCCAAGTAAGCAGATCGATCTCATATGGTGGAGCGGCACCGCCTGTAGCCACAGCTAGCTGGGACAAGATGTCCAGGCACGCATCGTCCTTCTCGAACAGAGCGTCTGTCTTTGCTGTCATCTCGTACAAAGCGCGGTTGATAACGGCAGACTCCGGATCCTCACCGATACCGATCAACCTGGACTCAACAGCGTACGCACCGTCGTAACGGCCCTTGGCCGGTACATTCTCCTCGTAAGGAACACGGTATGCGCCACCGGCGGGACCAGCAGGAGCGGTAGGTGGAATGGAGTCCCCGGTGATCGTATGGCGATCTCTCCAGTAAGGAGTACCGTAGGTACCAGCTGGCCAAGGGAATTGATTCTTAGGCATTACCTGCTCCTATGACCACAGGAACGACCACTCCGTAGTGATCGACATCAAGCGAGACTTGGGGATTCGGCTGAACGTCGTGTATGCCAGTGCAGACGATGACGTGAACGGCAGATCCGCAGCCACAGCATACGAGGTAACAGTCTCGTCGGGGCTAGGGGTCCACCGGTAAATGGCCGCTTCCGAGATCGGGACCTCTGGGTAGTAGTTGGCAGCACTGGGGATCCCAGCGTCGTTTACGTCTGTAACAGTCAGAGTGGAAGTGTACTTGATCCACGAGTAAGGCTTGGCAACTGGTAGAGTGACAATCACCGGCGCCAGCCACCTGGCCCATGCGGGAGCACCACCGGCTGCCACCCTAATACGAACTGGGCGTTCGAGACCGGTAACTGTTACATCGGTGTCGGTTTGCAGGTTGGTGCCAGGATAGTCAGTCGCCACCGCAGCCGGGATTAGAGACACGTCCTGTTGATTGCCACCAATACCGTAAGCCACGTAGAACGGCCTGTAAGGCATCCACAGGTCAGCCGCCGTGGGAGAGCCTAACCCGGCTGTAACGTTCCTGGTAAAAGCAGGCGCGGCAGCAGCCGCTGGCTCAGCCTCAGGAGGGGCAGCACCGACGACGTAGTTTTGTGTGTCGTACCCAAGGAACAACGAAAACCAAGTGCGCCCACCATCCAAGAAGATGTTGTGCTGCTCGCGCTCGTAGATCTTCTCGCCTGAGACGTCTCTGGCAGTGATCTTGACGTTGCACCCGAGCTTGTAACAGTGATCGCTCATGACAACTCCTATGCGAACAGCAACGACCACTCAACCGTCAGTGTCAACGGAGGCGCTGCTGTCTTAATCAATGGCGCAAACGTCTCGTACGCCAGCATCGCATTGCCAGCCGCCATAGAACCAGAAATGAAAGGCAGTGCAGTAGTGTATGTACCAGCGGTATACGCAGTCACACCCTCGTCCTGGCTCAGGTTCCACCTATACAGCCCGGCCTCAGATACAGGGATACTTGGGTAAAAGCCCGGTGCACTCGGTATCCCAGAATCGTTTAGATCAGCAGCAGTAAACACCGCAGTATACTTGATCCACGTGTACGGAGTAGTAGTTGGAAACGAGACGCTTACTGGCTTGACCCATCTCGCCCACGCGGGGGCAGCTCCTCCTGCGTTACTGACCTGACACGGCCGCTCGAGCCCCAGTACCGAAGGATCCGCATCGGATTGGATATTCGTACCAGGATAGTCCCCGTCGACCGTGCCCGCGGCTCCTGCTCCGGGAACTGGGCCGCTTTGCTGGTTGCCCCCGACACCAACGGCGATGAAGAATGGTCGGTACGGCATGTGTACGTCTGCTGTAGT
>Ga0180431_10005943_pt1 | contig 14642 bp, 21 predicted proteins | sample SS_ome_11_FD_132459 | JGI IMG/M metagenome (GOLD analysis project Ga0180431, IMG submission 132459) | Hypersaline lake sediment archaeal communities from the Salton Sea, California, USA - SS_1_MS_1 metaG | ecosystem: Environmental > Aquatic > Non-marine Saline and Alkaline > Hypersaline >... | reverse complement strand
GTTCCATGTTAGGCTCACCGTCATGTTGCCATCGCGGTCGGAGAACAGCTCCGCGCCATCCACCAGTGTGCCCGCAAAATCGATCACGGCGATGCGGTTGGCCGCCGGTACGCCCGTGCCCGCGAGCCGGATCCGCCGTTGCACGAGGCCGCTCAGAAGCCCGTCCACATACGCCTTGGCGCTAGAGTTGAACTCTAACACCGTCTCTAGTTGGCCTTCCCAGCGCGTCTCGCCGTGGGAGCCCGGGTAGAGCGAGCCCGCAAACTGCTTCAGGTGTCGCCCAGGGCTGGCCTCCAGGTTGAACGAGATCAGCGTCGCCGCTACCGTGGTGTGGGTGCTGTTGGCCCATGCGCCCACTTGGAACGTGGTGTCGGCCATGCGCACGAGCGTCACCGCGCGCGTGCTCGACGGTGCCGTGCTCATGGTCACCGTCTCGATCTTCTGGCCCAGGAGGTCACAGTTCAGCTCCCACACGCCACCCGCCTCGCCACTGATAGTAAGCGTCGCGGGGAGAGCGCCATTTAGTTTGTAGCTGGCGTTGGTGGTGCCGAACTCCATGGTGTAGGTCTGCGGCGTGCTGACAGACGTGAGCGGCGCGGTATAGTTGCGCACATACTGTGTCCCTGCCGCTGCAGAGCCGGTCGCCTTGCCGAACGCGCCATCCAGCCAGTAGCAGATGTCCTGGTAGCTGCAATCCTGCGAGATGCTACCGGAACCGTGCTGGGCTACCTGCGCCGACGAGATGGCTGGCGCCAACCACCCCATGGGCTCGCCCTGGTGAACCTCGTCCTCGATCTGCAGCGACGCGTCCGTGACGCCGATCAACTGGACCGTGGCGCGGGCCGCGCTGCCCCAGGTGGAGGCAGGCTCCGCGAACAACTGTACCAATCGCAACACCGATGCTGGCATGTCTGCCTCCTACGTGGTCTTCTCCACTACGGTCACACGATACACAAAGCCCCAGTAGGGCGTCTGGGCCCACTGCAGCTCAAACCCGCCGCCACTGATCCCGCTATCACTTACCGTCCGCAACTGGTCTACGGCATCGCTCAGGGTGGGATCGTCCTGATACGCCTGCCCGAACGCCTCTAGCAGCGTAACACACGCCTGATAGCCAGGGTCTAGGCCGGGCTTGTCCTGCGCGACGGGTTGCACAAAGCAGCGCACGATGTAGACCCGCTCTTGGCGCTTGAGCCCCATCGCCGCCAGCGACCACTCAGCCTCGCCCGGCCACACCAGCACGCGCGGCAGGTCCGCCGTGCTCAGGTTGCTGGGCATGGCCACCGTTGCCGTTTTCACGCCGCTGATGCTGGCGTGTAGCGTCTGCAGCGCCGTCATGGTCGTCTCTACGCTCATGCCATCTCCAGTCGCGGTTGCATCTGGGCCTCAACGATGCGCTGCTTGGCAACCTCAAAGTAGCCCTCGTCGATCTCGATGCCGATGAAGCGGCGATCCTCTCGTATCGCCGCTTCTGCAAACGCGCCGCCGCCAACAAAGGGATCAAGCACTACGTCCCCGGGTTGCGTGTGCCATCGCATGAAAATAGCCCCAAGCTGCCAAGGCTTTTCGGTGGGATGCTGGTCGGCACTCGGTATGATCTTGCGCACGCCATATGCGCCAGGGCGGATCACGTTCTCGACGCGATTCGTCTCATCATACCAGGCGCAGGCGGCCCCCGTCCGCCGTGCCACTAAAACCGTCTCGTAGCTGCGCCGATAGTGCCAGCCCATGCCCATCGGCCCCTTGTCCCAAACCACCATCTGCTTGAACTCTAGGCCAGGTTCCGAGTCCAACCATAGCGACCATCGTGCAAACTGCGGGTCTGGGCCGCCGCCGCAGCAGCAGCAGCAGCAGCAGCAGCCAGGCTTGAGCAGGCGCGCAACTTCGGGCAGCACGGCTTGGAACACCTCGTTCGCCTCTTGGCCATCGTTTGCAATCGCTCGCGCCTCGCCATGCTCTCCTCGGCCCAACGCCGCTTCCCACCGATGAATCAGGTCGCCGTTGTTGTTGTTGTTGTGTCCATACGGCGGGTCCGTCACCACGGCGTCTACGCTGCCATTGGCCAGCGTCGGCATAATCTCTAGGCAATCGCCTCGATACAGTGTTACGTCGCCCGATTGCCAGATCATGCGTCCCACCTTTTGAATCGCGCTTCCAGGTAGTCACGCGCGATTCGCAGATCGTCGGCGCTCAGCGCCGCCGTGCGATGCCCCACGTGATACTCGCCCGGCTTGCCCTTGTACCAGCCGCCCGCCGTCTCTACGGTCACGTCATAGCGCTCTGGCCGCTCATAGATGGGCGCGCCCGGGTAGACCTGCAGCACCGTGATATCCACATCGTCGGGCTGCGTGCGCGCAATGAACTGCTCAGTCTCCTCTAGCGTCTCCCACGTCTCGCCTGGCAGGCCCACGATGATGAACGTTTTGACGCGGATGCCCGCGACGTGCGCCCAGTGGATCGCGGTCGCCTGCTCAGCGGACGTCTCGTCCTTCTGAATAGCATCCAGCACCGCGTCGCTGCCCGACTCGACGCCCATACCGATCTCGACACAGCCGGCCTCGGCCATCATGCCCAGCGTCGCCGGGTCCACCTGGTCGGCCCGCACAAAGCAGCGCCAGATCATGCCCAACCGCCGCATCCCGTCACAGATGCCCTTGAGCCGCCGCTTGTCCAGCGCCAGGCTGTCATCGTAAAAGTGGACCGCCTCATAGCCGTGAACGTCACGTAGCTCGGCCATCTCGCCCAGCACGTGCGCCGCCGACCGCGCCGTGTAGCGCCGCTCCCACACGCCCGCGCTGCAGAACGCGCAGCGATGCGGGCAGCCGCGGCTCGTGATGGCCGTCGCGCAGTCGTGCGCCAGACCGCCCCGATCCTTGAGCGTGTAGTGATACCGCCGCGCTTGACTGCGATCGGGATATGGTAGCGCATCCAGGTCCTTGATCCTCGCCGCATGGATGATGGCATGATGCGGGATCGGGCCCGCCAGCAACTCAGGCAGCACCTGGTCGCCCTCGCCCACGATCACCGTGCCGCCCAGCTTTAGCGCGTCGTCTGGCGCGCTGGATGCGTGCGGCCCGCCTATAACCAACGGTACGGTGGCAGCGTCGGCCACCATCTGCATGTTGGCGCGTTGCGGCGTCGTGCCCGTCAGGCACCACACGCTGCAATCCTTGGGCAACGGGTCGCCCAGGCCCAGGTCGCAGTACACCGGCTCGTGGCCCTCCTCGCGCAATGCCGCGCCCAAGCTCCACAGCCCCAGCGGGCCATGCACTGCCTGGTCGCGCAGGAACGTGCTCGGCGGGCAGATCAACCCTACACGCATGGTACATCTGGCGGCGGCGTGCCGTTCTCCGCGATCCAGCGCCGGTAGGCCGCGTCGTCAATGAACATATCACCGATATGCGGGCTGGTGGTTGTCGTGTCACACCAGAGTGTGATGCCGCGCTCGCGGCACCGCTCCGAAAAGTACATGTCGGTGCCGGGCCACCCCGACCACTCTTTGTAGTCGTAAGCAAAGTACGGCGGGTCCATCTCTTCAAACACGCTACGTTCGACCATCATGCTGCCCGTGCCCAGCGCATCCACCTCGATTGCGCCCTCGCCCCACTCGGCCATGCGGCGATAGGTGCCGTCGCCTGGGTCCACGAACGCGCACGGGTCATACGGCGACCCGCGCCGATAGTTGAGGCCGCCGACAACCCTAACGGTGTCAGGATAGGCCTGGAACCAGCGCGCCAGCCGTTGCACAATGTCCGCCGGGTGTGTGTGGTCGCTATCCAGCATTAGCAGGTGCGTGTACTCGGTTTGCAGCAGGAACTCGGCGAACTTGTGCCGCGCAATGTCGTTTCGGGTGTACTCCAGTCGCGCCAGCGCCCAACCCTGCACGAATATCTCGGCAAAGCTGAAAAAGGCGTGCTGATTGATCACCCTCTCCATTGGAATGCCCAGGATCACTTTCATATCCGGCGCGCGCACTGTGAGCGGCTCTACCTCTGGCACCGCCAGCAGGCGTCTCACTACCGATGCGCCGCCGTCCACAGACTCCCCCTCGAAAGTCTCCGTCACAACGCCCTCCTCAAGGTCCGTCATGTCAGCGTAGCCTCCTATACGGGTCAAGTATCTCGCGCACGTCACGCGGCAACCCCTGTGGCACCGTCATCACGCCCGCGTCTGGGATCACCGTCACGTCATATACGCTCGCGTCCTTTTGGCTGTAGAGATAGTTCGCCAGTCGGATCGTTGCGTGCGCAATGTCCGCCGGCACCGTCGTGGCATAGCCCCATCGCCCGACTACCGCAATCGCGTCCTCTGGCGCCTCACTCCAGGTCCACAGTTCGTCGCTGCGATGATTCAGACGGATGGCATAGTAGGGCGTCGCGTTTCGCGGCTCTGGGGTATAGTGCGTTGACGGGATTGTAGTGCTGGTCTCGTTGCTATTAGCGATCGTGGTGATGGTTGCCAGGTCCTCGTCCAGGTACAGCGTCTTGCGGTCCGGGCTCACGTCGCGCACGGCGTCATAGTAGCGCGCCGCCGCCGTCGTCGGCGCCAGGAACACGCGGTGACAATAGCTGTCGATCTGCTCCTCAGCCCTCGCTATCAGGCTGGTGAGCAGGGTGTCGTCGCTGGTCTCTGTCGTGGCGATGCCACGGTAGAGCTTGACCTCGGCCAGGCTCGCATATCGCGCCATAGCGGCCTCCTGTCCCTACAGCAACTTGCAAACGATGCTGACGTGGACCGCTGTTGCGCTGGCCGATACTGCCGTGCCTCGCGCCTTGGCCGCCAGAAGGCGGATGTAGTTTACGCCCGCGAAGTCGCCACTTGCCAGCTGATAGGCGCGGCTTTTGACCGCAGGAACGGTGTAGGCCGTGCTGGTCGACGCCTTCCATAGCGGCAGAAGCCCGGTGCTGGTTTCGGACACTCTCACATGCACAATGGGCGCCGTCGCCATCCAGTTGCCATCGTATGCAATCCGCACGGGCGCCAGTCCGTCTATCATCACGGCGTTGCTCCGCGTGCCGTTCCTGGCAATGGTGGCCGTTTTGACCTGCACATACTGGTCGTTGGCCGCATCATGCACGCTGCGATAATCTGTCAGTGCCATATCGCCTCCCTGATGGGGGCGCGACGCGATGGCCGCGCCCCCGCTCGCTAACTCTAGGCAGTCGTGGTCACAGTGTTAGACTGCGGCCCAAACCGCGGGTCGAACCCCATCGCGATGATCACCATCTGGGCGGCGCGAGTGCCGGCCACGCCGCGCACACGCACATACCGCCCACGAGTCGTGCCGACACAGTTCTGGCCCACGTTCTCAGCGCGGATCTCCAGGATTTTGGTCCTGGCGAATCCGGCCGTCTGGCACATCACCGTATTGGTCACAATGGCCGTTTTGGTCACCGTGCCCTTGGCGGTAGAGTCCAGAATCTTGATGCGGGCGTGGTTGCCGGTATCGGATGCAGCCGTGCCCACCACCTGGGCGACCACCACCAGACGGCGGAAGTTTCCCATGTCGATGGTATTGGTCTGCTTGGATGATGCGCCGGCAATCGACGCGCTGGTCATGATCGTGTCGGTGAACTTGATCCGTTCCGTAGCTTCAACGTTGTAAGGCATCGTATTATCCTCCTATACCTGTATTCTACGTGTGGCGGGCGGCAACAAACGGCGACATCTGCGTTGTCCCGTCGGCCAGGTACGGCGCAGACTGCAGCCACGGTTGCCCATCCACCAGCGACACAAACCGCCACGTGCCCTGGTTGTTGATGAAGCGGTAGTGCTCGCTAAAGTCGATCTGGATTTGCTGGCGGCTGTAGATCAGGTAGTAGGAGAGATCGGCCAGCAGCACGCGGGTCGGGCTAGACCCGGCACCGGCGCCAGCGGGAATCTTCTCGCTGAACAGGACCGGCTTGCCGAACAGGGTCATGGGCAGATTCTCGCGGGCGTTGGGAATCCAGATGACGTTGCCGCCAGCCGTATCCGCCAGCTCCACGAGGTCGCTCATAACCTGCGGGTGCATGATCCAGACGCCGTTCTGCCGACCAGCCGAGTCGGGCCGCGTCATGAACACCTCAAGCATCGTGCCCGCGTCGTCCAGGTTGAGGTCGTCGCCCGTGGCGATCGGCGTCAACAGTGCCGGCGAGTTGAAGACGCCCAGCGGCTTAGCCGCGCCGTCACCGCGCAGGAACGCCCAGTCTTCGTACCAGGCGATGCAGTCCGCAAAGAGGTTGCGCAGGAGCGCTTCCAGCGTTGCGCCAGCGTCGGCACGCAGCATGTTGGAGGCCATCGTGTAGCCCGACAGCTCGTGGTAAACGAGCTTGATGGTCTTGAACTTGGCTTCCGTCTCTGTCTTGGCGCCAGCTTCCTCGGTCCAGGTGGCCGCCACTCCGCCCAATGCGGCAGGCGCGCCAGCTGTGGTGTTGGTATAGTCCAGCACGGGATAGTTGAACTCGCGGCTGGAGGCGGGGATAACCGTGGCCCGAGGGCGCACAATCGACCGCTCTGCCGCCAGACTCAAAATCTGGTTGCTGTACTCAGCTGGCACCAGGTAGCCGCCAGCCTCACCAGTGATTTCCGACTGCGCTTTGTAGGTGCCGTACACCTCGCTAACGCGCTTGGTGTCACCGCGCTGGATGGCAATCAGAAAGTCGCCAAAACTCTTTTCCTCAGGCCGATCCTTGCCCTCGGGCATCGCGTGGAACGCCTTCTGCATAGCGGGCATGTCGCCCAATACCTTGGTGAGCGCAGCCTGGATCATCGCCTCAAAGTTCGGCGTTTCAGGCTGGGCAGCAGGCTGGGCCTCCTCGACCCGTTCCGTTTTCTCAGTCATTTCATGTTTCTCCTGTATGTGTTGCGACTCCGCTTTCACTTCTGCCTTGACCACCGTGGCCTTCTCGGCCACCTCTGGCGGTTCCTCGGCTGGCAGTTCCAGCTCGGCCAGGGACAACGATTTCAAAGGCGTTACCGCGTTGCGCGGCTCCGCCGGTGTGGGCGTGATTGACGCATCCAGGCCCAGCGGCCAGGCGGCGATCCTCGTGACCTTGCCCTTGGTCTTTTCCTTTTCCACGAGGTGGGCGGCCGTGCCGCTTGACCAACCCATCTTGCCTGCGACGGCCTGCTCATAGATGAATCGCTCATAGGCGTCGCGCAGCTCTAGCTGTGCCTCGATCCATACGCCCACCTCGTCTTTCCGCAGCTCCGCGTCGTCGTCAAAGATGCGCTTGCCCAGCCGCTTGTCGCCGCCGTGCTGGTACATCACGGGCGTTGTTCGGTGTGGGCCAAAGTCTGTCTCCGCGTCAAAGTACTCGGCCTCCAGGTCGGGCTCGTCTGGCGAGGTGAATCGCACCAGGTAGCCGCCCACGCGCCCGTCGCCCAGCGCCTTGACGGTGTCGCCAAAGAACACCACGGTCTCGCTTTCAGTGGGCTGGCCCGCTTCCATCTCGGTTCGTTTTTCCTCGTCCATTCGTGCCTCCTTGGGGACGCAAAAGAGCGCCGTCCTCGTGGTGGTTTCTAACTCACCGCTGAAACGGCGCTCCTTACGGGCTGCCAGTTAGGTTGTCGGTTCTATTTTCTACGCCTCAGCTCTGCCGTTGTGGGCGAGATGCCCAGCGACCGCTCGATAGCGTCCACTATCATCAGGATAGCCTGGCGGATCGCCAGCCAAAGCGCATGTTCGTCATTCATGGTGAGGCGCCTCTGCCATTATGCGCTCCAGTCAATAGGATAGCCAAACAAGCGCCTTGTTCGTAGCGGCGTTGGCTGAAGACGATGGGAGACCAATCGGGAATAAATCACATCGGGCCTCGACTCATGCTCCTCTTCCTGCCAAATCCAAGGCCAAGCATCGGTTCCACGGATCGCGGGAGTTGTCCCGCGCGGGATCTTGGTTACGTCCTCGCGTATTCCCTCGGGATAGCTGATACTGAGATAGTGATAGCGCGGCTTGCGTCGCCCCCGCACCTCGGCGGCCATCCATTGCCCCGCCGCGTATAATCCGATCCCTATCCCAGCCGCAATCAATAGGTGTTTCATCCCCCCACCTTCACAAACTCCGCCAGCCACACGCTCAAGGCGCCCCCGCGCACGGTATGCTCCTCAACCAGCTCGCAGTCATCTAGCCAGCCCATCACCTGCGCCTTGCTCAGCCGCCGCTCGCGGTTGAAGAGCGTGACGGGCGCGTCCTCTATCGGGCAGCTCAGCAACAGATGGCCGCCCGGTGCCAGCACGCGCTGTAGCTCTTTGCAGGCGCGCTCGCTGCCGCGTGGGTCAATCGGGTCGCCGTAGCGCCCCAGCCCGACGTGCTCGATCACACTTAAACTGGTGACCATCGGCACCGAATCGCTTTCAAGCGGCAGTTCGGTGATGCTCCCGCGTAGGCACGTCAGCCCCGGCAGGTCCACCGGCAACGGCCGCACGTCCACCGACGTGACGGGCACGCACTGCGCCAGGATGCCCACGAGCAGCGCCGTGCTGCCTACGTCTAGCAACCAGTCTGGGTCAACGCCTAGCACCCGCCGGAACGCCCAAGTATCTTGGTAAAAGTACCACTGGTCCAGCTCGGTATCACTCGTGCGCTCGTCGTGAACGCCATGCAGCACAATGGCCTCAGCGGGGTCCATTGCCTGCGCGTAGGCGTGTAGGTTGGCGCGCCACCAGGCCGGGATGCTGGTCATGCCGCCACCCCCAGCGCCACGAACGCATCCTCAAACCGCTGCCGCCACGTGTGGCAGTTGCGCGCGCGGTAGGCACCACGATAGGCGATCTGCCCTCCCCGCGCTCGGTAGGACAGATAATACCGGCACTTGTCAATCAGCTCGGGCACGTCGCGCCATGTCTCGATCTCTGCGCCTATCTCATAGTGCTCGCGCAGCTCGGGATTGTGCTGCGTCAGGTAGAACGCGCCCGCCATCGGCGCTTCAAAGTCGCGGCCTTTCAGGCTCAGCTTGCTCGGGTCCGCCGTCTCGCCTATGCCCAGCGTTATCACCGCGCGGTTCATCAAGTCTACCATCTGCCGCGTGCTCACCATGCCGCGCGGCCAACCCTGGCCGTAGGCCTGCACGTCTAGGCCAGCCTCTACCAAGTCACACACGATCTCGGCGCGGCGGCCATAGTTTTTACCCACAAACAGCACGTCTATGTCGCGCGGCACGTCTTTCGGCACGAACACGTCTGGGTTGGCTCCCGCTGGCAGGTAGATGGCCTTGGCGCCGATGCTCTCGTACCACTCGACCGCCGTCGGGTCGCTGGTCCAGCACATGTCAAACGCGCTGGCGACGTCCACCATGCCTGCAAAGCCGGTTGGCTCCAGGTTGCTGTACCGATGCGTCTTGTCATCCAGCGTCATATTCAGCGTCGGTATCCCCATCATGCGCATCGCACGAATGTAGCCTGGATAGACCAGCCGTCCGCACAGGTAGCCGTAGAACATGTCCAACGGCTCCTGCTCGTGCGCTTCCACCACCCGCCGCAGCATCTCCTGGTTCATGGCCCCTTTCAGGCCATAGTGCCAGCCCGCGTCGTACTGCGAGTATGGCGGGTGCCAGTCGTAGCGCACCAGGTCGCCGAACGACTCCAACGCCGGCGTGAGGTTGTGCTCCTCCCAGTTGAAATGCCGGTAGGCGCCAAAGATGTTCACTTTTCCCCCAGCAGATAGTAGCTTGGCCCAGGCAGGTTGCTGATACGCTCGCGCGTCCACCGTATGTCTGGCCGATTTCGTTGCCACCGCTCAAAATATGCGGCGTTGTCGATGCCGCCGAACCGCTCCTGGTATGCTATCAGATACGCATCGAATCCACCCACCAGCGGCGCGATCGCATCGCGCGCCCCCATAGGCGCCTCGCTCAGTGACCATGTAGCGATGAACAGCCTAGGACTTGGCAGCGTCTCTATCATCGCTCGCAAGTCGCCTGTGTCCGACGTACACTCTACCTGGCCATCTAGCCCCACAGCATCGGCATAGTAGCGCTGCAGCGCCGACGCCACTGGCAGGTCGTACATGACGTATCGCCCGCCAAAACCCAATGCATATATCAGGCGACACATGCACCCATACCCGCCACCGAACTCGACCACCGATCCCGCGTCCTCGATGCGGAGCCCCGTCGCCGCCTCAAACGCCGCGACGTGGCCGGCTTGATGCAGCGTGTTGCAACTGGTCGTCTCGGCCTCGTGTTCCTGGTCGCTTGCCCATCCAACGCGAGGCTCCTGCAATGCCGGTATCCAGCGCCCGGGGTTGTCTCCGACCACGCGCCCGAACAGGCTCTCCATCGTTTCGCTATGCGCCGTCCACCGCATCGTTTCGCATACTACCGGCCACCCCAGAAAGGCATCTACATTGCCCGCTAGAATCGCCTCGCGCAGGCGCGCCTCATTCTGTGCCCACGGGCCGCCAACTGGAGTCGGCAGCTTTCGCACCATATCGCGCAACGCCTGCTGATTCACGACTCTGCCCTCAGCCGCGCGTTGGCCGCCGCCATGCCGTCTAGCAGCTCCACCTTGCCCGCCAACCAGTGGCGGATCGCATCCACATCCTTCGGGAAGCACGCGCCGCCGTAGCCGCGGTAGCCGTCCTTCTTGACGTTCCAATAGGCCAGAATCGTATCGGCCTTGACATAGCCCAGGTCAACCATCGCCCACGTCAGCATGTCTCTGTGTACATTGCCGGCCTGTATCATCATGTCTTCTATCAGGTTGGCGTAGATGACTTGCATCGCGCCATGCAAGTTGTGGGCGTACTTGATCATCTCGGCCGTCTCTAGGCTAACGTGTTTTGTGCCAGACTCGGCCGGAGGCAACCACCCGCCCCATACCCGATCCCAATGCTGCGCTAGATAACCCGTTTTGTCCTGGCCTACGATCTGTATCCGCGGGTCGCAAAAGTCCTCCCAAGCCGTTCTCGCGCTCAAGAACTCGGGCCAGTGATACACGCGCCACTCGGGGTGCTCGACTTGCAACCGCGCGCACGTGCCCGGCAGCACCGTCGAGCGAATCACCACGTTCACGTCACGCCCCGCCAACTGCGCCGCCACATCCTCTATCGCGCTCAGGTCTTGCCCGTCCGGGCCAGTCGGCGTTGGCAGGCAAAGAAACGCCCAGTCGGGCTCGCTCGCGTCGCCTACCCGCTCGTCCAGCGACACCCCCGCTGGCGCCAAGCCTTGTTCGCTCAGCCATCGGAACAGCTGCGCGCCCACAACCCCCGTGTGGCCGTAAACCACGACTTTCATTTGTACCACCTGCGATCCACGAACCACTCATACACGGCCATCGCCAGCACGAATATTCCTAGAACCACACATGCGGCTGCAAGTCCCAGTGATATTCCCCACCACGTTGCGGCTTCCCCCTCAAGCCCCATGAACCATTCCCAAGCCGTGCCCATTATGCCCCCCTTGCCAAGTCCCTTGTCGTGATAATCCTGTCCGCTGCCATTATGCGCTCGCCGTTGACGTATGCCCCGCCTTGCTCAATCAGCCTCCTAGCCTCGCTGCGAGACTGGCATAGGCCCACGCGCACAAACAGGTCGATCGCCCCAATCCCCCTTGCTAGCTCTGCCCGATCCACTCTGGTGGTCGGGATCACGTCGCGCATCGTGCTTGCTCCTCGATCCACGGGTACGTCATGGCTATGCCCTCCTCAAGGCTCACCCGTGGCCGCCACCCAATGCTCTCGATCCTCTCTGTGGCAAAGTTGCGCGACTGTACGCCTACCGGCCCGTCAACGTGCTTGATGCGCACGTTCTTGCCCGCAACCCGCGCCACCGTCCCCACGAGCTCGTCCACCGTCACGTACTCTTGGCTGCCGATGTTGACCGGGCCCTCCAGGTCCGACCGCATCAGCCGCACAATGCCGTCCACCAGATCGTCAACGTAGGTATAGTTGCGCACGGCGCTGCCGTCGCCCCACACCTCGACATCGCCGCCGTCGGGCGCCTCCGCCACCTTGCGGCACATCGCCGCCGGGGCTTTCTCACGGCCACCCGTCCAGGTGCCGTAAGGTCCATATGTGTTCTGAAACCGCGCGATCCTCACTGCCATGCCATACCGCCGCCCGTAGGCCGTCGCCATGCGCTCGGCGTAGAGCTTCTCCCACCCATATTCGTTATGCGGCATCGCCGGGTAGGCGTCATCCTCTGATAGCGGCGGCTCGCCCACGGCCATGTCGCGGTAGACGCACACCGAGCTGCTGAAAAAGTAGCGCTTGACGCCCGCGCCCACTGCCGAATCCAGCACATTGCTATTGATCAGCGCATTGTTGCGCATGATCTCGCACTCGGCCGTGCTGATGTACCCCATGCCGCCCATGTCGGCCGCCAGCTGGTATACCTCGTCGAAGCCATCCAAAAAGAGATCAAGCATCCACAATGCGCCTCTGTGGCGCAAATCCTCTAATATGAACTCGTCGGCCGCCGACTCGCGAAACTCGGGCTCCTTGATATCCATGCCGCACACCCAGTACCCGTCGCGCTTGAGCCGCTCGACCAGGTGCCCGCCGATGAATCCACCCGCGCCACAGACCAACGCGCGCTTCACAACCCCATCACCTCCAGCATCTTTCTAGCGCGGTGCTCATACGCGTGGCCTGCCAGCACCGCCTTGCGCCCCGACGCCCCCATTAGCCGCGCCGTGCTCGGGTACGATAGCAGCCGATCAATCTGCCCGAACGCCTCCGCATCGTCGTGATAGGCGAACAGCTGCAACCCTGACGTGAACAGGTCGCTCAACCCCGCCCCCGGCACCGCGTCTGTCACCAGCGGCCGCCCGCTGCACAACCCCTCGAACACCCGCATGTTCAGGTCGCCCGCCGTGCTCACGTTGAACACCACGCGCCCGCGCGCGTGCGCTGCCGCCATGTCCTGCCCGTAGGCCCCCTCGTACACCACCAGATCATAGCGCTTGGCGAGCTCTTCTAGCAGGTCACGCCGCCGCTGGTACCACGGGTGCGAGCCGTAAAGGTGGCCCACGAACACCACGTCACAATCGGGCTCGATTCCCACCAGCGGAGTGTGAATCTCGGGATCACACGCCACCGGCAGCCAGTGGGCCTCGCGGTCGAACTGGCCCACGTAAGCTTTCTGCGCCTCAAAAACGTGATCGAACACCATCCCCAACGTGCGATGCCATGCCATGTTGCTGTGCGAGTCAATAAACCACGCGGCGGTCGGAATCCCTAGCTTTGTCGGGTCCAACAGGCCGTGAGGAAACCCGCCACCTGCCTCCACCCATATCCACGCATCCGCATCCCAGCCACACAGAATCCGCCCGTGTCCCGGGCCCACTGTCGCTACATCGTGCCCCAGCGCCTCGAACGCCTTGACCAGATAGTTGGCCGTCGTGTACGGGCTGTAAGCGTAGGCAACCAGGATGTTAGCCATCGGTTACCCCCTCCCCCAATGACGGCTCTAAATGATGCATCAGCCGCGACACCAGCTCGACTGCAATATCACGGCTCATTGTTATCCCCAGCCGCGTTTCGCCGCCGCAAGCTGCCGACTCCTCATTATCCTTGGTTGTAACGCTAGCCAAGAAGTATATGGTGATGCGCTCCTGTGATTGTACTGCATCAATTTTCATCCTGTCCCCCGTCGTCAGCCTTTCTTACTGGCGCATCCGGCGGCATCTCGTGTGCATAAATCGCCTCGCCATCCATCCAGCCAGTGGGGCGAATCTCATACGCCGGCGGCAAGATAAAGCTGCTTGTCATAGTCGGAGGTAGGCACTCGGCTCTCCAATAGGCTATAATCCCATCCCACCTCTCCGTCATGCCGGCCTCCGCATGATGCCGCGCACGTCGTACCACAGCGGGGCAGATGCCGACCAGCGGCCCTGCTCTATCTCTGCATCGTACACGCGCTCTGCGCGGCCTATCTCGATCACCTCTAGCCCCGCTTCCTCGCCCAGTGCCCGCATCCCGTCGGGCATGATCCTCCAATAGTCCATCGGCGCGTCATGGATCGGCCCCGACGATGGCGCAATCAGTATCATGTGCCCCCCCGGAGCCAAGACCCGCGCCATCTCGCGCACCAATCGGTAGGGCTCTCGGCAGTGCTCTAGCGTCTGGCCCGAGATCACCGCGCCAAACTCCCCGTCCTCGAACGGGAGGGTATATGGGTCCGGCATCACCACGTCTACGTTGGGGCCGTCTGCGATGTCGGCCCCGACATACAGGCGGCCGCATGTGGCTGCGCGATAGCTCCCGTCACGATCAGGCCCGTTCATGCTGCGCGAGCCCACGTCAAGCACGCGAGCTGCTGCGGGCACAAACTCGGCTATCGCCTGGCCCATAAGCTCCACGCTGATGTTATGCACACGGCCTCCGCAGACTGGCCTCTATGCGCCAGTCGTCTATCACCTCGCGGTGAATCAGCTCCCACGGCTTGTACCCGTAGCTGCTGCCGTATAGCTGCCAGCGCCGATGTCTGCCGTCCAGGTAGTCGAACGTCTCCGGCGTAAAGAACCGAACATGCTCCGGGTCTTGGAACGCCGCCGGATGTGGCGCTCGCGGCACGATCACCTGCATCCGCCCACCAGGACGCAGCACCCGCCAGCACTCGTTCATGACTTGGCCAAACGGCGCGCCGAGGTGCTCCATCAGGTTGTCGGCCACGATATAGTCCACCTCGCCATCGCCCCACGGTAGCCCATCGCGGATGT
>Ga0180431_10005941_pt1 | contig 14647 bp, 13 predicted proteins | sample SS_ome_11_FD_132459 | JGI IMG/M metagenome (GOLD analysis project Ga0180431, IMG submission 132459) | Hypersaline lake sediment archaeal communities from the Salton Sea, California, USA - SS_1_MS_1 metaG | ecosystem: Environmental > Aquatic > Non-marine Saline and Alkaline > Hypersaline >... | reverse complement strand
TATATCAGCAGATTGTGCCAGGGAGACATGCTCAATGCTAAATTCCGAGGCTAAATCAAACATCTCAGTGACTACCGGCCTACCTGTAACGGCTCGGAACGTGATAGGTGATATGAACTGGATTGCTTCCTCAGTCATAATCACATTCACCTTCGCCCCTGCCTGAGTTAACTGGCTGGCAATCTCTGCTGCTTTGTAGGCAGCAATGCCTCCTGTTACTCCTAAAACTATGGTTTTGTTGCTAAGCATTACTGCTCCTTATTCATCTCATAAATGAGGCGCAATCCAACCAAGGTCAAATCGGGATTTATTACCTCTATAGTGGCTACCTCTTGGGCAAGAGGGTAAGCCTGGCCGCCGGTAGCTACCACCCTTGCCCTACCCCCCAGTTGCTCCTCAATTCTCCGGATCATGCCTTCGACAAGGTCGATATAACCAAATATTATACCTGATTGCATAGCTGAGATAGTATTTCTGCCAATGACTTGCTTGGGGCGGATTAGTTCTATTCGAGGCAGCATGGCAGTGCGGGTGAATAATGCTTCACTAGATATACCGATGCCTGGGGCGATGACACCACCGAGATAATCGCCTTCCCTTGAAACAACGTCGAAGGTGGTGGCAGTACCAAGGTCAATAATTATTACTGGCTTTCCATAGAGATGTTGGGCAGCCACAGCGTTGACCACACGGTCAGGGCCAACCTCTCGAGGATTATCCACAGCAAGACGCATACCGGTTTTCACACCAGCTTCGACCACTAAAGGTTTGGCATTTAGATACTTCTGGCACAGTTCCACAAATGTATGCAGCAGCGGTGGTACGACACCGCATAATGTTACTCCGGTAACCTTTGAAGGTAAAAAATTCTGACGCTCCATAAGGTTCAGCAATACCCCCCCGTATTCGTCTGGAGTGCGGTGAATTCCAGTAGCTAAATTCCAGGTATCTTTTAGCTTATCACCATCAAATATACCCAGCTTAACGTTGGTGTTTCCGATATCAATTGTTAATAACATGGACAGTTAACCAAAATAAGCTTTAAGTTCTTGACACACTGACTCAGGAGACCTGACAATCATTTTTGTGTCACCAAGAAGAGTGAGGTTGGCAATGTCGGAGATACCCAGCGGGGGCGTTATCGCTCTTGGTATAATCCTGGCTTGGGTCCAGAAATTACCCTCTTCAAGGATACCTGAGTAGAGGCATAAATTGAAGCTGTAGAAATTCTCGTCATCCATATACTTAAACACCCTTGTCAATCCCTGGGAGAAGGCATCTATGTCGTCTGACGTAAGTGAGGTAATGGCATCCCGCCCCTGAAATATTGCCATGACATCCAAGTGTAAGGATCTGGGGACAAAACTAGTTAGCCAAACAGTATTGCCGATAGTAGCGATGTATCTTTCTTGAAGTCTTCTCTCTTCGGCGATGAAATCGCTCCAATAGTTTGCGCCATTTTCATTCCGGTATTCTTGTGACGCCTCTATTAGCCTTTGATGGTAAGCCAGTGGAGAATAGCTGGCAAGGACTTGAAGGTGCGAGTGAATCTGGCTGCTGTTAGCAGGGGGCATATAATTCCACATAACCCAACAGTACTTAACTTCAGGGTCATATTCATGTAATTTCTTGAAATAGCTCTGACTTGCCAGGAAGGCATCGTATAGCATCTTCGGAGTAAACTCACTCAGACCGACAAAATGCTCAGCGCCAAGCGTGGTTATGGTGCTATAAGGCATATAAGGCATAGGATTAGGGAAAACGGTAGCTTCGCCAACCTTGATTCTACCCTCCGGGCAGATAGCTGGTATAAATTTTGGAGTCACTTTGTCAATCAATTCTGGACAAAAGGGGCAGTTCATTTCCAGAGATTTGGCGATTAACTGAGAAAGGTCCGGTTTTTCTGGCTGCCTGGCTCGCCATTCAACCAGGACTCCCAGTTCCATGGTCAACGGGTTGTACCTGAATTCGATAGGGAGGCTTTTCTCGGTAAAATTATTAACGGGGTCGAGGAAGCTAGATATTCTAGTCTCCTTTCTGAATTCTATAGCCATAGTTATTTTACCTTCATACTCTCAAAATGTGAGCTGAGTATATCACTACTATCTAATCCATGCTACTGCTGGAGCCTTATGTCAATATGCGAGCGTTAGCTGGAGGCATAATTTTCGCCACCCTCTCTTTGTAAGTCACGCAACTTCTTGACCATCGCCTGCCAATGTGTACCTTGCCAGTAGATACGATGACAGGCAGGACATTCTGTATATTGAGTCTGAGTCTCAAAAACGTGAGGAGGAACAAGGCTTTGAACCTCTTCTTTACCTCGAGGTACTAATGTCTGATTACATTCAAGGCAAAGCGAAAAAGGGTTGAAATGATAATCTAAATTTAAAGTTTGCACCACTTCCTGTGCCTGGGTTTTGGGGTCATCATACCTGATGAGCATGGCTTTGAGCTCGCCATTTGTGACTAGGCGTCTTTTCATAAATTGAGCATCCTTGGTCAAAACCACCCTGCCATCGCTAAGAGCAGTCTTAATCATTGTGGTATCGTCCTTTTGCTTAAACAGCAGAGTATCATAGCCAATCATCCTCAACCATCGGGCTAGCTTACCAACATTATTATCTGCAATGAATCTAATTTCCATAGCTGATTTGGGCTGATATAAGAGTAATTGATTAGCATGCAGCTAGCCAGCTTAAATCCACCGCCGACGGCGCAGGAAAATAAGCATTACAAGGCCTACAAGGGCTACGATGCCAAACAAAATGCCGAAAGGCAGGAGATTGCCAGGTTCTACCCCTCCAGGCAAAGGAATATTCATACCAAAAAAGCTGGTTACCAAAGTAGCTGGAGTTATGATTGCCATAATGATAGTCAGCACCCGCATTATCTCCTGGATTCGATTTGAGGTTAACCAGTTGCTAGTCTCAGCAAGCCCATCTACAACCTCCTTGCAATCTTCAAGACCATCCCAGATTTTGCGAGTGTGGTCGGCAATGTCACCAAAATAAACCTCTTGCTCTTCCTTTAAGAAGGGATATTCTTCATTCTCCAACGTCTCAATTACAGCGGTCTGGGGATGAATGACGCGGCGAAAGGATATAAGGTCCCGCCGAATCAGGGAAATCTGGTGGACAGTCTGCGGAACGGTCTTTTCAAAAATAATGTCCTCTATATCATCAACGTTTTGGGTAATCTTATTGAGTATGGGGAAGCAGTAGGTGACCAGTCTATCAAGGATGTGATAGAGAAGAAATGCTGAGCTTCGCCCCAAGTAAGTCTCACGACTTTCCTCGTGGATTTCGCATTCATGAAAAAATTTGGCCAGCGGCTTGAGGTTAGCAGAACAATGAACGGTCACAACATAATTTTCACCAATGAAGATATCCACTTCGCTGGGCCTTGTTATACGATTCTGCTTGTCAAATACCGGAAAATGGAGGACTATAAATAAGTAATCTTCGTACTCATCAATTTTGGGGCGTTGTATGTGGCTGAGGACATCATCCAGGTCCAAGGGATGGAAATGAAAACGCTGATCCAGAAATTCCACTTCTTTAGAAGTAGGATTTTCGATATAGAACCAAGTCAGCTTACCCTGTGTAATTGCTTGGATATGCTCTTCTTTCTGCCCGACAGGTGACATATTACTCCCACAATAACAATTTCACTTATTTTAGCATTAATTCCATGATTAAAGTAGCTGTCACCACTTAATATCTTAAAATGGCCATATCAAACGTGCGTGATTTGGATTATTGACAGAAAGGAGATTTTCCTATATCTTTTAGCTGCAAAATTTGTCGTTAAGGAGGTTATGGAATGCCGGTCAATATGATTGTCTGCTGCAAGCAGGTGCCTGATCCTGAAGCGCCACCGACGGTTTTTAAGGTAGTAAACAACAAAATGACCTTGCCACCAGACGTGAAACCTGTAATCGGTCAATACGAGGAATTCGCCTTGGAAGCTGCACTTAAAATCAAGGACACGGTGGGGGGCAAAATTACTGCGCTTAGCTTAGGGAATAATTTTGTTAGGGACGTTATTAAGAAAGCGTTAGCTGTAGGGGGTGATGAACTTATCCTTCTGGAAGATGAAGCTTTTGAGGAGGGTGATAGCTGGTCAACTGCCAACGCCTTGGCGATGGCAATAAAGAAAGTAGGAGAATATGACCTTATTTTCTGCGGAAGGCAATCATCCGACTGGGATGCCGGGCAAGTTGGTCTGGGCATTGCTGAGATTTTAGGAATCCCTGCTGTGACTTTGGCTCGGAAGGTAGAGGTCACCGATGGAAAAGCGAAGGTCGAGCAAGTTATTCCTGATGGCTACCGGGCTGTTGAAGTGGCGCTTCCTGCTCTAATTACGGTAACCAGTGAGTTAGGAGCGCTCCGCTATGCCGCCTTGAAAGGAATCATGGCAGCAGCTAAAAAACAACCCGTCATTTGGAAACCAGCCGATATTGGGCTTGAGCCTTCACAAGTTGGCGCTGCTGGAAGGCGAACTAAGTTAGATAAGCTCTTCCAGCCAGTCAAGGAAGCCAAGTGTGAAGTAATCGAAGGAGAGACCCCCGCAGAGGCTGGTGCTAATCTGGCCGTAAGGCTCAGGGAAGCCAAATTGCTTTAAAGTTAAGGAGGAAATAATGGCTGAATACAAAGGTATATTAGTTTGTGGTGAACTAGCAGATGGGAAGTTAGCCTCCATTACCACTGAGTTGCTAGGGTGTGGTAGGAAGCTTGCTGATGACCTAAAGGAAGACTTATCTTGCCTGCTGGCCAGCGATGCAGTCGGCGAAGCTTCTAAAGAAGCAATTGCCTTCGGAGCAGATAAGGTTTATGCAGTAGAACACCCCGCTCTTAAAGAATATCAAGCAGATGCCTATATGCAAGTCGCGGAACAAGTGGTCAAAGACATTTCACCCCGGGCGATACTTACAGGGCAAACATCCATGGGTAGAGACTCAGCTCCGCGCCTTGCCTTCAGACTAGGCACCAGCCTGGCAACAGATTGCCTCGACTTAAGCATAGACCCAGGGACAAAGTTGCTCGTCCAAACGCGGCCTGTCTATGGCGGCAATGCCCAAGCTGTATTTACGAGCGAGCTTATGCCTCAGGTGGTTACCGTTAGATCCAAGGCGATGTCACCGTTGGAGCGCGATGACTCAAGGAAAGGAGAGGTCATACCTACTAAGATTGACGTAGATACGTCGAAAGTAAGGACAAAGATATTAGAGACTGTTAAAGAAGAGGCAGTCGGCCTTAAGCTTGAGGACGCCCCTGTGATTGTCTGTGGAGGCAGAGGGTTGGGTGCTCCCGAGCCCTTCCAGACTACACTGAAGGAGCTAGCTGACCTGCTGCATGGTGCAGTAGGCGCCTCGCGCCCTCCTGCTGATAATGGTTGGGTGCCAGAGGCTTTGCATATCGGCCTTACTGGAAAGATTGTTGCCCCTGATATCTACTTTGCTATAGCTGTTTCAGGTGCTAGCCAACACGTAGCTGGATGTTCAGGTTCCAAGCACATCATAGCCATCAATAAAGACCCTGAGGCGAACATATTCAGGGAGGCAGAGTTTGGAGTGGTTGGTAAATTTGAGGAAGTGGTGCCCGCCTTGACTGGCAAGCTAAAGGAGCTATTAGCCGGCTGAAATAATATATAAGGCATTCAAGAACTTGGAAGGCCCGCTCTGTGGTACAAAGCGGGCCTTTCATTCAAGGTTCAAAATTAAGCTTCCAGGTGATCTCAGACACCCTTGCTTGTCTTTTTCTCCTCGATGACTTTCTGAGTTAGATAAGCTGGCACCTCTTCATAATGGTCAAATTCCATCGCGAAGTCACCACGCCCTTGTGTCATTGATCTTAAATCTATGGCGTATCGAACCAACTCTGCGTAAGGTGCCTGGGCCTGGATGACATTAATACCATCCCCAGGATTCATCCCGAGCACACGTCCCCTCTTGGTATTAAGATCGCTAGCAATATCCCCGGTACATGTCTCAGGCACGGTTATAGTAAGATTCATTATAGGCTCAAGCAATACCGGCTGTCCTTGAGATAATCCCTTTTTCAAGGCCTGTGCTGCAGCAATCTTGAAAGCAATGTCTGAGGAATCTACCGAATGGAAGCTGCCATCATAAAGGGTCACTTTCATGTCCACTACGGGATAACCAGCTAAAACCCCCTCCTGTTTTGCCTCATTGACTCCCTTCGCAACGGATGGAATATAGTTCTGGGGTATCGCTCCACCAAAGATTTTCTCAGCAAATTCAAATCCCGCACCCCGAGGCAAAGGTTCCACCTCCAGAAGGACATGTCCATACTGACCGTGCCCTCCTGTCTGCTTTTTATGTTTATATTCCGCCTTGGTTGACACAGTGACGGATTCCTTATAAGGAATCTTTGGCAGGTCCAATTTCACCTCTACTCCAAACTTGCGACGCATTTTCTCCCTGACCGTCTCCAGGTGGCTCTCACCAACTCCGGAAATAATAAACTCGCTAGTATCAGGTTCGCGGCGTGTTTGGAGAGAAGGGTCCTCCTCGCAAATCCTGGGCAGCACGGTGCTCATCTTGTCTAAGTCGCTTTTCGTCTGAGGCTGGATTGACATACTGAAATTCGCTTGGGGGAACTCAATACCTTCGAATATCACAGGATGGTCACGAGTGCAGAGGGTATCCCCAGTGGTGGTCAAAGTCAACCTCGCCACTGCCCCGATATCTCCGGCAGCGACCTGTGGCACTGGCTGTTGATTTTTGCCCAGCATGGTAAAGAGTTGGCCAATCCGTTCCATAGTATTCTTGTTGGCATTCCAAACTTGAGAATTACTGGAAATAACGCCCGAATAAACCCGGAAATAGCTGAGCTTGCCAACATAGGGGTCTGCGCTGGTTTTAAAAACGAGGCTGGCAAAAGGCGACTCCGGACTAGGTCTGATATCCTCCTGTTCACCAGTGGACACGTTCTTAGCTACAAAGGCATCCCTCTCTTCAGGCGAAGGCAAGTAACGGCAAACGCCATCGCGAAGCTGCTGGATGCCAATGCCCTGCAAGGCAGAGCCAACAAAAACAGGCACCAACTTACCGGCAATGGTAGACTTCTTTATCACAGCAGAAATTTCCTCGTTGTTTATGGCCTCGCCCTCCAAATACTTGTTAATAAGCTCATCATCAATTTCCACAGCAGCCTCTACTAATTTCTCACGGCTGGCCTCTGCTTGTTCCTGAAGTGTCGAAGGTATCTCTGCTTCGTTCAAGGCAGTGCCAATGTAAGCTTTCATAGTTACCAAATCTACAATGCCCTGAAAATCACTTTGTGAACCTATGGGTAATTGAACTGGCAAACATCTTGGTGATAACTTAGCCTGAATTCCCTCCAAGGCAGAGAAGAAATCAGCATTATCTCGGTCCATCTTATTAACAAATATCAACCTAGGCAAATTCGCTTTTTCAGCGTCACCCCAAATCTGCTCTGTGCCTACCTCCACACCCGAAGCAGCGCATACTACAACTATTGCCCCCTCGGTTACCCTCAGACCCGATCTTACCTCACCAATAAAATCAGCATATCCAGGAGTATCGATGAGATTTAGCTTCGTCCCCTGCCACTCAAATGGAAGCAAGGACAGGTTGATGCCCATATGACGTTCTACCTCGAGCGGGTCATAATCCGAGGTAGCAGTACCATCTTCAACGCTTCCTAAACGCTGAATAGCATCCGAGGTAAAGAGCATAGACTCAGTAAGCGAGGTTTTCCCCGCTCCTTGATGAGATAGTAAGACAACATTTCGGATTTGCACGACTCTCCATTATAGTCTTGTCCTCTGAGATAAGCAAGCATTGTTACATCGCGAAGCGCAATGCTATAATGCAAAGATAGACTGACGATGAACTTAAGTTACGAACAAGTGCGGCACATAGCCTGGCTAGCTCGCTTAGGCTTAAGCGAGGAGGAGGTGGAAAAGTTTAGCCTCCAACTATCCAATATTCTGGAGAACTTCGAAATACTTAACCAGGTAGATACAGCCAACGTGCCACCAGCGACTCACACCGTCCCGCTACAGAATGTCCTCAGGAAAGACGAAGTAGCTGAATCATATTCACAAGCAGAGATTTTATCGAACGCACCAAAACAAGCGGAAAATTGTTTTGAGGTTCAGGCAATACTAGAGTAATCACATCTGACAAATGATTAACATCGTTACCGCCATCATAAGTGGCTATATCCTAGGTTCTATTCCTTCAGCATATCTCGTTGCTCGCCTCAGAAAGGGGATAGACATCCGCGAGGTGGGGAGCAAAAACATGGGCGCTATGAATGTCTACTATCAAGTTGGGCTATTGGAGGCAGTCTTAGTGCTCCTGGCTGACGTGGGCAAGGGCATAGCGGCGATTCTTCTCGCTCGTTGGCTGGATCTTTCTTTGACCTTCCAACTTCTTACTGGGCTAGCAGCCGTAGTGGGCCATGCCTTTCCCGTTTTTCTTAAATTCCGTGGTGGTAAAGGAGGAGCTACCAGCCTGGGAATCCTCCTCTTCGTGATGCCCAAAGCAGTTCCGTTTTTCGTCATTGCTGCTGTAATAGCTTTGTTTGTTACTCGCAATCCCACCTTTTGTTATGCCATAGGCTTCATTACTATCCCATTTGTTGCTTGGCTAATCTATCACCATGAGCATTTGATATTCTTTTCCATAGGGCTACCACTATTTGTGGGCATACAATATGCCCCTAGGGTCAAAGAAATGCGTACGAAAACTGCTGGTAACTGGCGCAGGATTATCAAGCGCAGCAGCCTCAAGGAAAGGTTCTAGGCATGCAGGCGAAAGAACTACACCAGCTAACTATCCATGAAGCACACAAGCTTCTTAAACAAAGGAAAATTTCCTCAGTGGAACTCACAAAATCTGTACTGAAGCGTATCGCTGAGATAGAAGGCAAAGTTCACGCCTGCGTCACTGTTACTGAAGACCTCGCCAGGGAAGCGGCAGAGAAAGCCGATAATTACATCAAAACTGCCAGTGAGATCCCCCCCCTAGCTGGAATCCCCACCTTAATCAAGGACGTCATATGTACTAAGGGGATAAGAACGACCTGTAGCTCAAAGATGCTGGAAAACTTCGTCCCCCCCTATAATGCTAAGGTGTCGGAGAAATTGCTGGCACAAAAGGCGGTAATAGTGGGGAAAACGAATATGGATGAGTTCGCTATGGGCTCTTCTACGGAGCACTCCGCCTTCTTCCCCACCCACAATCCCTGGGATTTAAGTCGAGTCCCAGGAGGAAGCAGCGGTGGCTCAGCAGTTGCAGTGGCTGCTGATGAAGCTATCTACACTCTGGGCTCTGATACTGGGGGCAGCATCCGCCAACCGGCAGGATTTTGCAATGTGGTGGGACTCAAACCAACCTACGGTCGGGTTAGCCGCTTTGGCCTGGTTGCTTTCGCCAGCTCCCTCGACCAAATTGGGCCAATAACCAAGGATGTCACTGACTGTGCCCTGGTGATGAATGCCATTGCCGGGTATGACCCCGGGGATTCGACCTCAGTACCGCTTCCGGTTCCAGACTATACCCAGCAGCTGGTTCCTGACATCAAAGGACTAAAGATTGGCATTCCCGGAGAATATTTTGTCGAAGGCATGCAGGGTGAGGTTAGAGCAGCTCTGGAAGCCGCTATAAGTAAACTGCTGGAGCTAGGCGCAGAAATAGATTGGAGAGCCTCTTTACCTCACACTAAATATGCTCTGGCCGCTTACTATATACTTGCTCCATCCGAGGCCTCGGCGAACTTGGCTCGCTACGACGGCGTGAAATACGGATTTTCGGAGCGCACTGCCAGTAACGTAATCGAGGCAACAGAGAAAACGCGGCAATTCGGCTTCGGCCCTGAGGTTAAAAGGCGCATAATGCTCGGCACTTATGCTTTATCCGCTGGCTATTACGACGCTTACTATGTCAAAGCACAAAAGGTGCGCACCTTAATAAAACAAGAATTTGAGCAAGCCTTTGAAAAATATGACGCCTTAGTCACTCCAACTTCGCCGACAGTGCCCTTTAAGCTGGGCGAGAAATTAGAAGACCCGATGCAGATGTACCTCAGCGATGTCTGCACTTTGCCTATAAACATAGCTGGAATCCCAGCTATCTCCATACCCGCCGGTTTTGCCGATAATCTACCTATAGGCATGCAAGTTATGGGCAAGCCTTTCAGCGAGGAAACACTGCTGCGCATCGCCTTCGCCTACGAGCAGGCAACCGATTGGAATAAGAGAAAACCTCCACTATCGTGAAAACAGTGCAAGTGAAATGCTATTCAGGCTATATCTATGCTCAGGAGCCCCAGTCTTTCATCTGGCAGGAGAGAGAAAATAAGATAAAGTCTATAGAAAAAGCCTGGCAGGAGCCGGGCAAGAGACTATTTAAAGCTGTCACTGAGGATGGGAAACTATTTGAACTGTGCTACAATGAAACGAATGACCAATGGTCTGCTATCGAATTGACGCCTTGAGGAGAAACCATGAAAGAGATTTTTGAAATTCTGGAACAGAATGCCCGGGCGACTCCAGAACAGATTGCCACCATGGTGGATAAACCTGTTAGTGAAGTAGAAAAAATAATCAGGCAGGCTGAGAAGGATGGGAGCATCCTGAAATATAAGACTATAATAAACTGGCCTAGATTAGGCGAGGGAGATATATGGGCCTTGATTGAAGTCCGGATAACCCCACAACGTGATGTCGGGTTTGATGCTATTGCCGAGCGCATTTACCAGTTCCCCGAAGTGCATTCTGCTTATTTGGTTTCCGGCACCTATGACCTGGCTATATTAGTGAAAGGTAAGAATATGCATGAGATCTCCAGTTTTGTCACCGAGAAGCTAGCTCCTCTAGAGAGGGTGCAGAGCACTGTCACCCATTTTCTTCTCAAACGATATAAGGAGAGCGGGGAGACCTTTCATCTTCCCAAGGAAACAAATAGACGTTTACCAATAACGCCGTAATATGTTGAACACAAAGTCCACTACAACCGAAGCCCGGGATAGCATGATTTCGCAAAAGGTGGATAGTCTTTCGCCATCAGGCATCAGGAAGTTCTTCGACCTACTTTCTTCCATGGAAGATGTCATTTCACTTGGCATAGGTGAGCCTGATTTCGTTACCCCGTGGCATATCAGAGAGGCAGGTACATACTCTCTGGAAAAAGGCTATACCATGTATACCTCAAATTCCGGTATGCTCGAACTACGCCAGGAATTGGCCAACTACCTGGAGCTTCGTTATGATGTGAGCTATCATCCTGAGCATGAAATTCTTATTACTGTAGGGAGTAGCGAAGGATTAGACCTTGCTATGAGAGCAATTATAAACCCAGGTGACGAGGTCATAATCCCCGATCCATGTTATGTTGCTTACCCCGCCAATATCATTCTGGCTGGTGGCGTGCCAATTTCCACTCCCACAACTGCAGAAAACAACTTTGCCATCAAGGCAACCGACATTGAAGCCCGAATCACGAAACGGACAAAGGCTATTTTGATAGGCTACCCGGCCAATCCCACGGGCGCAGTCATATCTAAATCAGAATCCGCTGCTATTGCCGAGCTGGCTAAAAAGTATAATTTACTGGTGATATCTGATGAGATATATGCCCGTCTAGTCTACGGAGTAGAGCATATTTGCTTTCCCAGCCTTCCGGGAATGAAGGAGCGCAGCATTTTGATTAGCGGATTTTCCAAATCTCATGCCATGACCGGTTGGCGCATTGGCTATGTGGCAGCCGACCGCCGCTTCATCCAAGCCCTGACAAAAATCCATCAATACACCATGCTCTGTGCTCCGACAATGGCACAAATGGCAGCTATCGAGGCCCTGAGAAACGGCGATAGTGAGGTAGAAAGGATGGTTCAAGAATATAATAGACGCCGCCGCCTCATGGTCAAAAGATTGAATGAGACTGGCTTGCCTTGTTTCGAACCCAAAGGCGCTTTCTATGCCTTCCCCTCAATAAAAGCCACCGGAATGAATTCAGAAGACTTTGCCGAAAAGCTGTTGATAGAAGAAAAAGTTGCCGTAGTCCCGGGCACTGCCTTCGGACCGTGCGGTGAAGGTTTTGTCCGCTGCTGCTATGCTACTTCGGTATCTGATATCGAAGTAGCTCTGGGAAGAATGGATAGGTTTGTAAGAAAAAATAAGCTAAGTACAACGTAAGAAGCAAATTAGGAATAAGTTTAAGTCTTATCTATTCGCTCCGAAGGGAACGATCGTCCGAGGCGCTATACGTGAAACTAGCTGCATAGCTTAAGGTAGGCTTGACATGAATGACATTATAGGTGATCTTGCTACTATCGCTCAGAAACCCCTGCAGAGGGCCGAGAGCTGGAAAGAGACAGGTAAGAGAGTGATAGGTTGTTTTCCTATGTATGTACCCGAGGAAATCATCCATGCCAGCGGTATCTTGCCCATCACGCTTCTTGGCACTAACGAGACTGTTACCTTAGCAGACAGTTATCTGCAGCCTTACCTATGCCATGTGCCACGTAGCAACCTTGACCTGGCCCTAAAAGGCAGGCTGGATTTCCTAGATGGCGTTGTATTTCCCAACATATGTGACGTGCTCCTTTTTTTGCCAGATATATGGAGTATTCATCACTCTATGCCCTTCCAGCATAACATTCTGGTGGCAGGGAAACTTAACTCCGCCTCCAGCCAGCGCTATCTAATCAGCGAATTCAATAGACTAAAGAGGGCGCTGGAGGAATTCACCCGTAGAGACATCACAGATGATGACTTAAGGCGCAGTATCGTTATCTATAATCAGAATAGAGATTTGCTGCACAAAGTATATCGGACAAGAGTAGAGAAGCCTGGGATCTTTAAGGCCAGGGACGTGGCGACAGTAATTATGACAAGTATGCTTATGCCTAAAGAAGAGCATACTGCCCTCCTGCGAGAATTCTTAGAGAAGGCAGAGGACAAAGGAAGGCAGCAAGAGGGCAACGTAAGACTATTGGTCTCGGGTGGCCCCTGTGATCAGCCACAATGGGAGATACTTGACTTGATTGAAGACTTAGGAGCTATGGTGGTGAACGACGACTTATATGTGGGTAGAAGATACTTTGCCACCAACGTTAGCGAAACCATTCCTCCCATAGAGGCTCTAGCTGAACACTACATAAACGATGTACCTTGCCCTACCAAGCACAACCAGGACAAAGAATATGCCGAGCATCTTTCTGACATGGCAGAGGAATCCGGAGCCCAGGGAGTCATCATCTTAATGGTTAAGTACTGCGAGCCGTATTCCTTCGCCTATCCCGTGGTGAAAGCCGAGCTAACACGACGCAGTATCCCTCATTTGCTCATCGAGGTGGACCCACCTATTTCCCTGGGAGTTATGCGGACTCGTCTCGAGGCCTTTATTGAAACTTTAGGATGGTAATATGGAAACTGGGTATAAGCCTGTCAAACTCAAGTGTCATGAACAACTGCGGAGAATAACAGCCGAATATTGGGAGAAGGCTAGCCAGGTACGGGAAACGGGGAAACGCGTAGTCTGGTGTTCAGGAATGGTGCCTGCCGAGTTTTTCACCGCCATGGACTTTTTCACCATCTACTGCATGAACCATTCGGCAACTTGTGGTGTTCGGGGGGTCAGTCTGGAGCTTTGCCAGATATCTGAGGCCGAGGGCTATGCCCCGGATATTTGTTCCTATGCCCGTACTGACCTCGGCTCCGCGCTGGCCGGTGAAGAGTCGAAGAGTCCTCTCAAGCAACCCAAGCCCGACTTGCTCATCGTCGGCAACGGTCAGTGCCACACCATTCCTAAATGGTTTGAGAGTCTGGGATGGCTCTACGATGTCCCCGTCATCCTCATTGACGTGCCTTTCCTGCACGATGATATGGACAAAGAGACTTACTCTCGAGCTCACGCCTATGTAAAAGAACAGTTACAAGAGCTAATCTCCTTCCTGGAGGAGTTTACCGGCCGCCGTTTCGATTACGACAGGCTCCGAGAGGATATTGCCAATAGCAGAAGGATGTTTCAGCTATGGAAGGAGGCGCTGGAGGTGAGGCAGAACATCCCCTCCCCTGTAACTGTTTTCGATATCTTCACCCACCTTTTTCCTATCCTGGGTCTAAGGGGCACTGCTGAAGGCGCAGATTACTATCAGGAATTTAAAGAAGAGTTGGCAGAGAGGGTAGCTAACAAAGTGAGTGCCATACCTGGCGAAAGGTTCAGGCTTCACCTGGATGGCGTCCCCGTCTGGTTTGATCTGAAGGGCATGGCCAGCAAATTTGCCTCCCATGGTGCCGCTCCGCTCAGCCATGTGTACACGATGAGCTTCGGCAGCTTTGCCAGCCTGGATCCTGCCAAACCCCTGGAAAGCACAGCGAAGTGTCTGCTTACACCACACTCTAACCGAGGAACAAAACAAAGGACTGATATCTTGGTGGAACATGTAGAAAAATATCACCTGAATGGTCTGGCGATGCAGATCAGCCGAACCTGTAAGGGACTCAACGTCGGGGTTTATGACATCATGGAAGGGGTGGAGCGAAGAACGGGAATACCGGGGGTAGTTTTCGAGACGGACATGTGTGATCCGCGACTTCACTCCGAAGCTCAGCTAGATGCCACTCTTGAGGACTTCTTCGAGATGCT
>Ga0180431_10005939_pt1 | contig 14650 bp, 14 predicted proteins | sample SS_ome_11_FD_132459 | JGI IMG/M metagenome (GOLD analysis project Ga0180431, IMG submission 132459) | Hypersaline lake sediment archaeal communities from the Salton Sea, California, USA - SS_1_MS_1 metaG | ecosystem: Environmental > Aquatic > Non-marine Saline and Alkaline > Hypersaline >... | reverse complement strand
GTGAGTGAAATAACTCATTATGGGTTCCTCATGTATGAAGGAGGGGACGCGGAGATAACCTTTAAGGTAGTGGTCGAAGCAGAGGCTACGTTGAGCCCCTGTAACCCTAGCGGTACTGGAGGCTGTGCCTCCTCTCCTTAGCCTCGTAGCCTTTTATCTCGGAGCCGTCCGCCGCCCGCTGGCCCATCTGCCTGGCTATCTCGGCGTACCCGGTGCTGAGCCTGTACTCGGGGTTCATGCTGAACCGTGTGGGCACCGATGATGTCCCCGGCTGCTCCAGGCCCTCCACCACCCGGGCTATCTGGTCCCGGGGGATGCTGAATATCATCTCGTAGTCCTGGGTGCCCGCGTACCCCCTGTCGCCCCTGCATGGCACGGAGGCCTGGCACTCGCCCTTCAGCATGGGGGGGACCACGGCGTATACGCACGCCGAGTGGCCGCCCAGCACCGTGGTTACGTCCCTGCCGTCCTCGTATGCGAGGCCCAGGAGGAGCCTCAGGAGCTGGGCGGAGTCGCAGTAAACCACCGCGACGTCCGGCTCGAAGCCAGCCGTCGTCAGGGGAGCCGAGACCACGCCCACATAGTCTCCCACCTCGAACCGGGGGAACTCCCGGGCCCAGTTGGCGCCCGCCTCCAGCGACTTTACGCCGTCGGGGTACCGGGTCCTTCCCTCGAAGAAATACCGGGGAGGCTCTGCTAGGCCGAAGCCTATTACGGGCTCTGGGCACCACATGTCCTCGAATAGCTGGGCCACGGTCTCGCCGAACCGGCGGGATAGGGCGAAGGTCTGGCACGTGGACATGCACTTCCCGAAGTCCCTGACGGGCCTGAGGGCCTCCTCGGGTATCTCTTCGGGGGTCCTCAGCATCCTCACGGCCAGGGGGTGGCTGTTGGGCCTGATGAGTTTCTCTAAACGTTCACCGTACTCGTTGTATAAGTTCACAACGACACCGTGTTAACGTCGGCCTATGACAAGATAACTTTAATGAAAGCGGCTAAAGGTGCTCCTCCGCCAGCCTCCCGGCTAGATGCTTTGACAACGCGACTATAGTTAACACAGGGGGCTTGCCCGGGGACTTTGGGAAGGCGCTGCAGTCGCTGACGAATAGCCCCGAGACCTCGGTCTCCTGCTCCTTGTTTATGACACGCCCAATTCCCGCGGTTCCGCCTGGATGAGCCGCCCTGATGTGTGTCCTGAATATCGTCTTAGGGTCTACACCGGCCACCTCCAGAAGCACACTTGATCTCTGGTAGCCCTTCTCGACTTTTTCGATGTCCACAGGCGGGACTGGTTTAATTATTGTGCCGTCGGGTTGAACAGTTCCATTCGGCTCGTCCTTGGTCTTAGCCATTACCCCTATGAGCTTGCCTGTGTTCATGGATGCTAATTTATTTGACAGAGGTATGCGATCAGTTAAGAGGTCCATGGGACCCTCCATGAAGGGCGACAATATGTAGCCTTCTGAGTCGTGGAACTCGTCGACGATTGTCGCCATGCCCAGCTCTGACCCGAAGTTGGCTCCCTTGACGGTACCGAATGTAGTGATGAAGGTGTCGGCGAAGAGGTGAGATCCGGCCTCTATTCCCGAGTTCTGCAGAATAACGGGTGTGCCGATGCCGCCTGCTGCCAACACGACCAGATCTGACTCCAACTCCTTGACTCCTTCAGGCGTTTGAACTTTGACGCCGGTTACCTCGCCGCCTCTATGGACCACCTCAAGAACCTTGTGTTTGGTCTCAAGCTTGGCACCGTTCCGGAAAGCTTCGCCGACGTAGTTCCGGGAAGTCCACTTGGCGCCGTTCACGCACCCGAGTACACATCCGCCGCATCCATCGCAGCGTCTGAAATCGATGTATTTGGGCATCGGCTGCATATCGTAGCCCACCTCCTTGGAGGCCTTCATGAGAAGCCTCGTCCTTGGCCCCATGTTCTCCTCGGGGCAAAGCTGAATGTTGAGCTCCTCTTCTGCCTCCTGGAACTCTTCCTCCAGGTCTATCCCGATGGCGCTGAACTCTTCCTGTAGCGCCCTGACGCCGTTACCGACGGTAACACAGGATGAGCCGCCCACCATCTCTGTGCGCATTATCTCCACGCCCTCCCTGCTGAACTCGCCTGGGCCCCAGAAACCTCCAGTGTAGAACCCCAAGGCTCTTCGCTCTGTGCCCATCTTCGGGTACGCCCCTGCCTCGAGCACTGTCACCTCTTTCCCGCTCTGGGCTAACTCCTTTGCGACGGTCGCTCCACCAACCCCGGACCCAACGACGATGACGCTTTTCAAAAAGATCAAAGGATTCTTTATTTATGCACCTATAAAACTTGGTGGAATCGACGGAGGAAACATCGACTTCTGTAAGGGTTTTCTAGTAGTAATCTTTTTATTCCATCCCCAAACCCTTCATGGTACCTATCTACTGGAGATAAACGACATGGGGTATAGCTTTGTCAACCCCCCGGCGGAGGGGGAGTAAATGGGGTATCGTTTTATTCTATCGTAGGCCCCGAAGAACGAGACACGCAAAGAAACAAGTTTCTAGCGTCAGAGAACCAGGACACGACGGCGCCTTGACAGGGTACCGCGTCTGCCGGCTATGGGAGATGGCTAAACATGACTGAGATGCTCGGAGCCAGGGCGTTCGTGCGTAGCCTTGAGAGGGAGGGCGTAGAACACATCTTTGGCATCAGCGGCGGCGCCCTCATCCCGATATGCGACGAGCTGCTTGAAAGCGACATGCGGTTCATACTGGCGCGCCACGAGCAGGGGGCCGCCCACATGGCGGACGGCTACGCCAGGGTCATCAACAAGGTTGGCGTGTGCATGGCCACAAGCGGTCCGGGCGCCACCAACCTGGTAACCGGCTTAGCCACCGCCCAGATCGACTCGAGCCCGGTCGCCGCGTTCACCGGGCAGGTGAACAGGGATGTCATCGGCAGCGACGGGTTCCAGGAGTGCGACATCATAGGCGTCAGCGCCAGCGTCACCAAGTACAACGTGCAGGTGAGGGCTCCCGAGGAGATACCTTACGCCGTCAAGACGGCGTTCCACATAGCCAACACAGGCCGGAAGGGAGCCGTCCTGGTGGACATACCCAAGGACTGCACCACCCTCAGCGGTGATATGGAGTTCCCCGAGAAGGTGGAGTTCAGGGGATACACGCCGAGCCCCGAGCCGGACCCCAACGAACTGGACTGGGCGGCCAAGATTCTGGCTGAGGCTGAGAGGCCGCTCATCATGGCGGGCGGCGGCGTCATAGCCTCGGGGGCGAGCCCCGAGCTCGTGGAGCTGGCCGAGTTCCTGCTGGCGCCCACCGCCACCAGCCTCATGGGCAAGGGCTCGTTCCCCAACGATCACCCGCTGAGCCTGGGGCTCTGCGGGATGCACGGCACTATGGAGGCCAACATGATGGTCCCCAAGTCGGACGTGCTGCTGGTGGTGGGCAGCAGGTTCAGCGACAGGACCACGGGCAAGATAGCAGACTTCGCCCCCAACACAAAGATCATCCACATCGACATCGACCGCAGCGAGATCGACAAGAACGTGGAGGCCATGACCAGGGTCGTCGGCGACGCAAAGCTCGCCCTCCGGGGTCTCACGGAACGCGTCAAGACGCTGAGGGCACGGGGGCCGTCCACAGAGTGGAGGGACAGGATCAAGGAGTTCAGGTGCGTCTACGACGCCGAGAACGAGATGAACGGCCCTTACCTGCGGGCCCCGGCGGTCATCCGGGCCCTCAGGGAGGAGCTCCCCAGGGACGCCATAGCGACCACGGAGGTAGGCCAGAACCAGATGTGGGCCGCCCTCCACTTCGACGCGTACCATCCCAGGACGTTTCACACAAGCGGCGGCCTAGGCACCATGGGCTGGGGGTTCCCCGCGTCCATAGGCGCCAAGGCAGCGAAGCCCGAGGTGCCGGTGGTCGACATCGCGGGAGACGGCAGCTTCGGCATGACCGAGAACAACCTAGGGACGGCTGTAGAGGAGGAGCTACCCGTCATCGTGGTGGTGCTGAACAACAACGTGCTGGGCATGGTGGCCCAGTGGCAACGGCTCTTCTACGATAAACGGTACTCGGCGGTGAAGCTCAAGGGAACCCCCGACTTCGTGAAGCTTGCGGACGCATACGGCGCAGAGGGCGTCAGAACGATGACCATGAAGGACTTCAGGGCAGCCGTCAGGAGGGCTATCAAGGCGGACGTGCCCACCGTCATCGACGTCCCCATCGACCCCGAGGAGAACGTGATGCCCATGGTGCCGCCGGGGATGGGGCTAAAGGACACATTGATGGAGGCAGACTAGGTGGCCCCGAGCACGGTGAGCTTCCTGGTGGAGAACCAGCCCGGCGTCCTGTTCAAGGTGAGCAACCTCTTCAGGCGCAGGGGCTTCAACATCGACAGCATCACCGTGGGCGCCCTGGAGAACAGCGGCTACAGCAGGATGACCATCACAGTGGACGCCGACGCCCGTACGCTTCACAACCTCATAGAGCAGCTGGACAAGATGCTGGAGGTCATCAAGGTGAAGCGCTTGGACCCGCTGCGCACGGTGCGCCGGGAGATGCTGCTGGTGAAGCTGGAGACCATCGACCCCATGGCCAGAGAGGACGCTCTACGCTACATCAACAACCAGCACGGGCTCATTCTGGACATCGACGACGAGAACATCATCGCCGAGATCACGGGTGAGCCCGAGGAGCTGGACCAGTTCCTGGGCTACGTCAGGAGCATAGGCATCGTCGAGATGTCGAGGACAGGAGTGACCGCCATAGAGAAGGGGCGGCTAATGCTAGGTGAATGAAAATGGTGAAGGTATACCACGACGAGGACATAGACGAGTCTGTCCTCGAAGGGAAGACCGTGGCCGTCATAGGCTACGGAAGCCAGGGCCGAGCGCAGGCCCTGAACATGAGAGACAGCGGAGTGGACGTGGTCGTCGGGCTCAGGCCAGGCGGCAAGAGCTGGAGGAAGGCGGAGGAGGACGGGTTTAAGCCCAGGACGGTCCTTGAGGCCGCGGAGGCGGGCGACGTAGTCCTCATGCTCATCCCGGACATGGCCCAGCCCATGGTCTACAGGGAGGAGGTGGGGCTAGCCATGAAGAAAGGAAAGGCGCTGCAGTTCGCTCACGGCTTCAACATCCACTTCGGGGAGATCAAGCCGCCGAAGGACGTGGACGTCATCATGGTGGCGCCCAAAAGCCCCGGCCCCGAGATGAGGCGCCAGTACGAGGCAGGCTTCGGGGTGCCGTCCCTCGTGGCGGTGCACCAAGACGCCTCCGGGGAGGCGCTGGACAAGGCCCTGGCCATAGCCAAGGCTCTGGGCTCGGGTCGTGCCGGCGTCATAGAGACCACGTACAAGGACGAGACCGAGAGCGACCTCTTCGGCGAGCAGGCGGTGCTCTGCGGCGGCGTCGACCAGCTCATCAGGCGCGGGTTCAAGGTGCTCACAGAGGCTGGGTATCCGCCGGAGCTGGCGTACTTCGAGGTCTGCAACGAGCTCAAGCTCATCGTGGACCTCATCTACAAGAGCGGCCTAGGCGGCATGTACAGGGCCGTCAGCGACACCGCCAAGTGGGGCGGCATGAGCGTCGGCCCACTCATCGTTGACGACCACGTCGAGGACAACATGAGGAAGGCGCTGAAGGCGGTTCAGGACGGCAGCTTCGCCAAGGCGTGGGTCGCCGAGTCCAAGGCGGGGGCTAAGAAGTTCGAGGAGCTCATGGCCGAGTGCGACAACCTGGAGCTCGAGAAGGTCGGCAGACAGGTCCGCAGGATGAGCGGCCTAGAGAAATAGACCCTCCCAACACACTTTTTATAAACGAGTTATCTGCAGGGCAACAACGTAGTTACAGCCACACAGGCGTTTTTCGTCTCGTGGCTCGTTTTTCGCGTAACCGTTTTCAAATAGGGACAGCATTGGTGAGACATGGACCTCTGGAAGTACTATGACATCACCCACAGGATGCACCTGGTCTGCAACCCCATGGTTAAGGAAAAGCTATACAGGCTATGCGGCTTGCTCCCCCTCGGAAAGGGAAGCCGCGTGCTGGACATAGCCTGCGGCAAGGGCGAGTTCCTGGTCAGGCTCGCCGAGCTGCACGGCGTCTCGGGGGTGGGCGTGGACCTTTCGCCGTACGTTATCCGTGACTGTGAGAGAAAGAAGAGTGAACGGGTGCCTGAAGCCGATCTGGTTTTCATAGAGATGGACGGAGCAGAATACTCGCCGAGGGAAGGCGAAAAGTATCACATGGCTAGCTGCTTAGGGGCGAGCTGGGTCTATGGTGGGCACCGTGGGACGTTGCAGGCTCTCTCGGAGATGACCACGCCGGGCGGACTGGTTGTAGTGGGTGAGCCTTTCTGGAGGCGTGAGCCAAGCGACAGCTACCTCGAAGCCCAGAACATGAAGAGAGAGGACTATAGCAGCCACGTCGGCAACATACGGATAGGCGAGGAGCTGGGTCTTAGATGCGTGTACACCTTGGTGAGCAACGAGGACGACTGGGACCACTACGAGACGCTTCAATGGCTCTCAGCGGAAAAACACGTGGCCGAGAACCCGGACGACCCAGACAACGAGGAGCTTCTTTCCAAGGTTCGAGAAAACAAGGACGCATACTTGGATGAGGGGCGTAGCACGCTGGGGTGGGCCATCTACGTCTTCAAGAAACCTTGTTAATCTGAGGGAGTAAAGGGTACACGCCAGATACGGCGGGTTGAGTCATCTATACTTGAGATTTCAACCTGTCAGAACAAACTTAGCCTACTTACCCCGAGTCCAGACGCTCCATCGACTACGCTAATATTAATCCGAAGATAACACCCAAGACGGTTGAAAATGACCGAGAAACAGAGGCTGACCCTTGAGAAGCTGGACGAGGAGGCAAAGAAGAAACTCGGCGAGCTCAAGAAAGCCGGGGCCGGGGCATCTATCCAGCTGAAGGAAAACCTCGGAGACCTGAAGAAATACACCGACGCGGCGGCCAAGCGGCTCAACGAAGGCGGCTCCAAGGTGGGTGACAGAGCCAGAAAAGGCTGGACGGAGCTCATGAGCAAGGCCAAGGAGACCCAATCCAGCCTCCAAGAGTCAGTGGAGAAGAGAAGGAAAGAGTAGTCACCAGATTTTAGATAACGTAGCTGTATATGCAAGGGGCTTTACTGACAACCTTTTTATTCTCTGCAACGGCTATCCGCAGTACGACCCATCAAGGAGAGACAAAAATGGGGTATCGCTTTGTCAAGCCCCCTGAAGAGGGGCGCTAAGAAATGGGGTATCGTTTTCTCAGGTAGCCCCAGCGAGACACAGACCGACGGACCCGGAAGGTCCATTGAAGAAAAGAGGACAAGACCAAGCGGCTTCAACTTTAGTCGCGTAATGGAGGCGGTGAGACGTGGCTAGGATGACAGGCGCCCAAGCCTACGTCAAGGCCCTGGAGAAGGAGGGAGTCACCCACGTCTTCGGCATCACCGGCGCCGCCCTCATACCTATATGCGACGAGATGCTGGGCAGCGAAATACGCTACATCCCTGGCGTCCACGAGCAGGGCAGCGCCCACATGGCCGACGGCTACGCCAGAGCCTCGGGTAGGCCCGGCGTGGTCCAGGTTACCAGCGGACCCGGCGCCACCAACATCGTCACAGGCGTTGCCACGGCGCAGCTTGACAGCAGCCCGCTGGTGGCGTTCACGGGCCAAGTCCCCATGGGGATGGTGGGTACCGACGCGTTCCAGGAGGTGGACATCATCGGCGTCACCGCCAGCATCACCAAGTGGAATTACCAGGTGAGGGAGGCACGCCGCATCCCGTGGGCCGTGAAGGCCGCGCTCCACGTCAGCAACACGGGGCGCAAGGGAGCTGTCCTCATAGACATCCCCAAGAACGTCACCACAGACGAGGCGGAGATAGACTTCGACTCCCCCGTGGATTTCCCGGGGTACCAGACGCGTATGGAGCCGGACCCAAACGAGCTTGAGTGGGCCGCCCGGGTGCTGGCCGAGGCTGAGCGGCCTGCCATCATCGCCGGCGGCGGGGTGGTGGCCTCAGGCGCGGCGCCGGAGCTCACCGCCCTGGCGGAGCTGCTTAACGCGCCCACCGCAACCAGCCTCATGGGCAAGGGAGCCATACCTAGCAGTCACCCCCTCAGCTTGGGGCTACTGGGTATGCACGGCAGGACAGAGGCAAACTACATGATCCCAGACGCCGATGTGCTCCTCGTCGCTGGCTCGCGGTTCAGCGACAGGACCACGGGCGCCCTGGCAGGTTTCGCGCCTGACGCAAAGATAGTGCACCTGGACATCGACAAGAGCGAGATCGACAAGAACGTGGACAGCGTCACCAGGGTCTGGGGCGACGCCAAGACCAGCCTAGGCCGGCTGATCAAAAGGATCAAGGCACGCAGGATGCTGAACGGCAACGGCGACTGGGCCGACCGGATAGAGGAGCACAGGAAGAGCCTGGAGTGGCCAGGCGACGCCAGCGACCTCACCGGCCCCAACGTCATCAAGGCCATAAGGAAGGCGCTGCCGGGCGACGGCCTGGTTACCACGGACGTGGGGCAGCACCAGATGTGGGCGGCCATCCACTTCGACGTCTACGAGCCGGGTACATTCATGACCAGCGGTGGCCTGGGCACCATGGGCTGGGGGACGCCGGCAGCCATCGGCGCCAAGGCCGCGAAGCCCGAAAGGACGGTGCTTAACATCTCGGGGGACGGAAGCTTCGCCATGACCGAGAACAACCTGGCTGTGGCCGTGGAGGAGGAACTCCCAATAGTCGTCGTCGTGTTTAACAACAGGATGCTGGGCATGGTGGCTCAGTGGCAGAGGCTGTTCATGGAGGGGAGGTACTCGGCGGTGCACAGGGACCACACGGTTGACTTCGCCGCCCTCGCCAAGACATACGGCGCCCACGGCGTCAGGGCGGAGACCATGAAGGAGCTGAACGCCGAGCTAAGGAGGGCGGTGGACGCCGACTACACGACGGTAATCGACGTCCCCATAGACCCCGATGAGAACGTCTACCCCATGATCCCGCCGGGGATGGGCCTCAAGGACATCCTCACGGAGTGACAGCCCCTACTCGCGCCCCATGTCCTCCTTCAGCGCCTCGACTATCTTCTCCGTGGCCACGGGGATAACCCTGTCGGCGAGCTCAATGGAGGCGAGAGACGGGTCTCCTATGCCCCCCGTGATGTAGTTGTCGTCGAAGTAGGCGGCCGAAGGGGCCCTCGTGGGCGACCTGCCGCCCATCATCTTGGAGTCGTAGCGCGTCTCCTGGACCTTATACTTGTCCCTGTGGACGAGGTCGGGCCTGTACTTCAGCATCATGCTGGTCTCGTAGAAGCCGCTGTGCCCGTAGTCCACGCCGGGCGCCCACGCCTTCACCGCCTCGGAGGCGTACTCGGACCACTTCACCAGGTACACCTTCAGCCCTATCTCCCGCTCGATCCTGAGCCGCGTCGCCTCAATCGGGGCCACGTTGCCGCCGTGGTAGTTGACTATGAGGAGCCGCTTGGCTCCGTGCTGCTTCACGCTCCAAGCGATGTCCTTGATGACGTTCATGTAGGTTTCCACGGTCAGGGTGATAGTACCTGGGAACCTGATGTGGTGCAGGCTCTGCCCGTAGACGAGTGTGGGCAGCATCACCATCTTCAGTCCACCTGAGTGCTCGACGAGGTACCTGGTGAGCTCCTCGGCGCGGATGCTGTCCACCGAGACGGGTAGGTGTATGGAGTGCTGCTCGATGCTCCCCGTAGGCAGAACGATGAAGTCGGCCTCCTCGAAGGCGGTGCGCGCCTCCTCGTAGGTCATCTCCCATAGAAACTTTGACATGATATTTACTTGTTCCATGGGTTTAAAATCATGGGGCTCGAGACTAAGGCTAGGGAGTTTTTAAAACCTAGACCGCCCAGAGGATATACGTGAAGCCTTTAAACGTCATCAGCCTCCTCGTGGAGAACAAGCCCGGCGTACTCTTCAACATAAGCAATAACTTCAGACGCAAGAACTTCAACATCCACAGCATCACCGCCATCGCAGGCGAGGACGAGGACACCACCAGGATCACCATAACGTCCCGGGGCGACGCCCACGAGATCACCAAGCTCGTCGAGCAGCTGGACAAGATGGTGGACGTCATAGTCGTCAAGCGCCTGGACCCGCTGAGGACCGTGCAGAGGGACCTTGCGCTGGTGAAGCTCCACACCGTGGACCCCCTGGCCCAGGAGGAGGCGCTGGAGACCATCAACCACTACAAGGGGCTTATTCTGGACATCAAGCCGGACACCATCGTGGCTCAGGTGACGGGCTCCGTGAACGAGGTAAGCGAGTTCATGCGGGACGTGAAGCACATAGGCATCATAGAGGCCGCACGCACCGGGATCACGGCCATCGAGAAAGGATGGATAACCCTCGAGGAGACCCACGTCTTATAATCGAAAGCAGTTCATCCACACATAATTTCCCAGATAGCCGTCGAGCAGCCTTGTTTTCTGGTCAGCGTCTTACCCTTTAGAGTCTTAAGAAAGAAATGTTGAACCTTAGGCGGCCTTACTTCAGCACCTTCTTGAAGACCCTGAGGTCGTTGCCGCCTAGAATCTTCCTTATGTCGTCGTCGGAGTAGCCTCGGGACACCATGCCCTCGGTTAGGCAGGGGAACCTGGTGACGTCGTCGAGGCCGGGGAACCCGCAGCCCCCGTCGAGGTCGCTGCCGATGCCCACGTGGCTTGTGCCCACGAGCTCCACGGCGTGGTCCAGGTGGTCCAGCCAGTCCATGACGGTGACCTTCTTGAGGGCCTCGGGGTCGCCGAACCCGACGCCGTCCTTGATGAAGCCCGCGCAGAAGCTGAGGTTCATGACGCCGCCCTTCTCCGCCAGGGTCTTGATCTGGTCGTCGGTGAGGTTCCTGTGGTGGCTGCAGAGTGCCTTGCAGTTGCTGTGTGTGGCGACGACGGGGTCGCTGCTCTCCTCGATGACGTCCCAGAATCCCGTCTCGTTGAGGTGGCTTATGTCCACTAGCATCCCGAGCCTGTTCATCTCGTGGACCACCTCCCTGCCGAACTCGGTGAGGTGGCTGCCCGAGTCGGCGCCTGAGCCGTCGCCCAGCTCGTTCCTTGGAAAGTGGGTCAATGTGAGGGACCTGACGCCGAGCCTGTAGATGGTCCTCAGCGCCTCCACGCTGCCTTCCAGGGGCTCACCGCCCTCCACGGTTATCACCGCCGCGATCTTCCCATCCTTGACCGTTTCCATGATCTCGTGGTGGTTGGTCGCCACGGCAATCTGGTCCGGGTAGCGCTCCACCTCCATTGTGAAGGCGTCGAGCATCTGCACGAGGCGGCGCAGCCTAGCGGTGTACAAGGGGCTGACGTACATGGCGAAGAGGAGGCAGTCGACGCCCCCCTCCCTTATGCGGGGGATGTCTACCTGGCCATGCTCCGATCGTTCCCCCAGCGTCCTCCTTGGGGAAGGAGGGTTAGTCCCGGACGTGATGAACGGCGGGGACTTTATCAGGTGTAGGATGGTGTCGTTGTGGGTGTCCACGACCAGCGAGTCCTCGTGGAGGGATCTAGCTCGGTCAACCTGCTCCTTAGTTAGGTTAAACATGAGACAATATTGACGTACAGCAATAAATCAGGATCGAGAAGAGAAAAAGGGTTTAGCCCTGTATGGCGCTCTTGATGCCGCGGCGGGCGATTACGTTGTCCATTGCCTTCTGGGCTTCCCCCACGTTGAACCTGTGCGTCACTACCTCGCTGAGAGGCAGCCTGTCCACGCTGAGCCTCATCAGGTCGAGGCAGGTCGCGAACTGGGTGGGCGGGTACGCCCAGCTGCCCAGGATGTCCATGTCCTTGAAGCAGATGATGTGTGGGTTTATGGCTACGGGCCCCGGGTCTGTGTAGTGGCCCACTTCCACGAACTTGCCTCCGCGGCGGGTCATGTCGATGCCCTCGGGCACCGCCGCCGGGACCCCGACGCACTCTATGACCACGTCCGCCCCCAGTCCGCCTGTGAGCCTGTTGACCTCGGCTACCCGCTCATCCGCCGTCTCGTGCTGCCTCATGTCGATGACGTGGTCCGCGCCGAGCCTCTCCGCCATCCTCAGCCGCTCATCAACCATATCCACGCTGATGATGTTGCCGGCGCCAGAAATCTCGGCGGTGGCCACGGCCAGTAGCCCTATGGCCCCTGCCCCCTGAACGACGACGCTTCCCCCCACCCTGAAGCCCTCGCCGTAGGTGGGCAGCCCCGGGGCGACGGCTCTCTCGAAGGCGCGGCTGCTCACCGCCATGGGCTCGGAAAGCACCGCCACCTCCGGCGGCACCTCGTCCGGGACCCTGTAGACCCAGAAGTGCTCGGCGTCCACGTAAACCTTCTCGGCCCACCCGCCGTTGAGGTGGGGGGTCTCGGCGCTGGTCATGTTCACGCCGAGGACCTTCCTGTTGGTGCAAAGCGTCGGCTTGTGGGGCATGAAGCGGCAGCCGTAGCAGTCCCCGCAGAAACGGTTGGTGCCCGGCACCACGACGACCCTGTCACCTACGTCGAGTGTTTGGCCCTTCACCTCGCATCCTTTAGCCTTCTCTCCTATCTCGTCGATTATACCGACGAACTCGTGGCCGGGTATGACGGGGAAGGGGAGAGCCATCTTGCCGCCGTACATGTGCATGTCGGTCCCGCAGACGCCGCAGAGCTCCATCTCTAGCAGTACGCCGTTGGCCTCGACCTCGGGCACAGGGTAGTCGGTTACGGATAGCTTCTCGACGCCCTCCAGAACAGCTGCTTTGACCATGTCTAGGGATATGTCTTGGGAAATTAAACAGTATGGGGTATCGATATAAGACCCGGTTCCAGAGTTGATCACGCTATGCCTTATAAACTTAAGATAACGGTGCTGAAGAGGCAGGACCCGAAGGAAATATTCGACGAGTACCCCGTGGCCGAGCGAGACTGGTTCGTTCCCTGCGAAGTCTACGAAGACGGCCAAGAGTTCATACTTGACGAGCTGAAGATGCCTGACGGATTCTGCGGCAGCGCGTGGCAGACCATCTACCCCAACGTGAGGACCCTAAGTTTCGGGGGCAACATCCCCTACTTCGAGGAGGAGGGGGTCTCCGTCACCTGCTGCGCCGACGGCATGAGGCCGGTAATCTTCAAGATAGAGCGCATAGAGTAACCCATTTTTTCCATATCTTTAGACAAGACATTTTAACCTGCGTTTACCACCCTTTTTGATCTATATGTGTCAACTCGCAGCGTACGTCGGGGACAGGCCCATCGCGCCCCTGCTTCTGAACGCACTACAGTACCAGGAACCCTACTTCGGCGGCCACGCCACCGGCATAGGGGTCCTCAAAGGCGACGTGATCGACATCGTCAAGGCGCCGGGACATGTCGCCCACGTCAAGAAGACCACTGACATCGAGAGGCTTGAAGGCACCTGCGCCATCGCGCACAGCCGGTACAACGCCACCGCCAAGGACGACGCTCGGTACAACACAGTAGGGATGTCACACCCATTCCTCAGCGACGACGGCAGGCTCGCGCTTATGCACAACGGCGGAATCGCGGACTACAAGGATCACTGGGAGAGGCTCAGGGACAGCCACGAGTTCACGAGCTATAGCCCCGAGATCGATGCTATAACAGACAGCGAGGTCGCCGTGCACATGCTCGCGGACGAGGTGGCCGGCGGCAAACCCGTAGGGGACGCCTTGAAGAGCATAGCCGCTCAGTGCACCGGGAGCTTCCTTTTCGACGTCATAAGCGTCGACGAGCCCGACACGGTGTACGTCGCCAACTGGCACCAGCCTTGCTACGTGGCGTTGGGAGACGACGAGGCCATGTTCGTCAGCAGCAGGATCGGCCTCAGGGACATCAAGGACGAGATGACCGGCATATTCAGCCCGCCAAAGAACAGCCTCATCAAGCTCACAAGAGGCGAAGCCGAGATCAGCGTCCTCGACAAGGATAGGCGGGTGCCCGACCTGCGGCTGGACGTGAACCTGCTGGGGGAGCGGTTCGAGGACGTGCTCCGCGAGGGGGGGCGCAGGGACTTCAGGGAGATGTGGTATGACCTGAACCCGGACGCCTGGGCCGAGGCCTACGGCCTCTCGGTCGACGAGTGGAAGGCGTTGAGGAAGGCGGGCGTCAGCGTGGTGAACCCGTTCATCGACGTGGTCGAGATGCTTAAGCGTGAGTTCAGGGTCGTGGAGTCTATCGACCCCCGCGTCGAGGGGGGTGTGGCCGGGACCCCGCGGTTCAGCTACGTCATAGCTTAGTCCACCCCGCTTCAACAACATTTATATAATTTAGGTATACCTAAATTTGGGATAGGTTTGGGTAGCGAAAGCGTGGAAGAGTACCTCGAAGCCATCTACGGATTCAACGAGCGGGGAGAGCTGGCCAGGAACCAGGCGCTCTCCGAGAAGCTTAAAGTAAGCCCCCCCAGCGTGACCCAGATGATCAAGCGCCTCGCGGACGAGGGCCTCGTCGAGTACGAGCCCTACAAGGGTGCGTATCTCACGGGCAAGGGAATGGCGCTCGCCCAGAAAGTTGTCAGGAAGCACCGGCTCATCGAGAGGTTCCTCTACGACTTCCTGAAGCTGCCCCTTGAGAAGGCCCACGACGAGGCCTGTCGGATGGAACATGGAGTATCGGACGAGGCGGCC
>Ga0180431_10005938_pt1 | contig 14653 bp, 13 predicted proteins | sample SS_ome_11_FD_132459 | JGI IMG/M metagenome (GOLD analysis project Ga0180431, IMG submission 132459) | Hypersaline lake sediment archaeal communities from the Salton Sea, California, USA - SS_1_MS_1 metaG | ecosystem: Environmental > Aquatic > Non-marine Saline and Alkaline > Hypersaline >... | reverse complement strand
GGCACTGCAGGCGGCTCCGCTGCACGAGCGCGCCGCGCTTGGGGTCGATGGCGGTAACCTGCCCCTCGGCGATGAAGTCGACCTTGACGGCGGCGTAGACCTGCGCGAGCCCCGAGCAGCTGCCCTGCCCCGTGGTCGGGTCGGTGACCATGCAGGTCTGCCCCGCGTAGCACCCGACGCAGGGGTTCTTGGGGTCGTAGTAGGTCTTGCCGTCGGAGATGGAGACGACCTTGGCGTGGTTGACGATGCACATGTTGACCTGGGTCTTCTTGCCCGTGACGGGGTCGACCTTGGTCTGCATCTGGCCGTGCACGTTGCACGGGGGCGGCGGCGGGCACGACGCCGTGGACACGACGCACTTGCCGTCCGCGCACGTGAAGCTGACCACGGTGGCCAGCTTGCAGAAGTAGCCCTTGTCGGCCGAGCCCTCGCAGGTGGCCCCGCAGGGGCAGTCCCTGAGCATCTGGCCGCCCGTGAGCGTGCAGCCGTCGGCGCAGCCGCACGGCAGCAGGGCCGAGGGGTCGCAGGGATACGGGTTGACGCAGTCCGCGTCGGACGAGCAGCTGACCGTGGGGATGGTCCCCAGCTCCGCGTTGAGCGCCTGGCAGACGGACTCCTCCGCGTGCCAGTTGAGCCCCGTGTCCACGACCCAGAAGGACTGCTTGCCGTAGTCCTTGGCGTCGATGTCGGGCATCTCGCAGAAGGCCAGCGTCTCCGCGGCCTTGCTCGCGTCGTAGTTCATCTCGCCGCCTTCCGTCCCGTAGGCCGCGGCCATGACCACGGCGGGGCACGCCTTGAATTTGACCTGCACCACGTCGCCGACGGAGAGCGGCTTACGGGGCAGGTAGAATCCGAGGAACCCGTAGGCGCCGAGGGCCACCACGAGCAGCACCACGAACAGCCCCGCGACTACGCCAAGCCATCCGACCGCCATGGGACGACGCTTTGTTGTCCTGCACGCTCGCGCAGTGTGCTCGGCATCGCATTTCTCAGGACCCGCGCTCGGCGAGGAAGACCGCCGCGCAGAACGCGCCGTAGACCAGGAGGACGCCGCCCCCCGTGGCGGCGGCCGCGCGGGGGCTCTGCGCGCGCGCCGCAAACGCGCACCCGACCACGAGCACGGCCGCGCAGACCGCCGTGCCGACCGCGAACGCCGCGTGGTAGGGCATCCTCCTAGTGGCCGTGCGAAAAGTAGCCCGACGTAATTCGCTCGCACTCCCAGCAGACGCGCTCGCTGCGCAGGCGCAGCCGCTTGCGCAGGCGCTGCACGCGGAGGACCTTGCCCTGCTCGGAGGCGGTCTTGACCGCGTGGCAGTTGGGGCAGAGGACCTGCAGGTTGCGCACGGCGTTGGTGCCGCCGACGGCCCACGGCACGACGTGGTCCACGTGGTAGGCCTGCTGCTGCAGCGGCAGGCGGCAGTCCGCGCAGGCGCCCCGCGCGCGGGCCCACAGGAACGCACGCGTCCGTCGGTCCACGCGCCTGCGCGGCCCCCGCTCCGCCCACGGCCGCAGCAGCGTCGTCGTCCCAGTCGCGGCGGGCAAAGTGCGCACATTGGGCATCATCGTCGCATGGACCTTGCGGCCCTGAGCGCGGCCGCGCGGGAGCGCGTGGCGCTGGAGTCGGAGCGACTAGGACGGCTGGAGCGCGCACGCGACGCGCTGCGCGCGGCCCTCGGCGGTTCGCCGCCGCTGCCGTGGACCCAGCGCCGCGCGCGGGAGCGGGAGCTCGCCCGCGTGGAACGCGACATCCACCTCATCCGCTCGGGCACGGCGGCGCGCGCGCTGGACGCGCGGCTCGCGGACCTGCGGCGCGCGCTGGCGCGGGTCCATACGACGGCGGTGACCGCCACGGCGCGCGGCCGCAGCCGCCAGTGGTATACGCGCTCCTGGACCGTGCTGCCGACGGGCAACCGCAGCAAGACCCGCGTGCGTGGCGTGCGGACCGTGGCCCCGAGCACCGCGGCCGAGAAGCGCGAGGCCCTCGTGGACCAGTTCCGCTCCGAGGTCCTCGACGAGGCCCTGCCTACGCTGGTCGCGCCCAGCGGTCTGTGCCCGACCTGCGGGCGGCCGCTGATCGTGCTGGTGGAGGGCTCGCTCGTGGGCTGCCCCAGCTGCGGGGTCACGCGGGCCGCGGACGCGAGCACGCGCGACGGGGCCACCGCCGCGGGCGGCCGCGGGATCGTGGTCGGCGGCTTCGCGGGGCGCGGGGGCATCGCCGCCATGCCCTCGGTCGAGGGCATGACCGCGGCGCACGCGCTGGACGGGGCCCCGTCGCCGCCGCACCTTACGACGCCCCAGCCGCCCAAGTCGCAAGCGCCGCAGGCCGCCGCGCTGCAGGCGCCGCCCTCGGCCGCGCAGGAGGCTCGCCTGCTGCAGACCCTGGCCGCCGCGCAGAGCACGCGGTTCCCGCCCGACGCGGCGCGGGCGCGCGCCGTGGCCGAGGCGCTGGCGGCGGACCCCGCGTGCGGGGACCTCCGCGCGCAACTGCGGGCGCTGGACCCGCGGCCGTCCGCGTGGCCCACGTCGGACGCCGTCCGCGCCCGCGGCGGCGAGGGCCTCGTGGCGTCGCTGCGCGCCGTGGCCACGCCGTCGCGGGTGCGCGAGGTCCTCCGCCAGCTGCAGAGCGGCGTGCGCGGGGCCCGCTACGACGACTGCGTCAGCATCGCGGCCGCGCTCCTCGGCGAGCGCCCGCCGCCGCTGCCGTCGGCCGTGCGCTCCGAGCTGCTGGCCATGCTGCGCGAGGCCCTCCCCGTCTACCAGCAGGGGTCCGAGGGCAACCTGTGGGGCGGCCACGCGACCTTCGCGCGGTGCGCGCTGCACCTGCTGGGCTACGACGAGATCGCCGAGCGCATCCCCATTCCCAACGTGTCCTTGACCCGCGAGCCGCAGCGGCGGGTCCTGTGGCGGCGGCTGGGCTGGGAGTTCCTGCCGCTGGACGAGCCCCTGCCCCCGATCCGCATCATCACGAGCAGCCCACCGCAACCGCCGCCGCCGCCGTCGCCGCCGTCGCCGCCCGAGGAGCGGTCGGAACCAGCGCCGAAGACGCGGAAGCGGCCGCGGGATCGGGGCGCCGCAGCTCCGCGAGCAACGCGCGCGCGTCGCGGTTCGCCCGCGCGCGCTCCGTGAGCTCCTTGAAGGTCTGCTCGAGCTTGGCGCGGTCGGCGGTGGCGTGGACCTGCCGCAGGTAGAGGTCCCGCGCCTGCTTGCCCACGGCGAGCGCGGCGTTGACGGGCGCGGGGACCCCGTCGACGGTGCCCTTGGCGAGGTCCATGCGCGCGGCCCACTTGCGGGCGATGCGGGTCCACGCTTCCTCGACGGTCGCCGCGGCGTAGCGGGCGCGGAGCAGGGGCAGCGCCGCGCGCAGGAGCTCGGCGCGGCGGGCGGGGTCCCACGCGGCGACCTCGCGCATGGCGCGCGCCAGCCGCACGGGGTCGGGCTGCTGCCACCCCGTGCAGAAGTCGTTGCGGAAGAGGACCTGCGCCGAGCCCGCGGCGCGCCCGAAGCGGGTCAGCTCCATCATGGACGTGGTCCAGTTGGTGATCACGGGGCACCCGCAGAGCTGCGCCTCGATGATGGGCACTCCAAAGCCCTCGGCGCAGCTGGCCGCGAGCAGCACGTCCGCCGCCTGATACATCTGCACGATCTCGCGCTGGCTCAGCGCGCCGTAGCGCGCGGGCGGCGTCATGGACCAGTCCCGCGCCCACGGGCCCTCGGGCCCGCAGGCCGTGCGCCCCCACTCCGAGTCCCCCACGGCGCGCGCGTGGCCGTCGTGCAGGCCATACATCTCCAGCAGCCGCGGCAGGTCCATCTCCCCGTCGTTCTCGGTATGCACGTGCAGGTAGGCCCGCTGGCCCGTGCGGCGGCGGTGCGCGTGCGCGAACCGCGCCCACGCCTGCAGCTGCGTGTCAAAGGCCTTGCGGTTGGAGCCCTCCGTGTTGGCCGCGATGATCAGGCCGACGAACGCGTCCTCGGGCCAGCCCAGCCGCCGCCGCAGCTCCGCGCGGTCCGCGTAGGCCGCGGCGCGGCCCAGCGCGTCGGGGCTGGTGGCGCCCTCCAGCGGGCGGAAGATGTCCAGATCGCACCCGTGCGGCGCGTAGTCCAGCGGGCGGCGGTAGAAAAACGTGCCCTCGGCGCGCGCGTGCTTGGCGGGGTCCTGGAAGCTGCGCGCGAGCAGCTCGCGGCCGTAGTGCGTCATGGCCACCACGTCGGTGAAGTCGTCGAGCACGTAGAAGGTCTTGTGCTCCAGCGGCATGAAGTGCAGGGGCATCCAGACCATGCTGGGGCACACGAAGGGCCCGCGGCCGAAGACGAAGATGTCCTGGAAGGCGATGAGCAGGTCGCTCTGGGTGAGGCGCAGCATGTGATTGAGGACGTCCTTGGGGACGAGCGCGGGCCACTTGTGCAGCGGGTTGACCATGAGGTAGGTCTTGTCCGCAAAGAGCGCGTGGTCCGCCGCGGAGAACTTGGACGCGAGGTCCTTGCTGAGCTCCGTCATGGCCTGCTTCCACGGGATCATCTTGAAGGCCATGCGGGGCAGGATCATGGACCACCCGCAGACGATGATCTCGTGGCCCTCTTTGCGGAGCGCGCGCATGATATGCGTGACCTGCTGCCCGTAGCCCGTGCCCTGCCCTGGCGCGTTACCGCTCGAGATGAAGACCTTCATACCACCGCCGCCGCCGCTTGCCCAGGGCCGTAGTGCTTGCCGACGGCGAACTGTGGCTGGCCCGCCGCGCGGCCGCGCGCGCCGCCAGCGCGGGGTCGATGAAGCGGCCCACGGAGACGTCCCGCGCGGCGGGGACAAACGCGAGCCCCGCGGGCGGGCGCCAGCCGCGGTGGCCGAGCGCGCGCAGGGCCTCGCGCTTGCACGGGAACTCGCCCAGCGGTCTCGCGGGGTCGACGGGGCGCACGACGCGGACGCCCTGCCCGTGGCTGGCGCGGCCGTGGCACGAGTTCAGGTATTGCGAGGTCCACTCGAGGTTTGTTGCCGCCGCGTGGGAGCGGTCGTCGTCGCGGTGGTGCACGACGGCGTCGGCCGCGGGCGGCGGCCCGTAGAAGGTCCACGCGACCAGGACGTGCAGGGGCACCATGCGGTGCGCCGTCCCCAGCGGGTAGACCTGCGGGTAGCCGTGGTAGGCGGACCCGTCCGCGCGCGCGTGGATGCGCAGCGGTCGGCCGTCGCGGAGGAGCACCCGCCCGCAGGCCGAGACCTCGACGCGGGGCAGCGGCGGCGACGGCGGCGGCGGCCCGCGCGCGGCGGCGGCGGCCCGCAGGACCCGCGCGCGCAGGTAGCCCGCGGGCACCGACCGAAGCACGAGGCCCGCTCGCGGGGGCGGGGGCGCGCGCGGGACCGCCCGCCGCCGCGAGCGCGCGGTCTTGCGGTTGTGCTCGGCGCGCGTCAACAGCTGCAGGTTTCCCAGCGCGTTGTTGCGCGGATTCCCGTCGACGTGGTCCACGTCGTGCCCCGCGGGCACGGGCCCCGCAAAGGCCTCGAAGACCAGGCGGTGGACCCTGCGGTGGCCCTTGCGGCCGTCGGGCGCGGTGCACGTGACGCGCAGGTAGTTGCCCGTGCGGCACGCGCGGATCAAGCGGCCCGTGCCCCTGCGACGAACGCGGCCGCGGTCCGAGACCTCGTAGCCCGCGGCCAGCGGGTCCCGCGGCGCGGCCCACCGCTCGCCCGCCACGTCGACGCCGCTGCTCGTCATGCCGTCAGCGCCACCCGCGGCGCCCCCGCGGGGAGCAGCGGGGAGTGCTCGGGCCCCGCCGCGGCGCGCGGCACGGCGAGGACCGTGGCCCGCTCCTCCAAATGCAGCGCGCCCGCCCCGCCGCCGCCGCCGCCGCCGCCGCCGCCGCCGCGGCACCCGACCAGCGCCAGCCCGCGCGCGGCGTCGTCGACCGCCAGCACGGCGGTGCGCACCGCGTTCCGCACGAGCACCGCCCGCAACGCGGGGTCCCCGCCGCGCCAGCGCTGGCGCAGCGCGTCCAGGTCCGCGGGGTCGAGCCCGTAGGCCCGCAGCTCCACGCGGATTGCGCCGTCGGCGTCGCGGGAGACCACGGCCTCGCGCTCGACCGCGGGCGGGCAGATGGCGCGCAGGCCGCGCAGCACGCAGCGCGCATCGTCATCGGGATTCGACCGCCGCGGGCCTTGCACCGTGCCTTGGACCTGGCCCATGCCTCAGGAGAACCGCTTGGTGCGTCGCCGCTTTGTCCTCTGAGGAGGCGCTGCGTCCGCCGCGGGCGCCTCGGGCGCCGCGGGCGGCGGTGCCGCCACGGGAACGAGCCGCGCGCGCGCGTCGGCCGCGTCGCGGGGCCGCGTCATGTAGAGCACGTAGCCCTGCGTCGGATCCGCGCGGACCGCGGCGGCCACGCGGTCCTGCACGAGGCTGGGGCCGACCTTGGGCCCGTCCACGCGGCCGCTCGCGAGGTCCACGCGGCGCCAGCCGCCCTCGGCGTCGACCGCGACCATGCGGGGGACCCTGTGCCCCGCCAGCCGCTCCTGCAGCCCGTCGGGCCCGCCGTAGTCCTGCAGGAGCTGGGGCAGCGCCAGCAGGAACGCCTGCTCCTGCGTGGGCCGCGCGGCCACGGCGACGGTCGCGGGGCACTCGGACACGCCCCACATGAGCAGGAGCCCCATGCGCAGCAGGTAGGGCTCGACGCAGAGGTCCATGAGGCCGAGCGGGGCGCCGCAGATGTCGCACGGTCGCCGCGCGAGCAGCGGAGCGGCGTCCAGCGAATGCAGGTCGGGCCAGCGGCCGCCGCCCACGCGGGCCTTGCAGAAGGAGACGAGGTCCGCGGTGCACCGCGGATCCGAGCAGTGCGCGCCGCGCACGGCGACGACCTTCGGAACGTGCAGGGCGGTCTCGAGCGGCAGGCGGCGCGGGCGCCGCGCCCACTCCGCCTCGCTGGAGCGCGCCTGCGCCAGCGCCCAGCGCTCCAGCGCCTGCGCGATGGACCACTGGGTCCCCCGACGCGCATCGGGCAGCTCGGGGCAGAGCTCCCGCACGCCCGACGCGACAAACTGGACCAGGGAGTAATACTTGGCGGGGTCCGCGTCGGCGGTGGCCCGCAGGACCGCGAGCACGCGGGAGCGCGTCGCGGCCACGTAGGCGTCCGATCGGTCCGCAAAGCGCTCCTCCGTGCGGATGGCCGTCGTCCAGACCTTGCGCGCGGTCCGCGCGTCCTGCGCCATGGCCATCGGGTGCAGCGCGGCGCCGATCTTGCGCTCGACGACGAGGAGCTCGGCGCTGGTCATGCGGTCCAACGCGGCGACGGCCTCGCGGGCGACGGGATCCGACCGCAGCGCGGAGACGCCGAGGGCCTCGCATGGCTCGCGCTGCAGGGAGAGCAGGCTGCGGAGGACGTCCGTCGCCTGAAACGGGACCCACGGCACGCAGAGCCGCGTATGGTCCTCGCGCCGCGGCTCGTGCAGGAGCCCGCGGACCTTCTTGACGAACGTGCTGATGGCGGGCGGCCCCCGCTCGACCGCGGCGGCGCCCTGCGCCATCATGTCGAGCAGGACGTGCGGATCCCGCGGGTCGTCGGCGCTGGCGTCGTAGATGGGCCCGTCGAGCGGCGGCGCGTGCCAGACCCCCAGCGGGGCGTCCGACGGCAGGGGCTCGTCCTCGCGCCGCGCGCCGACCGTGCGGATGGGACCAAGGACCGCATCGATGGGTCGCTTGCCCGTCAGCCGCGCGTCGAGATACGAGTCCATGGCGCGCACGAGCAGCTGGAGTCTGGTGTGCGTGCGATGAAGGTCAGGGATGGAATTGGACGCGGTTTGGATGAAGGTCCTCAGACCATGGCGGGATCGGTCGGTCGGCGCGTGGCCCCGCGCAGCGCGGATCCCAGCACGCCGAGGCCGACCAGTCCGCTGGCGATGGTCAGGATCCAAGGCACCGTCTTGTTGGTCTTGCTGGCGTCCGTCAGGTCCTTGATGCCGAAGTAGAGTCCGAAGCCGACCGCGACGAGCAGGAGCAGGCCGACAATGAGCGCCGCGCTGTTGGCGGCGCCACCGCCGCCCGCGACGACGTCGCCGCCGCCGCCGCTCCCGCGGGTCGGCAGCCCACGCTCCGCGCGCCCCGCCCGCTTGCGCTGGCGCGCGGTCATCAGGGCGCGGCGCCGCCGCTCGGCCTCGGGGTCTTCGAGCGAACTCAGCGTCTGCGGCGTCAATTGGCGCGACGGCTCGGCGAAATAATCTGCTCCGCCAAACGGCACGGGCTCAGGCTCCGTCTGAAGCATGTAACTTTGACCTTCGGTGGGGTCAACAAGGCTGCCCGCCCGCGCCGCGTCGTAGGATACCACAGCCCCTGGGCGCGGTGCTGTTTCACCAGGAAACGGGGCCCTGTCGTAATCGGGCGGAGGCGCAATCATGAGGCGATCGGGCGGGGGTGCAATTGCAAGTTGCGGAGCAGGCATCATGCACTCATTGTAGTCCGAGGAGTCGCCCGTGCCCGCCACGGCGGCCAGACCCGCGCCTGCGACAGCCGCACGCGACGCTTTGGCACCCATGGTTCACACGCTCCCCTTTTGTTGATTTGGCGCCTACGGCAATGCGGACCACAGGCCGACCGCGGCCCCTGCGATGGCGTCCAGCATCGGGATCCAGACGAAGCAGTCGGCACGGCCCGCGCGCGTGCACGGCGTCCGCAGGCGGAGCGAGCCGTCCTCGTCGAAGACGTCGCGGCTGTCGATCGGCGGCTTGCGTTCGTGGTCCTCGACCATGGCGTGGAGGGCGCCGCGGTCCAGCAGCACGAAGGTGCCCTTGCTCGAGTCCCCCGCGAATAAGCGCACCGCGATGAGGTCGGGCCCGCTGACCGTGACCCACCCTGGACGCCCGCGCACGTTGCGCAGCTCCACGCAGAGGTAGCGGTCCTGACAGGGCAGCGTGCGCCGCAGGCGCTTAAAGTTCTTGACGTCGACCGAGCGCGCGGGCCCGTCGCCCCGCGGCTGGATCAGCAGGTCCATGTGATGCGTCCAGTCCATGGACCGCAGCGGCGGGAGCGCGGCTTGGTAGCCCGCGCGCGCCGCGGCCTGCACGAAGAGGCGCTCCGCGGGATCGGCCAGGTAGGAAAGCCGCAGCGCGGGCCGCACCGCTTCCAAGGTCTCCAGCTTCTCGCAGGGCGAGCGGGCGAGCGCCTCGCGCAGCTCGACCGCGGAGAGCTGCTCGGAATCCATCGCGCCGCGCCGCAGAGTGCGGCAGGCATTCAAGCGTAGGCGCCTGCGACCGCAGTCGCGGTGAGCAGCGCGGCGAGGTCGAACAGCGCTCGCGGCGCGAGGTCCGTCCACACGCGCGGGCCGTTGCGGCCCAGAGTGGTCACCGCCAGCGTGACCGCGGCCTGCAGGGCAAACACCCCGCTGGCTCGGCGCGCGACGAGCGCGGCGGCGTCGGGCCCTCGGTCCCGCAGCAGCAGCGCCAAGCCGACGACGAGGACCATCAGGAAACTGCCAAAGGTATTCGCGAAGACCATGACCGCGCCGCGCGTCAGGTCGAAGACGTCCCAGCCGACGTAAGGCGCGGCGGTCTGCAGGTCGGCGATCCGCGGGCCGTGGCCCGTCGCGAAGAACCAGTGCCACGCGGCCAGCACCAGCCACAGCGCCCTGCGCTTGGCCGAGGCCTTGCGGGTGCTATTGAACAGCTGGTGGGCCGCCGCGCCGTGCAGGGCCATGGCCAGCAGGCTGCGCGGAGCCCTCGGCCCGTGCAGCAGGGCCAGCGCGGGGAGCAGGGCCAGCGCGGCGAGCACGACGCGGCGGCGCAGGGCGTGCGCGACGCAGGCGGCGGCGCTGAGCAGGTAGGCCATGCGGGGCAGGCCGAGGCGCGCCACGGCCATGGAATCCTCAAACGGCTCGAGGACGCCCGCGCGGTTCAGGAACCAGTAGCCCAGGGCCGCCGCTGTGGCCACGGTGGTCCAGTGCGCGGCGAGGACGTGGCCCGCGGCGAGGCGGTAGCTGACGCCCACGAGGGCCGCCGCGGGTCCCAGCGTGCTCAGCAGGAAGACCAAGAAGCTCATGGCGCGCGGGGATTCCTCGAGCCGCTGGCGCGACCACGCCGTGCCCGCGGCCTGCGCCCCAAGCGCCAGCACCGCGGCCACGGCGGTCGGGCCCCACGCGGCGCCCTTGCGCACGGCCCGATGCGCGACGAGCAGCGTGGTGGCGACAAGCGCCGCCGACGTCAGGGCCTCGGGCTGCGCGAGGGTCGCGGGCACCGCCAGCGGCGCGGCCGCGTAGGCCACGGCCATGGCGCTGACCACGACGTCGACGGGGACCTGCGGCACTGCAACGTCCCCGATCGGCAGCGCCAGTCCCACCGCCGCGGCGAACGGGACGGAGCCCAGCAGCACGCCCGCGAGCGGCGCGGCGGCGTCGGGCACGCCGAGCACGCGCCACCCGAGCGCTGCGCTCGCGGCCGCCCCGATCGTCCACGCGGACACGCGCGGCTGGGGATCCGTTCCGAGCAGCCCGCGGAGCGCGGCCAATGCAATCAGAATCGTGCCTCGGACCATGTCCGCCGTGCGGAAGCGGGTGCCCGCGCGGGCGGCGGCGACCGCGGCCGCGGCGACGCTGCGCACCGCGGCGGCGGCGGCGGCGGCGCGCTGGAGGACCTCGGAGCGGGGCTCCGACGAGCCCGCGGGGAACGCCCAGCGCAGGTGGCCCGCGCGGCCCGCGGCCACGGGCCGCCCGAGCGCGCGCAGCGCGTGCAGGCCGAGGACGCGGGCCGCGTCGTAGCGGGTGTCGGGCAAGGACCCCCGCATGCGGTGCAGCTGCCACGCGTTGACCAGCTGCTGGAGCAGCTCCTGCCGCGCGGCGGCCGCGGCGAGATCGCCGCAGGACGCGCGGGGCCGCTGCGTCGCCATGCGCGCCAGCGCGGGGTCCGTCGCGAGGTCCTCCAGCACGCGGCCGACGGAGGAATACGGCACGGGCAGCCCGAGCAAGAGCGCGAGCGTGGGCGCGAAGTCGACCTGCGGGACGGCGCGCGCCGAGTCCCCGAGGAGCCAAAGCGCCTCGGCGCCCGCCCAGGTCGGGTCGTCCGTCGGGCCCTGCGGCGGCGCCCGTGACGCGCCGCCGCAGCCCGCGGCGCGGAGCAGCTGGCTGGTAAACAGCGGGCGCTTGGCGAAGAGCACGAGCGCGGCCGCGGTCTCGGCGCGCGTGGCGCCGCCGTGGTTTCCCTCGCCCGTCATCCCGTGGTCCCCCAGCACGGCGACCACGGTGTCGTTGTCCACGGCCGCGAGCACGTCGGCCACGGCGCGGTCCATCTGCGCCAGCTTGGCGGCCATGGCGGGGTGCGCGGGCCCAAAGCGGTGCCCCGCGTGGTCGACGCCAAGGAAATGCGCGACGAGGACCTCCCACGAGCCGAGCGTGCCGTTGCGCAGCGCGGGCAGCAGGTCCCGATGCACGCCGTCGTCGACCGTGTGCATGTCGCGGATGTTGAACGAGTCATACGGGCGCGTGACGTTGAACAGATCGGGGTAGAGCATGGTCCACGTGTCGTCCCCCAGAAAGATCTGCCGCCGCCCGAGGCGCGCGGCCTGCGCCACGAGGCTGTCCTCGCGCGCGGCGGGCGCGTCAAAGTTGTCGCGGACCTCGACGAACGTGGGCAGCGCGCCCGTGGTCAGGCCCTTGACACGCTGCATGGTGACCGTCGGGGTCTCGGCCTCGAACGCGTAGAGCCGCGCCCGCGGGTCCCCGCGGAGCGTCCGCTGCAACAGGGGCATGCGGTTGTGGAACCAGCGCGCGCGGTCCTCGTGCACGGCGCGCACAAAATCGTATCGCAGCGCGTCGACCACGACGACGGCCGCGCGGCGAAAGCGCGCGGGCATCCAGCAGCTGGCGCCGACGCGCTCGGGCGCGTCCGCCGTGCGCCAGTCCAGCCCGCCGACGGGCTCGGTGGCGTTGGACCAAGGCCAGTGGCGCGCGCCGTCGTCGCGCAGCGAGGCCGCGGGCAGCAGCCCCGCGCCGCGCAGGGCCCGCGCCGACGCCGCGGCCTCGTGGGCCAGCGCGGGGTCCCCGACCGCGAGGTCCCCGCACGCGCTCCGCCCCCCGCGGCGCACGTCCGCAAAGAGGAACCCCGACGTGAACAGGGCGGCGCCCACGGCGCAGAGCACCAGCTCGATGAACCGCGCCATGGCAAGTCCCGCCCCGCGCCGCGAGAGTGCGCGGATCGCAGGGCACAAACACCGCGCGCGCGCCCCCGCAGGCATGATCCTGTTCGACGGGTCGCACGTGCCCCACGCGCGGGCCCTGCTCGCGCGGCTCGTGGGCATGGGCCTCGCGACGGAGCGCAGCGAGTATGTCTTGCTGGACGTGGACGCGCTCGCGCGGGCCATGGAGCCCTTTGGGCTCGTGTTCGTGGGCCCGCTGCGGGACCTGCGCGCGGACTGCGGCACGCGCTACGCGCTGCGGCCCGAGCGCGTGCCCGACGTCCTGCGCGGCATGGGCGCCCTGTGCTTCGCGGGCGACAACCTCGAGCCGTGGATCCGCTCGTTCCAGGCGCTGCAGGGGGCGTTCACCGACATGGAGACGCTGGACTTCTTGGCGAGCGTGCCCGCGTCCGACGACGACGCCGAGATGCCCGCGTCGCTGCGCCTGGCGCACGCGGACGCGGGACCGCGCGAGCCCCGCGGGGAGCAGGCGTGGGCGCTGCGATTCGCGCGCGCCTACGCCGCGCGCCACGCGGACGACCAGCTGCTCGGAACGCTGAGCAACGCGGCGGACACGGCGCTGATGATGGACATGCTCTAATCCGATTCGTCCGTGGGCCCGACGGCCCACGCGTGGTTGATCCACAGGAACAGGCCGCGCCAGTGCGCCTGCGCGGGGCCGCGGTAGGCCACGCGCCAGCGAACCTCCGAGTCCCGCACGAGGCCCTCGAACCGCCCGTCGGGCACGATCGGCAGGCGCAGGTGGTCCGCGCCGAGCTCCCGCTGCGCGTGCTCCCACGCCACGGTGCGGGGCGCGCCGCGCGGGTCCGTGCGTGCGACCGAGCCGATGCGATGGCCGCGCATGGCCACGTCGTCCATGCGGCGGCCCAGCGCCTGCATGTCCGCCGCGCGGGTGCCGCCGAGCCACGCGGCGGGCGCGTCGCGCAGGCCGAGGACCAGCGCGCGGGATCCGTCCGCCTCGCGCCACGCGGCGTAGCCCCACGACGCCCACGGCGGGCCCCACCGCGTGTCCATGAGGGCGCTTACGGGGAAATGGCGGAGGGTCCATGAGGGGTCGTGCAAGTCGAGCTCCAGCCGCGCGCGGGCGGTGGGAACCACGACGAGCGCGCGGGGCCCCGCCCGCTCCAGCCGCAGACGCGGCGGCTCCTCGAGCAGCCAACGCGCAGGCGCGGGCACGAGCTCGGGCATGCTGTCGGGATCCCACGTGCTGGGGTCCCGCAGCGCGAGGCGCTGGTAGGAATACCGCAGGTAGTCGCGCGCGGCCTGCAGGCTCGCCGTCCACGCCCGCGCCGCGCGCGGCGGGTCCGCAAAGACCGTGGGCTCGTCGAGCTCCGCGCGGGCCGCGCGGTCCAGGGCGACGTGCGCGGCCTTGTGCAGGGTATAGGTGACCCACGGGGCGCCCGCTGCGGCCCACGGGGCGCGCGAGCCCAGCGCGTAGGCCGTCGTCGACGGGCTGGGCACTGGCAGCTCCATTCTGCTTCCTTCTAGGAGGCGCGGCTCGGGTAGCTGCCGAGCAGCGCGAGCGCCTTTTGCTCCTCGGACTGCTTGAGTGCGATGTGGTAGGCATAGGCCAGCGCGCCCGCGACCAGCAGCCCGCCGCCGAGCCACAGCTGCAGGGCGCCGTCGAGCGAGACGTTGACGATGAGCCCCGCGGCGACCAACGCGAGGGCGACAAAGCCCGCGACGATGGATGCCCGCGTCTCGGAACCCATGGCCGACCAGTGCGTTTTGGCTTATCAGACCCTGATGCAACGACTGCATCTGGTCGAGACCAGCATCGTCGGGGTCCTCGCGATGCAGCGCGCGCGGGGCACGCGTGCGCGGCCGCTGCTGCGGCGGCACCTGAGACGGCTCAAGCAACAGCACAGGCGCCTGCTTTATGAGCTCAAGCATTGCTTCTAGACAAAGACGTGGCCATGGCGACGCAGGTTGCAAACGATATTCGGCGCATGATCAAGGCCTTGTTGGGGCGACGTGTCGACCATGTGTCCCGTTGGATGAGCGCGTGGGTCGACTTCAGCAAACGCGACATGAAGCGCGCGTTCCTGGACCCGCTTAAGTCGGGCGGGCGGGGGTCCATGGCGCAGAAGGCGAAGAACGCCATCGTGAAAACGCTGGGTCGGAACAACACGTTGGCCTACGATATGCGCGACGAGGTCGATACCTATCAGAGCAGGAAAAAGGTCGACTTGGCCATTGGGTATTTCGCCAACCGCGAAATGGTCCAGCGGCTGGCGGACTATTACGGGGTGTCGCTGGACCACATGGTCTACGGGCTGCTGACTTGGGCCGCCGCCACTCGGCTGGCCCGTAAGAAGCGAACCACGACGATGTCCAAGGACGCGCGCTCCCCACGCAGCAGGCGCACGACGCCTAAGCGCAAGACGCCCAAGCGCAAGACGCCCAAGCGCCGCGCGTCGCCCAAGCGCAGCGCGCCGCCGCCAACACGGGCGTCGCGGCGCATTGAACGATACGTCGCAGAGGTCGTTGCGGTGCGC
>Ga0180431_10005935_pt1 | contig 14654 bp, 8 predicted proteins | sample SS_ome_11_FD_132459 | JGI IMG/M metagenome (GOLD analysis project Ga0180431, IMG submission 132459) | Hypersaline lake sediment archaeal communities from the Salton Sea, California, USA - SS_1_MS_1 metaG | ecosystem: Environmental > Aquatic > Non-marine Saline and Alkaline > Hypersaline >... | reverse complement strand
CTTCGGCTTATCCGCCTCCGCCCGCAAGCGCACTCGCGCCCACTTCACCTGCGGATAGATGCCCTCGTCGGCAGCAAGCGCAGCCAGGTCAATGACCTCCGACATCAGTGCGACCACCGCCGGATAGCGCTCCAGCCGCAGCCGCACCAGGTACTCGCCGTCATTCATCCCCTGCTCCCCGAGGTGCTCATAATCCCACGTCGCGCCGCCATCCACGCTGCGCGCCGACCGGTTAGGGTAGCTGCTATTCTCCACCAACAGTCGCCCGCCACCTGAGAACACAAACGTGTTGAGGCCCTTCTGCAGCACTTCCGCCGGCACATTCACGTAGCTCCAACCCGTCGAAGCCAGCTCCCTCACCGGCTTCAAGCGCCGACCGTTAACACTGACGTGCATCCTCTCACCATCGCTCTCGTAAGGGTGTCTGTCGCCCCGGCGGTAGAAGTACAGCTTCCCGTCGGCGACATCCCCCACCGCAAGCACAAAGTCCTTCCGCGCCGAGACCTTTTCGCTCAGTATCTCCGTATTGTTGATATGGGTCATGCCGCGCTCGTCCTGGAGCATCATCGTCCGCGCTAGGCACACGCCACTGCGGGAGTTGTCAATCCCAGGCCCCCGCGTGCACAGCTCGAAGTCCGCCTGCGATGCCCACGTTCTTGCCACAGATTTCACCGGCTGCTTTCTCGCCATGTCATCACCCATCCCGTCGGATTTCACAACTGCCTGCAGCGCGCTTATCTCTCATCTCGAATTTGAGGTTCAACGCCGAAGCCGCCATGCCCTCCCATCCAGGCCCATTCCCCAGCCGCTATTTCCACAAATCAATGAAGGTCTGCGCCCCACTCGCCTCGAACCTTTACATCACAACGATCAAGCGAGGAGTGTTCGTGCATTATGGCATCAGAGTCAGCACGCAAGCCGAACGTGATCTTCATATTGACCGATGATCTCGGGTACGGGGATCTGGGCTGTTATGGCCAACAGGCGATTCAGACACCATATCTCGACCAGATGGCGGCGGAGGGCATCCGCTTCACCGACTGCTATGCGGGCAGTACAGTATGCGCCCCTTCGCGCTGCTGCCTGATGACCGGCCGCGATACGTGCCATGCCAGAGTGCGCACGAATGCCCGGATTCCACTCCGGCCCGAAGATACTACGGTCGCCGAGCTGTTCAAAGAAGCGGGCTACGCGACGGGCATCGTCGGCAAGTGGGGCCTGGGCGAGCCGGATACCTCCGGAGTGCCCAACAGGCAGGGCTTCGACTACTGGTTTGGCTATCTCAATCAGGGCCGCGCGCACAATTACTACCCGGAGTATCTCTGGCTGAATGAGGACAAGTTCGTCCTCGAGGGCAATACCAATGGCGCCAAAGAGCAGTACTCACACGACCTCTTCACGGAGCACGCCCTCCAGTTCATCACGGCTCACAGCCACGAGCCGTTCTTCCTCTATCTGGCCTACACCATTCCCCATGCCAACAACGAACTCGGCAGAGATACCGGCGATGGCATGGAAGTGCCCGACTACGGCCCCTACGCGGATGAGGACTGGCCCAGCCCGCAGAAGGGCTACGCCGCTATGATCAGCCGCATGGACCGCGACTGTGGCCGCATCTTCGAGTTACTGCAGGAGCTCGGCATTGATGACAACACCCTCGTTTTCTTCACCAGCGACAATGGTCCCCATGCTGAGGGCGGTTGCCATCCCTCATTCTTTAACAGCTGGGGCCCGCTGCGCGGCTACAAACGCGACATGTATGACGGCGGCATCCGTGTTCCGATGATCGCCCGCTGGCCGGGTACGATTCCTGCCGGCGCAGTCAGCGATGCGCCCTGGGCATTCTGGGACTTCATGCCGACGATGGGCGAGCTGGCCGGCTTTGACGCACCGGAGCAAATCGAGGGCGTCTGCGTCCTTCCCGCCATCATGGGGGAGCAGCACGCCCATGGCACCATGGCCTGGGAGTTCATGATGAAGGAATTCCGTCAAGCTGTGCGTATCGGCAAGTGGAAAGCAGTCCGCTATGGCCTGACGCGGCAGACCGAGCTGTTCGATCTCGACAGCAATGTTGCCGAGGCTAACGACGTCGCCGCCCAGCATCCGGAGATTGTCGCCGAGGCCGAACGCATCTTCGCCGAAGAGCGCGCTCATGACCCCGATTTCCCGCTCGACGAGCAACTCAACTGAGAACACTCGAGCACATGGTCAATATCAGACTACATACAGGTGATCACAATGGCAGAGACACTGCGTTTTGGGATTGTCGGTCTGGGCATGGGCGGTGCCCGTGCCAAACTCGTTCCTGATACCGAGGGCGCTGAACTTGTCGCAGTCTGCGATATCTGGGAAGAGCGCGGCCAGAAACTCAGCGAGGAGCTCGGCTGCGAGTACATCCGCGACTATGAGCAGATGCTCGCCCGTGATGACATTGATGTCGTCGGCGTCTTCACTCCCAGCGGCATGCACGCCGAATTCTCGCAACTGGCCCTCGAGGCGGGCAAGCATACCTTCAGCACCAAGCCGATGGACATCACCGTCGCTGCATGTGACACACTTCTCGCAACTGCTGAGAGCACTGAACTCATCTACGCCGTGGACTTCGGCAGCCGCTACAACAAGGTGAATCATCAGGTGCGCGACGCGCTCCAGTCCGGTGCCCTCGGCAAAATTATCATCGGTGACCTGCGGGTCAAATGGTTCCGCGCCCAGAGCTACTATGACGGGGGCTTCCCCGCGGGCTGGCGCAGTCGCCTGGTCACCGAACGTGGCTCGCTGGCGAATCAGGCCGTCCATTACGTGGACCTGCTGCAATGGTGGCTCGGACCGGTCGAGACGGTCTTCGGGACCTACGGAACCTACGGCCACAACATCGAGACCGAAGACGCCACCGCCGGCATGCTCAAGTTCGCCTCCGGCGCTGTAGGAGTAGTCATGACCAGCACCTGCAGCTTCCCCGACCTCGGCACTGCCATTGAGATAACCGGTACCACCGGGACGATCAGTTGGCAGGAGCAGGAAATCACGCGCTTCGTGGCTGCTGCCAAGCCGGATGTGGGCGCCGACGGTCAACCCGACTACGTTCTGCCTGAGAATGCCACCGCCCCCGACGAGGTCGAGTTGCGTCCTGATGACTTTGCGGCACCGGAGGACCTTCCAACCAACATCATCGAGGACATGGTCGCCGCTATCACTGAGGGCAAGCCGGTACAGTGCGACGGCTATGAGGGCCGCAAGACCGTCGCCCTCTTCGAGGCCGTCTATCAATCATCAGAAACCGGCGCTCCAGTACAAATCCGCTAGTGCTTACGGCACCACGGTATAGTTCTCAGGATGCATCTCCAGAGAGTTCTTGACATTCGGCTTCCATGTAATTACGTTGCGCGAGGTCGCCCACAGCGGCCCCACGCTCAGGCGGTCATTGAGCACCTGCAGGTACACGGTCACCTCCAGGCTATCCAGGTCCATATTCTCGCCAATTCTATAGGCCCACATCGCTGGCGAGTACCACTGCTTGTGCACCGTCACCGAGTTCCCGCTCGCATCGCTGACCACCACCCGATCCACCCGCACAACCGTCTTGCCGCCTTCAAAACCGAGTCCCACATCCACCTCCGTCGAGGGCAGCGGAATCAATGCTGCTCGCTCCAGTTCCGCCCCCGTGTTGGATGTGTAATCGCCATACACCTGTCCGTTGTACTCCTCGTTGGGGTCCAGGTCGCCCTTCAGGTAGTCGTACACCTTGTTGATGACCTTCACACCTTTGGCAAAGTACCCGTAGGCCTTCTTGGAGGTCTTGGCGGCTCCGGTAAGCCCACCGAACGCTGCCTTCGTCTGCTTGATTCCCGCGCTGAACATATCCATGAAATCGTAGCTAGACTGTACGTTAGATTGCCAGAAAGCATGCCCATCGGTACAGACCACCACCTGGTCAATGTACTCACCTTGCCTGCCGGCAACGGTGCGGTATAGCACTCCCATGTCCACCCGGAAATTCCCGTGCTTGGCGCTCACTTCATAGCTGTTTACTTGCGCCGGCCCGATTGACAAGCCCGGGAACTGCTCGAACTCCGCCCACGCGCAGCATTCCACCCCCACCTCCTTGTAATGGTTGGTCACCTTCGGCAACTGCAAATTCTGCGTCCGTGTGCTGCCTCCGGTCAGACCGCCGACCATCACCGAATCGCTTCCGTACCCCTTCTTTTGCCCCCACAGCCCATAATCACGGTCGCACGCCACCTCGGTCATCTCGTAGTGCCCATCGTTGTCGGTAGTCGCACCCCGAGGGGCACCGTTGAGCCACACGCCGGCACCATTCAGCTTGTGCCCCTTGTCATCTGTCACCGTTCCGGAGATGGTCGCTCGGGGCGCACGCTGCAGCGTCACATCAACCCTGCATTCCCCTGTCTCCCCTTGTCCGTGCATCTCCCGGGAAATCTCCTGGGTCACATAGCCATACGCGCCAGCCACCACTGTCTGCGTCCCTGGCGGTATACCACTAATACGGTAGCTGGAGCCGCTGGCCAAATCCGGGTGCCGGAACCCTTTCACCTCCACAAATACTCGTTCTCCGGTGACTGCCTCGCCGGTTGCAGCATCCAACACGTCCCCGACCAGCGTCACCGGCCGCTCCAACACGATCTCTACTGTGGTCGTCTGCCCCGCTGCAGTATCGAAGCTGGACTTCGGCGACCTCTGTACGTACTCCGGATCACCCCAGCGCTTATAGGCATAGATACTGTCGGCATTGTAGTGACCCGCCGGTATGTCACGAACCGTAATCTCACCCGCCGTGTTCGTACGTCCGGCAAACAGCCCTGGACATACCACGCCCACATCTCGTATCGGCTGATTCGTCCACTGATCCAGCGTCCGTACCTTCACCGTACCGCCCGGTGGCAGCACGTTGAAAGTCAGCGACACCTCGTTGTCACTTCGCTGCAGGTCAGCGAACGTGTTCTCCGGGTCAACAACCAGCTTCAGCGTATGCGCCCCCGGAGCAACATTGCTCAAATCCAGCGGCATATCAAAATGCACCCCGGAAGCGCTCTTCCCTGCCTCACCAGTCTCTGCCTTGAGCCATGCGAGCTCCTCCGGCGTCACCTTGGTATTGCGGTCAATCAAATCAATTATCTTCTGAGACATCACCGCACCGTCAAGATACACGGTCAGCGGGACGTTCAGGAAGAACCCCGCTTCGCGCCGGTTCAGCACCATCGCCTCGAATTCCGTCTCGCGCTGTGCGAAGCTGTCGGTCCAGATCTCCGCATTGTCCCGTGGCCGGCTCATCACCACCGACAGGTCATTGAACCCGAACAGCCACTCCCCGCCGACCTTCTCCCGGTCCTCGGTCTCCCGCCCGTCACTAACCACATACTCGCCCCGCACTATATTGTTCCCCTCATCCAGTTCATCCACCGCGTTGTCCGGATCCACCACCACGGTCAGGTACTTGCGCCCCAGCCCGCCGCCCAGCTTCACCGTCCGTACGGTCCCCCTGCCGTGGATGCGTGACACCTCAGACGGCTGGTAGCCCGCAACGTAGTCCTTCTCATAGCGTGCCTTGGCCAGTGTGATCCGTTGGCTCTCACCACGCTTGAAAAGCGGTTTCTGGTGCCCGCTTCTGTCCTCAAACCGGTAGTGTGCCTGCGCGCCGTCAATCACCGCCGTCACGTTCAGGTCGCCGTAGTACTCGGCCCCCTGGTTGGTCACAATCGCCTCCACATATACCGAGCTATAGCCTATGCGGTAGCGCTCGTCCGCACCAACGGGCTTCGTCAAAGCCAGCGTGAAGTCTGCCTTCGGGACCTCCCCGCCGCCTGTAGTATGCCCACCTGTCGTCGTCTGCCCACCTGATGCAGTCGGCCCGCCGGTCACTGCCGCCGCGTAGATCCTCCGCATATGTGCCGGCGTCTCGCCCCGCTTCACCGCCATCAGCCGCACATGGGCTGTCCCTTGCCTATCTATGCAGCAGGCCAGACTGTCCCCGGCCATGCTCTCGAACACCGCCGCCTCAGTCTGCGTACCTGGCCGCACCAGCTCGATCGCCGACCCCGGTCCTGCTGCTGTCAGCCAGTGGAAGTTCAGCGTCCGATCCCCGGCCTTCGTGTACAGGCACACCAACCCCACACCGCCATAGCCGTTCGACACTAGCCGGTGATCCACGTGCTTCTGCCCTTCCGGAGTCGCAATCTCGCTGACCTGCCACTGCCCCGCACTCGTCGCGCCGACCGCACACGACCCCACCGTCACCGGCTCATTGCCATTTTGCCACACGGCGAACACCCGATTGCTGACCGGGTCCAGCGCATGCTGCCGATGTCTCATATCTGACGGACTCGTCCACCCGTCACCGTCCTCAGCGGGGCTCACCTCCCAGCTCTCCAACACCGACGGATTCATCCCCGCCTGCAGCGTCATCACCCTCGGCACCCCCGACCGGTACAGCCCCAGCATCCGCACCGTGCCATTCAGATCCCTGTACAGCGATGGCGCCTTCGGGTCATACATCAACACGTCCAGCCTCGTATCCTCCCAGGACTGCCCCACTTTCTGACAAACATGAGCCTTGCCCGACGCAATCCCAACCAGCAGCGAGCCCTGACTTGTGAGACAGATGTCTGCTCCATTGGAGCCGCTCTTCGACACCATCTCCGGACCGTGCCAACTCCCATTCCAGCTATAGTGGTACACCTTCGAACCCACACTTGTCAGCAGATGAAACACTCCCCCTTCAGCCACCAGCGCCCGTGGAATCATCCGCACAGTCGCCGAAATCTCCCCCCGCGTGAGCTTCGCATGATGCGCCTGTGCGTCAGTCCCGAGCGCACTGTGCAGGTTCCACTTCCCATCCGTCCCCTTACTCCAATACACCGTCATCACTCGTCCCGAGCTATCCACCGCCGTCACCACATCTTCCGAACTGTGTACCTCCACGCTCGTCGGCGTGATCGGCTCCAGGATGCTCGCAGTACCTCCGATTGCAGCACTTGTGACTACCAACACCAGCACTGCAATCACCATTGCAGATGCCGTCGTACGTGCCGTAATCATCATCGCCACATCACTCCCTAGCTTGCCTGTCCTCCAGATAGTCCTGCTCTACGTTGATGTCCCATACGTCATGGTCGGCTCCCAGCACGTTCTCCGCCGACAGCAGCCCCGTCATCATCGAATGATCCATGTTGTTGTAACGGTGCTGGCCGTTTCTCCCGATCACCCACAGGTTTTCGATCCTCTGAAGCCACTCCCTCATGCAGCGCACGTGGTCCTGGTAGCCCGCATCATAGACCGGGTACGCATGAGAAGAGCGCACGACGATCCCATCAACGACTCTCGCCGGATCAATGATCCCGATCTGTGCCAATTCGCTCGTGGCCAGCTCGATCACTTCCGCATCCGGCTGATGCCACAACTCATCTTCCTGCCATACGAAGTACTCAGCCCCGATGCAAGCGCAGGCGGGATCAGGCACCATCTGCGGCGACCAATTCTTGAAGTTCTGCACCCTTGCCACCCGCACTTGCGGATCGTGAACGTATATCCATTGGCCCGAGAATGGGTCCTCCTGACGCACGATGAGGTTCGCACACATGAACGCCCGGTAGCGCAGTTTCCCCGCGGCTTCTATGGCACCGGTCTCCGCCACCGGCTCAAACATACGCACCAGTTCCCCCAGAGGCATACTCGAGATGACGGCGTCGGCCTGGAACTCCGCCTCCCCTTCAGCGCTTTCGGTCGTGATAGTGAACGTTCCCTCAGGCTGCCGGCGGATGCTCACAACTCTCCGGTCCAGCAGTACGCGCCCGCCACGTTCCTCGATAAGCTCTCGAAACCGCTGCCACATCATCCCCGGCCCCAAGGCCGGATACCTGAACTCCTGAATCAGCGTCGTATGCTGGGTTTTGCTCTTCAGCGACAGGGCATCCATCATCGCGCCCCACAGCGACAGCGACTTGATCCGCTGCGCGGCCCAGTCAGCGCTCAGTTCAGTACACGGCATACCCCACGCTTTCTCCGTGTATGTCTTGAAGAAATGCTGGTACAGTCGCCGACCGAAGCGGTTTGTAACCCAACCCTCAAAGCTCTCCTCAGGCACCGGGAAAATCCGGTTCCACAAGTAGCTGCCTACTGCAGCCAGCGTCTCTGATACCCCCAGAGTCTTGAACACATTCGATGCGCGCAGTGGATAATCCATGAACTTCCCGCGGTAGAATATGCTCGAACTCCGCGGCCGCAGCAGCAGGTCATCACCGAGCACTTCGGTCCATAGCTCGTCAATCCGTTTCATCTTGGTGAAGAAACGGTGCCCGCCCAGATCAAAGCGGAAACCCTTATGTTCCACGGTTCGGGCTATCCCGCCCACGATGTTGTCCATTTCCAGCACGGTCACGGGAGCATTGTACTCGGACAGGTGATATGCCGCGGCCAGTCCGGCAGGCCCCGCGCCGATCACCACAGTTTGCTTCGGTGTGTCTGACATCTCAGCGTCCTCACGGTGCAAATGATGGTATCATGTACGCGTACATCTCGACGAAAGATATCGCGTTCATCGCCAGCATAATGACATATGTAGCCACCCATGCCATCTTCCGCCAGCCACATGGAACCGCCAGCGGGCCTATCGCAAGCAAGGGAATGTATCCGGCGACAGCGGGCAGAAGGTAGCGGCCTCCCTCGAACCGCCCCGGGTTCACGAACATTGCGTTCTGCGTCAGTAGCGCATAAATGAATACTGCGGACGCCAGTAACGTTCCCACAACCACCGCCCGAGGCCGGTTGTCGCTCTGACTATACCAGCGCCAGATACACACCACAGTGCCACAGATAGCAAGCACAACCAAAGGCAGTAGCAGCGCGAAAACGGGGGTTTCCAGGTTCGGGCGCGGATACAGCGGCGACGGCTGCAACGGCGGTGAGGAATGCGGCCCCGGAAGCCAGCCCATCTGCACCCATGTCGAGCGGTACAGCCCGTCTGCAGCTCTGATGAACTTCTCCCACAACCCTGGATGAGGCCACGAATACCACGGCCATGGCGGGTCTGAATCCAGCCGACCCCATGTCCCGATGTAGTTGGCCAGCCAGATGCCGGCCGTGAAGGCAAACGCCCCCAAGTACACCAGCACTTCCCGCACCGCCGAGAAGGAGCGCTTGCTGCCGCCCGCAGCTTCTCCATCTCGCTGCTTACCTTCGCCCTGCAACCACGCGCCCGCGAACAGACCCATGCCGGCGGGAATCACGAGTACCAGCGCCGTGTGCTTAGTGAGTACCGCCAGACCGCACGCCAGCCCCGCCAGCAAGGCCGGCTTATAGCTGTCCTGTCTGACGATGCGCAGCGCAACCAGGTACAGCAGGGCTGTGCACAATACAATCACGGCCGCGTCATTGGAAACCGTTGAGCAGACAAGCAGGTAGTGCGGCAGTATCGCCACATAAATCGTCCCGTAGTACACTACCGCCGGCTGCTCCGGAAACGCCAGGGCCAGCAAACGGTAGATTAGCCACAGAGCAATCCCTCCGAGCAACACCGACCACAAGCGCAGAATGTGCCATGTGCTGCTTTCCCCCAGACCCCGCGCAGCCAGATACACTGCCGCCGCCGAAATGTAGTAGGCCGGAGGGTGGTGGCTGATGGCCTCCGCCTTCTCCGCCGGCCCCGGCAGACGCTGCTCTTCGGCCACGATCTGTAGGTACCGGAAGTGCCGCGCCTCGTCTGCAGGTCCCTTGAGCGGAATCACCAAGGACCACGCCACCGCAAGCAACACGTAGTGGCCCGCGATGATCCAACAGCTAGTTCTATGGCGGCGTCCCGGTACGTTCATCGAAAAGCACTCCGCAGCTCTGCTCGCATTGCCACCATTACTCCGCCGCGTCAAATCCGCCCGCCCCGGCATTTCCATTGGCCGTGACGCGGACCTGCCCGTAACAGACACACAGGAGCGTCTCTCACCTCTAGCATCTTCCCCGTCACCCGTTCGTTTCGCTAGGTCAAGCGCGGCACTAGCGTCCCTTCCACATCGCCCCGACCACCTGCTGTCCTGCTACGGTGACCTCTGCGCTGCAGTTCGACGCCGCCACATAGGAGCCGTCATCACTCTGCTTTACGTAGGCCGAGCCGGGCGCGCCGGCCGTCACCGTTATCAGGTCGGTCGCCATGCCGCTCGATTGCACCATCCCCGCCCCGAGCAGTGTACCCCCGCTTACGCGTCGCAGCGTCACTCAGCCTGCATGATACCGGAGCGTACGGGCGCCGTACTCTATACCTCAATTTTAGTACCCTCCACCAACACCTGGCTGCGCGCGACAATGACGATCCCATCGCGGACGCAGTAGGTATCTTCGTCCGCGTTAACGCCACTGCCGGGCCGTCCCTTAATGGTCACCCCACCGTCAATACGCACGTTCTTGTCCACAATCGCACCCTCGATACAGCAATTAGTTCCAATCCCCAGTGGCAGGTCCGCCAGCGCCGTCCGAGATCCTCTTTCAGGTACCGGCGCTGCCGGATCGTAGTAGTCTGAGCCCATCAGTATCGCGTTGCGGATAATACACTCGCCGCCCACCACGCTGCGCACCCCGATGATGCTGCGTTCTACGCGACTGCCCGTGATAATCGCACCCTCGGCCACTATTGAACTCCGGATATCAGTGTCGCTCAGTTTCGCAGGCGGCAGGTAGCGCGGACGTGTGTAGATCGGCCAGCCTTGGTCATACAGATTGAAGCGTGGCAATGGCGACGTCAAATCCAGGCCCGCCTCATAGAACGCCGACACTGTCCCGATGTCTGCCCAGTAGTCGGTGAACACATACGCCGTCACCCGCCGGTCCTCGATGGCCATCGGGATCACCTCATGGCCGAAGTCGCCGAACTCCGAGTTCTCAAGCAAATCCTTCAGCACCTCCGGCCGAAACGCGTAGATGCCCAGGGAGGCCATGTGTGTCAGCGGCTCACCGGACGCCGGATCATTCCCCAGCGCCTCCGGTAGCGCAAACTCATTGAGCACGTCAGCATCATCAGGTTTCTCCGCAAAAGCGGTAATGAGCCCATCGTTGTTCACTTTTACCACTCCGCAGACGCGGGCTTGCTCTGTAGTGACCGGCTGAACAGTAAGCGTCATGTCGGCGGAAATCGCGTCATGATGGCGGATCAGGTCCTGGTAATTCATCCTGTAGAGGTGGTCGCCGGACAGAATCAACATGTGACTCGCATGGGCGAAATGCATGTGCCGCAGATTCTGGCGGACCGCGTCGGCAGTCCCCTGGTACCAGTCCGACGTCTCCAGCGTTTGTTGCGCAGCGAGAATCTCTATGGAACGGTCCGCAAGCGCGTCAAACGGGTAAGCCCGGCTGATGTGGCGGTGGAGGCTGGCCGTGTTGAACTGCGTCATGACCAGTATGCGTCCGTAGCCTGAGTTGAGGCAGTTGCTGATTGGTATGTCAATCAGACGGTACTTCCCACCAAGCGGTACAGCCGGTTTGCACCGCTCCTTAGTCAGCGGGAAGAGTCGGGTACCGCGTCCCCCTCCGAGTATGGTGCAGATTACATCCCCCATCTATCCTCACCTCGCCATTACCTGCGGCCGTCACAACTCTCAAACCACCTCAATAATCATTCTCCCACCTGCCTGCTCTTCCCTTCCTTCCATCTGCTCATACAACTTGACAAAATCACTCCATCTGACTACTTGGCCATGCCTCGGAGGTCAAACCGCAACATCCAGAGAACACTGCAATGTACGCGGTTATCATCGAGAAGATTGCCGCAATGTCTGGAGCAATTACCGTTTCCTTGGCCTTCCTGACTCTCGTCTGCACCACAACTCTCGCACGTTAACGAAGCGCTATGAGGAAATGGCCTGGGTGGATGTGCTGTATGGGGAGTAGCGCCTTCTTAACGCTGCCAAGGCCACCGTGCTCAACATCATCCGCAAGCGCGTCATTGCCGACTCCCAAGGCCTACTGCGTTGACGGCGTTCTTGGCCGCTAACCTGTTCTGTCGCACACTGGATGGAGTGGTTCGGGCGACGGGGAACAATAAGTAACTACACACTTCGCAAAAGGAGACACCATGGACTTCGGAATGGTAACGCACGCGCTGGGACACACAATCCCCTTTGAAGAGATGTTGGCTACTACTAAGGAGCTCGGCTTTAGTTCCGTCCTTCTGCTGACCAGGCACCATGGCGAGCCGGTTCGCGCTGACGGAACCTGCCCCGAGACGTTCCCTGACGTTCTGCGATCCGACCCCCAACACGTGCTCAGCGCGATGAACAACGCCGGATTGGAGATCGGCTCGGTTCATTTCTCGGCAGGAGTCGCCATCAATACCGAAGAGGATGTGGATGCCACCATAGCAGCGCTCAGGCTATATGCCGAATACACTTTGTCGCTCGGCTGCAAGTTCCTGACCCTTCCCGTTCCATCTTGCGCTTCCGGCCAAATGCACGTGCCCACCGAGGACAAAGCGCCCGCTATCAAACGCTATGCCCGGCTGATGAACACCGTCGCCGAGGAATTTGCAGATGAAGGCCTCAGCGTCGGCTGCGACATCCACTCTGGATCCAGGGTCGAAACATTGACTGATTGCCGTTTGCTGCTCGATTCTATGCCCTCCAACAACGCCGGGCTGCTGATGAACATCGGTCACCTCACGACATCCCAGGTGTACGGCTGGATCCTGGTGGATGAATATCCCGACCGGATCCCGGTGGTGGGCTGGAAGGACCACTCTCTCGACAGCGACCTTCCTAAGCGCACGTGGTCCGTCGAGTTGGGCACCGGGCATAGCCCCTTTGAGCTCTACATCAAGCGGTTCAAGCAGCACCCGGCAGAACGCCTTCACCTCATCAACTGCGAGAACGTCGCCGACGAGCAACGTATTGGTGCCCTCGGACGCAGCCTCCGGTACCTACAGGATCTCTGGGAAGAAGTTAACGCGTAGTGAATAGCGTTGTCGAATCAAGCTAGCGGTGAGCAGCGCCGCCGGCGCAGCGACCAAGCGACCGTAGCACCGTCCAGCGAAGAAAGGGTGAGTGGTTTGACTAAGTTGCGTATTGCCTGCATCGGTGCGGGGTCGGCCATCGGCGCTCGCACGAGTGGCTTTCTCGAAGTCATCAACCAGCTCCATGATATGTACGACCAGTTCGCTATCATGGACATCAACGAGGAAAATGCCCGGGCCGCAGCCGCAGCGTACAACATTCCGGAGGTCTATACCAATCTGGATGACCTCTTCAGCAAGGGGAAGCCGGATGTGGTCGTGCGACTCACCCCCACTGACTCGGCCTTTGCCATGTGCAACGCGGCGGCCGAGGCCGGCTGTCATATCCTCAGTGAAATTCCCATCGCCTTCAGCCTCCCTCGCGCCGACGCCATGATCGCCAAGTGCCGCGACAAGGGCGTCAAGCTGGAGATTGCGGAAAACGTGTGGACGTGGCCCCGTGAGCGCCTCAAGCAGATGATCGTGCAGCAGGGCCTCATCGGCGAAGTCACTCACTTCCGCCTCAAGTACCCCTGTGGGGCCTACCACGGCTTCTCCGCCATCCGCAAGCTCGTCGGCGCGGAGCCCGAGCGTGTCCTGGGCTGGGACGGCAAGGTCCCCGTCGTCAACATGCTCAGTTACGGCGGCGAACCCATGACCGACACCATGTGGGACGGCGGGCTGATCCGCTTCCCCGGTCACGTCCAGTGCGTCTTTGAGATGCCACCGAAGCGGCCGGTCTGGCGACACGCCTGGGATATCGAGGGCACCAAGGGCTTCATCGGGGCTGTCGCGGCAACTACTGATGGGGCCAAAGGCCACCGCCACGGCGAGGCCCTTGTGCTCGATGATCCCGAAACGCTCCAGCAACTCACCGATGATTTCGAAGCCGGGGCCACGCAACGAGAACGCCACTACCCCATCGAATGGGTCTATGAGCAGCTAAACGGCAAAGAAATCCTCCAGTGCGTGCAGGTCAATACCGACCCCCCTGTGGTGTGGGAGAACCCGTACCGAGCCTACGGCATCAGCGAAGACGACGCCGTCGCGAAGGCCACCTATCTGGAAAGCATCTACCGGGCCGTCGTCGAGGACCGCCCCCTCGTCTATGGGGCGCAGAACGCACGGCGGGACATGGAGCTGTGGATCGCTATCCGCGAGAGTGCGTGGCAGGGCAATGTCTGGGTGGACCTGCCGCTGACCGAGGTCACCAGCGTCGAGGAAGCCATGCACGCCGAGTTCCGCCGCCGTTACGGCTGCGATCCGCTCGGCGACGTCGAGAAGCAACTGCAGGTGACCTACGAGCGTACAGCGGTGATGTGGATAGTCGCGGGCTGGCTGTAGGGTGCAAGCTGGGGCCCGCCCAGCTTGTCCAAGGCCCTTCCCCCAGTGGCGAACTCCACCCTGCAGCAGCCCGCATGGCTTGCTGTATCGTAGTGCTGTGTGAAAGCCAGTACGCCGGTTATCGTCCTACCGCGACTGTGGTACCGTGTCCGTGATGGCGTGATTCCACGACGCTCAACGGCGACTGCTGCTGCTGCTGCTGCGACTGCTGCTGCCGCTACTGCGACTGCTGCCGCTACTGCGACTGCTGCTGCCGCCGCGACTGCTGCTGCTGCCGCCACGACTGCTGCTACTGCCGCCGTAACTGCTGCCGCCACGACTGCTGCCGCCG
>Ga0180431_10005934_pt1 | contig 14655 bp, 13 predicted proteins | sample SS_ome_11_FD_132459 | JGI IMG/M metagenome (GOLD analysis project Ga0180431, IMG submission 132459) | Hypersaline lake sediment archaeal communities from the Salton Sea, California, USA - SS_1_MS_1 metaG | ecosystem: Environmental > Aquatic > Non-marine Saline and Alkaline > Hypersaline >... | reverse complement strand
GCCGGAGAGCGGGAACAAGGCGCCAAACTCCACCGGAAAGTGCGCGATCGTTTTTTTAACATCCTGGAATTATGTGAAAGATACAAAGAGTTTCATACTAAAAAAATCATGCTGGCCAGGAACAAAAGCATGCGCCAGGCCCGAAGACTCAGGTTTATTGCAGGAGCTGCCATACTTGTTGTTTTTTCTCTATGTGTGCTTTTGGCTTTTATCCTGGCAAACCAGATTTTAGACCCCTTACACCGCCTGGCTCAGGAAGCGAATAAGAAAGGCACTATGAAAAAGTCGGGTGACGAAGTCAAAGCAATCAGTCGCAGCGTGCACGACTTGATCGAAGCAGCCGGTCAGACCCACATCGAGCTTGAGCGCAGCCGTGAACACCTTTTACAGGCTGAAAAGATGGCCATGGTGGGCAAACTGGCGGCCGGAATGGCCCACAGCATTCGCAACCCGCTTACATCGGTAAAAATGCGCCTGTTTTCCCTGAGCCGGTCCCTGAAACTGACCGATTACCAAAAAGAAGACTTTGATGTCATCTCCGAGGAAATTCGACATACCGACACCATTGTGCAGAATTTTCTGGAGTTTTCGCGCCCTCCCCGGCTCAAAATGCAGCAGGTCAGTCCGTCTGTAGTGGTTGACATGGGCCTGCAGTTACTGGAACACCGGCTAAAATCATATGATGTGACCGTTGATGTGATCCGGAAGCATCCGCTTCCGGAAATCCAGGCGGATCCCGAGCAATTGAAGGAAGTGCTGGTTAATCTTATGATTAATGCATGTGAGGCCATGGAACAGGGAGGATCCATTGTCATCCAAGAGGAAGAATCTTTGGCACCGACGATGGGCAGGGCTGCGGTCATTCGATTAAAAGACAACGGTCCGGGTATATCCGAATCGATTTGCGACAAAATTTTTCAACCCTTTTTCAGCACCAAAGAAGAAGGCACGGGTCTGGGATTGAGTATTGCCTTCCGCATTATTGAAGAACATCAGGGCCGGCTGGACGTCCAATCAAAAGAAGGGGAAGGATCGACGTTTATCATCACCCTTCCGATAAAGGAATGAAATCGTGCGTACCATTCTAATAATTGACGATGATGACCAATTGCGCAAAAGTTTCGACAAGCTTTTGAAAGAAGAGGGCTATTACTCTAGATGCGCTGCCTCCGGGGAAGCAGGTCTTAAAATAATACAAAAGGAGATTCCGGACCTGGTTATCCTGGACATGCGTTTGCCGGGAATGAACGGTTTTGAAACGTTTCAGGTCATTCACGAAATAGAGCCCAAGCTTCCGGTGATTATCATGACCGCCTACAGCACGACTGAAACCGCCATCAAAGCCACCAAGATGGGAGCATTCGACTATATTCTCAAACCCTTTGATATTCCTGACATGTTAACGGTTATTAAACAGGCCTTGGAAGCAGGCCATTTCATGCGTTCACCGGTGGATATGGATCCCGTACCTGATGAAAGTTTCCGGGATGCTATTATTGGGCGAAGTAAGTCTATGCAGGAGATTTACAAGTCCATCGGGAGGGTTGCTTCGACGGATGCTACGGTCCTCATCAGAGGCGAATCCGGTACGGGCAAAGAACTGGTCGCCCGGGCCGTTTACCAGCACAGCCAGAGGGCAAACAAACCCTTTCTGGTGATCAACTGTGTTGCGATTCCAGAAACCCTTTTAGAGAGCGAACTGTTCGGTTATGAAAAAGGAGCATTTACCGGAGCGGCTCATCGGAGAGTTGGAAAAATCGAACAGGCCCACGGCGGAACCATATTTCTGGATGAAATAGGTGACATGCCTTTGAGCATCCAGGCTAAAATCCTGCGTTTGCTCCAGGAAAAAAGTATTGAACGACTTGGCGGCCGGACAACCGTTCCCGTGGACGTAAGAATTGTGGCCGCCACCAATCGTGACCTTGAAATCGCCCTGGAAAAAGGCCGTTTTCGGGAAGACCTTTACTACCGGCTCAAGGTGGTTACGATCTTTTTACCTTCACTGAGAGAACGGGCCAAGGATATTCCGTTACTGACCGATTATTTTCTGGCGCGCTTTTCTCGTGAAGCGGGGATTGAAAACCCGGGAATTACAAAAGAGGCAAAGGCCATACTTACCGCCTCTCCCTGGCAGGGTAATGTGCGCGAGCTGGGCAATACACTCCAAAAGGCATTGATTTTTAACCGCGGGGCTCCCATTTCTCAGAAAGACATCTCACAGGCCATCAGTGGGGAAAATGCAGTCAGAACCAAAGACATAGCAAAGGGTGATCAGGCCATTCGCCAATGGGTACATCAGATGCTTACCTCTCAATCAGATGAAAATATCTTTGATGCCTGCATGGGCCACTTTACCAGTATCGTTATTAGCGAAACGTTAAAACTCACCGGTGGAAACCGCTCAAAGGCGGCGAAACTCCTCGGACTTTCCAGACCTACCCTTCATTCCAGAATCGAAAAGTACGGAATTAAATTCGAGACTTCTGTTTCAGAAGACCCGAAATGATTTGTGTTTTTACATTTTGTAAAAAAAACGGACACCCTTTCCTTTTAATCTAAATTAAAAATCCCATCCAGTCTTAGAAAATATTTTGTCTTATCAAGATGTTATTTCATCATATTTCCAACAGTCGTTCTTGGCATGTCTCTTGCTTTTTCATTAATGGAGGTTCGAATAAACCTGCGCCCGCAAAGGGGGGAGAAAATGAAAAAAATCAGTAAAATCATGGTGGCTTGTGACTTTTCCGAATATTCAAAAGAGTCGTTAAAATATGCTGCCGAGCTGGCTGAGGATTTGAAGGCAGAGATAATTATATCCCATGTAATTAATGAAAGAGATGTCAATTCAATCCGAATGGCAGCAATGTATAACGGCGCTGTTTCTGAAAATGAGTTTATAAAAGATAAAATGGAAAGCCGATTAGAGCGTATTGATGAACTGGTTGAAGAAATATCTGCCAGCCATCTTCCGGTTAAAAAAGTCATTAAGATTGGAATACCGTTTCGAGAGTTAATCCAGACCGTTAAGGATGAAGGTGCCGACCTTGTGGTTATGGGTCCCAAGGGGCGCAGTAATCTTGAAGATATTCTTTTCGGCTCCACGGCGGAAAAAATGTTCCGCCACTGTCCGGTTCCATTATTAAGCATACGCGAAAATAGGAGCAGATAAAATCTTTCTCATCAAAAGATGAATGCGGAAAAAACATGGCTGTCCTATCGGGATATTCTCCCTTTGGAATGGGGGAAATTCCCTGGTGGGAAATTTTCTTAGAAGAAATGAAGTCATCCCCCTATGGAAAAAATTTATAAAGATGGTAAAAACTAAAAATTAGATAGATTCCATTTATTACCCAAAACGTCAAATATCCGGGCGTTTGTTGAGAGATTTCTTAGATTGAGACCTTTGAAAAATGTTCAATTTTGTTCAATAACAAGGAAGGGGAAAATTTTAACCACAGGAATACATTAAGTATTTTGAGGATTAAAATTTGAGTCTAACGCAGGAATTGGGCAAAAGGGGGCGTTTTGCAAAGGTCTCAATGATGGCTTCGGATTTTCGAAAGACACCTAAAAATAGGAGGTGAAATGGATAAAATATATCTTTATGACGATAATCAAACAGACCGGATGTATCATGTTAATAAATTATTTGAAACTGATCATGATGTTGCGATTATGAACCGGTCACCATTTCTTAAATTGATTGATAAAAACACGGCGAAAAGGGGAGATAGGAGAGCGCACCAGCGATTTCAGGTTAAAAAAGACGCATTTGCGTTGATCAGACCCGTTTCCGATACGCAGATACACGTCGCAGATAGAAGCATGGCAGAGATCGCTTGTGCCGTATACCGATCCAAACCCACCCAGTTCGGCAGAATTAATAACATCAGTATGGACGGACTTTCTTTTCATTATATCGCCGGCCGGGAGCGATCAAGTCAATCACTTGTGCTGGACATTTTATTGGCTGATAGTGGTTTTTACCTTGCAAGTTTGACGTTTAAAACCATTAGCGATTTTAAAGTCACCGCCGATTTTTCAATGGATCCTATAAAAATGAGACAACACCGTCTGCAGTTTGAGCGGTTGACGCCTCCCCAAATCAGGAAGATGCAGTATTTCATAAAGCATAACACCAGTTGTGGGGAATAGTAGCTGAAAGATGGTTGAAGGATAATTGTTTCAGACGGAAAGTAACTATCAATCCGACTAAAAACAAAGAAGCGCGGTAACGTTAAGGAGATAACAATGGCATCAAACTTCAGAATTTTTTGTCATCATAACAGTGACAACCTTCATCTTAAACTTATGGGTGACTTTGACGGTTCATCAGCCCATGAACTTATTAATACATTAAAAGAATATCGCGGTTTTTTCAGAAAAGTTTTTATTCACACATGCTCACTTTCGTCGGTTCATTCCTTTGGCCTGGATGTATTTCAAAAGAATTGCGATATCAAGCAACTATCGCCTGCGCTGACATTTACCGGTGATTATGGGAACAGATTGGCACCACATGGGAGTATGTGGCTATGATTCAGCTCTGAGCTGTATCATAACAATGATAATAGAAGCTATCTCAAAAAAGACTTTTTCCCCAATCTCTGTGTAAGGCCCTCGTTTCAAGTCCTCGACATACTTGAGTATGCCTGTCGGAGATCCCGTGATGTTTTCGGGGCGGGTTGAAACTCGGTCCCGCCTTGACCTTGAGCCAAAATTATATTTTTGAGATGGCTTCCAGGTGTTCTATCGATAAAAGTTATCGCGGTCATCATTCAACGACCCAGACGGTGCAGTTGCGGGCGTGGTTGACGATTTTGCTGGAGATACTGCCAAAGAGGAACTCTTCACTGCGTGAAATCCCCTGTCGGCCAACGACAATAGTTCGATATTGTACCTTGTTTTGTTCAAGCAAAATACACTCAGACAGTGAAGGACAGTAACGAAAGATGGACCGTACCGATATATCCTCAGGGTCAAAACCTCCATTTATCAAAATTTGGCGATAGTTCTCCAACATTTCATCGACTTTTAACTGATACTTGCTGAGCCATTTTTCTTTTTCAGCAGATGTGGGAAAGTAATCTTCTTCCGGCGGATTAGTGATGTGAAGAATTAAGACCTTGAAGCCTTTTACGCCTTCCAGGAGTTGGCTTACATAGGAGACCGCCCGCTGGGCGTTTTGTGAATCGTCTACCGCAATCAGGATGTTCTTGTTAAATGTGTTTTCACTCATGCATCGGCCTTTTTAAGAATATGTTCTCTTGAGATAAATATTCATGGAAGCATTCCGGTCAAGGTTTGGAATTCTTTCAAATCATCCAATAATTGATTTGTGTTTTCGTAAAACCAGTTGGCGCCTTTAGAAAAATGCATTAACACCCGGTTAAGAGATTCGGGAATGTAAGGGAAAATCTTTTTGAGGTTGGCCACCCGGTTGTTAAAAACGATATTCACATCTTCTTCCCTTAGAGCGCTCAAAGCAGGGTGATCGTTCTTTCTCAGGTCCAGCAGCAATACATCTCCCATACCCACCAAAAATACCAAAATATTACCCAGACCAAAGAGATCGTATCCGTAAATGTTTTCCCGATGGCGGTAGTTAAAATCATAATCAATCCAGCGGTATCGGCCGCTATCGCGATCGATCAATACATGGTCGCGTCGAATATCCCCGTGTTTTTCGCCATGGTTGTGAAGAAAGCGCACGGCATCAATACATTCCATAAAATGCTTTAAAATCTCTGGAAATCGACCGTAAAGATAATTCTGATGATCCATATCCATGTCCGCAACATAGTGCGACAGGGGTTTCCCTTTGATAAAATCGAGAACGCGAACCAGATTGCCTTTTACATCTTTGATTGAATATCCCTTCATGAAGTTTTTATGATCGGCCACCAGATCCAGGATGCGGGCTTCTTTTCTGGGACTGCGGTAACACTCGAACGGGATGCCTCCGATATGAGCAATGAACTTTTCGTAAAAGACCAGCTTGATGATCTTCGGGCTTCCGCTGTTGAGGTCGATCGCACGTTTTACCCAAAACTTAACTTCGTCATCAAGCCCGAACCGCCCTTCTTTGGCATTATGACGAATCAAGTAAGGTCTGCCGCCAAGAAGAACAACATCACCATATTCTACGCGAAAGAAATCCGTAGTATCCGTATGAATTCTAAATTGATGCGAGCTTCGGGAGATAGGAAGCCACCGGGAAGCCATTTGCCTGAGATTTTCTTGAGAAACAGATGTTTTCATTTCCCCGAGGTACCTGAGAAAAAAAGTAAATGAACGATATGGATATTGGAATGGATTCCAATGTCCTTTAAAAGAAAGATCCGGATCCAACGGACCCGGATCTTTGCATTGTGTTTCGTATTTTCGCGATAAGAAATCTTTCTTTTTTTTCCCCAAGGCCGGCAGTCGACTTCTCCGAGCTAGGATAGTTCTTTAGCGAATTTACTTTTAAAGGCCTCTTCAACAATCTTTGCAGCAACTTGCGTATCTTTGATATAATCACAATTTATAACTATATCAAACTCATACGGCAAAGCATCTTTTTTGCCATAAACCTTTTTAAAAAAGCTGCGTTGCTCCTTATCGATTTGAGGCAATTTGTCGGCAGCTTCTTTTTCTTTTACTTTTAAAATTCCGGACAACCGCTTAATCCGATGGTCGTCCGAACAGATAAATCGAACCGCCAGAACTCGGTCTCGAGGAATTATTAAATGTGTGCCCCTGCCTACAAAAATAGTAGGCTCCAAACCGGCAAGAGAAATCACTGTATTAAACAAATGCCTGTTGTAATCACTTTTGATAAAAGATTTCTCTGCAAAGAGAAAAGCTGCAAATTCCTTTAAATAACCTGGATAACGTTCGTCAAAATAGGCGACTGTTTTCTGGCTCAATTTTGCCTCATTGGCGATGTGTTCCAGAAGTTCCTTGTCAATCACTTTATAGTTGATATTTTTTGATATAATATCAGCAATTTCTAGGGCTCCAACTCCAATTTTTCGCGAACAACAAATCGTGGGGAAAATCTCCGGCCTTTCTTCTTCTCTTTTCTTTTTAATGTATTTTTTCTCCAGCTCGCGAAAATGTTTGTCCGCCAATTGAGCGCCGGTCGGTCTTTTGTGCGTGTACATTCCCGGTGTATATTTTATACCTCCGATTTGTACCATAGTGTACCTCCTTTTTTAGGCTTAGGATGTCTTTTTAAAAACTATTGATTTCATATTCTTCCAGTATTCTTCAGCATAAACGATCTCCCCAAATTTTGAGGGTTGAAGAATTGCAAATATTTTTCACAATTATCATTCTGCAACTATTGTGCCATAGAACAACGAAAGAAAGCTTGATGTTAACCAATTGGAATTATACATTTTTTTATCGACCAGACAAAAAACAACATGTTATTGATGGTAAAGATACCTGTCTGCTTTTTTTACAAATTGTAAAAACAAGCTTCCCCCTACCTTGTGTCCGTCCATAAATGAGGATTTTTGTTCAAGATCAAGGCATGCGAAAAAAATAACCACAGGCATATGTTTAATATTCCGAGGATTATTTTTTGAGCATAACGCAGAGATTGGGCAAAAAGACCATTTATGGACGGACACTAACTTGATTTTACAACCTGTAAAAAACACTGACACCCATTCATTCCAAATTTTAATATCCATATTTTTATAAAACGCTAAATCTGCATCATATCAGCAGGTTAAACATATATCTAGAGGAAATTCCGCTTTGGTATGGTTGTTGCTTTTAACAAGAACAGGGGGAGTACCCCCGGATTATAAACTGAAATGATTGTTAATAACTTTTTCAAAAAAAGAAGTTTAACCATGGCAGAAATTAACGATTTAAAAATAATCGATACGTTACAACCGCTCTGCCGGGACAAACAATTACGTTGACCATGGGTGAAGCGGTCTGAAAGGAGAAATGTCATGTTAGTGAATTACTGGATGAGCAAACAGGTGGTCACCATCGATGCTAAAGATTCCATGAATAATGCAATACACTTGTTAAAAAAACATAATATCAAGATGCTGCCGGTTATGGAACAGGGTAAGCTCGTTGGAATTGTCACGGATCGGGATATCAAAAGATCGTCTGCTTCTGATGCAACCAGCTTGGAAATTCATGAGCTTTTATATTTGATTTCTAAAATTAAAATAGAAGATATCATGACCAAAAACCCCATCACCGTTCCTTTGGACTATTCCATTGAAGAAACTGCTGAAGTTCTTTTAAAACATAACATATCCGGTGTCCCTGTAATCGATCAATACGGTGATGTTGTCGGCACGATCACTCAAAATGACATTTTTAGAACCATCATCTCGCTGACCGGTGTTGAAAGAAAAGGCATCCAATTTGGCCTGGAAGTAGAAGATCGGCCGGGTTCTATCAGAGATGTGGAAGACACAATTCGAGAATATGGCGGCCGTATGGCGAGCATTCTGACTTCCTACGATTTGGCCCCCGAAGGATTTCGACGGTTGTATATTCGCATGTACGGTATTGATCGCTTCAAGCTCAACAAGCTCAAGGAATCGCTTAGAGAAAAAGCATCTCTTCTTTATATGGTGGACCGCCGGGAAGCCAAAAGAGAAACATATTAGTCTATTACTTCAATACGTTGTTATAGCTAAACTGGCAGGTCTGTTTATTGATCTAAAAATTCATAGCAATAAGAACTAACAGACCAACAAAAGATTAGAGTAAGGAGTATATCGTTGGTAAAATACAGAAAAAAAATCTTGTTGGCGGTGGATGGTTCGGATCAGGCTTTTGAGACAGCTCGCTATGGGAGCCGGTTGTTTCCGCCGAACCGTATGGAAGTGGTTTTATTCCATGTAATGACAAAGTTTCCCGAAAATTTCTGGGATATCGAGAAAGAGCCCGCATACAGGCAAGAAGTAACTACCACAAGTGCCTGGAGACTCCAGCAAAATAAGGAAATACAGAAGTTTATGGAAAAAGCCCGTCGGCTATTTCTGAAACAAAACGTTCCGGAGGATGCCGTTCGTATTAAAATTCAAGAAAGGAAGGTGGGCATAGCAAGAGACATTATGTATGAGTCACAAAACGATTACCACGGAGTGGTTGTGGGACGCTGGGGAATGAGCATGCTGAAAGATTTTCTATGGGGAAGCATTGCCAACAAGCTTATGGGACGCCTGATCAATCTTCCCCTCTGCGTGGTGGGTGGCACTCCGCAACTTGGCAAAATACTTGTGGCCATAGATGCTTCGGAAGGGGCAATGAGAGCCATAGACTACGTGGGTGACATAGTGGATCATTCCCATTGGGAAGTCACCCTTTTTCATGCGATTAGAGATTTGCATACAGAGGAATTGTACCGGGCTGAAAAATCCATGGAGTCTGTCTTGGAAACGGCCTCTAACAATCTGGAGAAAGCCGGCTTTAATCGTAATCAAATTGACGTTAAGATGGTTACCGGGACACATAGCCGGGCCGTGGCTATTATTACAGAAGCTCTGAAAGGGGGATATGGGACTATTGTTGTCGGACGAAGAGGTCTTACCCATGTGGAAGAATTCATTATGGGCCGTGTGAGCAACAAGATCATTCATATGGGGAGGGAAATGGCGGTTTGGGTGGTAAGCTAATCAGGTGTTAAAAAATATGTACTTATCAAAAGATTATTTCCAGTGATTTCACAAACTCTATTTTGGTATGGTGGTTGTCCCCGGATTCCAACAGGAAATAATTCTTAAGTACTTTCTCAAGAATAAGAGATGAATTTAATATATACAGGAGGAAAACATGTATAAAACTATATTGGTTCCGTTGGACGGATCGAAACGAGCTGAGGCTATATTGCCTCATGTGGAAAACCTCGCACGATCTTTATACGCCAAAGTGATTTTCTTTAAAGTTGCGGAACCATCGCTTATGCTGGAATATGATGAAGTGATTGATATGTCAATGTACTTGGAAAAATCCGATAAGCAGAAGAAAGAGGCGGAGGCTTATCTTGCTTCTCTTCAAAAAACATTTCGTGAAAAGGGTATCGAAGCTCGAACTCTCATCGGCCATGGTCCGGTCGTGAAAGCAATTATCGATGCCGCCGGACATGAAAATGCGGGCCTGGTGGCCATGGCCAGTCACGGTCGTGGCGGTTTGTTTCGGACATTTTATGGAAGCGTTGCGGCCGGGGTGCTGCAACGTATAGATCGGCCGCTGTTTCTGATTCGTTCACGGAGAGACGGTTAGACGCTTATAGGAATTTCGTGTGACAAAAAAATCCGCGTTGCTTAACACAAAAAGCGGATGGGTTGACAAAACCAAATGAATCATCAAGAAAAAATTTTTCAATCGATGGATAAGCCTGACTTTTATCCGCATGTTGTTTCCAAGATAGAGCACCGTGAAACACACATTTCCAAAGTTTTTCTGACCGGCTCCTATGTCTATAAAATTAAGAAATCGGTTAATTTGGAATTTCTGGATTACACCACACTGGAAAAGCGCAACTATTATTGTCATCAGGAAACAACTCTGAATCGTCGTCTGTCGCACAATATCTATTTAGGCGTTGTTCCCATAAACTTTAAAGACGGTCGATATTCTATCAGCGGCCCGGGAAAACCGGTTGAATACGCGGTGAAAATGCGCCAGCTACCTGAAGATCGTTCATTGATTCGAATGCTTAAAGACGAAAAAGTCGATCACAGGGCAATTGAGCAGCTGGCCCGAATGCTTGCCGATTTTTACCAATGTTCCGACACGGGTGGAAAAATTGCTGCTTTTGGTTCATGGGAAACCATACGAGCCAAAAGCGAGGAAAACTTCGGGCAAATGGAAAAATTTGCGGGAGAGATGTTTAACGATCGGATATTTCATGTCATACATGCAGCAACCCGCTCATTTTTGATCCGGAGGCGGGCTCTTTTTCAGCATCGGACAGAAAATGGAAAGATTTGCGATTGTCACGGAGATTTAAGGTCCGGGCATATTTATTTTGATAATGGGATTCAGGTCATTGATTGTATTGAATTTAATGAGCGCTACCGATACTCGGATATTGCGTCTGATTTGGCTTTTCTGGCCATGGACCTGGATTTCGAGGGTTTTCCAAAGATCGCCGGACATTTGATTAATGCATTTGCCCAATATACGAATGACTCAGATATGTTTGTTTTGATTGATTTTTATAAGTGCTATCGAGCGTTAATACGTGCCAAGGTGAATTGTTTACGGCTTGAAAATGCATCTATTGGAGGTTGGAAAAAAGCGAATATTCGCAGAGAAATTGACCGATACATGGATCTTACCTACCAATATGCGTTACAGTTCACCCGCCCGACACTCTGGGTGGTCTGCGGCTTGCCTGCCTCGGGGAAAAGTAAAATCTCCAATGAATTATCCAGACATCTTAATGTCAAGGTTTTTTGTTCGGATTTGGTCCGAAAAGAATTGTTCGGGTTGAAACCTCATGACTTTGTGGATGTGCCGTTTGAAACAGGCATATATTCCAAAGGGGCCGGTTCTCTTACCTATGGGAAACTCCTGTTACTTGCCCAGGAGGAAATCGAAAAAGGCGCTTCAGTAATATTAGATGCAACATTCGGTAATAAACATCAACGTGACGAGGCCTTACGACTGGCTAAAGACATGGATGCAAACATTGTCTTTGTCGAATGTTGTTCACCGGTAAAATTGTCTCGAGCACGTCTCATCAAGCGCGAGATGGGACCCTGTATTTCCGATGCGCGTATTTGGCATTTTGAGCAGTTTAAAAAACGGTTTGAGCCGTTGAATGAGATACATGATGAAATGCACATCCGTATAAATACCGAGAAACCTTTAAAAGAGAACATACATAACTTACTGTCACAGGGCAATATGTTACCGGTAAGAGAAAATGCCGGTGCCGGAAGCTCATTACGTATTCTGTAACACACCCCGTTTAGAGAAAAAATATCCGGCGCGTAACACCGGACGATTAAAAAGGAGAGGGGGAAATGTTCACTAACGTGTTAGCAGCAATTGACAGGGTAACCGTTTGTGATGCACTGGTTATGGCGGCGGCTCGCATTGCTGAACAAAACCGAGCAAAATTGCATATTATTCATGTGCTGGAATCTTCTTCCAGGGATAATCGCCATTTAATAAAACATTTTAAGACCGGAGAGGAGAGGGTAACCGATTCTGCGTATGAGAAATCAGTGACCGAAGAAATAAATAAAGTCTATGCTGAAGTTTTGAAACCTTGTAGAAGTTATGAGCTCAGAGTAACCCCCGGATTCCCCTGGGAGGAGATTTTAAGATGGTCAAGGCAAATTCGTACAGACCTGATTGTATTAGGTCCCCATTCCACCGGGGCTGAGGAAAAAGGAGTGGTCAGAGTAGTCGGAAAGATCGGGAGTACCGTAGAAGGTGTTATCATGCGTGAAAATTGTCCGGTAATGATTGTTAATCCGTCTATTCAAAAGGAAAGAATGGCATTTAAAAGAATTCTGGTGGGCATCGACTTTTCAAGATCCTGTGAATGTGCATTATGCTTGGCAGTAAAATTAAGTCAAGAGTACGGCTCAAAGCTTTTTCCATTTCACATGATACCCGTTCCTCCCCTTCCCAAATACTCTAAAGCTGATTATGAGGCAGATACGGACGTCGGGAGGAAAAGACTCCAAGAGTTTTGCCATGGGTTCCTCCAAGGGACAGATTATGAGTATGGTGTTCGGGGAGGCGCCTTGCCCCATTTGGAAATATTAAAATATGCCAAAAAAAAAGATGCGCATCTCATTACCATGGGGTCCCATACCAAAGAAAAAGCCGGAAAATGGTATGCGGGGAGTGTGGTAGAGCGCGTCAGCTATCGGTCCAAATGTCCAGTGGTTGTGGTGACCGATCCTGAAGTTTTATTAACGTGGAAAGATAGCCTAACCGAAAAAATACATGCAGAGAAGAATATGGATCGGTTAATTCAAGTGTTTAGCAAGAGGTGAAATACCTTCTCAATTTAGGTGCCAGCAAATTGTGGGGGATAGGATTTATGAAGATATCCATTCCAAAAGATGCCATAACAAAAATAATGACGAATTATAATTGCTCTGAAGAAGAGGCTGCCAAAGCATATCTTGATGCCCAAGACAGTGCCAACGATGCCTTTAAATCCTTTCTGGACCAACGATTTGATACACAACAACCAAACGTTGCTGTCCTTGATCCCAAGGTCTACACCCCTAAAGAAATCAAAAGGCATTTGGACAAGTATGTTATTGGTCAGGAAGAATATAAAAAGAGGCTGGCCATTGCCGCGGCCTATCATTTTGCCATGATAAAATATCTTCGCGAAAATCCGGATGAGCAGACCGTGAAAAGATTTCGCAAAAAAAATACCATTACCGCCGGACCTTCCGGTAGCGGTAAAACATATTGTGTGGAGGTTTTGGGAGATCTTTTACAAGTTCCCACACTAATCATCGATGCCACGGATTATACGGAAGCCGGCTATGTGGGCAAAAGTGCAGATGATATGATTCGCGAATTGATTGATTTAGTCCCCGGGCATAACCGCGAAGAACAGGCGGGATTCATCAGCAACTTCGGCGGTCTGATATGTATTGATGAAATTGATAAAAAAGCAAAAAACGGCGCATCGACCGGACATGATATTTCCAGAGAAGGGTTTCAAAGGTCTGTTTTAAAACTCATAGAGAGAAAGCTGGTTCCCATAAACAACCCATACTCCGCCGCCTCTCAAATCCAGGAGGTCATAGACCGGCAGAGGGGAGAAAAAACCAACAAACAAGACAGCATGATGAGTACGGAAAACATACTGTTTATATTGGGGGGGTCTTTTGAAAGGACTCACGATAACCTGGAATCTATTGTAAAAAAACGATTGCAGCACAAGGGCAGGGTCCATGAAGACGGAAGTATTGAGATAATAGGGTTTGCCGTGGATGAAAAAAAGAACGAAAAAGGCAAGCTGCAAAATTTTTATAAGGAAGCGGACGCTGATGATTTTATTAATTTCGGACTGCTTCCGGAGTTGATCGGCCGGTCTCCGATAAGAACGTTTGTTAATTTGTTGTCCAAAAACGATTTGATTCGCATCATGCAGGAAACCGAGGACTCGATCCTCAATCAATATAAAATGGAATTTAAGTTGTTCAATATAAATTTGGATTTTACATCTGATGCCGTGGAGTATGTTGCGGAAATAGCAGAAAACCGAAAGACGGGTGCCCGTGCCCTTGTCAGTGTATGGGAAAACATTTTAACCGATTTTCAATTTGAACTTCCGGGATTAAATTTTTCAAAGTTAGAAGTCACTCGGGAACTATGCGAACGATCTAAAGATTACCTTTTAAAAATGCTGGAGAGATCTCCATTTGCGGATTTTGTTGAAAATTTTAAAAAGGAATATGGGATTGAACTTGTTTTGGACGAAGAGGTTCAAAATTATTTTGAACAATATGCCCAAGACAACAACATTCAGATATCCGAGACCCTGAAAAAATATCTCTCCGGTGCTTCGGCGTTAAATTATATGGGCATTAAAGGGCCATACAAAATTACACAAGAAATCGTTGAAGACGAGAAGTATTTTGATAAGCTGTTTGCTCGTTGGTATGAAGAGCAGAAGAAGAAAACAAGTTAGTT
>Ga0180431_10005932_pt1 | contig 14656 bp, 11 predicted proteins | sample SS_ome_11_FD_132459 | JGI IMG/M metagenome (GOLD analysis project Ga0180431, IMG submission 132459) | Hypersaline lake sediment archaeal communities from the Salton Sea, California, USA - SS_1_MS_1 metaG | ecosystem: Environmental > Aquatic > Non-marine Saline and Alkaline > Hypersaline >... | reverse complement strand
GCCCTGCAGTACTGGGACGTCCCCTCTCAGAACTTCGTGTATGCCGACATCGAGGGCAACATCGGCTATCAAACGCCCGGTCGCATCCCCATCCGCGAAGCCGGCCACAGCGGGCTCGTGCCGGTCCCGGGCTGGACCGACGAGTTTGAATGGCAGGGGTTCATCCCCTTCGACAGGCTTCCACGTGTAGTGAATCCGGAATGCGGCTATGTCGCCACGGCCAACCAGGCGCTTGTTCCCCTGCAGTACTACGACCAGCTTGTGGAGGAGATGGGTGAGGGAAGGAACTACGTCATCAGCCAGGAATGGGACTACGGTCAGCGGGCTCAGCGCATCGTCGAGCTGCTGCAGGAAAAGGCGCCACATACCATCGCCACTTTCCAGGCCATTCAGGGCGACAACAAGCATGTCAGCGCCGAGAGACTCTTGCCCTACCTCGGCGACCTGCGGTTCGAGGATACTGAGCTGGCCGAAGCGCGCGGCTGGCTGCTCCAGTGGGACTACCAGTGCGACATGGACAGCCCGCGAGTGGTGCTCTACGCACATTTCTGGGCACGCCTGCTGGACAACCTGTACAGCGACCAGTTGGATGAGGACATGGAAGCCCGCGGCAGCGGCCGTGACATGTGGGCCACCTTCCTGCTGATGCAGGAGCCGGACAGCGCGTGGTGGGACGATATCGAGACGGAGAACACGGTCGAATCGCGCGACGACATACTGCTTCGCTCATTCCGGGAAGCCCATGGCGAGGCGGTCGCCACGCTCGGTGAAGACCGCAGCGAGTGGAGGTGGGGCGACGTGCACACCGCGACCTTCGTCAGCTATCCCCTTGGACTGAGCGGCATCGGCCTCATCGAAGACATGGTCAATCGCGGCCCCTTCGCGGTCAACGGCAGCACCTCGGTGGTGAACAACACCGTGTGGGACGCGGCGTCCGGCAACTTCACCGTGCTGGGGTTGCCCTCGATGCGCATGATCGTCGATTTGAGCGATCTGACACGGAGCGTCACCGTTCATACCACCGGCCAGAGCGGCCACCCCTACAGCCCCCACTACGACGACATGATTGACCTGTGGCGCAACATAGAGTACTACCCCATGTTGTGGACACGAGGGCAGGTGGAGTCGGCCGCCGTCTGCAGACTTGTCCTGGAGCCACACCGGTGATGCCCTGCCGTGGTCGGTAGTGGCGCCCACATCGCACGTGGTCGTAGACGTCCCCAATTTGTCAGTGCCGAGGGGGATGCGACCCGAAGCGCAGTGGCCAACTTGATGAACGCTGCTGAGTTCAGATAAAGTAGACGTATGCTGGTAGGCGAAGGGCACGATTGGAGTGAGGGTGAAGAAAGGGCCTGGGACGTTCTGGCTGGACTGGACCCACAAGATGTCAGCCACAGGGCGCAGGTAGTCTACGACGAATCGCTCGGCGGATACATTCTGCCTCTGTTCAATAGGGAGCTTTCCATCCGTCCGGGAGAGAGACGAATCTCGGGCAATTCACCAGAGGCCAACCTCCTCCTGGAGCAACTGTGCGACTACACCACGCTCTCGATCCTGTGGTATCTCATTCAAGCCAAGGATGAACCCTTTTCCGGGAGCCTGGTGAACCCCAGCCACACCGGCGAGGGAAGGATGTTCTTCGCCGGGGCACACGTACTGCCGCTGGACCGGATCGTGCGAAGATACGGCAACGATGCCCGGGGATTCCTCCACAAGGGCTTCGAGTTCGGCGGCGAGCAGCTTGATTTCGGCGATGCGTCTCTGATGTTGTTTCCTTTCCCTCGAGTACCGGTGGTGTTGCTTCTGTGGACGGGAGACGAGGAGTTCCCGGCGCGCGCTGACCTCCTGTTTGACGCCACCTGCTCGGTCCACCTGCCGATGGACATCCTGTGGGCAACGGCCATGATGAGCCTGCTGGTGATGCTGTGACAGCACGCGGCGAAAGGACAGGGACCCGCACGTTTGCTCTGTCCGCGCCGGGGACGGCAAGTGATCCAGCAAGTGCAATGACCCTCAACCCATTGTATGCCAGGCTGTGGGAATCGGCATTCCGGCGGAGCGCGGTCGACTCACAGGCCGCAGCCGAACGCAGGTGGCTCCACCGTCTTCCAGGAGATGCCGGGCCGCTGACTGATGATGAGGTATCCCGCCTCCGTGCACGGCCGCTGGCCGCTACAAGCCAGGGGACTGCATGAAGAGACAGGACCTCCGGGCGCTCTTCCAGGGACTACTCCCCCTCTTCATTCTGGCACACTTCGGCCACCACGTAGTGGGTGCGATGTTGAGGCCGCTGATGCCGATGATACGCACCGACCTCAGCCTCAGCTACACCCAATCAGGCGTGGTGATGTCGGCGTTCGCCATCACCGGCGGCATCAGCCAGTTGCCTGCGGGTTGGCTGGCAGACCGCTTCGGGCCCCGCGTCATGATTCTCATAAGCGTCACCGGTGTTGCCATCGTGGGGTTGTTCATCGGCCTTTCCCATTCCTATGCCGCCCTGATCGCACTTCTGGTGCTGGCCGCGATACTGGGAGGCGGCTACCACCCCGCCGCAGCGGCTGCCATCTCGACCTCGGTGCCTGCTGAGCGCCGCGGACGGGCATTGGGAATGCACCTGGTCGGCGGCACCTCCAGTTTCTGGGTGGTGCCGCTTCTAGCTGCCCCGATCGCCCTCGCCTGGGGATGGCGCGGCTCGTACATCACGCTCACCGCCCCCGTCATCGTTCTCGGCATCGTGCTCTACATACTTATCGGCCGCCGCACAAGAAGACTCCAGGCCGCTGAACCTCCAACTCCGGCCGGTGAAGTGCCAGCGCCAGCGGCCCGCAGCCGCTGGCGGCAACTGGTGCCGTTCCTGGTGATGACCGTCGCCACCGGTACCGTGGTCCAGTCGGTCGGAGCCTACTTCTCGCTCTACGCCGTCGACCATTTCGGTGTTGCCGAGGCGACGGCTGCCGCCCTGGTGGCCATCACTCCCGCCGTCGGCCTGATCGCCGGGCCGTTGGGTGGGTATCTGTCCGACCGCCTCGGTGGAGTGCCCGTCTTGACAGCGGTGAGCTTCCTTGCCATCCCGCTCATCTACGCGCTGGGTGTGGTACCCAATGTCCTGTCGCTCGCCGCCGTGATGGTTGCCATGGGCATTGTCTCCAGCACACGCATGCCTACCTCAGAGGCCTACATCGTCGGCTATGCTCCGCAGCACCGCCGCTCCACGATACTTGGTTTCTACTTCTTTGCCGGCGCTGAGATGGCCGGCCTGCTCACGCCGGTGGTGGGGAACCTGATAGACCGCTTCGGTTTCTACTCAACCTTCGCCATCATGAGTGCCATCCTGGCTCCGGTGATCGTAGCCTGTTCTGTGTTCCTGTGGAGGAGCAGAGGCCAGCGAGATACTGCGTGACGCCAGCGTAGCATCCCGCCAGGCCAGTGAAGCGCCGGCATCAGATGTGGAATTCGACGATGTCGCCGTCCTTGAGGACGTAGTCTTTCTTGACCATCTGACCGTCGAACTTGCCTGAGCCCCATATCCTCGCGTGCTTCAGCTTCGTGCGGAAATCCTTGTGGACCGATTCGGCCGCGGCGGCCACTGTGCTTCCGCATGGCAGCGTTACCGGATGAGAGAGGTCTGCTTCCTGGCCGGGGGCTTTGGTGTGTATTCGGATGATGTCCAGCACCTCGAACAGCTTGAGCTTGAAGTCCTCGAGGCCCCTTCCGTTCGCAGCGGAAACGGACATGACAGGGAACTCCCCTCCATATCGCGATTCGAGCAGGCTGTAGTTGGACTGAGTACCAGCCAGGTCGCTCTTGTTGGCCAGGATCATGGTCCTGCTCTCCACGGTACTGGAATCGGAGACGGCAGTCGCGAACGGGCCTGCTCTCATCTGCTCCAGCTTCTCGAGCAGGCTCTCCATCTGGCTGACACAGTCGTCCGACTGGTCAACCACCAGCACCAGCACGTCGGCGTTCTGCAGAACCATCGGCAGCCACGATTGCGCATCGGCGTCAGTCACCGGAGGCAGATCGATGAGCTGGATCTGTATGTTCTCGAAGGGCATCATGCCCACCTGCGAGGAATGGGTGGTGAAAGGGTAGTCGGCCACTTCAGGTCTGGCCTCAGTGAGCGCCGCGACAAGCTGAGACTTGCCCACGTTGGGCAGACCCACCAGCGCTGCCTGTCCCGCCCCCTCTTTGCGGACATAGTAGGACACTCCCCTGCGGCCGGTGGCGTGCGCCCTCTCGGCCTCTGCCGTCAGCTTGGCCATCCGGCTCCTGAGCTCGGCGCGCAGCTTGTCAGTGCCCTTGTGCTTGGGCATGATGGCCATCATCATCTGCAGCGCCTCGATCTTCTCCGGTATGGTCTTGGCTGTGCGAAAGCGCTTCTCGGCGGCGAAGTACTGTGGCGGCAGGTTGGCAGGCATCAGACTCTACACCCCGCGGCTACCCAGGCAACCGCCACAACTCTCACACGGCGCCCGGGCGAACTCGGTCACGTGGTCAGGGTACAGCGACCCCCTGCGGCCAGTTTAGCAGACCCCGGCGGACTCCGCTATACTCCCGCGTTATGCATGGAGCAGGACACTATTCGAACCGCACTCCTGCGATTGACAGTGAAGCGTAACGGTTGTAGGGTAGCGAAAACACGATTCTTTGGGGGGAGATGGATATGGGTTTTTCCGACAGCCACTGCCACCTTGACGGCTACCAACCAGGGCTCCTGGCCCAGGTACTCGAGCAGGCGAGGGCACAGCAAGTTGACATAATTGTCAGCATGGCAATGGACCTGGAGTCCTCGGCGGAGACCGTTCGCCTCGCCCGTACTCACCAGGGAGTGCTGGCCGCCGTGGGAATCCACCCGTGGAACGCAGTCTCTCCAACCGAGGATATACGCTCGCGGCTCCGCAAGCTCGCCGGCAGGGAGGACGTTGTGGCCCTCGGCGAAGTAGGGCTGGACTACGCCCGCAGCCCCGAGACCAGGGAGGTTCAGAAGGAACTGCTCGAATACGAGTTGGTCCTTGCCCGGCAGTTGGGCCTTCCCGTCAACATCCACTGCCGGGAGGCCCATCAGGACATGATGGAAATCCTCCGTGGAGAGGCGGGGGCAGGCATCAAGGGGGCAATACACGGCTTCTCCGGTGACCGGGCGGAGCTCAAGGACTGGCTGGACCTGGGTTTCTATGTTTCCATCGGTGTGCGAGGATTTGTGACCGACGCGACTTCCCCCCTTCACGAGGTAGTCGGCGACATCCCTGTGGACCGCCTTCTCACCGAGACCGACTCCTCCGGAAGGGGAGCGCTAGGCGGTCCCGCGGAAGTAGTCCTGGTTGTCGACAAGCTCGCTTCAGTGAGGGGAGTCAACGCCAAAGAGCTCGCCGATGCGGCTACCGAGAACCTGAGACGCCTTCTCGCACGCTAGGGCGGCAGCAGGGCGCAGGAGAACGGACACGTGCACAGGTGGGACGCCGAACGCTATCAGAGCAGTCCTTCAGACACGCAGAAGTGGGGCAGGGAACTTGTATCCAAGCTGAATCTGAAGGGCGGGGAGCGCGTGCTCGACATAGGCTGCGGTGACGGCAGGGTTACCGCCGAGATTGCGCACCTGGTGCCACGGGGCGCCGCCGTAGGGATAGACAGCTCGCCGGAAATGATCGCTGTGGCGCAGCGCACCTTCTTGCCACAGCAGTTCGCCAACCTGCGTTTCCAACAGATGGACGCGACACGCCTTGAGTTCTCCGATGAATTCGACGTCGTCTTCTCCAATGCCTCGCTTCACTGGATCGCAGACCACCGGCAGGTGCTCCAGGGCATCCATCGGAGCCTGAGGTATCCCGGCAGATTGCTGCTGCAGATGGGTGGAAGGGGCAATGCGGCCGAGATCCTGGCGACCGTGAGCACGGTAGCTCAGGCCCGGCAATGGCGGGAGTACTTTCAGCGCCCTTCATCGCCTGTCCGCTTCTTCGAGCCGGAGGAGTATGAGGCTCTGCTCTCAGAGGCCGGGCTCAAGGCGAAACGCCTTGAGCTCGTTCCCAAGGACATGCTCCATCAAGGCAAAGAGGGTCTCGCATCGTGGATTCGCGCCGTATGGCTGCCCTACACGCAGAGAATACCGGAGGCAATGCGGGAGGGTTTCGTTGCCGCTGTCGTTGACAGCTATGCCGACAGGCACCCCGCCGACGATGCCGGCCTCATTCACATCAAGATGGTGCGGCTGGAAGTCGAGGCGGAGAAAGAGAAGCAGCGGGGATGAAGTCTCAACCCCACCATATGCATCCAGGCACGCTCTCCAGGGTAGTGTGCCCGACATGCAGAGTGGGCCGGCTCGCTTGTGAAGCGGCCCCTGCCGTGGAAGTGCGTTGCAGCAGGTGCAGCGCTTCTTTTTCGGCCACCGATGGCGTCATTGACCTGCTGCCGGGTTCCGCCGGCAGGCGGACCCCTTCACAGGCCCTGATGGAATGGCAGCCATTCATCCGAATCTATGAGACCCGACTGTTTCGCACCGGCCCCGGCTTTCCTCTCATAGCGGGAATCTCATACGCCAGGGAATACGAGATGATTGCCGAGGCCGCCGCCCTTGAAGGCGCTGAAGCAGTGCTGGACCTCGGCTGCGGCTCGGGTATACACACGCGCCCCGTGGCGCAGATAGTGACTCACGGGATCGTAATGGGATTGGACCTGTCCGTCCCGATGTTGAAATACGCCAGTTCGCGGGCGAGGGCCGACGGCATCGACAACACCCTGTTCATCCACGGCAACGCCCTGGATTTGCCGTTCCATGATAGTGAGTTCGATACAGTCCTGTGCTGCGCCACGATCCATCACTTCACTGTCGCTCACCTGCCAGCGGTTGTAGAGGAAGTCCGTCGCGTGCTTAAACCTGGCGGACGGTTCGTCACCTCCGGTTTGAGGAACTGGATAGCGGGGCACTGGTCAGACGGCGTGGTGAACTGGGACTCCACCAGGCTGGGCACCAACTACCTGCGCGAAAGCAACCTCCAGTCCGTTTTGCAGCGGGCCGGACTGGACCGCATCGTATGCCATCATGCCAGGCGCTACTGGCTGGTGATGAGCGCGGTCAAGCCTCAATGAAGAGCGAATCTGATGCTTGGCCATGCCCGGCAGCTATCCGGCGGACCGATTCATCTGGCACCGAATCGTCTTGACCTCTCACGCCTTACCTGTATAATTGGCACAGCACTCTGCAACAGGGAGGGATCCAATGAGAAGCCTCATAGCCGCAGTGCTGGCCGCTGTACTGTTGCTGATTGCAGCCACACCTGTCCTCGCCGACGGCTGCTTCATTGCCTCCGACCCGACGGAGGATATCCATGAGCCGGCCCAGAAGGCGGTCATACTCCACGAGGATGGCAGGGAGGACCTCATCCTCCAGGTCAAGTACGAGGGCGATGTCGAGGAGTTCGCCTGGGTCGTTCCCGTTCCGGCCTACCCCGACGTAGATGTCGCACAGCCTGAGATGTTCGAGGAACTGGCCTACTTCACCGCTGTCGAGGCATGGGAGACCGACGGCGGCTTCTTCGCATGCCTTCCTGCCAGCGGCGGTCTTGACGTATCGGAGGTCGATGTCTGGGAGGAGGACTCTGTTGGGATATACGATTATGCCGTCCTCTCCGCTGCAGACCCGGAGGCCCTGGTCGAGTGGCTGAACTCAAACGGGTACCCCTTTCCCGAAGAGGGCGCGGAGACCATCGACCACTACATAGACAAGGAGTGGTACTTCGTAGCGCTCAGAATCAATGCCGGCGAGACAGCCGAAGGCCTGGCCGAGGGTACGGTCCAGCCCCTGCGATTGAGCTTCGACTCAGATGACATAGTCTACCCCCTCAAGATCACTTCTCTCAGTTCCGATAGCTGCGAAGTCCTTCTATACGTCTTCTCTGACGAGGAAGTGGTGCCCAAGGAGTACGGGCACCTCGCTCTCAAGCGCCCGGAACAGGTCATCGACATGGAAAGAGCAGAGGACGTGTTCTACGTGGAATGCACGGACCAGGTGTGTTTTGAGAACTCCACCTATCACCACTGCGGTCCCTCTATGGACTGGTCCTACGGGCTCTACTGGGAGCTGACGGAGTTCTCCGACCTTCTTACAGGTGCCGAGTATTCTCTGACCAAGCTGCGCGGCAACATCACTGCCGACAGCATGGTTGACGTGGAGCTCATTCCATACGAGGAAGAGCATTATCTGGACTCGGATGGGGACGGATGGAGCGACGCCGAAGAGGCGATTGCCGGGACGAATCCGAACAAGGTTGATACTGACCAGGACAAGAAGAATGACCCGGAAGACCCCTATCCGCTGCGCGCCAGCAGCATGTTCTGCTTCATTGCCACCGCCGCCTACGGCTCGCCTCTTGACAGCCGCGTCGAGACCCTGCGGGAGTTCCGCGACAGCTACCTGATGACGAACCCCGTGGGCCGGAGCCTGGTATCGGCGTACTACGAACTCAGCCCACCAGCAGCACAGTTCATTGTCGACCATCCCAGCCTGAAGCCGCTAGTGCAAGCCGCGCTCCTGCCAGCCGTGGCTTTGAGCGCGGCGGCGGTCAATACCACACTGGTCCACATTGTCGCCATTGCCGGCGCGCTCGCGCTGGCCTCCCTGGCTGTGGTGTGGTGGCTGAGGAGACGGCCCCCCGGCGAGACGCACGCCGACACGTGAAATCCTGAGACACCGGGCTTCCGCGACGGGCGTGGCAGAGGTCAGCGGCCAGTGCCGGACGGCCAGTCGCTATGGCGAGATACCCTGCATCCGGAGCCGTTGCCACATCCTCGACGGGGCAAGCACACGAAGTCGGCGCGGCATTGCTCAGCCCGGTGAGTTGCCCAGGGACAGGAAGAGCCGCTCCAGGGTACCCTTGAAGGCTGCACGGCTATCGTCCGTTTGCGGCTTCCCCTTCGATTATAATTCCCGCTGCGATTCGCACCGCTGCCGCCACCACGGCAGAGCACCTGCCCTGAGCGTTGGCCTGTTGCCACTCCTCAGCATCGGCGGGGTCCGCCAGGTTGTACCTTCTGCTGAACTGCGACTCCAGGATGTCGCCGCACATGGTGCTGCCGAGCTCTTTTTCAAATTCACGGCAGAACCTTCGACCGGGACGGAGTGACCTGATGTAGCCTTCCCAATCATCGAGCCTTTCCCGCCCGTAGACCAGGCTGAGCGCCATGAGGCACCCAACCACCGCGCCGCAGGTCTCCCCCCGGAGGGCGATGCCGGGGAAGACGGTGAGTGCCTTCAGAATGGAGCCGTCGTCTAAGCCGAACTCCTCCTGCAGCGCGAGAAAGCTGGTCTGGGCGCAGTTGCCGGAGATCCTCAAGTATTCCCTGACCTTCTGCTCGAGCCGCTGTAGCGTGGCTTCAACGTCTGTACGGCTGTTGTCCATTGACAGGCCTCCGGCAAGCTGGGGGGATGCGTTCTGTGCTTGTGATTATAGCAGCGGCCGAAGAAGAGGGTCAACGCGGCCGGCTGCGCCACCTGTGGTATGGCAGGTGACCCTGGAAGCGGAACACCTTGACGCGCCCCGGCACGGGGGCCGTGAAGTCGTTCCGGGCTCGTTGGCGGCCTTGACAGCTCTCGAGGGTAGGGTAAGATAGGAGGAGGACTTGGCATGCTGCTTCTGGCGCACCGCGGCCAAGTTCCTGTGCATTGACTCAGTGGAGGAACCTGCGTGAGGATTCTGGTCACCAACGATGATGGCATCGACTCGCCCGGGGTCTGGGCCCTGGCTGAAGCCATGAGTCACGTAGGGGAGACGCTGCTCGTGGCACCCGATGCCCAGCGGAGCGGGTCGGGCACATCGGTCACCATGCGCAGTGACATGAGCATCGTGGAGGTGCCGTCTGCAACTCAGGGAATTCGAGCATATGCTGTAGGGGGAACCCCCACCGACTGCGTAATCCTCGGATTGTGGAGGCTGGCTCAGGGGGACATCGACCTTATCGTCTCCGGCATCAACCTCGGTGGCAACATGGGCACCGATATCCTCTATTCGGGCACCGTCATGGCTACGTTGCAGGGTTTCTACCGGGAGATACCTTCGATGGCGGTGTCCCTGGCCATCAAGGGCCAGGTCCCTGAGCTGCGCTTCGACGTCGCCTCGAAGGTAGCTGAGATGCTGGCCCTGAACATGACAAACGGCACAATGCCAGGCCAGGGTATTCTCAATGTCAACGTGCCCAGCATTCCTTCGGAACTGGTCAAGGGCATTGCCGTTACCACGGCTGCCTCAAGCAGCTACGTCAGGCTGGTCGCTGGCCAGCAGGATGGCCGCCATTCGTGGAGCCCGCAGGCCGCTGCCGAGATGGGCATCCATGAAGGCACCGACATATGGGCTGTCTTCGAAGACTGGATATCTCTGACTCCGCTTCGGCCGGCCGTCACCGACCACGATTCGATACCAGCGCTCGCCGAACACGTCTCAACACTGCAGTCTGACCTGCAGCGTGCCGTTCTTGGCGGCACTGAGTAGTCCGGGTTGCCCGTACCAGCATTACATCTCGTCTCTGAGTCTGTGAACGTCTGACTGCCTGCGGCACAACGGCAAGTCGAAACCAACCAAGGAGAGGAAGAACCATGCAGTACCGTAAGTTCGGGAAGCTGGACTGGGAAGTGTCGGTGCTTGGCTTTGGCGCGATGCGGTTGCCCCTGACCACCAGGGACCCGGCGAGTATCGATGAGTTTGAGTCTATCCGGATGATCCGATATGCCCTTGACCATGGCGTGAACTACGTTGACACCGCCTACCCGTACCACGCCGGGCGCAGCGAGCCGGTAGTCGGCCAGGCACTGAGGGACGGCTATCGTGAGAGAATGAAGCTGGCGACAAAACTGCCTGCCCGACTGGTCACGTCAGCCTCCGACTTCGACCGCTTTCTCAACGAGCAACTTGAGCGACTGCGGACCAACATCAACTTCTATCTTCTGCACGGGCTGAACCGCGATAGCTGGGCCGCAGTGCGAGACCTGGGTGTGCTCCGCTGGGCCGAGAAGGCGATGACCGACGGGCGCTTCGACCACCTGGGATTCTCTTTCCACGATGATTTCGATGTCTTCAAGGAGATAGTTGACGCCTACGACAACTGGACTATGTGCCAGATTCAGTACAACTACATGGACGTGGACTACCAGGCGGGTCGCCGCGGGTTGGAGTATGCCGCCGCGAAGGGACTTGCGGTTGTGGTCATGGAACCGTTGCGGGGAGGCCAGTTGGCCAAGGAGCCCCCGGAGTCCGTTGCCAAGGTTTGGGCAGGCGCCGCCGGGAAACGCACCCCCGCTGAGCGGGGACTGATGTGGGTGTGGAACCAGCCGGAGGTATGTATAGCCCTCAGCGGCATGAGCACCATGGAGCAGGTGGTGGAGAACGTTGCCGTGGCCGGCCGGTCCGGCCCGGGAACCATTGCCGAGGATGAAATGGCGCTGTTCGATCGTGCCCGTGAAGCGTACCGTGGGCTGAGCCCCGTCCCCTGCACTGGCTGCGGATACTGCACGCCCTGTCCCAGCGGCGTGGATATTCCCGGCATCTTCGCCATATACAACGAGGCCGTTATGTACGATGACCCGCGGATCGGGCGGTTCCGCTATCGCGGGCCCACAGGGCTCTCCGCGGAAGAGCGCGCCGACCAGTGCACCGAGTGCGGGGACTGCATGGAAGCCTGCCCACAGGAGATCCCCATCCCGGACTGGCTCAAGAAGGCGCACGAGCTACTTGGCCCGAGGGGGTAGTGCGTGGCATGACGGCCGCTGCTGTCCTCCCGGACAGCCAGGTCGTGGAAGGGTTGGGAGCTAAGGAGAAGACGCAGCGGATCGAGCGGGCGTCTTCAGTACTCGCTCTGAGGGATGGCTTCCGTCGAGGACGTAGTGCGGTAATGAAGCGTCCCCTTCAGCATCATGGCTGGCCTGAGCCGCGTGCAGGTACAACTGCTCGGCATACTCTTTCGCCATCCGCCGTGCGGAAAACGAGTGCGCACTTGAGCGAATGGCCTGCTTGACCACTCGAATCCAGCCCCGCGGTACGCCGTCGAGGTCACGGTCATAGTAGAGAGGGACAATCCTGTTCTCCAGCAGTTGGTAGAGTTCATCGGCATCGGCTTCGTCTGCGTCGGCGGACTCACACGCCTGGATGTCATGACGAATCGCCCAGCCGTTGGCGCCGTTGTAGGCTTCATACCACCACCCGTCAAGTACACTGACATGGGGCACTCCATTGAGCGCCGCCTTCATGCCGCTGGTGCCGCTGGCTTCCTGCAGTTGCCGTGGCGTGTTGAGCCACACGTCGACACCGTGGATGAGATAGCGTGCAATGTGCATGTCATAGTCCTCAACGAAGGCAAGCCGGCCGCCAAACTCAGGGTTCTTCGCCAGGTTGTACACGTGCTGAATGAGACGTTTTCCATGGTCATCGTGAGGATGCGCCTTGCCAGCGTATATGATCTGGATAGGCCGCAATCCGTTGTGAAGCAGGCGCTTCAGCCGATCCGTGTCATGCAGGATTAACGCAGCTCGCTTGTAGTCAGTGAAGCGGCGGCTGAAACCAATAGTGAGTGCTTCGGGATCCAGCAGAGCACCCATCGCCAGTACCTGTGCCGGAGACACGCCGTCCTTGTTCCAGCGCCTGCGAGCCCGCTCCTGTGCCGAGCTTACCAACTTGCCCTTGAGCCAGCGGTGCGCCGCCCAGATCTCCTCATCCGGGATATCTTCAACACGCTCCCACAGCGCTGCTTCATCATGCCTGGCCAGCCAGTCGGAACCAAGGTACTTCTCATAGAGCCTGGCCATTTGCGGCGCTATCCAGGTGGGGACGTGAATGCCGTTGGTTACCGAGCCGATTGGCACGTCCTTCTCTTCCAGGTCGGGCCAGAGACAGTGCCACATGCGGCGGCACATGGCACCGTGGAGCCGGCTCACCCCGTTGCATTGGTGAGCCAACTGCAGGCCGAGGACGGTCATGCTGAAGGAGTTGCTCTCGGTCTCGGATGTCCCCAGTTGCAGGAATGCGTCTCGGTCAATCCCGAGCAAGCCCCAGTAGCGGCAGAAGTACCTCTCGACCAAGTCATGAGGGAAGCTGTCGTTGCCGGCAGGGACCGGCGTGTGGGTGGTGAACACACTGGAGGCCTGTACCCTTCTGAGTGCCTCGGCAAAGTCGAAACCACTCTCAACCCACTCCCGGCAGCGCTCCAGAATCATGAAGGCGGCATGCCCCTCGTTGGCGTGCCACACCGACGGATCGATCCCCAGTGCCCGGAGAATGCGCACGCCACCGATACCCAGCACGATCTCCTGCTGGAGGCGCGTTTCCGCATCGCCTCCGTAGAGGCGGGCGGAGAGGTGGCGGTCGGACGCGCAGTTCTCCTCCAGGTCGGTGTCCAGCAAATAGAGCTTCACCTGGCCGACGTTCACCTGCCACACGGCAATGGCCGTCGACCTCGACTCCAGTTCCACCCTCACCTTTATCGGCTGCTTGTGGGCATCCAGCACCGGCACCACCGGTGCCTCGCCGAAGTTCAACCGTGTGTAGGTCTCCTTCTGCCAGCCGTCTTCTGAGATGCGCTGATGGAAGTAGCCCTGGGGGTACATGAATCCCACCCCCACCATCGGCAGGCCAAGGTCGCTTGCCTCCTTGCAGTAGTCACCTGCCAGTACGCCCAGTCCGCCGGCGTATAGAGGCAGCGAGTTGTGGACGGCGAACTCCATCGAGAAATAGGCAATTGTCTGTTGTTCGAGGCCGGGATGCCTTGTGTGGCACCACGTCCCGGCTTTCGACATGCCGGTTTCGAAGTTGCGCATTACCGAATCGTACTTCTGGAGAAAGCTGGGGTCTTCCGCAGCCGCTGTCAATCGATAGGGGGCGACCTGTTGAAGCAGTCTCACCGGATTGTGGCTCATCGCTTTCCACAGCGGACGGTCCAGCACCTTGAACAGGTCACGTGCTTCGGCATGCCAGCTCCACCACAGGTTGTAGGCCAGCTCATCCAACCCAGCGATGCGCTTTGGGAGCTTCTGTGCTGACAGGCTGCTCATACTGTCCTCTTCAGTCACTGCAACGGGCCTGGACGCCAGTGTCACGTCCTGTGCGCCGGCACGTTGCGTGCGCGCAAAGACATTCCCTCTCTTCGCACCGAAACTAGCTGGTCAGTCTCCAGATACTATAGGGATGTTGATGCCTCGGCTCAACGGTGATAGCCACTAATGATGACGACACTGGCACCCAACAATGTCGGCAACGACACCCTGAGACGACAGACGGCGTAGTCCTCAGGCGCAGACAGGGAGGTCATGTGTCGCTGGTGCATCGGAGAGCACAGGCGGAGATGGCAGGAGCGCCCCGAATCACCGAGAGGGAAGAGGGCAGTTGTGCGTCGCAGGGCGAGAGGTCCCCTCTGCCTGGAATCGTGCCTGAGGCCAGTACGAAGGGTCTGGCTAGTCGCATCGGCAGCTTGCGCCACAGCACGTCTCAGTCTAGAATCTGAGTTGCGAGGACACGGTTGGGCCGCATCACGACAGGCACATCTGTGTGAGAAGCCACTTGAGCCGCAGCGGCCGCAGGCCGTTGGGCCGCAACCGCCCCGGGTGCTCCGTGGCAACTCGAGGTGGCCTTCGACCTCGTGAGGACCTGTCCAAGGAAGTAGACTCCCAAACGAAAGGGGTAAT
>Ga0180431_10005930_pt1 | contig 14661 bp, 15 predicted proteins | sample SS_ome_11_FD_132459 | JGI IMG/M metagenome (GOLD analysis project Ga0180431, IMG submission 132459) | Hypersaline lake sediment archaeal communities from the Salton Sea, California, USA - SS_1_MS_1 metaG | ecosystem: Environmental > Aquatic > Non-marine Saline and Alkaline > Hypersaline >... | reverse complement strand
GGGGTGGAGTCGGTATCGGGGCGGGAGCTGGCGGACGCGGACCGGTTGCCGTTGAAGTATGTGGAGCGGATCCTGCAGCAGCTGCGGGACGCGGGGCTGGTGGCGACGCGTCGTGGGGCGCAGGGGGGGTATGGGCTGGCGGCGGATCCGCAGGGGATCCGGATCGGGGATTTGGTGCGGTTGATCGACGGGCGGCTGGCGCCGATTTCGTGCGCGAGCGAGACGGCCTACCAGAAGTGCACGTGTCCGGACGAGGCGCACTGCGGGCTTCGGATGCTGATGATCGACGTGCGCAACGCGGTGGCGGGGATCCTTGACCGCTACTCGGTGGCGCAGGTGGTGGAGGTGACGCTGCGCAAGATGCGGCGGGACGGCATCACGCCGCCCCTGGCGCATCTGGGCATTCCGGAGGATGTGACGGTGGAGGGTCGGCGGAAGGCGGATCCGGCCGACGGCTTCCTTGCCGGGCTGTCGCAACTGGGCATTGACGATGAACTCGAAGTGTCACGATGACCGGGGCCGGGGGGGGTGGAGGTTGCGCCCGGGGCATTGGGCCGTGAAGGGCGGCGGGGCCGGTTTGGTCGTGTTGGTGGCCGCCGCGGTTGCGGTGGTGATGGGGGCATGCGGGGAGAAGTCGCGGCGGGGGGTGGAGCTGCACAATGTTTCCTACGACCCGACGCGCGAGTTTTACGAGGCCGTGAATGCCGCCTTTGCGCGGCACTGGGCGGCCGGGGGCCGGGGGGAGATCCGGATCATGCAGTCGCACGGGGGCTCGGGCAAGCAGTCGCGGGCGGTGATCGACGGGCAGCCGGCGGACGTGGTGACGCTGGCGCTGGCGGCCGACATCGACGCCATCGCGCGGCACTCCGGGCTGCTTCCGGCCGACTGGCAGGGCAGGCTGCCCCACAACAGCGCGCCATATACCTCGATCATCGTATTCGTGGTGCGCGCGGGCAACCCGAAGGGCATCCGGGACTGGGGGGACCTGGTGCGGGAGGGCGTTGCGGTCATCACCCCGAATCCGAAGACCTCGGGCGGGGCGCGCTGGAACTACCTGGCCGCCTGGGCTTGGGCTGGGAGGGAGTTTGGGGGCGACCGGGCGCGGGTGCTCGACTACATGACGCGCCTCTTCCGCAACGTGCCGGTGCTGGACACGGGGGCCCGGGGGTCGACCACCACCTTCGCCCAGCGGCGGATCGGCGACGTCCTCCTCTCGTGGGAGAGCGAGGCCCACCTCGTCGAGAAGGAGTTCCCGGGCCAGACCGGGATTGTCTACCCGTCGCTGAGCATCCTGGCCGAGCCGCCGGTGGCGGTGGTCGAGGAGAATGCCCGGCGTCACGGGACCACCGCCGCGGCCCGCGCCTATCTCGAGTTCCTCTACGGCGACGAAGCCCAGGAACTGGCCGGACGGCACTTTTACCGGCCGCGCAACGGGAAGATCCTGGCGAAATACGCGGCCACCCTGCCACGCATCCCCCTTGTGACGGTCGACGAGGAATTCGGCGGCTGGGCGCGGGCCCAGTCGATCCACTTTGACGACGGGGGGAGCTTCGACCAAGCCGTCGGGCTGGGGAAATGATCCGCCACCGGAATCCGCCATGGCCAGACACCGCATCATTCCCGGCCTCGGGGTGTCGTTGGGCATCACGATCACCTGGTTGAGCCTCGTCGTTCTGCTTCCGCTGGCGGCCCTTTTCATCAAGGCGGCGGGGCTGGGTCCGGCCGAGTGGTGGGAGATCCTTGGCTCGCGGCGGGTTCTGGCGGCGGCGCGGCTAACCTTCGGGGCCGGTGCCGCGGCGGCCGGCACCAGCACCGTGCTGGGTCTTTTGGTGGCCTGGGTTCTGGTGCGCTACCGATTCCCCGGCCGCCGGCTGCTCGACGCGCTGGTCGATCTCCCCTTTGCGCTGCCGACGGCGGTGGCCGGCATCACCCTCACGGCCATCTACGCGCCCACCGGGTGGCTTGGGCGATTCCTTGCCGCGTGGGGGATCCAGGGAGCCTATTCGCCCTTGGGGGTCTACATTGCGCTGACGTTTATCGGGTTTCCTTTCGTGGTGCGTACTGTGCAGCCGGTGATGGGGGATCTCGATATCGAGACCGAGGAGGCGGCCATGGGGCTTGGGGCGGGGCGCTGGACGACCTTCCGGCGGGTGATCCTGCCGGTGCTGGCGCCCGCCCTGATCACCGGCTTCACGTTGGCCTTTGCGCGGGCCCTCGGCGAGTACGGGTCGGTGATCTTCATCTCGGGCAATCTGCCGATGAAGACCGAGATCCTGCCGCTGCTCATCGTGGCGCAGCTCGAGCAGTTCGACTACGAGGCGGCGGCGGTCATCGCGGCGGGCATGCTGCTGGTGTCTTTCGCCCTGCTGACCTTCATCAATCTCGTGCACCGCCGGCTCGACTGGCAAACCCGCTGAAACCATGACCGTGCGACCCGTCACCACCGAGGCCCCGCTGGTTCGCCGGCTCCTGATCGGCCTCGCGCTGGTCGTCATGGTGCTCTTCCTGCTGCTGCCCCTGGCGGCGGTGTTCGTGGAGGCCTTCCGCCGCGGGTGGGAGACCTTCGGAGCGGCGTTGCGCGACGAGGCGGCCCTCTCGGCGGTGCGACTGACGCTGGTGGCGGCCGCCATCTCGGTGCCCCTCAACACCGTCTTCGGGCTGGCCGCGGCCTGGCTGGTCACCAAGTTTCGCTTCCGCGGGCGGGCCGTGCTGGTGGCCCTCATCGATCTGCCCTTTGCGGTTTCGCCCGTCATCGCCGGGCTCGTCTTCGTCCTGCTCTTCGGCGCGCAGGGCTGGTTCGGCCCCTTGCTCCGCGCCCACGACATCCAGGTCATCTTCGCGTTGCCCGGCATCGTGCTGGCGACGGTCTTCGTGACCTTCCCGTTCGTGGCGCGGGAGCTGATCCCGCTGATGGAGAGCCAGGGGGCCGACCAGGAGGAGGCCGCCGTCACCCTCGGGGCGCGCGGTTGGCAGATCCTGCGGCGCGTGACCCTGCCCAACATCAAGTGGGGCCTGCTCTACGGGGTCCTGCTGTGCAACGCCCGGGCGATGGGCGAGTTCGGGGCGGTCTCGGTGGTTTCGGGCCACATCCGGGGCCGCACCAACACCCTGCCGCTCCACGTCGAGGTGCTCTACAACGAGTACCAGTTCAGCGCCGCCTTCTCCTGTGCCGCGCTGCTGGCGTTGCTGGCGCTGGCGACCCTTGGGCTCAAGTCGGCCATCGAGCGCTTCACCGGCCGCCCGGCCTCCGCGCGTCATTGATTCCCCCGAACCCGAACCGCCTCCGGTCATGTCCATCATCATCGAATCGATCCGCAAGACCTTCGGGACCTACACGGCTCTTGACGGGGTTTCGCTGCAGATTCCCGACGGATCGCTCACCGCCCTGCTGGGCCCCTCCGGCTCCGGCAAGACGACCCTCCTGCGCATCGTGGCCGGCCTCGAGCGCGCCGACCCGGGCGGGCGGGTCCTGCTCCACGACCGGGACGTCACCGCCGTGCCGCCCGGCCGGCGCGGGGTCGGCTTCGTCTTCCAGCACTACGCCCTTTTCCGGCACATGACCGTGGCCCGCAACATCACCTTCGGGCTCACCGTTCAGCCCCGATCCCGGCGGCCCCCGCGGCGGGAGATCCGCGCCCGCCTCGACGAGTTGCTGCGCCTCGTGCGGCTCGAGGGGTTTGAGGGGCGCCGTCCCGACCAACTCTCCGGCGGGCAGCGCCAGCGGGTGGCCTTGGCCCGCGCCCTTGCCATCAGGCCGAAGGTCCTTCTGCTCGACGAGCCCTTCGGGGCCCTCGACGCGCGGGTGCGCAAGGACCTGCGCCGCTGGCTGCGCCGCTTCCACGACGAGATCGGTCTCACCACCCTCTTCGTCACCCACGACCAGGAGGAGGCCCTCGAGCTCGCCGACCAGGTCGTCGTCATGCGCAACGCCCGCATCGAGCAGACCGGATCCCCGCAGGACATCTACGACCACCCTGGTAGTTCGTTCGTCCACGAGTTCCTCGGCGAGGTCAACAAGCTCGGCGACGGGCGCTACGTCCGCCCGCATGAGATCGAGCTGCGGTTCGCCGCCGAGGAGGGCGTGCACCTCGCCGGCCGCGTCCAGCACCTCTTCGTGGCCGGACCGTTCGCGCGCCTCGCGGTCGTTCCCGAGGGCGCCCGGCGCGAGATCGAGGTCTGGGCCACCCGCGACAAGGTCGAGGAGATGGCCCTCGCGAGGGGCGATCTCGTCGGCCTCCACTTCCACGCCGGCCACGCCTTCGGGCCGGGGGACCGCGCCGTCCCGCCCGAGGCCGCCGGTCAATGAGTCCCCGGTGCGCACTTGGCTGCCGCTGAGTGGCAGCCGATTGGGCCTTGGCGGCCCGCCGCCGGATGCCGCCGCGGGTGCGCCTTGGCAATCGCCGCGTCGCCTGCAATCCTTGTCCGTAAGATCTTTATCTTGCTCGACTTGCTTGGCCGCCGTTCTTGCCCTGCGGATATGGCGCACGAGAGATCAGTCGAGTTCGGACCTTGGGGTTCGGGTGAGGAGTTCGCGGAGGGCGGCGGGGGCGGGTTTATTCTGGTAGAGGACGGCGTAGAGGGCGTCGATGAGGGGGGTTCGGACGTTGGCGCGGCGGGCGGCCTGGTGGATGGAGAGGCAGTTGGGGACGCCCTCGACGACCATTCCGGTGGTCTTGACGGAGGCCTCGACGGACTGGCCCTGTCCGATGGCGATGCCGGCGCGGAAGTTTCGGGAGTGATGCGAGTAGCAGGTGGCGATGAGGTCGCCGACGCCGGAGAGGCCGGTGAAGGTTTCGGGGCGGCCGCCGAGTTTGGTGCCGAGGCGGATCATTTCGGCGAGGCCGCGGGTGATGAGGGCGGCGGTGGCGTTGTCGCCGAGGCCGATGCCGGTGGCGATGCCGGAGGCGATGGCGAAGATGTTCTTGATGGCGCCGCCCAGTTCGATGCCTGCGAGGTCGTCGCTGGTGTAGGATCGGAAGGCGGGAGTGGTGAAGACGATCTGGAGGGAGGCGGCGACGGCGGGGTCGTGGGCGCCGATGACGGCCGCGGTGGCGAGGCCCTTGGCGACTTCCTCGGCATGGTTGGGTCCGGAGAGGACGGCGAGGTTGTGGTGGGGGAAGATTTCGGCGAGGATTTCGGACATGCGCATGCCGGTTCCGAATTCGACGCCTTTCGAGCAGGAGAGGAGGATGGCGTCGGGATTCGGGTGATGGGTGGCGAGTTCCCGGGCCATCTCACGGGTGGCGGAACTGGGGACTGCGAAGAGGAGCAAAGCGGCGCGGGCGGCGTCGGAAAGGTCGGAAGTGGCGGTGACGGTGGGGGGGAGGCTGGCGCCGGGGAGGTAACGAGGGTTGGCGTGGTCGTCATTGATGGAGCGCAGGGCTTCGGGCGAGCGGGCGTAGACGGCCACGGAGGAAGCGGCCGGGGCGAGGAGGATGGCGAGGGCGCTTCCCCATGATCCGGCGCCGAGGATGGCGATGTGGGGGCGGGCGGGGAGGGTTTCAGGGGTCATTGGTCTTGGCCTTGGATCCGGAGAGCCGCGATTCGGAGCCCTTCAAAAGCCGGGAGATATTCGAGCGGTGGCGCCAGACGGCGAGGAGTCCGGCGAGGAGGGAGAACGCAAAGAGGGGTTTGTTCCATGAGCCGTCCTCCCAGAGGGTGGGATTCGAGGGATCGCCGCCGGCGTGCCGGAGCCGGAAGGAAAGGTGGGTGAACAGCGGGAGGGCGAGCGCGGCAAGGATGCTTCCAAGGGAAACGATGCGACTGAGGAGAAGGGTCACCAGAAAGACGGCGAGCGCCGCGAGGAGGACGAACGGCATGAGGCCGGCCACGGCGCCCGCGGAGGTGGCGATTCCCTTGCCGCCCCTGAAACCGATCCATGGTGAGAAGTTGTGGCCGAGGATGGCGGCGAGGGCGGTGACGACCTGCATGGTGTGGAGAGGCGCCTGTTGGCCGGCCGGGAAGGTGGCGCCGAGGTGGTGGAGGAAGGAGAGAGCAACGGCGGGCGGGGAACCTTCGATCCGGGCGAGATTGGTGGCGAGCACCACCGGGAGAAACCCCTTGAGGACATCGAGCAGAAGACAAAGGGAGCCCGGTCCCTTTCCGATCGTCCGGAAGACGTTGGTGGCTCCGATGTTTCCCGAGCCGTGCCGGCGGATGTCGACCCCCTTGGATCTTGCGATGAGGATGCCGAAGGGGACGGAGCCCACGAGAAAGGCGGCGATGGGGAAGAGCCAGAGCATGCGGGGCGTGAGGAAGGGCCGGACGGAGAGGCCGGACTTCGTGAACGGCGGGGACCGCGAGGGCGGACGGGTTCAGGATTCTTCTTGCTTTCCGTTTTCCGGCGGGAGGATGCGGGCGGACTTTATGACGACGTGGTCGTGCGGGACGTTGGGCATTTCGCGGGCGCGGTGTTGGCCGCTGGGGTGAAGGACCTTGAGTTTTTGCATGCCGGTGCGGACCTTTCTGATCTTGTCGACGATGTCCATGCCTTCGACGACTTTTCCGAAGACGGCGTATCCGTGGCCGTCGGGGCGGGGGAAGTCGAGGCCGGGGTTGTCGACGACGTTGATGAAGAATTGGGAGGTGGCGCTGTCGGGGTTGCTGGTGCGGGCCATGGCGACGGTGCCGCGCTTGTTCTTGAGTCCGTTTTTGCCTTCGTTCTTGATGGGCTTCCCGGGCTGTTTCTGGGTGGGGCTGCCGTCTTCGAGTTCGAAGCCGCCGCCCTGGATCATGAAGCTGTCAATGACGCGGTGAAAGATGGTGCCGTCGTAGTAATCGTCCTTCACGTATTGGAGGAAGTTCTTGACGGAGGCGGGCGCCTTGCCGGGATTGAGCTCGAGGACGATGCGTCCTTTCGAGGTGACGAGTTCGACGCGCGGGGAGGGGCTGGATTTCAAGGCAGGTTTGTCGTTCCCGGTTTTCTGGGCGGCGGCGGTGATGGCGGGCAGGAGGAGAGCCAGCAAGGTGACGGTGGAGCGGGCATTCATGAGGGACCGTCTAACGCCGGCGGGGCGGCATGGCAAGAGCAGGCCGCAGGTTACTTCTCGTCGGGGTGCAGAGCCTTGGCGTATTTGGGCATGTGTTCAGATGGTTGGCCCGGATGTTAGGGGACCCATTCACGTTTGGAAGGGAAAACGGAGGCTTGAAGCAGCGCAAGGTTGGGGAAATGCTCCGGATCGAACCGTGATGCGGGCATTGCCAGTGGTGGGAGTGCTGGGGTCGGGCCGGGAGCGGCATGAATCGCTTGCGCTTCCGCTGGGCAGGATGCTGGGCGAGCTGGGCTGCCACCTGCTGACGGGAGGCGGGGGAGGCGTGATGGAAGCGGTGGCGGAGGGGTTTGTGGCGGTGGAGGGGCGCAAGGGGGTTTCGATCGGCGTTCTGCCCGGAAGACTGGCGAGGGCGGAATGCGAGGCGCCGGAAGGGTATCCGAACCCGTTCGTGGAGCTGGCGATCCGGACGCATCTGCCGGCGCGGGGGACCGAGGGCGAGACGCTGGAATCGCGCAACTATCTCAATGTTCTGACGGCGCAGGCGCTGGTATTCCTGCCGGGCGGGGAGGGGACGGCGGCGGAAGCGCGGCTGGCCCGGCGGTTCGGAGCGCCCGCGATCGGATTGGCGGGCGGGGGTGTGGCGCAGGGGATTCCGCAGGCGGATTCCGTCGAAGAAGCGGAACGGTTTCTCCGGGCGGTGCTTTGAGGTTGGCGGGGGGCGCCGGGGCGGGGTTACACGCCGGCGGCGGCGTCGGAGATGGTGCGCGCCTTTTTGATGATGCTCTTGACGGTGACGGACGGTTGGGCGCCGTTTTTGAGCCACTTGTCAGCCTTTTCGAGGTCGAGGGTGTAGTTGAGGCCTTCCTTGAGCGGGTCGTAGGTCCCGATCTGCTCGATATAGCGGCCGTCGCGGCGCTTGCGGTTGTCGACCGCCACGATTTTGTAGTAGGGGCGGTTTTTGGCGCCTTTGCGAGTGAGTCGAAGTGCAACCATTGTGAGGGCCGGGGAAGGTGGAGGAAATCGCGTATTTTGCCAAGGAATTTCTCAGACCGGGGTGAGGGTTGCGGCGGAAAGCAGCCAGCGGCGGTTGATCTTGTGGAATTCGAGGCGGGTGCGGTATCGGACGACCCGGGAGGCGCCCGCGCCGAACCGGACGTCGATCGTCAGGAGGGTCTCCACGACGGCATGACCGGAGGCGGGGAAGGTCACGGTGGTCGATTCGCGGGTGATCCGGCAGGAAGTGATGGATTGATGAAACTCCCGGAGGAGGCCGGCCGCTCGTGGCGGAGGGAGATGATTGCGGGGGAGCGGGCTGGGGGCGTCGATTGTGAATTCCGGGGCGAGCATGGCGGCGAAGCGTTCGGTGCGGCGGTCCATTCCTTCGATGGACAGCACTCCCTTGTGTTCGACGGAGGAGAGGAGGGAGTGGAGGCGGCGGGTCACGACCTTCGTCGGGGAGAGCCACGCGGCGAGGTAGAGCAGGCCCGCGAGGGCGGGGACGAGGAAGGCGAGCAGTTTGATCCACGGGAATCTCATCGGCCTGGGAGCAATTCGAAGGCGAAGCCCTTGAGGTACTCGGTTTCGGGGATGGTGGGAAGGATGGGGTGGTCGGCCCGTTGGGAGAGGGACTCGATGAGGCGGAGAGTGCGCCGGGCGTCCACCGCGGCATCGCGGACGGAATCAAGGAAGCATTCTCGCGAGACGTGATGAGAACAGGACCAGGTGGCGAGGACGCCGCCCGGTTCGAGGAGTTTCAAGGCGCGGAGATGGATCTCCTTGTAGCCGCGGAGGGCGTCGCGAAGGTTCTTCTTGCTGCGGGTGAAGGACGGCGGATCGAGGATGACGAGGTCGAAACGATCTTCGCAAGACTTGAGGAAGTCGAAGGCATTGGCTTCGACGGCTGGGAGGTCGAGTTGGTTGAGGCGGGCATTGGCATGGACGGCCATGACGGCGTCGGGGGAGATGTCGACGCAGGTGACGGCGGCTGCCCCGGCGCGGGCGCACGCCAATCCGAATCCGCCCTGGTTGCAGAAGCAGTCGAGGACGCGGCGCCCTGCGGCGAGGCGTGCGATGCGCTCGTAGGCGTCGAGTTGATCGAGGTAGAGGCCGGTTTTCTGGCCGGAGAGCGGGTGGACCTCGAATTTCAGTCCGTGGTGGTCGACCACGAACGGGCCCGGGTCGGGGCCGTCGAGCATGGCGAGTTCGGGGCCGAGTCCTTCGGCTTTGCGGATGGGGGAGTCGTTGCGGAGGACGATGGAGGCGGGCTGGAATCGTTCGCGGAGAGCCTCGACGAGGAGGTCGCGGCGCTGGTCCATGGCGAGCGTGAGGGTTTGCAGGACGAGGTGGTCGAGGTAGCGGTCGACGACGACGCCGGGCAGGCCGTCGGATTCGCTCCAGACGAGGCGGCAGAGGCGGGGATCGACGGGGAGGCGCTCGCGGAGGGCGGCGGCCTGGTCGAGGCGGCGGAGGAAGAACTGGCGGTCGAGGGATTGGCGGCGGCGGGAGAAGCGGCGGGCGACGATCTGGGAGGCGGGGTTGTAGATGGCGGAGCCGAGGAGGCGGTCCCTTCCGTCCTTGAGAGAGATGACTTCGCCGGGTTGGGGGTTTCCGAAGGACTTGAGGATTTCGCTGGCGTAGACCCACTCGTGGCCGTGAAAGATGCGGGAGCGGGGTTTGACGACGAGTCCGGGCATGGGCGGAAGACTGGTGGCAGGCGCGATTTGGCTTGAATGCTGGCTGCGAGGCGCTTAGGCCGGGCGCACCTCATGGGCAAGCAGTATAACAAGGTTGACAAGCGCCGTCGGCGAAAGCAGTACCTGAAGCGCAAGAAAGAGCAGATCAAGGCCAGCGGCGTGCTGAAGAAATCCGGAGACGCCGGAGAGAGCGCTCCGCCGGCCAAGACCGCCAAGACCGCCAAGAAGGCCGCCAAAAAGACCGCCAGGAAGGCCGCCAGGAAGGCCGCCAAAAAGGCTGCGAAGAAAGCCGCCACCAAGGTCGCCAAGAAAGCTGCGAAGAAGGTCGCCCGCAAGACGGCCCCGAAGAGCGAGGAACCAAAGAAGCAGAAGACCGCCGCCGAGGAGCCCAAAACGACCCCCCCGCCGGCCGAGGCGGCTGAAACCGAATCCTCTCCGGCCGGCCCGGCGAAGCCGGCAGCGGTTGCCGGGGAAACCGCCGAAGCCGCTCCCGCGGTGGAATCGGAATCCGACCAGACCGCCAGCGCTCGCGAGACCATCGTGGAGCCCGGAGCCGGGGAAGAACCCCAGGCGGCGGAACCTGAGAAGACCGGCCCGGAGGACACGCCAGACGAGAGGTCGGAGGAATCGCCTGCTGCGCCCGATGAGGCGGCTGGAGATGTGCCGGCCACCGAACGCGCGGCGGCAGAGGAGGAACCCGGGGAAGAGAGTCCCGCCGAGGCGCCTGAGAAGGAGAGTGCCGCGGGGGCGCCTGAGAAGAAGGGTCCTGCCGAGGCGGCTGGAGATGCGCCGGCCACCGAACGCGCGGCGGCAGAGGAGGAACCCGGGGAAGAGAGTCCCGCCGAGGCGCAGAAGGAGGAGAGTCTTGCCGAGGCGCCTGAGAAGGAGAGTGCCGCGAAGGCGCCCGAGGAGGAGGGTCCTGCCGAGGCGCCTGGAGAGAGAAGCTCCGGCGAGGGAGGCGAAGAACCGGAGAAGACGGAATGAGGCAGGCGCAGCGCCTTCCGAGAGTTCCGAGCTGTCGTTGATTGACGGAGGGGGGGTGGGGAGGGATGATGGTGGTGATGGCGCGGCGAGGAGGATGGGTGCTGTTGGCGATGGCGATCGCGCAGGGGGTGTTGCGGGGGCGGGAGACGCGGAGGAGGCTGATCTTCTGGGTGATTGTGGCGTTGCTGGCGGTGTTTGCGCTGGGGAACTGGCCGTTGGCGGGGTGGTTGGAGGATTGGCCGATGCGGTTTGTTCTTTATTGGGCGGGGTGCATGTTTCTGGCGCTGTTTCTGTTTTTGCTGGGGTTGTATGATTTTTTGTGTGTTCTGAAGGAGCACAACGAGCGCCGGATGTAGTTCGTTCTTGCGGGGCGGGGCGGGGACGGCCATCCATGCGGCATGAATCGCTGGCTGGATCAGTTGTTCGAGTTGCTGCGGTTTCCGAGCATCTCGACGGAGGGGACTCGCCGGGAGGACCTCGGGCGGTGTGCGGGGTGGTTGGCGGAGAAGATGTCGGCGGCGGGGCTGGATGCGGAGGTGTGTGAGACGGGAGGGCATCCGGTGGTGGTGGGGCGGGGCCCGCAGGCGCCGGGGCGGCCGACGGTGTTGGTTTACGGGCACTACGACGTGCAGCCGGTGGATCCGCTGGAGCTTTGGGAGACGCCGCCGTTTGATCCGGTCCTGCGGGACGGAAAGATCTGGGGGCGCGGCGCGACGGACAACAAGGGGCAGTTCTTTGCGCACCTGTGCGGGATTGCGGAGACCATGGAGGAGAGCGGATCGCTTCCGGTGAACATGGTGATGCTGGTGGAGGGCGAGGAAGAGATCGGCTCCCCGCATCTGCGGCCGTTTCTCGAGGCGCGGCGGGAGGAATTCCGCTGCGACGTGGTGGTGGTGTCGGACACGGGGATGGCGGCGCCGGGAGTGCCCACGCTGGGCTACGGTCTGCGTGGCATTGCATGTTGCGAAGTGGTGGTGCGGGGGCCGGAGCGGGATCTGCACTCGGGGGTTTACGGCGGGGCGGTGGCGAATCCCGCCGCGGCCCTGGCCCGGCTGGTGGCGAGCCTGCACGACTCCGGGGGGCGGGTGGCGGTGGACGGGTTTTACGAGGCGGTCCGGCCGCTCGAAGCGTGGGAGCGGGAGATGTGGCGGGGCGTGCCGGGGATGTCGGACCGGGAGTTGCTGGATGTGACGGGGGCGCCGGAGCTGTTCGGAGAGGCTGGTTACAGCGGCGCCGAGCGTCTGTGGGGACGGCCGACGGCGGAGGTCAACGGGATCGGCGGCGGTTACCAGGGCAAGGGGTCGAAGACGGTTCTTCCGGCCGGCGCGTTCGCAAAGCTTTCCTTCCGCCTCGTCCCGGACCAGGACCCGCAGGACATCATGCGGAAGGTGAGGGCGCACTTCGAGAAGCACCGGCCGCCGGGGGTGCGGATCGAGATCGAGACGGGGCACCACGGCGCGCCGTACCGGACCGACCCGCACTCGGCATGGGGGACGGCGGCGCAGGCGGCGCTGCGGGCGGCCTTCGGGGCGGAACCGGTGCTGGTGCGGGAGGGGGGGAGCGTTCCGATCGTGCAGGATTTCCGCGAGATCCTCGGGGCCGACACGCTGCTGCTGGGGCTGGCCCTGCCGGATTGCCGGATTCACGCCCCGAACGAGAACTTCGCGCTCGAGAACTTCGAGGCCGGGATCCGGCTGAACCGGCGGCTGATCGAGGAACTCGGGCGCCGCAAGGGATGAAAAACCACGAAAATAGTATCAAGTGATGAGCGCCGAGGGGAAGAGGCGGGATTTCATACGCGAGATCATCGCGAAGGATCTGGCGAGCGGGAAGCATGAGACGACCGTGACGCGGTTTCCACCGGAGCCGAACGGCTATCTGCACCTCGGGCACGCCAAGGCGATCTGCCTGAGTTTCGGCATCGCGCGGGAGAACGTGGCGCGCGGGGGGCGCTGCCACCTGCGATTCGACGACACGAACCCGACCACCGAGGAGCAGGAGTATGTCGACAGCATCCAGGAGGATGTCCGCTGGCTGGGCTGGGATTGGGGCGAGCACCTGTATTTCGCGAGTGACTACTTCGAGTTCTTCTTCGACTGCGCGATGCAACTGATCCGGGAGGGGAAGGCCTACGTGGACGAGCAGGACGGGGAGGCGATCCGGCGGACGCGGGGGACGCTGACCGAGCCGGGGGTCGAGTCGCCGTATCGGGACCGGCCGGTCGAGGAGAGCCTTGCGATGTTCGGGAAGATGCGGGCGGGCGGGATTCCGGACGGCGGGGCGGTGTTGCGGGCGAAGATCGACATGGCTTCGCCGAACCTGAACCTGCGGGACCCGGTGCTTTACCGCGTGTTGCACCGGGCGCACCACCGGACCGGGGAGGAGTGGTGCATCTATCCGATGTATGATTTCGCCCATCCGCTGGAGGACGCCTACGAACACATCACGCATTCCCTGTGCACTCTCGAGTTCGAGGACCATCGGCCGATATACGACTGGGTGGTGGAGAACTGCCCGGTGCCGTCGCGGCCGCGGCAGATCGAGTTTTCCCGTCTTGATCTGACCTACACCGTGATGAGCAAGCGGAAGCTGCTGCAACTGGTGCGGGAAGGGGTTGTGGACGGCTGGGACGACCCGAGGATGCCGACGCTTTCGGGGATTCGGCGGCGAGGGTATCCGCCCGCGGCGGTGCGGAGGTTCTGCGAGGGGACGGGCATCACGAAGTTCAAGGGGGTGACGGACGTGGCGCGGTTGGAATTCGAGGTGCGGGCCGAACTGAACCGGGTCGCGCCGCGGCGGATGGCGGTGATGAGGCCGTTGAAGCTGGTCGTGGTGAACATGCCGGAGGGGCGGGTGGATGAGGTCGAGGTGCAGAACAACCCCGAGGATGAAGCGGCCGGGACGCGCCGGACGCCGCTCGGGCGCGAGCTGTGGATCGAGCGGGACGACTTCGAGATCGACCCGCCGAAAAAGTACTTCCGCCTTGCGCCGGGGCGGGCGGTGCGCCTCCGGGGCGGGTATATCGTGCGGCATGTCGGGCATGAGATCGACCCGCAGAGCGGGGAAGTCCGCGAAGTGCGATGCGAGTATCTGCCGGGGACGATCGGGCAGCCGCCGCCGGATGGACTAGTCTGCAAGGCGGCGATCCACTGGGTGAGCGTGGAGCATGCGGAGGTGGCGGAACTGCGGCTCTATGACCGGCTTTTCACGGAGGAAGACCCGGACGATTGCGAGGGGGGATTTCTTGGCTGCGTGAATCCGCATTCGCTGGAGGTGGTGGAGGGGGCGCAACTCGAGCCGGGGCTGGGAAGCGAGGCGGCGGGGTTTGTCTGCCAGTTCGAACGGCTGGGGTATTTCTGTGCCGATACGCGCGACCATCGTCCGGGTGTCCGGCCGGTCTTCAACCGCACCATCGGCTTGCGGGATCCGTGGGCGAAGAAGCGGGGCGGGTAGGGCGCGTGGCATTGGTCTGGTCATCGAGGGGTGGGTGCCCTACAGTGAGTGCGGATGACGGAGCTTCTGGACTACGGGGGGCCGGTTTTGTGGTTGCAGGCGGTGATGGCCTTCCTTGCGGTGGTTTTCGTGTTGGAGCGGCTCCTGTATTTTCATGGGGTGCGGATCAACGCGGCGGATTTTTTGCTGGGGATCGCGAATCATGTGCGGCGGAAGGCGTTTGCGGAGGCGATTCACGAGGCGGGGCGTGTTCCGGGGCCGGTGGGGCGGGTGGCGCACAGTGTTCTGGTTCGGCACCACATGTCGCGGTCGGACCTGCGTGAGATTGCGGACGAGGCGATTTGTCTGGAGGTTCCGCGGGTGGAGCGGAACATGCGGGCTCTTTTGGGGATTGTGATGGTGGCGCCGTTGGCGGGGATGTTGGGAACGGTTCTGGGGTTGCTGGACGTTTTCATGGAGATTCACGCCCAAGGGGGGGAGATTTCGCATTCCGGAATGGCGAAGGGGATCTTCGAGGCCATGGTGACCACCGCGGCGGG
>Ga0180431_10005929_pt1 | contig 14663 bp, 10 predicted proteins | sample SS_ome_11_FD_132459 | JGI IMG/M metagenome (GOLD analysis project Ga0180431, IMG submission 132459) | Hypersaline lake sediment archaeal communities from the Salton Sea, California, USA - SS_1_MS_1 metaG | ecosystem: Environmental > Aquatic > Non-marine Saline and Alkaline > Hypersaline >... | reverse complement strand
GGGCTCCGTCGTTAGAATCTGAAAGCAGTTGCTTCATCTGTCATCTGTTATCTCAAAACTATCCTAGGAGGAGGTAAAATGAGCAAGAAGCGTGTGTTCGCGTTGATGTTGGTCGTGGGTCTGTTGGTCACAGGCCTGCTGACTTCCTGTGGCCCGAAGGAGTTGGGCTCGGAGGAAAATCCCATTATCTGGGTCTTCGTTCCCTCCGGTGAGACTGAGCGTGTGACGGCCGGGGCCGAGTCGGTGGCCCAGTTGTTGCAAGAGGAGACCGGTTTGTACTTCAAGGTCCTCGTCGCCACCGAGTACGCTGGCGCGGTCGAGGCGATGTGCGCCGACCCGCCCGAGGCCCACATGTCGTCGTTGGCGACCTTCGCCTACGTCATGGCCGCCGATCGAGGCTGCGCTGAGGCCGCCATGCTGGCTGTGCGCTACGGCAGCCCCACCTACAATGGCCAAATCCTCGTCCACAAGGACAGCGGCATCACCGAGCTTTCTGAGCTGGCGGGCAAGACCTTCTGCCGCCCTGATCCGCTCTCCACGAGTGGCTGGGTGATCCCTTCGATCATGCTGAAAGGCGCGGGCGTTGCCCCCGACACCGGCCTGGCCGAGGTCGTGGACGCTGGCAGTCACGACGCGGTCGCCGCCGCCGTCTACGATGGTACCTGCGACGTCGGCGCCACGTATGTGGACGCCCGAACCCGCATTGAGGAGGACTACCCGGACGTGATGGAGCAGACGGTGGTCATCGCTATCGAGCCGGACATCCCCAACGATGGTGTTCAATTCCAGTCCTCCGTCCCCCAGGAACTGCGGGACCAGATCGTGGATGGCCTGCTGGCCATCGCCGCGACCGAGGAGGGTGTGGAGGCGTTGGATACGGCCTACCAGTGGACGGAGCTGATCGAGGCGGACGATTCCTTCTACGACCCGTTCCGCCAGATTCTCCAGGCCGCTGGCATCAGTGCCGAGGATCTGATAGGGGAGTAGGCAACCGCCCATTCCCTAACGTCACGAGTCTGTGCGAGGGGGGATTCAACGTCCCCCCTCGTCACAGTGGGAGGAAGGATGCTCGAGGTTAAGAACCTGACCAAAGTCTACGATGACGGAACCGTCGCCCTCCGCGACGTCAGTTTTGAGGTGGACGACGGCGAGTTTCTGATCATCATCGGTCTGAGCGGCTCCGGCAAGTCCACCCTGCTGCGCTGCATCAATCGCCTGATCGAGCCCACCGAGGGACAGATCGTCTGGGACGGGGTGGATATTACGGAGGTCGAACCCGGCCAGTTGCGCCAGATTCGCCGCCAGATTGGCATGATCTTTCAGCACTTCAACCTGGTCAGGCGCTCCAACGTGATCACCAACGTCCTCTCCGGCCGGCTGGGATACGTCAACCCGTGGCGCAGTCTCCTGCACCGCTTTCCGGCCGAGGACCGAGAGATGGCCCGGGCGGCGTTGGAGCGGGTGGGAATCGCCGACCAGGCCTACAAGCGGGCGGATGAACTGAGCGGGGGGCAGCAGCAGCGGGTGGGGATCGCCCGCGCGCTGATGCAGCAGCCGCGCATGATTTTAGCCGACGAGCCTGTGGCCAGCCTAGATCCTGTGTTGGCCCACTCCATCCTGGAATACCTGGAGCAACTGAACCAGGAGGAGAGCATCACGATTCTTTGCAGCTTGCACTACCTGGACCTGGTGCAGCGCTATGCCACGCGGGTGATTGGCCTGCGGGGTGGGCAGATCGTCTACCGGGGCACCCGGGAGGAGATCCGTGCTATGACGGACGATGAGTTCAAGGAGATCTACGGCAAGGAAGCGGTCAGGGTCAGCGTGGGGCCTAAAGGGGAGTTGGTGTAATGGCGACGCGGACAACTCGAGGACAAGTCCGGCCCAGCCTGGTGCCGCCTCCTGTAGCCGGCGTGGTCTCGCTGCTCGTTCCTGGGCTGGGCCAGGCGCTGGCCCGGCAGCTTCAGCGGGGATTGCTCCTTCTGGGCTCTCTGGCGACCAGCGTGGGCCTCTTCGCCTGGCGTGTGAACCTGCTGGCCCCCCAAGAGAGTGGGCTGATCGACATTCTCACCAAAGCCCTCACCCGACGCCCTTTGTTCGTGGCGCCGACGCTGGTGGGGCTCGTGGCCCTGTGGCTGTGGATTGCCTGGGATGCCTACCGGCAGGCTCAGCCGGGCAAGCGGGGGGGGATCAGCGTCTTCGTCCTCGCCCTGCTGCTTTTCTTCAGCCTGGGTTGGCAGATCAGCGAGATTAATCTGTATAAGTTGGCCACAGAGCTTTCGGACGCCTGGGGACCTCTCTCCCGGGTTGTGTGGCCCTGGCAGGCAGCGGTCACGCGGGATACCGAGACGGTCAGCGCGGGGGCCGATATCCTGTCCCCCTGTGATGATCAACCCCCACCTCCCCCGCCGGAGGAGGTGCCCGGCGAGCCCTACGTGGTGGCCGATCCAACCTGCGGGGACCTGGCGACGAGGGACGAGAACCTGGCCGAGGTACCCGGCACCGAGCTGACCGTCGTCGGCCGAGGATTCGCCCCCAATACCGAGACCTACATCTGGTGGGTGGATCCCATCGGCAACGAGTTCCGCATGCGTCGGGGCGGTGAGTACATCACGCTTCAAACCGATGATCAGGGGGCTTTTCAGATCGAGGTCACCATGCCCTATCGGCTCATTCCTCCCAGCTCTGAGGGGCGCCAGATTCATCGCATAGAGGCCCGTCAGACCTCGACGGTAGGGGCGTTGAAGCCCAGCGAGGTGCTGCTGCATAACATTGAAAAGATGGTGGAGACCATCGTCCTGGGAATGATGGCCACCATCTTCGGCATCGTTTTTGCCATCCCCGTCAGTTTCCTGGCTGCTCGGAATTTGATGTCCGGGTCCCCTGTCACGATGGGCGTCTACTACTTCGTCCGTTCCATCCTGAACATCGTCCGCTCCATTGAGCCGCTGATTTGGGCCATTCTTGCCATCACGGTGGTGGGATTGGGGCCTTTCGCCGGCATTATCGCCCTGACCGTCCACTCCATCGCCGCGTTGGGAAAGCTCTACTCGGAGGCGATCGAGAACATTGACCCCGGCCCTATCGAGGCCGTTCAGGCCACCGGCGCGACGCGCCTGCAGACGATTATGTACGCGGTGGTGCCTCAGATGATCCCGCCTTTCGTCTCCTTCTCCATCTATAGGTGGGACATCAACGTTCGCATGTCCACCGTCATCGGCCTGGTGGGTGGGGGTGGCATCGGCTTCCTGTTGACCCAGTACATCCGTCTGTTGGACTACCGCTCGGCCGGGATCGCCGTCTGGTTCATCGCCATCACCGTGGCTACCCTCGATTACGTCAGTTCGGATATCCGGCAGCGCTTTATCTGAGCTGTGCGTTCTGCGGGCCTTTCTCGGCGCCGTCCTTCCATCTGGTTGTGCGGGTAGCGGGAAACTGGGACCTCAACATGGCTCGTTTGGCAGTGGTGATCGTCAGTTGGAACGTGCGAGGCTTGTTGACTGCCTGCCTGCGTTCTCTCTTGGCCGACGTCGAGCGCTCCGATCTGGACGCCCAGGTCTACGTGGTGGACAACGATTCCTCCGATGGCACGCCAGCGATGGTGTCGGACGAGTTTCCCCGCGTCCGCCTCATCGCGAGCGATGAGAACCTGGGCTTCGCTGCCGGCAACAACCTGGCCTGGCGCGAGATTCAGGATTCTGCCCCTCCCCTTCCCCGGTATGTCTGGCTGCTGAATCCGGACACGGAGGTGCGGCCGGGCGCGACGACCGCCCTGCTCTCCGCCCTTGAGGCTCACCCCCGAGTCGGCGTGGCCGGGGCGAAGCTCCTCTACGCCGACGGCTCTCTACAGCACTCGGCCTTCCACTTTCCGGGCTTGATGCAACTGCTTTTCGAGTTATTCCCCCTCCCCCCTCGCCTGTACGAGACGCCTCTAAACGGCCGCTATCCGCGTCGTCTCTACGAGGGGACGTCCCCTTTTCTGGTCGATCATCCCCTGGGGGCGGCTATGCTGGTGCGTGCCGAGGCGATCGCTCAGGTGGGGGTCATGGACGAGGGGTATCGCATGTACTGCGAGGAGATCGACTGGTGTTGGCGCATGCGGCGCTCGGATTGGCGGGCGCTGTGCGTGCCGGATGCCCGCGTCGTCCATCATGCCGGTCAGTCCACGGGCCAGGTCCCCATCCCCTCCCTGGTCAATCTGTGGGCCAGCCGGGCGCGGCTCTACGCCCGTTACCACGGGCCGCTCACGCGGCGACTGGCGCGGGTGCTCGTCCGAACCGGCATGCGCCGCCGCATGCGGGGTGCCTCCCCGGAGGTGACCGCGGCCTGCCTAAAGATCATCCGCATGTGGGGGGATGTGCGGTGAACGTGACGGCCATCGTCCCCACCTTGAACGAGGAGCACAACATCCTGGATTGCCTGGGGAGCCTGGCCTGGGCGGACCACCGCGTGGTGTTTGATTGCTTCAGCACCGATGGGACGGTGAGGTTGGCCCTGCAGGCCGGGGCAGAGGTGCTCCAGCACCCGTTCGAGAACTATGCCCAATTTCACAACGCCGCCATGGAGCGGGTGGAGGCGGCGTGGATCTTGTTCGTGGATGCCGACGAGCGGGCCACACCGGCACTTGCGCAGGAGGTGCGCGCGGTGACGGACGGCACGCGCGAGGAGGTGGCCTGGGCGGTTCCGCGCCACAACTATATCTTTGGCCGCCTGACCTTAGGAGCTGGCTGGTATCCTGACTACCAGACGCGCCTGCTTCTGCGGGGGCACGTGCGCTGGGAGCGCCCGGTCCACGAGGTCGCGATCGTGGATGGACCTCAGGGATGTCTCCAGAACCCCCTCATCCACTACAACTACGATGACCTGGCCGACTTCGTCGACCGCCAGGACAGGTACACCGATGTCGACGCCGGGATACTCTTTGAACAGGGCCTGCGTCCCAGTTTCTACACCCCTTACACCCAGGCAGCATGGCAGTTTTGGTGGCGGTTTGTGACGCTGCGCGGAGTGCGGGATGGATTGCACGGGCTGTGGCTGAGCATGTTGATGGCCTATTACGAGGCGGTGAAGTATCGGCGTCTGGCGCGGTTGTGGCAGACGGAGCGTTAGTCGCTGGTTCCTCAGCCGCCCGACGATGAAGTCGTCGGGCTACGGAACAGTGGGTGATGAATCACCCTGGGACTGACGGTCTTCGGGCGTTGAGCAGTGAAAAGCCCGATTCATCGGGCGCTTGCTCTGTAGCACGGGCACTTCATGCCCGTGCGGTGGGCTGCAACGGAGCGTTGACGGGTCAAGCCGGGCATGTTATACTTATCGCCACATGGTCAGTCAAGAGTATACGCCCACATGATAAAGTAGCCGATGAACGAGCCTGTCTTGGTATTAAACGGCAACTACGAGCCGATTAACGTCTGTAACACGAAGCGGGCTATGGGGCTGATCCTGTCGGGCAAGGCCACGGTGCTGGAGAACGGGCGGGGGGTGATTCGCACTGTCTCCCGCATCTTTGAACGCCCGTCTGTCATCCGACTGGTCTACATGGTGCGTCGACCGCGCCCGCGTGTGCGGCTGTGCAAACGGGAGATCCTGCGCCGTGATGGCTATCGCTGCCAGTACTGTGGACGACAGACGAGCCATCTCACGCTGGATCACGTCGTTCCCCGCTACCGGGGAGGCCCTCACTCTTGGAGAAACCTGGTGGCAGCTTGTCCGGCGTGCAACCGGCGCAAGGGCGGCCGCACCCTGGCGGAAGCGCGCATGAAGCTGCTGCGCCAGCCCTTCGAGCCCCGGCCCACAGCTCACTACCTCTTCGGGCGCTACAGCGAGGGCAACGGCACGTGGGCGAAATACCTGGAAGGGTGGTAGGGGGCGCCGGGTGGACGACACGTTTCACTATGGGGGGCAGGCGGTCATAGAGGGGGTGATGATGCGTGGATCGCGCACCATGGCGGTCGCGTTGCGTCATCCCCAGGGGCGCATCGTCGTGCAGACAGAGCCGCTCAATGAGGCGCTCTACCGAGGCCCGATCAGTCGCATTCCGTTCCTGCGTGGGCTGGTGATGCTGTGGGATGCCCTGGGCCTGGGATTCAAGGCCCTTATGACGAGCGCTGACGTGGCGGTAGGGGAGGAAGTCTCGCTCACCGGGCCGGCCAGTTGGGGCCCGATGTTCGTGGGCGTCGGGCTGGGTGTGGGGCTATTCATGTTGCTGCCTTCGTTTCTGGTGGGATTGTTGGCCCCCTACATGCCCTCGGAGTGGCTGAGCAGCCTGCTGGAAGGGGTCGTACGGTTGTTTTTGATCATCGGCTACGTCTGGACCGTCGGGCATATGCCCGAGATTCAGCGCGTGTTTGCCTATCATGGCGCCGAACACAAGACCGTCAATGCGTACGAGGCGGGGGCCAGCCTGACCGTGGGCGACGTACGTCCCTTCCCCACGGCCCACACGCGCTGTGGCACGGCGTTCCTCCTGACGGTGGTCGTGCTGACGACCCTCATATTTGCCCCGTTTGGCCAGCCGACGCTCGTCTGGCGCCTGCTCAGCCGGATCGCGTTGCTTCCCGTCATCGCCGGGGTGTCCTACGAATTCATCCGCCTGACGGCCCGCTTCGCCGATCGACGTTGGATGCGGCCGCTGGTCGCGCCGAACCTGGCCCTGCAACGGTTGACGACTCGCGAGCCGGACGACGGGATGTTGGCGGTGGCGATCGCGGCTCTCAAGGCCGTGTTGGCCGACGAGACTGATCAGGAAACCCAATCCGGCGAGTCGCAGGATGAGTGAGGTGCGTGAGGAAAGGAAGTGCGGTTGGGGGACGCCACCCTGGCACGGGCGTACGGAATCCCTGAGAGGGAATGGCCCTGCGGTGTTTTCAGGTCGGCCTAGGTCTCCATGGCCGGCGGCAGCGGCAGGCTGAAGGTAAACGTCGTCCCCTCGCTGGACGTGCTCTCCAGCCAGATGCGTTCGTCGTGTGCGTCCATCACCATCTTACAAAAGGTCAGGCCCAGGCCGCTTCCACGTCCCGCGTGCCGGCCGGTGACGAACTTCTGGAACAGCCGCTCTTGAACCTCGGGCTGCACTCCTGGTCCCGTGTCGGTGACGGAGATGAGAGGCCGGGGTCGCTCTGAATCATCGGGTCTGGCCGTCACCCGGACCACACCTCCTGTCGGGGTGAACTTGATGGCGTTGCCGATCAGGTTCTGTAGCACGCGCGCGATCAATCCCCTGTCGGCCCAGGCCGGGGGTAGATCGGATGGCACCTCACTCTCCAGATGTAAGCCCTTGTCAGCAGCCAGCGGTAGCTGGGTGTCGAGAACTTCGGTGATCAGGTCTTCCAGCGATATCAGCGTGTGCTCCAGCGGCATCTGGCGGCTTTCCAGGCGGCTGATGTCCAGGATCGCGGTGACCAGCTTGAGCATATTCTCCAGGCTGTCGCAGGCGATCTCCCACAACTGGTGTTGATTGGGCGAGAGATCAGCGGCGATGTCCTTGTCCAGGAGTGTCAGAGCGCCGGAGATGACCGTCAGCGGGTTGCGCAGATCGTGCACCATGGCATGGGTCAGATCGTCGCGCATTCTCTCCAGTAACCGTTCCTCGGTGACGTCGCGCAGTACCAACAGGCGGCCCAGCGGGGCTGCCCCTTCCCTCACCGGTAGGTTCATCCAATGGATCGCCCGGGGCGGAATATCGCACTCCCCTTCGCCAGCCACCTCGTCCCCGATCCTGATCCGGTGCATCTCGCCTTGGAAGGCCTTTACAGCGGCCGGTGCCTGTTGCTTCAGGGCTGTTAAGACCTCCCGCATAGGACGACCGACCCAATTCTCCGGTCGGCTGCTCAGATGCAGCATCTCGACCGCGGGTGCGTTGACGACGAGCATATGTTGCTCCATGCCGATGAGGATGATCCCATCGCGGCTGGACTCGATCAATGCCTGCAGCCGGCTCCGCTCGTCCGCGATACCTTGGAACAGCCGGGCGTTGGTCACGGCCGTAGCGATTTGTCGGCCGATGGCCATCTGTAGGGCTTGATCCTCGGCTGAGAGGGTGCGGGGCTGGCGGGCGAACAGGCTCAACGTCCCCAGTGAGCGCTCCTGATGCAGCAGTGGAATGCCGGAGTAGGCGCGCATGTCCAGGCTCTTCATCTCGCTGATTGCCTGGGGGACCTGCTGTTCCAATTTGCTCACAGTTCGTGTGTCTTGCTCAATGTCCCCCACCGCTGCGACCTGGCCATGCTCGTGGACGTAGGCGCATAGGGTCCCGTCCATCCCCTCCTGTCGAAGTCGGCTGGCCATCGCCGGGGGTATACCTTGTTCGGTTGCCAGGTACAGGCGCCCGTCGGCCTGGTTGAACAGGCTGATCAGCCCGGCCTCAAAATCGAGCGAGGCCAGCGCTGAGCTCAGGGTTTCGGCCAGGATATTCTCCAGCACCAACGACCGGCTGATCGCGCGCGCGACGGTGTACAGTGTGCTCAGGTCGGCGGCGTATCGGCGTATCTCGGCGTAAAGGCGGGCGTTGTCGAGCGTCAGGGCGATGGCTTCGGCCAGGGATTTGGCCAGCAGGACGTTGTCGGCGTTAAAGGCGGCCTGCCGGTCGCTGGCCACGTCGAGCACGCCCAGTACCCGCTCTCCGCGTCGCAGGGGGACGGCCAGCTCGCTGCGGAGGGCAGAATCACCGCTTACGTAATCTGGATCAGCGCTCACGTCGGGCACGTACTGGGTCTGCGCTGTGCGGAAGGCTCGCCCGGTGATGCCCTGGTCGACGGAAATCCGTACCTCCTGGGCCATGGATAGCGCGCCTGCCCCCGCCCGGACGACCAGGTGCCTCCCTTTCTCGTCGGGCAGGAGAATGGCGACGGCGCGCCAACCGGTCAGCCGCGCGATGGTGTCCACTGCTGAGTGCGCTATGGCCTCTGGATCGAGGTACTCTCCGGCGGTCCTGAGAACCTCGTAGAGCATGGTCTGCAGACCGGCCAGGCGGCGCTGATCGTCGTACATCTGCGCGTTGCGCACGGCCATGATCATCTGATCGGCGGCCGATTGGAGCAGGAAGGCGTGTTGAGTGGTGAAATGAGCCAACTCCGAGTGCGTCAGGGTCAGGACGCCCAGCACCGCCGACCCACTTACGAGAGGGATGGACAGCGCGGACCTGGCCGTGTACGGGGCATCGGGTAACGGTAGCCAGCGCTCGTCATGCGAGGTGTCCTCAACCAGGGCCGGTCGGCGTTGACGGACGACCCAGCCCGCCAAGCCGCCCTCCATCACGCTGCCCACCAGGCTTTGCTTTTTCACCAACGTCGTTTCGCCTCGGGCCAGGACGCTGTGAGTGACGATGCCCGTCCCGTCCAGCAGGAACATGCTGCCATGTTCGGCCTCGGTGAGGGTGGCGGCCATGTTCATCGCGCTCTGCAGGGTGGCCTCCAGGGACGTATGCTTGGCCGTGGCCCGCGCCATGGCCACCAGGCTTTCGAACAGCTGCTTTTGGGCTATCAGGTTGGATTCGGCCTGTTTGCGCTCTGTGATGTCGTGCAGGACGACGAACCGGCCTCTCAGGTGACCGCGCTGATCTCGAAAGGGGGAGATGTGCAGGTCATAACTGCGCTGGCTCTCCCCTTCCCCCAGCCTGGTCTCCGTATGCGTTTCGGCGACGTCGCGGTGGCGGCCGACTAAGTCGGCGACGTTAGGGAGCACCCGGGCGAACGGCTGCCCGACGATCTCCGAAGCCGATAGGGCGACGATGTTCTGTGCGGCTGGATTAGCGTCTATCACGCGGCCTTTCATATCCAGTATGAACACGCCGCCGCCCATGTTTTCTACCACCGCGCTGTGCGCCACCGGCACGACATCGAACAGTCGGAAACGCGAGATGCCCCAGGCGACCATCAAGCCCGCTATGGTGAAGGCGAAGGGGGCCAGGTCCAGCATAAATGGGATCAGGTTATACGTGGATAACACGTCCCCGGCCAATGGTATCAGCGAGCTGACCAACAGCACACCCGCTTGCCCCCGGTATGGACGCGGTGCACGGAAGAACATCTGGATCAGCAGGAGGGTGCTGAGCAAAAGCAGCAGGTACGTGTAGACCACGTGAGCCCAGAATCCCGCGCCATGAGACGCATCCCATACCACCAACGATCCGCTGGAAACCAGTTCGATCTCACGCCAGATCAGGTGGTGTCCTTCGTTGGTCCAGGCCAGCAGCAGCACAGCAAGAGGCTCGATCGCCAGCAGCGCGATATTGCGGGACTTCAACCACTCTTCCCGTCCCGTGTACTGGAGCACAAACACCAGCCAGGCCGTCGGCACAATGACGATCCCCACATAGCGCATCTTGGCCCATAGCAGCTTACTCGGTAAGTCTGGGCTTCCCAGTCGTAGGACGTATGCCAGTGACCATACCGCCAGCGCCAACATGAGCAGGGCGAATGGCCCGGCTCCGATGGCCGGACGGCACTTCCAGGCGTAGAGAGACAGTCCGGCCGAGATCGCCGTGGCCAGTAGAAGGGGAAGTATGAAGGGGGTATACTGCCAGTCCATGTTATCGCTTCCTGCTGAGCGGTTACGGTTACTCTACCTTTTCCCTTATCTCGCTCGTAGGATAAACTGCGTTCTATCCTCTATCCAGTATACCACATCTTGTGCTGTTGACAATCGTTATTGATAGTCCTCGCGCCGTTTGCCTCACCCGGGGACGGGTTCGGGAGCCCTTTTTCAGTGGAGCCTTTTCATCGGTATCGAACCAGGATGATATCGCCCGCCACGGTGTACTGCAACGTCGGCGTCTGGCTGGTGTCGCGCTGGCTGGCCCACAGCTTGACCCCGTTCGTCACGTGGCGGCTGGCGTCCTGCACGGTGATGAAGCCCTTCTCGTCCCGGTCGGCCTCGCCAGCGAGAGCCTCCAGCAGGAAGTGGGTGAACACGCTACGCTCGTTCCCCCACCACTCGTAACTTAACTGACCCTGCTTGCAAGAGGCCAGCACCGCCATCCCCTCCGCCTGCTCGAAGACGCGGCGCATGAAGGCCTCTGACATCGGCTTGGGCCCCTTGCCGCCGATGTCGGCCCCGGAATGACAGGCGTCCAGCACGATGATTTTAGCCCGGGCTGGAGCTTCCCCCATAATTTCCTTGACCCGCGAGACGGGCACCGCCGTGTCGCTCAGTACCAGCCGGCGGCCGTCCCGAGCGACCAGATAGGATTCGCCGCTGTCCTCGTCCCCGTGTCCACTGTAATAGAAGAGCAGCAGGTCGTGTGGTTCGGTGGCGTCGGCGACGGCTTTGAGCGCGACCAGCACGTTAGCCTTGGTCGGAGGTTTGTCCGTGTGGTCGGTGAGCAGACGGATGCGGGCTGGGTCGAAGCTGCCCTCGACGAGCTGCTCGCGAATGGCGTGCGCGTCCTTGACACATACCCGAAGTCGGCCGTAGTTGCTTAGGTCCTCGTACTCATTGACACCCACCAGCACGGCCCAACGGTCGCCAGCACCGTGGATTTCTCCGTATGCAGGTGACTCACCGCCGCCTTTAGCATATCGGACCAGGTCATCTGCCCTCGGCACAATGCGCTTCGCTACCGCCTGTGCGATCTGCCTGGCCCGCCTCCGCCCCCGACGGCCGTGGAACTCCTCCTGTGCAGAGAGCAGCTCGAATAGTTGAGACTGAATTGCTTCGGAATTGAGCTGATTGGGTCCACCGTCGACCTGTCTCTGAACCCAAAACACACTTTTCGGCGACGACACCTCGCGTATCACGCGCTCCAGGAGGAGGGTGACGGCAAGTAGTAGGACCGGTGTCAGGAACTGGGACACTGACGAGAGGACTGACGGGTCGAAAGATAATAGATCGCCACCATGTCCGGCGGTGGGGACCTCAGCCTCTTCGGAGATTTCCTGAACGGCGCTCACAAATTCATCAAACAGGGAGCCTTCAGAGGGCGCCGCTTCCGCGATTACGGGGCGGACGAGATCGGCGCTCAGGTGTATCAGGTCCTGTCTTGTGGATTCATCCAACGTTTGGCTCTTTCCCATATGATCGGTCTTCACCTTCCGGCACCAGTAACGATTGGAGAGGAATGCGAGGGCCGAAGATGGATAGCGCAATCACCAGGGCCAAATCCAACGCCAAGGTGACGCCAGGCGGAAAACCTGCGCTGTTGCCAACCAGTTCGACGACCAGCACAGGCAAGACCACCATAGCCAATAATGCTTTTGTCCACACCTCTCCCCCCCCATGACGCGGGTGCATTTCGTCCGCAGGCGCTCCGGACGCCGATGGGACCTGACGCACAACCAGGCCATTCAAGTACAATAAGCCGGCCCATACAAGCGGGAACGCCACCCATGTAAGGTTCGGCAGGCATACATGCCACGGGAAAGGGGGGCGTCTGCTGGGATGGTAGCCGTATGAGACCTCATCGTGGATGAAGTAGGCTACGTAGGCAGTAATGGGCGCCAGCAGCAACGAAGCGACCACAAACCCGACCACATACGGGTATAGCTTTCGCAGTATCGCCCGGACAAGCTCCCAGCCAGAAGCAGACTGTGTCACGACCCACACGGGCCAGTCTGCAGCCAGCACGAAGTACCCGATCAGCAGGACCAGCGTCTGGGGTAGGTTGCTGGGATAAGAAGGCGTGTGTCTGTGGGACAGGCTCCAGGCAGCGAGACGGAGGGTCGCGGCCAGCGGCGCGACGAGAAGTCCTAACCCGCAGGCCAGCAAATCCGTCGGTGGCCACACAAGCCCCTTGTGCAAGGAATCGACGCGGTCTTTTTGGCGTGGGTGGGCGTCGTAGCTGGGGCGCAGAAAGCGATGCAAGGGTGACTGTGTGTCCAGAATTCTGTTGACCAGGCGATCGAAGTGGTGGGCTACAGAGGTGGGGATATGGGAGAACTGCAGTCGCGCGCCGCTGGCGCTTGACCGTATCCTGCGACGGAGATGCTCAATCGGCCTCGATATCAGGCCCTTGATCAGCGGTTGAGGCGTCTTCAACCAGGTCGCTGCCAGGTCATCGGCCGCATACTCGGCCATGTGGGCGCGGATGTTCAAAGCGTAGGTCGAGAGTCCACGCCAAAGAAAGACCGCGTACCACCCCAGGACGATAGCCGCCCCGATCCACATCCTCTCCCTCCTGGGTGGTCCTACGATCGCCGTCAATAGGATCGCCACGACAGTCACGCCGAGCAGGATGAGGGTCGGGATTATATCGCGTTTCCGAACGGCGACCTGGTGTTTTTGGGCCAGGTGAGCGAACTCGTGAGCCAAAAAGGTGTCTAATCTTTCCATCTTGTCGCTGTATTCCTCGTCCGCTGAGGATTCGGGCAACAGCGTGCTGGGAACGATGACGTTCCCGGGGGCTTTGTGACCAAAGACCCGCAGGGATTCAGCGTCAGGCGCCCAGTGTAGCTGAGCGGGAGGTTGCCCCCAATCCGCTTCCCGTTGGTGGATGTGCCGGGCCACTGCCGGGGCAACTGATTCCAAGGGGTGCAGATCCAGGGCCTGCAGCTCCCTGTTGTCCTGGCCCTGTGAACGGAGTTGGCTGAAAGCGATCTGGGGGAGGATCGCGAACGGCAGCATCGCGAGCAGCGCTATCCAGGTGACGAACGACATCTCGTAGGTCAGGACCAGAAATACCCCTACCAGGACTGCCGGATTGGTCAGGAACCATTGTGCCGCCTGGAGGGCGCGATACGGGGAGACCAGGGACCAGCGGGACAGGCGCAGCCGGGCGGCGGACGGGGGCTGGGGAGAAAGGGAAGAAGAATGTGTGATCATAGCGGTCGCATCTACTACTCCAAGCTCGATGGGTGGCCTGGTGTTTGGGCAGCCTCAATGCGTTGAATTCTTGCCCAGAGCTTCCATTCTTCTGTCAGCAGGCTGGCGTGTCCTTCGATGAAGCGGCGGCGGCGTCTGCGATACCGTCTTAGCTGCAGCCATCTCCACAACGCCACCAGGGGGAACAGCAGAATGGGGGGCAGGAGGCAAATCAGCATGGGGGAATCGGAAGAGGATCCTTTCATCAACGAGAGTATCTCCAGCATAGCCATGGGCAAAGCGCATAACAACGTACTGGCCAGGAAGGGGACGAGCCATGCGACCACCGACCCGGAAACGGGACGCTGCGGGGCAGCGGACTCCAGTTCTTCCTGCAGTTTCCCTCGTTTTTCAGCCAATGCTCTCAGGTCTTTACCGAGGGGAATGCTCGTACCTCGCCAGAAAGAGGAAGCAACGTCTCGCAGATCGCGTTCTTTTTCTGCCAATTCTTCCTGTTGTGAATGTGCTGTCAGGCCTGCCCAGAAGGCAGTTCCTACCAGGCCAAACATGAACACCAGCTGCAGGCATCCGATCAGCTCGGTTGAATAGACCGAAGGTTCACCTCCCATCAAGATCAGTATCAGGAGCGGGACGGAGAACACCCCAATCACGATCGTTACGGCCCAGAAAGGGCTCAGGGTGGCTCTCACCGAGGAGGGGAACGGCTCAATGAACCAGAAAAAGATGCGCAGTAACGAGGAAAGCAAGGAGGGCTTTCCCGGTGGAACGACGGGTTGCAGACGCAGGCATCCTTGCTGAAGCAACACCTTATACCACAACTCGCAGCTGGCGCAGGAAACCTGCGGCGCGTCTGCCGGCACGTGTATGTCTGCGCCGCAGCGGGGACAAGTAACCGTGGGATTGTCCAT